>ENA-ORXC01000017-ORXC01000017.1-marine-metagenome-genome-assembly--contig:-NODE-17-length-389911-cov-67.487120_pt1 | contig 389911 bp, 323 predicted proteins | sample MGYA00237865_ERZ511478 | MGnify/ENA metagenome assembly ERZ511478
TATTTAATTACCGTTTCCAGTAATTAAACGCTGTCTTACAATATGTCAATGAACTTTTTATCTCTTTTACTCTCCGCCTAATTACGTATCGTTGTTTCCCTAAGCGGCTGCAAATATACACCCTCTTTTAAAACCCACAAGCGTTTTTGGAAAGTTTTTTTAAAAAATATTAACCACACTTCGCAATAACCACTATCACAAGGTTTTACAATACAAAAAAATTAATACCTAATATGAAATAAACGCGAAAATTGCTTTCACCCTTCAAAAATGAATACCTAGAAGGACATCCCTACTAACTAAAAAAGTTCCAAACAACACCAAAACGCACAATAAAATCTCGATACGGATTGTCTGGCGCAGAAAAATAGTCATAATCTTTCTCTCTAAAAGAAGAATTAAAATGCTCTGCCTTTAAATAGATACGTGTTTGCTGCACTTTAGCGTTAATAAAGAAGTCTAATAAAGGGAAACCTCCCAAGCTTTGATTGTTCTGTATATAGAGCTCTCCTAGTAAAGGGTTATACCCATTCATATTATAGGAAGAAAAATATTTAAAGATTACCCCTGTTTGCAAATACATAGCTTTCTTAAACACCTCTTTGGAATAATACAATGAATTTCTAGTGGTAAATTGCGGAACATTAAGCACATCATTACTTTGAGCTACCGTCTGATACATGAATGTATTATCCAAAGCAAAATTACCTAACTTAAACTCTTTAGTATACTTCACCTTTATATAGTTAACGCTACTCGTCTCTTGAAAAGGCTTAATAAATTGATTTTCACTCTCCGTTTCCAAAACTGTTACAGAAGGATCTACCGCAAAATAAGTATAATTATCCAAGGTTGTAAATTTTGCAGACAGACTTCCTAAAAATTTAGCATCCAAGTTAAACTCTAGACTATTGGTCTTTATCTTATCAAACGTGCCTGAATTATCCCAATTGTAATTACTATAATCACTTTGATACAATAGATAGTTGAAATTAGGCATTCTAGAAGAAGAATGTAGTTTTGCCCCTAAAGACAACACATCGCCTAAAACATAACTAGCTTCTGCATTAAGAATAGACCCCGTTAAATCTCCAGTAAGATTATACGCTAAATCTCCTTTGACATTAAAACCTTTTATTCTTTTTTGATAATTAGCCCCAATAGAGATCTCATCACCTTTGAGCTGCGACCTTAAAGTCTCCGTATCTGCAATAAGGACACTATTAAAAGAGTAATTATAATTATATACATTTAAGTTAGCCTTAAGCCTGCCTAAAGTGGTATTATAAAACTCTGCACTAAATTGATTATAAAAAGCTCTTAGTCGCGCTTGATCCGAAAGATCTGTAGCAACGAATGCTTCTCCAAAAAAATCATTCTGACTATCTTGAGTGAACTGATAGTACTTGGTTTCATAATTAAACAAATGACCTAGCGCCAACGATGTTTTTTCCACCACACTAGAATCATTATCTTTCTTGATCAACTTGTATTGATTTTCAAAAAAATACCTTTTCCCTAAAATTTTACTTTCAGCATCGGTCAAATTAACATCTATCCTTGATCTATCTGAAAAGTCAGAATCTCCAGAAATAAATTGATCCTCCAAATCACTCAATCCCCCATTTTCTTCATTTATCAAATCTTGCGCAGCAATATGCCCCCTAAAAGAATATCTTTTATTCTCACTTAAATAATTAGCGCTGGTTCTAAAATTGCCAGCTTCTGCCTGACTATTGTTATACTTCCCATAAGATCTAAACCCCTTATAAGCAATAGCATAATTAAATTTCTTGGATACATTAAAAGTTAATAAGATATCTAGAAATTGCCCTTCCTCAAATACGGTTTTAAACATCACATCGGTCATAGGTGTAGGAACATTGTAATAATCAATATCTTCCATTTCCATATAATTATGATTCTTAGCTATGGCACCAAGTTTTGGATAGAAAAAATTAGGCTCAAAATTATATGCTAATTTATTATAGGGTTGCCCCATATTAGCAAAGGGAAGTAACTCAAAATCATCTTTTCTCAAGTAATTATATTGATACTCTTTCTTAATAGATAGCGTAGTATCTACAAACGTAGTATCCCTATAAAATGAGACTATCTTATAATCACTTACAACTGGCTTATACTCCTCTGCACCTGCTACAGTATCTTTTTTCTTCCCTAACTCATTACTTGTTTTAGGAATTGACGTAAGTTCTTTACGATTGAGGATTGAATCCTGTTGACCAAAAGCAGCAGCTGAACTTAAAATAATAAATACCAGTATAATATATCTCATTGAAAAACACTTATGATAACAAAGGTAATTTTTTAAGTTTTAATAAAATGTGAAAGTTTTACGAATGCAAGAGAACTAAAAAATAATATTTAATTACAAAACGCAAATAAGCCTTTGAATGTAAATTCAAAGGCTTATTAATATTAATTTACTTTAAGCAAAATAACTACTTAGTAACCTGCATTTTGAGCAACATTAGAATTCGCTAAAACCTCCGCTGAAGGAATAGGGAATGCATAATTAAAGCTACCATAAATCGGACCATCATGTGTTTGCAAAACAGAATTAACTAAAGGAATGTCCTGACCTGTTCTAGCCAAATCATCAAATCTAAAACCTTCAAATGCCAACTCTTTTCTTCTTTCCAAGAGTATATTCTCCTTAGTAGCACTCGCATAAGCACTAGCATTTCTTTTAGCAGGAATCATATTTAAAAACGTCAATGCCGTTGCCGCATCACTAGTTTCTAAAAGTGCTTCAGCATAATTTAAAACAACTTCTTCGTAGCGAATAACTGGAATATTATCTTCAAAACTAGCTAAAGTAGGGTATTTGCCAGTATTACGGTATCTACCACCTGCATCTTGGGTAATAACACCATTTAAACCTCTAACATCAGTAGCTTCATAAGTGTTTACCAAATCCTCCAATACCACTACATCCCCATAGTTTGTATCTTGATAAATATTAGCTAAACCATTAATACCTTGGTTATCTACATCAGAATTTGCTATTTCAAAAATAGAATTTGAAGATGAATCAACATTAAAACTACCTACAAAATCAGAAGCCTCTAAAATTGCAAACTCACCTGAATCAATAACTGATTTAGCTGCATCACGAGCAATTGCAAAATCACCGAAATAAACAGCTGCCCTAGAAAGCAAAGCATCTACAGCATAAGTTGTTATGAATTGACTACTACCATCATTTAAAGAAGCAGTCATCAATGACTTCGCCATATTTAAATCAGCGTAAACATTAGCCTTAACTTCACCTACTGTATTTCTAGAAGGAAACAATGCCTCTGGATCTCTAAATTCAGTAACATAAGGCACACCTAAAGATGATTCAGAACCTCCGTTAACATGTTGTTGACCAAAAACTTTCAGCAGATCAAAATGCCCAAGAGCACGTATCGCATAAGCTTGACCTTTTATATGATTAATTTCAGAAGAATCTCCCTCAATATCCTCTGCTGCGATTAATATATTAGCAGAAGCAATAACAGAATAAATTCTTGCCCAAGTATCCTCTGGATCTGCAGATTCAATTGTAAAATCCATTGCAGCGGCGTTTACAAAACGGTTTGAGTTTGCATTAGAATAAGCATTATCAGCCATTAATTCCTTATATACTATAATATTTCTACCATAATAATCATTTAAAGAAATTCTGTTATATGCACCACTTAACACAGCACTTAAATCATCAACTGTAGAAATACTAGAGTCCACATCCTTATCCTGCGCCAAAGTAGGGTTCAAATCTTCTTCAGAACAAGATGCTGCAAAAACTAAAACTGCAGCAATAAATATATTTTTTATCAATTTTTTCATCTTTTAAAATTTAACATTAACACCAAATGTATATGATTTAGTAGGAGGAGTTGTTAACCTCGTAAAACCATCTGCTCTAACCTCTGGATCTAATTTAAGACCATCATCTTTAACCCATGTAGCAAGGTTTGTACCTCTCAAAGTAAAAGACAATCCATCAATGAATGCGATTTTATTCAAGAATCTAGAAGGCACATTATACCCTATAGCTGCATTTCTTAATCTAATAAAATCTCCGTCATAAAGATGTCTAGAACTAGTTGCATGGAAATTATTATTTTCATTATAAGATAATCTAGGAACATCCGTTACATCCCCTGGCTCCTGCCATCTATCTAATAATCTTTGATCACCATTAAATGAACCTAAAGTAAAGCTATTTGTTCTTAAGTAGAATTGAGCAAATTGCTCATAAACTTGGTGCCCACCAGCTGCATACAAATCTAAATCCATAAAAATACCTTTATATTCTAAATGCGTAGATAAGCCTGCAGTATAATCAGGAACCGCTGAACCTTGAACAATTCTTTCAGCAGCATTGTAATCTGAAGTAACTTCTCCATCAACGCCATTTATATACCATTCTGGATCACCAGTAGTCTCGTTTACTCCTGCCCAAGTTCTCATGTACCAAGAACGAACAGGTATACCCACCTGAGTTGTAGTATACACACTTCCAGCACTAGGATCTATCTCTTCTCCATTACCATCAATTGCCAGTTTAGTCACTTCATTATCAACAGTACCAATATTTCCTGAAATACTCCATAAGAAATTATCCGATTGAATTACATTATAATTCAATTCTAATTCGTAACCCTTATTCACAATCTCACCAATATTCTGCTGTTGATTATCAAAACCTGAAGTTAACGAAAGTGGAACTTCCTGCAATAAGTCTGATGTTGTTCTATTGTAATACGCAAAAGAACCAGATAATCTATTATCGTAAATTCCAAAATCTAAACCTACATCTAAAGTTTTACCTTTCTCCCATGTCAATACAGGATTACCGAATTGTGAAGCGAACGCCGCACCACTTCCAGCATAATCAGCACTATAAGACAACAATGCTTGATAACTATTTTCATCAATAGCATTATTTCCAGTGACACCATAAGAACCTCTTAATCTTAATTCGTTAAAAATATCATTATTAACAAAATCTTCTCTGTGTAAATTCCAAGCTACACCTACAGAACCAAAATCCCCATATCTTAAACCTTCAGAAAATCTAGAAGAACCCTCTCTTCTATAAGTTGCATCAACAACATATTTACCTGCAAAATTATAACTCAATAAGCCTAAATACGAAACATTGTACCAATCTACAAAAGAAGAACCTGCATCAATATTAGAACCTGCAGAATCTAAATTAGTTAAACCAGCAGTTGGAAAATTTTCCCCACTACCAAATAAATAAGAATTCTGATTTCTTTGATACTCAAATAAAGCAGTAGTATTGAAGTTATGATTCTCCCCCAATTTAAATTTATAATTTAAAGAGTTTTGCAGCACATAGTTATAATTCTTCTCCGCAGAAACTACAACACTTCCTCCAACATCTTCTGAATCACCTTCAACTTGGTTACCATAATTTTTATAATCAGTTAAAGCTAAATCGATACTAAATCTAGTTGAAAAAACAAGATCATTCACCAATTCCCAATCAATTTTAGTATTAGCCAAAGCTCTTGTTAATTCATTTCTTGTTATATTGTTATCCAATAAATACAAAACATTTGGCAAACTACCATATTGCAAATCGGTATTATAACTCCCATCCTCATTAAAAGGATTGTTAAAAGGATTAATCAAAGCTCTAGTAATAAAAGGATTTGCGAAAAAACTTCCACCTTCTAAAATAGGATTCTGTTTTGTATTGGAAACATTAATAGATGATGAAAAATCCACATTATCTCTCATTTTCTTATTGTAATTTAAGATACCATTTAATCTTTCAAAATTAGCACCAACAACAACCGCCTCAGTTTTATTATACCCTAAAGACGCATAAAAAGAACTACTTTCATCACCACCAGAGGCCGATAATGTATAATTTTTAAGCATGGCATCTTTATTTTTTAAAAGAGCGTCCCACTTATAATCAGTACCGTCATAATCAAGAACATTTGAAGCCACAAGACCATCATTCACACCTGACTGAATAGCAGTTTCTCTAGCATACCCTTCACTATTAACAAGAGATTCCGCCAATAATTCTAAACGCTGAGCTCCAGTTAACGGTGCTGCTTCGTTATAAGCTTCATTCTGAAACCCTACATTAGAAGTAAAATTAAAAACAGTTTTCTTGTTATTAGCTCCACGCTTAGTTGTAATCACAATTACCCCATTAGAACCTCTAGCTCCATATGCCGCCGTTGCTCCTGCATCTTTCAACACTGTCATTGTCTCAATATCCTGACTATTAAAAGCCGACATTGGATTAAAGGTACTTGCATTATCACTTCCTGAAAAGTTATCGTTAATGATAGGCACTCCATCAATAACAAACAAAGGTTGATTACTTGCGTTAATAGAACCAACACCACGAATTCTGATATCCTGAGCAGAACCAGGAGTACCTGATGCATTAGACATCTGCAAACCTGCAACTTTACCCTGCAACGCTTGCTCAATAGAAGGTAATTGAACTCCAGCAATCTTATCTCCAGCAACCTGAACAGAAGAACCTGTAACTTCATCTACACCTTTAGAACTGTAACCTAATACAATAACCTCTTCTAAAGCCTGAGCATCCTCTAACAGTTGAACATTAACAACAGCCGAAGAACCAACAAGTTTTTCTACTGTTTTTTGCCCAACATAACTAAATCTTAGTTGTTGCCCTTGACTGGCTACAATAGCATAGTTACCGTCAAAATCTGTCTGTGATCCTTTTGTAGTTCCCACTACTAATACAGATACACCAGGCAAAGGTAATCCCGACTCATCGGTTACCGTACCCGTAATCGTTTTCTCTTGCGCAAAAGAAAAACTCATCATTAACGCCAACAAGGGCGTTAAAATCCATGTTAATTTCGATTTCATTTAAATAAATTTTTGAATTAGTCAATTACAAAAATGATAATTAAAAGTTAATAACACAAAAAAACATACCATATTAGCACCCTTAATGTTAAAAAAATGTTATTAATTGTGATATTTTTAATGACAGAGACTAAAATTGTCAATTATTTGCAAAAATTAACAAAATGCAATATTATTAATCAAAAAATTAGCCAATATATTACGAGTAATTACGAATTATTCATTTTTTATTGAAAACATAGAGAATATACTCTTCATAATAGTAATTTTGCCGCTGCTATATTTGAAATCTATAATTACCACAAATGCTCAAAAAATTCCATCTCTCTAAAAATGAAATAGGCACTGATGAAGCCGGTCGTGGCTGTCTTGCAGGACCCGTTACAGCCGCTGCAGTGGTGCTTCCCGAGAAATTTAAAAACAGTTTGTTAAATGACTCAAAAAAATTATCTGAAATTAAACGATTCACGCTGAAACCAATTATAGAAGATTTAGCACTGTGTTACGCTGTTACCCACATTGAACCCTTGATTATTGACGATATAAATATTTTAAATGCATCGATACTGGCCATGCAAAAATCTGTACTAAAACTAGATACTGCAGCTAGACATATTATCGTTGATGGCAATAGGTTTAAACCTATGGAGAACTATACTTATGATTGCATTATTAAAGGTGATGGCAAATATATGAGTATTGCAGCTGCTTCTATATTAGCGAAAACATATCGTGATGAAGTCATGAATTTACTGCACGAAGAATTCCCCATGTACAATTGGAAACAAAATAAAGGATACCCTACCAAAGAACACCGAGCCGCCATTAGAAAATACGGAATTACAAAATACCACAGAAAAAGCTTTAAACAACTGCCCGAGCAACTAGAATTAAAGATATAGCCATACATTTAAGAATATCATCGTTTTAATTTTAAATTTGCAAAAAAGCTGTCTTCATGAAATTCAAAGTTTGCATTTTTATTTTCATCCTATTTATTAGTTGTAAGAAAGAAGTTAACACCCCTTCTACTCTTTTGGAACATATTCCACAAAATGCAGCTATACTTATTAAGATCAATGATCACGATCTCTTCTTAAGCGAATTAAAAAACAACTCTTTTTTAAAGGAGTACCAACAGACGACCCATTTTTCAGAAAGCTTTGATTACCTACAACTCTTATCACACCTAAAACCTAACAACGAAAGCATTCTTAGCTTCATTGAGGTTGGAAAAGGAAAACTAGATTATTTTTTTAAAACCAAAACCTCTTCAGCATTATTAGATCTAAAGAGTATTCCCAATAAAACAATAGAAGAAATAACATACGAGAACTACGCCTTCACCAAAGCAACCATTGAAGACCAAATTGCTTATATATATAAGGTAGAAGAATATACCTTTATTTCTTCTTCACAATTATTGATTGAGAACTTAATAAGAACCAAAGAATTTCCAGAGACGGATCCAAAACTAAAAAAACTTTACGATTCTAGTAGTAATCGTAAAGCTGCCGTTTTATTTTTGAATACTAAATACTGCCAAAACCTAACAGCCTCTTTAAAGGAAACGAGCACTTTTGATTTAGCTGATTTCTCTGATTGGATTTCTCTAGATGCAATACTTAAACAAAACGAGCTAAAACTAACAGGAATTAGCACCTGCAATAAAGGCAACCACACTAAATTTGCATCTTTATTTGCTAATGTTAGTCCCGCTTTAAACAGCACACAATTCTACGCCCCTATAAATGCACAATATATTACCTCTTACACTTTCAAAAATTTTGACAACTACTATAAAAATCAACAAAAATATTTAGAGGCATTACCTAAAAAAGATACTACATTTCAAGCCGTACAAGAACTAGGGATCATTGGTTTATCAAATGATAAAGTAATATTACTGCAAACCCTAGACGCCGAGTATCTCGTAGAGATTCTCACCAAAAACTCTAACAACACCATAAATTATCAAGGGAATGAAATACTGAAGCTTACCAACACATCGTTCCTAGAAAGCTTTAAAGCTATTCTGCCTAAATTTGAAACGAACTATGCTACTATTTTAGAGGAGGTTATCATATTTTCAGAAAACTTAGAGCCCTTACAAAATACGATTAGCAACTACAAGAATGAAGCTACATTTGATAAATCTGAGGTGTACCAAAGTGTAAAAAATACGATTGCAAATGAGTCTAACATCCTATTCATCTCTTCCCCTGAGGGACTCTCTAACTTTCGTCAAAATGATGTAAAGGAAGATGTTTCAGAACAACTTTCTAATATGGATTTCAGTGATCATGTCATTATCGGTCAATTAGTTTCTGACAAGGATTTTTTTCATACCAGTCTTATATTAAAAAAAATTACAGCACAGACTGAAAGTAACCTAACAGCCCCTTTGTTCACTGTTCAGCTAGATCACAACATCGCATCGGAACCACAATTTGTAGAAAACCACCTTACTAAGAAACACGAAATTATAGTTCAAGATGTTAATAATATTCTTTACTTGATTTCTACCGAAGGAAAGGTCGTATGGAAGAAACAATTGGAAGGTAAAATTAGAGGTGAAATTTCTCAAGTAGATTTATATAGAAACGGGCGCCTACAATTTGCCTTTACCACAGATAATCAATTCCTTATTCTAGACAGAAACGGAGAAGCTGTCGCCCCTTTTACAATGACTTTTGAAGATGCACAATTAACTAGTCTTTCTGTTTTTGATTATGATAACACTAGAAATTATCGTTTTCTCGTTACCAATAATTCCAACATATCTATGTTTGACAATTCTGGAAAACGCGTAGATGGCTTCAATTTTAAGGATACCGGAAAAACCATCACTAAAGCTCCAAAACATTTCAGATTTAACAAAAAGGATTACATAACATTTCCTCAAGAAGATGGGACGTTACGGATACTTAGCCGTGTGGGAGCAGACCGAATTACAGTAAAGGAAAAAATGGCTTTCTCTGATAATGAGGTTTACAATTTTGAAAATAAATTTACAGTAACGGACAATAAGGGAACTTTGCTCCAAATTGATGAGAAAGGCAATGTTGAGAAAAAAGATTTGAAACTCTCTAAGGATCATACTATTGACGCTTCTACAAATACCCTAGCCGTAATGAATGAAAATACTTTAATGGTAAAGGGTAAAAAAATTGAGCTGGAACTGGGTTTATATTCAAAACCCAAACTATTTTTTAATAATAAGAAATTATATGTGAGTGTAACGGATTTGCAAAATCAAAAAATATATTTATTTGATAGCAGCCTAAACGCTATTCAAAACTTTCCTGTATTTGGCAATTCTTCCATTGATTTATTAGATATGGATAACGATAAAAAATTAGAGCTTGTAGCTAAAGATCAAGAAAACTCTATAATTGTATATCGGATTAATTAGTCAGGTATTCTAGACATAGCTCAACTATATATAGAGAGAGGTCGCAATATCTTATTTTTCATTTAGACAGCCTACTGTTAATTTTTGATGATACAGGCAGAATAAACTAGAACCACTCTAAAAGCGTTAATAAATTTTACTGCATAGTGAATTTCTCTATTCATTTTTTAAACTCGAAGCTTTCACTTCGAGTTTTTTCGTTCCTAAAATAAAAAAAGCGTGTTAACCTTAACGCATTATTTTCATTAACAACAAAACGTACTAATTTTTTGAGGGAAACTCTAAAAAATTAAATCAATAATTTGATTATCAACAAACTATACAAAAAACACAACCATTACTACATATTATACAAACAAATGTAACCTTAATAAGTAGCTTTAAAATAAATACACTAATTAATCCAATTTCAAAATTTACACTACTATGAAAGTAAAAATTATTTTATTACCCATTTTAGCCCTCTTTATCACCTCTTGCATCAATGAATTTCTCGGAGACACTACCCAAAAAAGTATAATTACAGAAACTAATTATATCTACCCCGATGAACTCAAGTTAATGCATTTAGAAAATAAAAATATACAGTTGAATTCCGAAATTGAGACGCTCACAAAAATTATAGATTCAGGACAAGAGGACATACAAATAAAAGCACGTTATACCACGGTAACTAATGAACTTGCCTCAAATAATGCTGCTATTATGAATATTTTAAACGAAATGGATATCGTTTTTAAAAAGCTACCGCTACCACCATGCCCTAGGGTAAACAATTGCAATGACTGGTTTAGTATTCGCTACCTTACACCCTTACCTGATTATCAAATATGTCAAGTAGTTATTTTTGATGACTCCGAGAATTTGCTCGCGCAAACTGTTGGAACTCCAAAACCATTAGAGCAATTTGATAGTACCGTGAACTATATTCCCTTAGAATGGAAAACAGACAAGTACACAGGTAAGATTATCATAAAAGTTTTTACTGTGGATCAGAATAATATAAAAGATGAATACTCTATTTCTGCAGAAATAGAATAAGTTATATACCACTATGACTTAGTATTAATATAGAGAAAACCCCTAAAGGGGTTTTCTCTATATTAATACCTCAAGATTTATTTACTAACTATCTGAATACCATATCAAATCGTCGCTTTTTCATATCTTTAGTCCTAATTCATAATTTGAAGAAATGACAAGTAAACTTATCACCTTACTTTTTGTTTTCACTTCTGCTTTCCTAAATGGGCAAAACTACCAAGACCAATTAGCTAATTTTCAAGAGAAAGCAGATTATTATTTTTACACAAATAAAGATTCTACCTATTATTTCCACGAAATAATATATGAATTAGCTCTAACAAATAGAGATTACGTTACTGCAATTGATAAATTAAATGAAGTTTGTTTCGCTGCAGGCTATTATTTTGATATTCAAAAAATAAAAACAACCATAGATAGACTTGATACTTTACTTTTAGAAAAAAGTAAAGTATTGAATACGTTAAATGATAAAGGTTTTACTCAGAAAAACTATTTACTGTATAACAAAGGTAATTATTTCCACAAAATAGAAGATTTTGATCAAGCTGAAACCTATTTTAATAGTATCATAAATAATATTATTTCAAAAGACGACTACAAAAAAAACCTGGATGATGTGGTATTTCTCTCAACATGCTACAGCTTTATCGCCCAAATAAATACACTCCAAAACAGATTCGATCTTGCTACAACGTATTATAAAAAAAATATAAGGCTATATAAAAAATACCTACCGAATGATATTAGCGGCTTACATAAAATATACAATCTCTTTGCTAGTTCTTTATTCGCAGAAAAAAAATATGAACAAGCCAAGAACTATTGGCTTGAAACGCTCCCTTTTTCTGAAAAGAACTACAATGAAAGCAACCGAAACAGCATTGTAACCACATCCTTACTACTTTCAAATTTATATTCCGATGCCGAACAAATAGACAGCGCTAGCTATTACTTAAGAAAAATTGAAAAATATAAAATAAAAAATGACCCTTTCGAGGATAGATATCTATATGGCCAGGGCGGTATCTATTTAAAAGAAAAAAAATATTTTGAAGCATTAAAGGCCTTTAAAGCAGCTTTCGCTGTTTCTCGTAAAAGCGACCAGCCTAGACTCCAAAAAAAGATTGCTGATCTCTATTTAGAACAAGGCCAATTTAAACAGGCGCTGAAAAATTATCAATTAGGTTTACAGGAACTTAGTCCAAATTTTTCTTCTTCAGATGTTTCTCAAAATCCAGCTCCATCAACTATTGTTCAAAAGCATTTATTTCTAAAATTCCTAGGTGCAAAGGCAAAAACCTTAAATATTTTGAAAAGTGAAAATTACGAAACACAGATTTTAAAAGCCGTTGACACCAGCTTAAAAACACTAGACTTACTTAAACCAAATTACAGGAATCAAGCAGATAAATTAAATTTAATTGAGGATTCATTTTCGCTATTCGAGTCAGGTATTGAAGCCTGCTACCAATTGTATCTTAAAAAAAATGAGGAGCAATTCTTGGATAAATTATTTTATTACTCCGAAAAAAGCAAATCCGTTTTATTATTAGATGCACTTCTAAATACCAAAGCCACCAGATTTGCAAAAATTCCAAAAGAATTATTACAAAAAGAGAGTTATTTAAAGTCTACTATTACCTATTTCAAAAAGCAAATAGAATTAGGGGCCTCCACATCCCATCAACTTGAGGATGAGCTTTTCAAATTAAGTAATGAACATACGGATTTAATTAAAACATTTGAGACCAAATACCCTTCCTATTATAATTTGAGATATAATACAGCTGTGATTTCTATAGCCACAGTTCAAAACAGTCTTAGCGCAGATGAAATGGTAATATCCTATTTTTACGGAAAAGAATCAATATACGCTTTAGCTATCACTGCAAACACAAAAGATTTGTTGAAGATACCAAATACAGCATCTTTAGAAAAAAACATTATTGCAGTTTATGACATGTTAAGTTCTAGCACATCCAGTATTCATGATCTAAATTCGGCTTCTTATAGTTTATACAAAGCATTTATAGCTCCATTACTAAAAAATCCTAAAAATAATAAATTACTAATCGTTCCTGATGGACTATTAAACTACATTTCTTTTGATGCATTAAACTCCCAAGAGAAAGCACCTAAATATTTACTTGAACAGTATGCTATTAGTTCCATAAATTCATTAACATTATTAAATCAACTTTACACAAAAAATAATACTGAAAATTCTGTTTTAGCTTTTGCTCCACAATTCAACGGAGAACCTGTTCAAGGTTATGAATTAAGAACCGGCCTCTCGCCTTTACCCCATAATAAAAATGAAATTCATACAGTTTTGAATTTTTTTAAAGGTTCTTCATTCTCTGGAAACCAAGCTTCCTTATTTAATTTTAATGCCGAGGTGTCATCGCACAATATAATTCATTTAGCTACGCACGCATTTTTCGATGATTCTTCACCCGAATATTCCTATTTAGCATTTACTCCAGAAGCAAAGAAAGACTATGTTTTATATGCTAGTGACATTTATAATCTAGATCTAAGTGCAGACTTAGTAACCTTAAGTGCTTGTGAAACCGGAATTGGAGAACTCAAGAAAGGCGAAGGAGCATTAAGTATTTCTCGTGCATTTTTTTATAGTGGTTCTAAAAGTATTGTTCACACTTTATGGAATGTAGTTGACCAATCTGCTTCAGATATAATGAACAATTTTTACAAGAATTTAGCAAAAGGTAAACGTAAAGATATAGCCATACAACAAGCTAAACTTTCCTATCTCAATAAAAACAAAGAAACAGCTTTATCCCACCCCTATTATTGGTCTAGTTTTATAATTCAAGGGAATACAGATGCCCTAACCACAACACCAAATTATTGGGTTTGGGTTATAATCACACTAATAATCTTATTACTACTTTACTTGAATAGAAAACGTCTACTCCAAATCTTCCAGTAATTCAATCGCCAATTGCTTCTTATAAGTCCCTGCAAGTACAAGCGCTTCTAGTTGTTGTTTAGCCTTTACTTCTTCCTTATTTTTTATATTCCCTAATGCAGCATACCACAATGCTTCCATCTTAAAATCTGTATTTTTGTTTGCAACCTGCTCAAATAAAGAAACGGCCTTTTCAATGGCACCATTCGCCAAATAACATTGGGCCAAATAAAAATCTACATAACTAAGGTCCGTATTTTGCTTTAGTTTTTCGAAGTAAGTAATAGCTGTATCAATATCATTTACCTCATAAGCTATGAAAGCCTTACGTACCAGCGTATTTTCAGAATCATTGCCGCGAGTTATCGCATAAACAGTATTAGGATATTTCTCGTAATTGATTGTATATAGTTTATCTGCATTAGGTTGATCAATGATTGAAAAAATTATTCCGCCAACTGTTAGTAAAACTATAATAGCAGCTGCTATTTTCGTCGGAGAAAAAAAACGGGTATTTCCTAAGCTATCCGTTGTATGCTGTTCTTCAATGTGTTTTAATTTTTTCTTGAGATAATTACGCTCTTTATTTTTAATCGCCATTTGCAAGTCTTTCTCAAACCTGAATTGCTCTTTAAATTCTGAATCTTCCGCTAACAAAGTAGTAAATACTTCTAATTGTTTCGCATTAAGTTCTTCTTGAAAATAGCTATGTAAAAGTTCTTCTTTATTCATTTTTATTTGGGGGAATTTTTCATAGCATCTTTAAGCGTTTTCAAACAGCGAGACTTTTGGCTTTTCACCACATTTTCATTGTTATAACCGCCAGCAGCCATTATTTGTTTAATACTATAATTTTTGTAATAAAACATAGTCAAAATTTTTCGACATTTCTCACCTAGCATCTCAAAATTCAGTTGCAGATCTTTTTGCTCTTTCGACAGTTCTTCATTATCTAGATCAAAAGTATCAATATCACTATTAGTCTCATGTGTAAGGTTTAAAACAATATCACTATTAACTTTTTTACTATTCTTACGCAATTGCTCTAAAATTTTATATTTTCCAATGCTAATGAGATAGGTAGATATACGACTCTTTAATTCTACCAACCTACCGTTTGCTATATTTTCAAAAAAAGCGATATAAGTGTCTTGATAAATATCTAATAAGATAGTATCATCTAAACCAAACTTTCTTCCAAAGTTTAAAAACAAACTCCTATTGTTTTCATAAACAGCTGTAAAAGCAGCTTCAGAACCATTTTTTAAAGAATCAAAAAGAAGCTGATCTGATGGTTGTTTCATTTAATGTATTTAATGCATGCAGGTTAACATCTAAATTAAAAAAAATAAATCAATGTTAACCTTTTCTACAAATAACCATTAAAAGTATTCAAAACAACATGTAAATGAAAACATTTTATAGGAGAACTAATTGAACCTTAAAATCTAAAAAACACTTCTCAAGAACTAATTCTTAAACAGAAAATTATGAAAAACGCAAAAAATTATAATACAATAACTACCACATTAAGACAAGCTTCAAAAGTACTGGCATCCATAATAATGCTTATATCTACAACCGCCAGTACTGGCCAAAACTCCGAATACACTTTTGATTATATCTATAAAATGCAAATAGAGAATCCAAATGGCAAAAAAACTGTTATTGATTACTACTTACCCGCCAGTGGCGGTTATTTCTGTTCCAAAGCAGGAGACAATGTGGTGGTCGTTTACGATAATAATGAAAACAAAATGTATACCTATATGGGCGAGGATGATGAAAAAATTGTGATGTCTATGCCATTTAACTTAAAAGGTTTGGTAAAAGAATATAATGATTTTGAAAACCCGCGAGTATATGAAGCTGCTGGATACGGAAATATTCTTGACTATGATTGCCAATTATTCAGAATGACAAGTAATAACTTAACTAGTGAGGTATGGATAGCCACAGGAGTAACTGAAGGTTCGTTCGGCGAAAACGTAATTACACCTGAGTTTTTTGGCTATTTCTTAGCGAGAAGCTTAGATGTTGGTGATGATTCACTTAAAGCCATTTATTCAGGGTTACCCCTAAAAATTGTCAGTTACAAAAAAAGAGGTGCTAGAGAAAAAATAACCACGATGGAATGTATTGAATTTGCGAGATCTTCCTTCAAAATAACAAGCTCTGAATACAGACACTTATAAACATTTCTTCATTTAAAAAAACACCTATGACAACTATAAATAACATTCACAAAAAGAAGAATACCTTCTTAAATAAAATAACTGAAAAAATACCTTCCTTATTTTTTCTATTACTAATAAATATTTCAATTCAAGGTTTTGCACAAAGCAATAACTCGAAAAATGAGCCAAAGAAGGATACGATAGCAAAAGCAAATTTTTTAGATATAGGCGCAGAAACTCTTGGTCAATTATTTGGAGAAAATCTAGATGGCGAATCTCCAAACAAAAAACTAAGTTTTTTAGAGATGTTAGAGAAAATGGATATGCCGATGAAGCAAAAAGCAGAATACGCCAATTTATACTTTTTACAAGCTAGAGAGCTTACGGAAAAGCAAAAAGATTCATTAGGGAAGTCACTAGAGAAAAAAATTATAGAAGCAAAAAATAATCCGGAAATTCAATACTAAAATGAAAACACTATTTGTAATATTAATTATAGTTTTTGCTTTTTTTACAAACACCACTAATGCACAACTATTAAAAAGATTAGGAAAAAGTGCTGAAAGGGCTGCAAAACGAACTGTTGAAAGGCGTGTAGAAGAAGAATCATCAAAAAAAACGGATCAAGTTCTAGACACTATTTTTGATGGTAAAAAAGGGAAAAAGAACAAAAAAAATAAGGGCAATGATTCGGGAATAACTATACCAGGTATTCCTCAGGATAACCAAACATCAACCAATCAAAACAATACCAACGAAAATCTTAATGTGTATTCAAATTTTGATTTTATGCCTGGCCACAACATACTGGTATCCGATGATTTTTCAATAGACAACTTGGGTGACTTCCCGTCAAAGTGGAATACCAATGGGACTGGAGAACTGGTCGTGATCGACACAGAAAAGTGGTTGAAAATGGCCGGGAAATCGGTTTACATTCCAGATTTACCAACTGATTTACCTGATGATTTTACAGTGGAATTTGATATGCTTACTCAGGTTGATCAAAAGACTAGTTCACAGGCTAAATTAGAAATCTGGCTAGAAGACAACAACCTATTCCATACCGCAAAAGATATGGCAAGAATAGAAATACCCCTATGCTTGTTTATAAATATTGGGTTTACTATTGAAAATAAAGTTTCAGGTAAACGTGTAATTCGAAATACTGTTGAGAAAGATATTCGAAATATTCTTCTCAATAAAAATCACATCTCCATAGCGGTCAATAAAACTAGGTTCAGAATGTGGGTTAACGAAAATAAAGCCATCGATGTACCTAGATTAATTCCAGATAATATCATTTCCTTTAAACTGCACCCAAGAGACATTCGTGATGGCATAGACCATGTTTTTATAAATAATATAAAAATTGCTCAGGGAGGTTCAGACTTAAGAAATCAGTTGCTAGAACATGGTAAATACTCAACTACAGGAATATTATTCAATTCAGGCTCGGATAACATCAAACCAGAATCATATGGTGTTCTACAACAACTTGCAGAAGCTTTACAAAACGATATAACCCTTAAGTTAAAGATTATTGGTCATACAGATACTGATGGCAATAAGACCCATAATCTGCACCTTTCTAAAAATCGTGCTATTGCGGTGAAAACTGCATTAAGTACGCAATTCAATATTGATGAAAATAGATTGCAAACCGAAGGAAAAGGCGATACTCAACCCGTTGACAATAATGACACCACTAAAGGAAAGGCCAATAATAGACGCGTAGAATTTATAAAAATTTAAACTAAAAATTATTTCGAATCATGAAAAACTTAATTTTAATTATAGCGATAGTATTGACAGGAATATCGGTTTCCTCAGCACAGATACGAAATGAGAACATAAAAATCCCCTCCAAAACCCCTATTGATCCCAGCCTCTTAGATGGAAATCTAAACCTAGAAACTATAAAAAAACATATATCATCTGGCAAGCTCTGCTACACTATAAATATGGGATTAACAGCAATATTTCCGCCAAGAAACTTGACACCAGTAAAAGCTATTGATACGCGTTATGCTGCAACAAATCTTGTAATGGTTGAACAAAATTATTTAAGGTCTAACGGTTTGCTATTAAGGAGTGACAAGAATTTCAACAGGAATTTTGGAAATAATTTTGAGGTATTGATTTACCCAAAAAGAAATGATTCAAAAAAAATTGATGAAAACCAAGTCAAATTAACATGGAATATTCCCGAATCACAACTGCGAACTTTTAATTTAATAAATGTTTCTATTCGCTACAAACCACACGGCATATTAATTACGGGATCTTATGAAGTGGACGAAATCATTTTTGGAATAAGCATAGCGCTGATTCCCAATAGTTGCATAAACTAGCCTATGTACCTGGCTGGTAAAAGTGATAAAAAGAAAAAATAATTCCAGCTTTTCTTTTTAGCGATGTTAACCTATTCAAATTTAAATCATTAAAAAAAACTATATAAAATTTCAGATCATGAAAAACACAATTTTAGACTCAAAATTATTTTTAATGGCCATTTGTGCCGTAGTAATCATGTCATGCTCGGGTGATGATGGTATAGACGGCGCCATTGGGCCACAAGGCGTAGCTGGTACTGATGGAACCGATGGCACTAACGGAGAAGATGGCAATGCGAATGTAATGGATTCTGGTTGGACGCTTTCCGAATTCTCATCAACTGCTTCTTCATTTGATAGTTTCGAGATTGTTGACAGTAAGATAACACAAGAAACTATGGATTCGTCGGCTGTATTTGCTTTTGGAAAAATCGGTACTTCCACAATTAGCATTCCTTTTGTATTCCGAAACAAATCGTACTATTTTAATATTAGACCCGCTACCACTAGTATACGATTTATTGCGAATTCCATTGATAGTTCCATGGAAGTGTATAATGACTTTTCAGAAGTACGCTATATTATTATTCCTTCGTCAACTGCTAGTAAATCAAATCAACCCGATTTTTCTAAAATGGACTATTGGCAAATTATAGACCATTTTGGCTTAGATGATTAAACTATTGCCACTTATGCGTAAAAGGGCTCCGATCTATATCGGGGCTCTTTTTGCCTTCTAAATAAAATTTTAATTAAAAAACAAAACCACTTTCTTAACCTTTTTAGGCATCTATCATTAACAGTAAACTATATAAAATTATAAATCATGAAAAATGCAATTTTAAACACAAAATTATTTTTAATGGCCATTTGTGCTATAGCAATCGTATCATGCTCAGGTGATGATGGCGAAGACGGAGCAATAGGACCACAAGGTATAGCTGGTATTGATGGTACTAATGGAACAGATGGCACAGATGGATCTAACGGAGAAGATGGTGCCGATGGAAATGCGAATGTAATTACGTCTCCATGGATTGAAGCAACTTTTGACGGAGATACAGACAGCACTAGAAGAACAACCATTGTTACAGATTCAGAAATAACTCCAGCTATTATAGATACCGGTGTCGTTATTATCTATGGAAAAAGAGGATCTGAAATCTGGAGTGTTCCTGTTAACTTTCCGTTTTTAGGTGAAAATTTTGCTTGGCTATACCTAGAGAGTATAGGTTTGAGCATATTTTGTGACAGTACAACTGGCACCGGTGTAGGCGAACCTTATTTGAGCTCTTTTCGTTATATCCTCATCCCTTCTGGACTAACTGCAAAAGATAATATAGATTTTTCTAAAATGGACTATCACGACGTTATGGATCATTTTGGTTTAACTTATTAAAGATATGTAAACTACAATACAAGAAAAAACCGAGGTCTAGGCCTCGGTTTTTTCTTGTATAAATTCTGCCTCAAATAAAACAGAAAAATGCTTTAAAAGCTTTTGTTTCACCTCTTCCATAGCTACTTCTTTTTGTCCTAATTCTACATTTAAAGAAGTCACTGCTTTATCTTTTATTCCACAAGGTATCATTAAATCAAAATACCCTAAATTTGCATTTACATTTAGTGCAAAACCATGCATGGTTACCCATCTACTAGCCCTGACTCCCATGGCACATATTTTACGAGCGAAGGGGGTGCCCACATCGAGCCAAACCCCTGTTTCTCCTTCAGAGCGCTCCGCTTCAAGACCATACTCCTGTAAGGTTAGAATAACTACTTCTTCTAGGAAACGAAGGTACTTGTGAATGTCCGTAAAAAAATTATCTAAGTCTAAAATCGGATACCCTACAATTTGTCCTGGACCATGATAAGTAATATCCCCTCCTCTATTTATCTTGTAAAAGGTAGCACCTTTTGCTTCTAGTTGAGCTTCATCAATAAGAAGATTACCCATATCACCACTTTTTCCTAAAGTATAGACATGAGGATGCTCTACAAAAAGAAGGTAATTTGTAGTCTCAAGTGTTAATTCTTCTCTTCTATTTCTAATTTTAGTTGCTATAATAGACTTAAAAAGTGCCTCTTGGTAATCCCAAGTTTCCTTATAGTCTTTTAGCCCTAAATCTTTATGTACAACAAACTTATTCATCGCTACAAAGATACAAAGACCTAAATTATACGAAACTAATTATCGGGGTTATTTAAGATAACTAAAGCCGCAATAACGCCTGGCACCCACCCGCAAAGAGTTAATAAAAAAACGATAACAATAGAACCACAACCTTTACCAATTACGGCTAGCGGTGGAAAAAAAATAGCTAAAAGAACTCTCCAAATACTCATTATGATTGATTTTGATTGATGAATGTATCTATTAGACGATAAAGCTAAATATATGTTACAGTAATTTAATAAAAATGATATTTAGTAATATTTACTTTTTTTCAGATTGATGAATTGGAGCATTGTACCTATATTTGCAGCCTTAATAAGTAGAAAAATGCAACTCACAGAACAAGAGGTAATCCGAAGAGATAAATTAACCAAATTAAGAGAATTAGGTATTGATCCTTATCCTGCTGCTTTATACCCAGTAGATACAACTTCAAAAAGTATTAAAACTGACTATGAAGAAGGTAAAAAGGTAATTGTTGCCGGTCGCTTAATGCGTAAAAAAATACAAGGAAAAGCTTCTTTTGCCGCTTTACAAGATAGTGAAGGGCGTGTGCAATTGTATTTTAATAGAGATGAAATTTGCCCTAAAGATGATCATTCTAAATACAATGACATCTTTAAAAAATTAACAGATTTAGGTGATATTATTGGTGTAGAAGGAGAGCTTTTTACCACTCAAGTAGGAGAAAAAACGGTACTCGTAAAAGACTTTACTATTCTTTGTAAATCTTTACGCCCGTTACCTTTACCCAAAGTTGATCCTGATGGTAAAGTGCATGATGAATTTAATGATCCGGAATTACGATACCGTCAGCGTTACGTAGATCTAATCGTAAATCCGTCTGTAAAGCAAACTTTCATTAAAAGAACTAAAATCACAAATAGTATTCGTCAGTTTTTTAATGATCGCGAATATTTAGAAGTAGAAACTCCTATCCTACAACCCATTCCTGGTGGTGCATCTGCGCGCCCGTTTCTAACACACCACAATGCATTAAATATTCCGTTATACTTACGTATTGCGAACGAGCTTTATTTAAAAAGACTAATTGTTGGTGGTTTTGATGGGGTCTATGAATTTTCTAAAGATTTTAGAAATGAAGGTATGGACCGTACCCATAATCCAGAATTTACAGTAATGGAACTTTATGTTGCTTACAAAGATTACAATTGGATGATGGATATGACAGAGCAACTTTTAGAGAAAGTAGCTATAGACGCTAATGATACTTCAAAAGTTACTGTGGGTAAAAATGAAATAGAATTTAAAGCTCCGTACCCTAGAGTACCCATTCTTGAAGCTATAAAAGAGCATACAGGATATGATGTTGCCGGTATGGATGAAGTAGAATTAAGAGAAGTTGGTAAAAAATTAGGATTAGAAGTAGACGAAACAATGGGGGTAGGAAAACTTATTGATGAAATCTTCGGAGAAAAATGTGAGCATTTATATATTCAACCAACATTTATTACCGATTACCCTAAAGAAATGAGTCCGCTTACCAAACAGCATAGAGATAATCCTGCACTTACGGAGCGTTTTGAGCTAATGGTAAATGGAAAAGAATTAGCAAATTGCTATTCGGAGTTAAACGATGCTATAGATCAAAGAGAACGTTTTGAAGAGCAATTGAAATTATCTGCTAAAGGAGATGATGAAGCTATGTTTATAGATCAAGATTTTATTCGTGCTTTGGAATATGGTATGCCTCCTACTGCTGGTATTGGTATTGGTATTGACCGCTTGGTCATGCTGATGACTAATAATTCATCAATACAAGAAGTATTATTCTTCCCACAAATGAGACCAGAGAAAAAAGCTTTAGAACTTTCTGATAATGAAAAAATAATTTTCGAAATCTTAAAAAAGAAGCGAGAAATGCCATTAGCTGTTCTTAAAGCTGAAGCAGATTTAAGTAATAAAGCTTGGGATAAGAGCATAAAAGCTTTAGGAAAAATGGGCGTATTAAAAGTTACCAAAACAGAAACTGATTTAATTGCTGCACTAAAAGAATAACAATTCAGTTCTATTTATAAGTAAAGGGAAAGACCGTAAAAGGCTCTTTCCTTTTTTTTTGTTCTGAAACCACTTCCATAGGTTTTAAAACGAAACAAAGCCCCTGATACATCAAGGGCTTTGAGTCGACTAATTCCAATAACTAACTTTTTACGCTGTTTGCAAATATTATTGAACATACCAAAGAGACGCTTTAATTCTTAAAATGTTACACATTTCATGAATAATTAACAATATAACAACAACAAGTTAAATTAATCGATTGAAAATCAAACAATAGCATGGTTTATAGTTAACATTTAGGCTTATCAGATTAAGATATCGTTAACGAAAATTTAATTTTTATTTTCGTTATTTACGAAAGACTAATTAAACTATCATACAAAATGTTCAAAACTCTCATGAAGCGGGCACTCCTTGTTCTCGCTCTCGTAGGTTGTTTTTCTACAACCGAAGCTCAAATTTTCAAAAAGAAGAAAAATAAATCAGAGCAAAAAAGCGATCAAGGCAAGCCTAAAAAAGGAGGCATTGAAGCTTATGAAAAAGTAATCACAAAAGAAGCTAAAACCGACAAAGGACTTTTTGATGTTCATGAAGTTGATAGTAAGTTCTTTTATGAAATTCCAGACTCTCTCTTTAATAAAGAAATGTTAATGGTGAGCCGTATTTCCAAAACAGCCAACGGACTTGGTTTTGGTGGCGGAAAAATTAACACCCAAGTATTACGTTGGGAGAAGAAAGATAAAAAAGTATTACTACGTGTCGTTTCTTACGATGTTATTGCAGCAGATTCTTTACCGGTACATGAGGCTGTTGTAAATTCTAATTTTGAGCCTGTTTTATACGCTTTTGACATAAAAGCACTTAAAAAAGATTCAATAAACCCTGCTACTGTAATTGAAGTAGGAGATTTATTTGAAAAAGATGTAAATGCCTTGGGAATGCCTGACTTTTACAGAAAAAGATTTAAGGTTTCTCGTTTAGATAATGACAGAAGCTATGTAGAATCTGTTAAAAGTTACCCTTTAAATATTGAAGCTAGACATGTAAAAACATATTTAGCAAGTGCTGCACCTTCTAATGGTGATTTAGGTTCTATTTCTATTGAGATTAATAACTCTATGATTTTACTACCTGCAGAGCCTATGAAAAAACGTTACTATGATGAACGTGTAGGTTGGTTTGCTCGTGGTCAAGTAGATTATGGTTTAGATGCTCAAGAAAGTAAAACAGTAACCTTCTTAGACCGTTGGAGACTTGAAGTAAAAGATGAAGATCTTGAAAAGTTTAAAAATGGGGAACTTGTTGAACCAAAAAAACAAATTGTATACTATATAGACCGTGCTACACCAAAAGAATGGGTGCCATTTATTAAGCAAGGTATTGAAGATTGGCAAGTAGCTTTTGAAGCTGCAGGTTTTAAAAATGCTATTATTGCTAAAGATCCACCGAGTAAAGAAGAAGATCCTGAATGGTCTCCTGAAGATGTTCGGTATTCTGTAGTACGGTATTTAGCTTCTCCTATTCCTAATGCTAACGGTCCTCACGTAAGTGATCCTAGAACTGGTGAGATCTTAGAATCTGATATCAATTGGTATCATAATGTAATGACTTTATTGCGCAATTGGTATTTTGTACAAACTGCAGCCATAAATGAAGACGCTAGAAGCGTTAAGTTCAAAAATGAAGTTATGGGTAGATTAATTCGTTTTGTATCCTCTCATGAAGTAGGACACACTTTAGGGTTACCTCATAACATGGGAAGTAGTGTTGCATACCCAGTAGATTCTCTTCGTTCTGCAGCGTTTACTAAAAAATACGGGACGGCACCTTCTATTATGGATTATGCTCGTTTTAATTATGTAGCACAACCAGGCGATGAAGGTGTTGCATTAATGCCAGAGATTGGCATTTATGATAAATATGCTATTAGTTGGGGTTACCGACCAATTTCAGATAAGAATGCTGAAGAAGAAAAGTCTGTTCTAGATCAGTGGATCTTAGCGCATGCAGGAGATCCTTTATATAGATTTGGTCACCAACAAGCAGGTGATGTGGTAGATCCAAGTTCTCAAACAGAAGATTTAGGAGACGATGCCGTTAAAGCGAGTACTTACGGTATTGCAAACTTAAAGCGTATCGTTCCAAATTTAGCAACATGGATTGCCGAAGACGGTAAAAAATATGACGATTTAGGTACGCTTTATGAGCAAGTACTTTCACAGTACAACCGTTACATGGGACATGTTTCTAATAATATAGGAGGTGTTTATGAGAATTATAAAACTTTTGATCAAGAAGGAGCAGTATATACGCCTGTTGCCAAAGAGCGTCAAAAAAATAGTTTAGCTTTTGTTCAAAAAGAATTATTTACCACCCCAGAATGGTTATTGGACCAAGACATATTTAATAAAATTGAATATTCTGGTTCTATTGAACGCTTACGATCTATACAAGTTAGAACTTTAGATAATATTTTAAGTCTTGGAAAAATTGCCCGTATCATAGAGAATGAAACTATAAATAGCAAAGAGTCTTATTCCTTAACTGCTATGATGAAAGATCTTAGAACAGGGATCTGGTCAGAATTATCAAGAGGGAGTAAAATTGATACCTACCGTAGAAATTTACAAAAGGCACATATTGATCGCTTAGCTTATTTAATGACGGCTGAATCTCAAACAAAAAGCAGAAGATCTAGTCCGTATGTAAAATCTACGCCGCTTAATACAAGCCAATCAGATGTACGTTCCGTAGCTAGAGCCGAATTGAATATTTTAAAACGTGCAATAAATGCTGCTATTGGTAGAACGTCTGATAGTATGAGTAAATATCATTTACAAGATGCTGTGGTACGTATTGATCAGATTTTAGACCCAAAATAAAAATGTTAAACTACTCAAATGCGGATTTGACCTATACAGATCTGCATTTGACAACATTGATAAAACGATAAAGGGAACAATTTCTTAGTTTTGAGTATCGCTTTAAACCCCCAAATTATGACAAAAAGAATTCAAAGCATCGTATATTTCGCACTATTAATCATTGCATGTTTGGTCTACACTGTTACAGACAGCTCATCAAGCACAAGTACTGATTTCTCTAATTCTCAAACAGAAATATCTCAAAAAAATACAGTTTCCTTGAATAAGTATTAAAACCAATACGTATTGAAAAAACTATCAAAGGTGTGAATTAAAATTCACACCTTTTTTTTGATCTTCAATTAACCTCCAGACATAGTTGTCTACAGCTATTGATAGTTAGACCTACAATTAAACCAGTTCTCACAACATATTTTCAATATATGTGTGTATTTTCTTACATTTGTATTCAATAAACGAATGATATGATGACCCCGAAACTTAAAAGCCTACTTTTCTTTTTAGCATTTGTCTTATGTTCTATTCTATATTATAGTCTAGAAGAACAAAACAAAAACAACTCATTGTCTAGCGATGATAACTTTGCTACTATGCAGTTATCTGATATGGAAAATACAGATGATTTAGAGCGAGCTGATAATTGAAATGTAACCAACTAAACATTAGCTATTAAAAACGACAGCCAATACGTAATGTATTGGCTTTTGTGTTAAATAAAAGTAAATTATTAAACCTTTTAACAATGTATCAGTCAAAAGGTAAAGTAATTTAAATTTTTAAACATGAAAAAAGTAATAGGAGTTCTTGTGCTATTTATAGGATTAAATGCCTTTGCACAGAAAAGAGAAATGAAGAGTGAGATGACTCCAGATCAAATGGCGACATTGTCTACTAAAAAAATGACATTAGCCTTGGATTTAACTGAGAGTCAGCAAGCAAAAGTGTACGTTTTAGAATTAGAGCATGCTACGGAGCGTCTAGCAAAAATGAAAGCACGTAAACAAGCTAGAGAAACTGGGACCACTAAGAATCTCAGTTCTGAGCAGCGTTATGATATGCAATCTAAAATGCTTGACCAAAGAATTGAGCAAAAAAAGAAAATGAAATCTGTTTTAACCAAAGAGCAATTTGAGAAATGGGAAAAGATGTCTCATCATCGCAATAGAGAAGGCAGAAAAGGTAAGCACCAAAAAGGTGAAAAAAAAGGGCACAAAAACAATGAAGATAGAAATAATGATTAGGCCGTTTTTGTACGTTTAGTTAAGTGTAAAAGTCGATAGCCATATCGACTTTTTACTTTTTAGGGTTTCAAGAACTGAGCAAACCATTTTCCAGAAGATTTTATAATTCTTTTTTGAGTTTCGAAATTAACATGAACAAGTCCAAATCGCGGTTTATACCCTTCTGCCCATTCAAAATTATCCATCAAAGTCCACACAAAGTAACCATCTATCTTTAATCCTTTTTCTTTGGCTTTATATACTTGCCTCAAATACTGCTTAAAAAAATTTCTTCGTTCTATATCATTTACAAAACCATTGGCCACATTATCTTCAAATGCAGCGCCATTTTCTGTTATAATAATTTTTTTCACTCCTTCATATCCATTAAACTTCTTAATCATTTTATAGATACTCTTAGGGTAAACCTCCCAATTCATTACGGTAGTCTGTACGTTGCGCTTATTCGCTTCAATTATTTTAGCACTTAAATAAGGTACAAAATAACTGTGCTTTACCACTTCTCTAGTGTAGTTCTGAATTCCAATAAAATCAAACTCAAAAACCGCATCTTCAAGATCTCCTGGCTGCATGTATTTATTTAGCTTTTTAAGAACAGGTGCCGCTGCTGCAGGATATCCTAAACCTAATGAAGGCTCTATAAATAATCTATTTAATAAAGCATCTGCTTTTTCTGCTGCTAAAACATTTTTCTTTTTCTTATCAATAGGAGTAATATAAGAGCAGCTAAATGTGGTGCCAATTACAGCATTAGGCACCAATGCTCTTAGCAGTTTACCTCCTGCCGCTTGGCATAATACCGCATGATGAATAGCTGGTAAAAAATTTTTTAAGCCTTTAAGCCCAGGTGCATGCACCCCTAGAAAATGACCTGCCCCTGTAAATACCATCGGCTCATTCAACACCATCCAGTGTTTTACACGGTCTCCAAAATGAGTGGCACAGACCTTCGTGAAATTCTCAAACCATGACACTATTGCTCTATTAGTCCAACCACCTTGGTCTTGTAAAACCTGAGGAAGATCCCAATGATAAAGCGTTACCCAAGGAGTAATCTTTTGCTCCAAGCAAAAATCTATCACCTCATTATAAAACTGTATTCCTTTTTCACTTACTTCTCCAGTACCCATTGGCAACAACCTAGACCATGAGAGCGAAAATCTGAAATTAGGAATATTCATGGCTTTCATTAGCAAAATATCTTCCTTATACTTATGATAAAAATCGCAGGCGGTATTGCCATTTTCACCTTTATGAATTACGCCTATTTGATCTGTAAAACTATCCCAGATAGAAGGACTTTTATCATGCTTGTCATGAGCACCTTCAATCTGATATGCCGCCACAGAAACTCCCCAAACAAAATCTTCTCCGAACTTCTTACTCGTGAACTTAGTTTTTTTTGAAGTGTTATTCTTAGTCTTCATTAGCGTGGCTTCAAATTCTCTGATAGTACAGTATCTATTATTTCTTCTGTGAGATCAGGATAGTTAACTACTACTCTCGTGTCATTGGCAATCCATTTTTTTATGCGTCTTAAATGTTTTGTCTTTAAAGAACGCATCACAGGAACTCCTAATTTTTTAAGAGCCGCAGCGTTGCACTGTTGTTCGTATTGCCCTTTCATAGGGATTACCAAAAGCTTTTTACGTAAGAATAGTGCTTCTGCAGGCGTTTCAAAGCCAGCTCCACACAATACACCTAAACTCGTAGCCATACTTGCTATAAATGCATCATTTGTAATAGGCTTAATTGTCACATTACTACGAGTTACCAATTCCTTATTATGTTTTGAAAACACTTCCCAAGTAGCATCAGGCACTTTTGAAAGCATTTTTAATATTTTTTCATCGCTATAGGAAGGTAAGTACACTGTATAGTGATTCCTTACTTCAACTTTAGCATTACGAATATCTTGACGAATAACAGGCGTATAAATACTCGGATTAAAATTGCTAAAATGAAACCCGTATTGTTTTGTGGTAGGTGCATAGCGTCTTAATATCAAATGCCCTAACGGATCTGGCTTGTGAGGCTTAGGACTGCCCTTCATTAAAACTGCGGCCTGATGACTGACACTGATACAGGGTTTATTCTTTAGCTTGCATGCCCAAGCAGAAACTGGTTCAAAATCGTTTATAATAAGATCATAGTCTTCAATGGGCAAACTCTTAATTTCTTTTTGAAGTCTTCTTGAATTGGCTCTAATGTAGGTTTTCCATAGGTCTACCCCTCCCTTTTTTCCAAAAATAAAACTTAAACCTTGGAATTGGTATTTAACAGGATACGGAATATCAATATCGGCCTGTGTACCACTCAACAAAAGATCTAGCTCTATATCTTTCTTTAATAAAATCGGAATAATATCGCGAGCTCTACTTAAATGGCCATTTCCGGTTCCTTGAATTGCATATAATACTTTCATTCATTTTTGGGTTTAATTGATCCCAACCAAATTAACTATAGTGAATGGATAAAAAAATTGTAGTTACTTTTTTATCCAATTATTTTCTACAGTTGCATTTAAATAGCGCGTCATCAAGACATTCAAAGATTATAAATAAATCTGAAGTAGAATGGTACTATAGTTTAAGAATAAGTTATCTGATTGTAAACAAAAAAGAGAGGCAAATTGCCTCTCTTTTTTTATATTCTAAATAGTATGTATTCTATTTCAATTCGTCTACGATACTCTCTAAAGCTTTTATCGTTGCATCTAAATCTTCATAAGATAAGGCGTCATTTAAAAAATAACTCTCAAAAGCACTTGGCGGTAAATAGATACCGTTGCGTAACATGCCATGAAAATATTTTTTGAACGTCTCATTATTGCCTTCTGCAGATGAAGCAAAATCTACTACAGGAGTCGCAGTAAAGTGCACAGAAATCATACTACCAAATCTATTGATCTGATGTTTAATACCGTTATCTTTCAATACCTTTTCTAATCCTTTGTGTAAGTATGCTGTTTTATCGGCAAGGCTTCTAAAGATATTAGGATTGGTATTTAAAGCTGTTAGCATTGCCAAACCAGCACTCATTGCTAAAGGATTACCACTTAATGTTCCTGCTTGATATACGGGTCCGTCTGGCGCTAATTTTGCCATAATTTCATTACGTGCAGCAAAAGCTCCTACAGGAAGCCCACCTCCAATTACTTTTCCAAAGGTTACAATATCTGCATTAATCCCCAACACTTCTTGAGCACCACCTTTCGCCAATCTAAAGCCGGTCATGACCTCATCAAAAATTAAAAGAATACCTTCTTTTGTACACAGCGCTCTCAAGCCTTTCATAAAGTCTTCTTGAGGAATAATGCATCCCATATTCCCCGCAATCGGTTCAATAATTATCGCTGCAATTTCTCGTTTATTAGCATCCACTAAAGTTTGGACACTCTCTAAATCATTATAATTAGCCAATAAGGTATCTTTTGCTGTACCTTCTGTTACCCCTGGACTATTAGGACTACCAAAAGTAACGGCTCCACTACCCGCTTGAATTAAGAAAGAGTCTGAATGCCCGTGGTAACAACCAGAAAATTTAATGATTTTATCTTTTCCTGTATATCCTCTAGCTAAACGTACCGCACTCATACATGCTTCTGTACCGCTATTTACAAATCTAATTTTATCAATATTAGGCACCATAGAAACTGCTAATTTTGCCAATTCCGTTTCTATTTCTGTTGGCATCCCAAAAGAGGTTCCTTTTTTAGCTTTTTCAATGACTGCATTTATAACAGGCTCATAAGCGTGGCCTAATATTAACGGACCCCATGATGCGATGTAATCTATAAATTTATTACCATCTTCATCTGTGAAATAAGCTCCTTTAGCTTCTTTTACAAAAACTGGTGTTCCGCCTACCGCTTTAAAAGCTCTTACCGGAGAGTTTACACCGCCAGGAATATATTCTTGGGCTTCATTAAAAAGTTCACTACTTCTTTTATATAGCATGTTGTTCTTTATTTTTTTACTGATTTTACAACCAGTTGCTGACCAATAGCTAAATTGCTAGAGTTCATTTTATTTATTTTCATTAGTTCTTCTACGGATACAAAATACTTTCTAGAAATAGAATATAAGGTATCGCCCTTCTGAACTACGTGTGTTTTATAGTCGTAGGTCTTTGGTTGTTTCTTGCTCACGTATCCTTGGTTATTAACTAACTTATCATATTGGTGCAAATCATATTGCTCAATAAATGAAATTAGTTTACTAGGATACTTTCTATCTGTAGCATAACCAGCCTGCTTTAATCCATGTGCCCAACCTCTATAATCGTCATTATCTAAGTCAAAAAGGAAGGAATACCGTGCTCTTGAAGTTAAGAATATACTGTGATCTCTAAAAGAATACATAGGATGGTTGTACTTTCTAAAGCATTCTCCTTTCTCATCGTCATCATGATAATCAAAATCGCCTTCCCAACCCGTATGGCATTTAATTCCAAAATGGTTATTGGTCTTCTTTACCAAAGTACTACGTCCGTAACCGCTTTCTAGAATACCCTGAGCAAGTGTAATACTTGCCGGAATCCCGTAAGCCTTCATTTCAAACTGCGCTATTTCAGAAAATGTATTGATATATTCTTGAACAGAACTTATAGGGAAATCTATAAACTTTCCGGAATCTTCTGGAAGAAGGTAAATGTCCTTATCCGCTGTAGTAGCATCTGCCGACTTAGTGTCTGTTGTACTCGTATATGTTCCTTGCTTTTTAGTGGTAGCCACTGTTCTTTTATGCGACTTGCAGGCAGCAAAAAAAACAAGTACTAAGAGAAGTGTTATTTTTTTTATCATAATTCTAGTAATGGTAAATTTTTATTTTTTAAAACTTTATTCATCCCGGTAATGCCTTGCAGACCACCTGTATGGATGGCTAATATTTTAGTTCCTTCTTTAAAGTGGTTTTTGGCAATCATATCTACCACTCCGAACATCATTTTTCCTGTATAAATAGGATCTAATGGGATGGCAGTCTTCTTTTTAAAGTCATTAATAAAAACAATTAACTCTTCTGAGATCTTGCCATATCCGCCAAAATTATAATTTGTTTCTAAATCCCAGTTAGATTTCGCTGTAAATTTACAAATATCTTTTTTTAGAAAATCGCCTTTTAAAGCAGGAAAACCTATTATAACCTGATGATCCTTAGAAGAATTGATAATTCCTGAAATTGTACCTCCAGTTCCTACACATGTAATGAGCACATCAAAATCTGAATCGCCAGCATGTACTATTTCTTCACAGCCCTGCACTGCTAATTGGTTGGTACCACCTTCGGGAATGCGATAAAATAGTCCAAACTCTTTTTCTAAAGAGGCAATAGCCCCCGCCTCTTCTTTAACTCTATACCCTTCTCTGGTGACAAATTTAAATTGCATGCCGTTAGCATGAGCAAATCTTAAGGTAGGATTCTCTTGCCACTTCTGCACTAATTCTTCTCCCCTAATAATCCCTATTGTATTAAAGCCATATTCTTTCCCTGCAAATGCAGTTGCGGCAATATGGTTGCTATAAGCGCCCCCATAGGTAAGTACCGTTTTTAATCCGACTTTCTTAGCGGCTTCTATATTATACTTAAGTTTTCTAAATTTATTCCCCGAGATGAATGGATGAAGCTGATCTTCCCTTTTCACGTAAAGAGTAACCTTTTTATCATTTAAAATTGGAAGTTCTACCTTTTGATTTCTGCTTACCACCATTCGTTTTTAAGAAACTCAAAGATATTTAATAAAGCTGAATGCTTTGCGTTCAGTAGGATAATTTAAATTTCGTTCGTTGGCATACGCCTCTCGCTCAAAACTAATATTCTTATACGCCTTGTACGAGTTAAGATAACAGACACACCTAATGCTCCATTCCATGAGATACAGTACGTAGAAAAATACCACCAATAATTCTGTTTGCTGCTTTAGGTGAATTTTTTCATGATTGATAAGAATCGTATCTTTCTTTAACGCATCATCCTTTAGAATAATAAAAGGCCAAAGTGTTAAGCCTACGTAATTCTTTACAAAAAAAAGTCTTGAAACTAAAATCATTCTTAATTATTACAATCTATACTTTACCAAAGCTAAAAACGTGCCACAACTCTTTTTAGGGGTGTTGTAGAAGAATTGAATCTTGTTTTTAGGCTACTATTAAAATTAACGTTAAAAATTATTTTAAATTCTATAATCCGCAAAGAAGAATTAAATTTACAGGAATTGGATGTATTATGATGAAAAAAATTATCCCCATAGAAGAAGGTGACTTTTACCTTTCGGAGCAAGGATACAAAGTTTTTACCGCCCAGTACCATTTAAAACGGGGATACTGTTGCGAAAGTGGTTGTAGACATTGTCCATATGGCTATAGTTCTAAAACCAATAAGTACAACTAAATCAGGCTCTTTCGGCATGATTATTGATATTTAGACTTATCAGAATATAATAATAACCCTATAATAAAATTTGTTATGAAAACATTTAAAATTTTAGCCTTGCCTATTTTTGCGCTTCTTATTCTAAGTTCCTGCAGTTCTGTCCGTGTAATGGCAGATTATGATAAAAAAGCAGATTTTAACACCTATAAAACATACGCATTTTATAAAACGGGTGTTGATAAAGCTCAGATTTCTGATTTAGATAAGAAAAGAATTCTATATGCCATTGAAGCTGAAATGACTGCCAGAGGTTTTTCTAAATCTGAAAATCCAGATATATTGGTAAGCATTTTTACTAAAGAAAGAGAACAAGTAGATATTTACAATAATTACTGGGGCGGTGGCTTTGGATGGGGTTGGAATCCTTATTTCTGGGGAGGACAAAATATGTATGGCAACCAAGTAAGTACCCGTACAGAGGGCTCCTTATACATTGATCTAATTGACGCTAAAGACAAGCAACTGGTGTGGCAAGGAAAAGGTGTTGGTGCCTTATACCAAACCAAAAATATAGAAAAGAAAGAAGAACGGATTCAAAAATTTGTTACCGAGATATTAAAAGCTTATCCACCAATGGCTTCTAATTAAAAAATTGTTATTCTTATAAATTACATTGAAAGCAGAACCTATGTTCTGCTTTTTTTGTGCCCTAACCACAGTAAAATCACACCTACTTATCTGTACTATATTTTGTATCTTTAATCCGAAATAAATATGAATTATGTCTTACGAGAGTAACCCTATTTTAGATAAACTACCAGTGCATTTAAGGCAATTTATAAAGCCACAGGATTATAGTGACTACACCGCTATCAATCAGGCTGTATGGCGTTATGTAATGCGAAAAAATGTAGATTATTTAAGTAAGGTTGCCCATAAGTCCTATTTAGACGGACTCAACAAAACAGGGATTTCTATTGATGACATTCCTAACATGTATGGGATGAATCGTATTCTACAGGAAATTGGTTGGGCTGCCGTTGCGGTAGACGGATTCATACCGCCTTCTGCATTTATGGAGTTTCAAGCATATAATGTGCTTGTCATTGCTTCAGACATTCGGCAGTTAGAACATATTGAGTACACTCCTGCACCAGATATTATCCATGAAGGAGCAGGTCATGCGCCTATTATTGCTAATCCTGAATACGCAGAATACTTAAGAAGATTTGGAGAGATTGGTTGTAAAGCGATCTCTAGCGCTAAAGATTATGAATTGTATGAAGCTGTGCGCCATCTTTCTATTATCAAAGAAGCTCATGGCACACCACAAAATGAGATTGATGTTGCTGAAAAACTAATTGAAGACTTACAGCAAAACATGGGAGAACCTAGTGAGATTGCGTTGATCCGTAATTTGCACTGGTGGACGGTTGAGTATGGCTTAATTGGTACTGTTGACAATCCTAAAATTTACGGGGCAGGCCTACTTTCTTCTATCGGAGAAAGTGCTTGGTGTATGACGGATGATGTTAAAAAAATTCCCTATTCTATAGAGGCAGCACATACTTCTTTTGACATCACAAAACCACAACCTCAACTTTTTGTGACTCCAGATTTTGCATTTCTAAGTCAGGTGTTAGAAGAATTTGCTAATACTATGGCGCTGCGAAAAGGAGGTTTATCAGGAATCAAAAAACTGATCAATTCAAAAGACTTAGGGACTATTGAATTGAGTACGGGGATTCAGATTTCTGGTAATTTTGAACAGGTTATTGAGTTTGAAAACAAACCCGTTTATTTTCAAACCAAAGGCAAAACAGCACTGTCGTACCGCGAAAAAGAACTCGTGGGTCATAGCACCAAACACCATGCTCAAGGTTTTGGGTCTCCTATAGGGAAACTTAAAGGTATTAACCTTGCTATTGAAGATATGAGTCCTAGGGATTTAAAAGCCTATAACATTTTTGAAGGGCAAACCATCCATCTAGAATTTGAAGGCGGCATAAAGGTTCAAGGAGAAATTATCACAGGTACACGTAATTTACGAGGAGAAATTATACTAATCACCTTTGACAATTGTACCGTGACCTACGGTGATACTATTTTGTTTACTCCTAATTTCGGCTTATACCATATGGCCATAGGAGAAAATATTGCTTCTGCATTTAATGGCCCTGCAGATTTAGCTAGTTTTGATTTGATTACCCACAAGGTGACCAACACCACTATAAAGCCTACTAAAAACGACAAAAGCATCTTACTAGAGACATACTACCAACAAATTAGAGAATTTAGAGAAGGCAAAAACACAACAATTTCTAGGAATAAAGTTTTTCAAGAAGTGAAACATAACTTCCCTAAGGACTGGTTACTTTCTGTAGAACTGTATGAATTAGCAAAATCTAATAACGACGTGGAATTTGCCTCAGAAATTTTAGCGCATTTAGAAAAAGTGAAACAAAATAATCCTAGCGTGGGTCGTTTAATAGACGACGGACTATTATTGGTGAATCAAAGTTTGGTGGTATAAATTATCCTTTTATCAAATCTGGTAAATTACCATTTACAGTTTCTCCTTTATATTCTAAAGTCCACCCTAACGAATTGGTCAAGATATTGAAATTAGAGAGTTCGCTTAACAACCTGTTTTGCGCATTAGTTTTTAAAGCAGAATTCTCTACTTTTTTCATTAAAGAGGCACGTACATTCTTCTTGATCTTATTATAGTCATTGGCATTGAACTGATTTAAATAATCTGCCGTAACATCATAATACTCAAAATCTGGATTTAGCTTTATTTCTGGCTCAGGGATACTTTTTATCAGTAGCGTTTTTGTTTCTTCCTGCACTTCAAAATCTATCTTACTTAAATCATAAGCCACAGTAACATCTGCATTTACCACTACCAATGCTTTTTTCTCCGCCGTAATTAAGGGGCCAAAAAGTTGTTGCGAATCTTTATAATTATAAACCTCAGCAAAATGCCCCTCGGTCACTACTAATTTTGACACATTTTTGATAGACTCCTGGATAAGCATCGAGTTTTCTTTTAGAATAGATTTTTCTTCTGAACTATCGGAACAAGAACGAAAAATAAATACCAAGGCTAATGTAACCACAGCTCCTATAATGATGTTTTTCATAGACTAAATTTCATAAATGGATATTGTTTCTGAACATGCGCAATTTTACCTTCTAAGGCTTTTAAAAATTTTTGATGTTGATCTGACTCCGGATCAAAAGGTCTATGCACTAAACCTCTCTGTATAGCTTCTACCGCTTTCATCCCAGAGCTTGCCATATCAGAAACCCAAACTTCATTAAACTTCTCCCAAATATAACGTATTGCCACAGCATTAGGGTGTATCATATCTTCGGCATAAAAACGATAATCCCGAAGCTCATCCATCATGAGTTCATAACTAGGAAAATAAGCGTACTTTTTTCCTAAAGTATGTATTACTTGATGAATAGCCGTTATCAAGTGTGCTTTACTTTGCTGATTTGCTACAAAGCCATCTTTTAAATGACGTACCGGTGATACCGTAAATACGACTTGAACTTTACTATTTACTTTGGTTACAAGCGCTACAATACGCTCTAGACTTTCTTGAATAGCAATTACCGAGAGTAGTTCTTTATGAAACGATGCCTGAGGAACTTTATGACAGTTGGCCACTACGCTATCTGTTCGCAACTCACGGTACACCCAAGCTGTACCTAAAGTAATGATCAAGTGCGATGCTTTTTCTAAGTGTTGCCTAACGATAACCAAGCTATTATTTAAATTAGCCAACAAGGCTTCTTTGGTAGGTGCTGATAATTCGGAATGTGCATCATAACATTGCCAGCGTTCATTCAAATAAAATACCTCATCTTCTGTATAGGCTGTATTCGTTATCGCCCTAGAAATTAATTTTTCAATAGCTAATGGATGAAATAGGATACCGAAAGGATTTTGAACGGATCGAAATTTAAAGTACGTTAATTTTTCTCCAATATTTTCAACAAAACAAGACCCTAACAATAGCAACTGACTATTATAATCAATTTGATGCTTGGCTTTCGTTAAGGGAATTTGTGTTTGGAGTTTCATTTTTAAAAATCAAAAAAGGCTTAGTACCTACCCAAAGGTACACCACTAAGCCTTTTATTGTTATCAATATTCGTTTCTAAGTGAACGTTAAAACGGAATGCGCTATTACGCTACGTAATTCTTTGCCTGCTCTAATGCTTCAACGATCCCTCCTGGGTTTTTACCTCCAGCAGTTGCAAAAAATGCTTGGCCACCGCCACCACCTTGAATAAGTTTCCCTAATTCACGTACTACAGTTACCGCACTTAAGTTTTTCTTTTCTACTAGCTCTTTTGAAATATAGCAAGATAATAAAGCTTTACCCTCATTTTCAGCAGCTAACAATAAGAATAAATTGTCTTTGTTGCTTCCTAGCTCAAAGGACAAATCTTTGATTCCAGCAGCATCTAAATCTACTTTCTTCGCCAGAAAATCAATTCCGTTAAGGCTTTGAATTTCTGTAAGCAAATCGCCTTTCAAATTCTTAGCCTTATCCCGCAACAAACCTTCTACTTCTTTCTTTAGTTTAGCATTTTCTTCTTGTAAGCTAGTCACTGCCTTTACAGGATCTTTACTATTATTCAATAACACTTTAACCTCAGAAAGTGTATTGTTATTATCCGTATAAAAATCTTTAACTGCATCAGAAGTTATTGCTTCAATTCTACGAATCCCAGAGGCTACAGCCCCTTCTGATTTAATTTTGAAATGCCAGATATCTGCCGTAGTTTTTACATGCGTACCGCCACAAAGCTCAATAGATTTTCCAAAGCGAATGGTTCTTACTGCATCACCATATTTTTCTCCAAACAGGGCCATAGCACCTTGCTCCACCGCCGTTTGCATAGGTACATTTCTACTCTCTTCCAAAGGTAAATTCCCTTCAATACGTGCATTCACAAAATTCTCAACTTCCATTAACTCCTCAGCAGTCACTTTAGAGAAGTGTGAAAAATCAAAACGTAAATATTTAGAATGTACCGCAGACCCTTTTTGTTCTACATGTGTTCCCAAAATTTCACGCAATGCTTGATGTAATAAATGTGTTGCGGTATGGTTCGCTTCCGTTCTTCTGCGTTGCTTTTCATCAACCACCGCCTTAAAGGTTTCTTTGACATCTTTCGGAAGGTTCTTAGCAAAGTGAATAATTTCGTTATTTTCTTTCTTTGTATCTAGGATATAGATCACGTCTCCGTTCGCCGCTTCTAAATATCCTTTATCTCCTACTTGCCCACCACCTTCTGCGTAGAAAGGAGTTAAGTTAAATACAATTTGATATTGCTCCCCATCTTTTTTAGAAGTAACCTTTCTGTATTTTACTAGTTTTACGTTAGATTGTAAGACATCATACCCAATAAACTCTTGTTCTAAGTCTGAAGAAAGCACCGTCCAATCTTCTTTCGATATTTCTGATGCAGAACGCGAACGCTTCTTCTGCTCTCCCATAGCAACTTCAAACCCTTTTTCATCTAAATGAAGTCCTCTTTCACTTAAAATAAGTGCAGTTAAATCTATTGGAAATCCAAAAGTATCATACAATTCAAAAGCTTTTCTACCATCAATAGTTTCGCTTGCGGCGCTTTCAATAATAGAATCTAAAAGTACCAGCCCTTGATCTAAAGTTTTTAGGAAAGAATGTTCTTCTTCTTTAATTACATTTTCAATAAGTTGTTTCTGACTTTTAAGTTCAGGAAAGGCCGCCCCCATACTATCACAAAGAACATTTACCAAACGATACATAAATGGTTCTTTAGTATCTAAGAACGTAAAACCATACCGAATAGCTCTACGTAAAATTCTACGAATTACGTACCCCGCTCCTGTATTACTTGGCAATTGCCCATCTGATATAGAAAAAGATACCGCACGAATATGATCTGCTATCACTCTTATTGCTATGTCTAACTTCTCATCCTTACCATACGTATTATTTGTAATAGCTTCTATCTCTCTAATGATAGGTGTAAAAACATCCGTATCATAATTAGATTGCACGTTTTGCATCACCATACACAAACGTTCAAAGCCCATTCCTGTATCTACATGCTTTGCAGGTAAAGATTCTAATTGGCCATTTGCTCTACGGTTGTATTGCATAAATACCAAATTCCAAATCTCTACCACTTGTGGGTGGTCATTATTTACTAATGATGCTCCAGAAACTTTAGCTTTTTCTTCAGCAGATCTAATATCTACATGAATTTCTGAACAAGGTCCGCAAGGGCCTTGATCTCCCATTTCCCAAAAATTATCCTTTTTATTTCCAAAAAGAATTTGAGATTCTGGTACAATATTTTTCCAAAGCGCTAATGCTTCCGCATCTTCCTCTAAATTATCAGCATCTTTGCTCCCCTCAAAAACGGTTACATAAAGACTTGTTTTATCAATCTTACAAACGTCTGTCAAAAATTCCCAAGCCCACGTAATGGCTTCTTCTTTAAAATAATCACCAAAACTCCAGTTCCCCAACATCTCAAACATCGTATGGTGGTAGGTATCTTTTCCTACTTCCTCCAAATCATTATGCTTACCACTAACGCGCAAACATTTTTGAGTATCTGTAACACGGGTATCTTTAGGGACTGTATTTCCTAAAAAGAATTCTTTAAACTGGTTCATACCAGCATTTGTAAACATTAAAGTAGGGTCATCTTTAATAACCATAGGAGCAGAAGCAACTATTTTATGTTCTTTGTCCTTAAAAAATTCTAAAAATTTTGATCGTATCTCTTGAGATTTCATCTGTAATTGTTTAATGCTTTTAGCACATTCTTATAAATCTAACCCCATAGTTGCCTAAATTCCCTTTAAAAAAGAAGAAAATGATGACAAAAACTTAAGCTTTTGATAAATTTAAGGGAATCTACAAAACTATTTTTATATTTGTTTGTTACGTTAAATTGAAAGCACAAAAATAGGATAAAATCCATTTATGTCTAAAGTAAAATATTATTACGATCCAGATACTTTATCGTATCGCAAAATAGAAGCAAAAAAATCTAGAAGATACAGGAATATAGGCCTGTTTTTATTAGGTTCATTTTTGTTCGGTCTGCTAGGCCTTACCATATTATTGAATACCAATTTTATCAATACGCCTAAAGAATTGTCTCTACAACGCGAGTTGCGAAATTATGATTTGCAATTTGAGCTTTTAGATAAGAAAATGGAGCAGGTAGAACAGGTGTTGGCCAATATAGAAGATAGAGACAACAATATATACCGCGTTTATTTTGAAGCTAACCCTATTCCTGATGAGCAACGAAGAGCTGGTTTTGGTGGGGTAAACCGATATAAATCATTAGAAGGATTTAATAATTCTGAAATGATTATTGCTTCTACAAAACGAATGGATATAATTCAAAAGCAAATGGTCATCCAATCTAAATCTTTAGATGAGATTACGAAACTTGCGGAAGAGAAAGAAAAGCTGCTTGCAGCAATTCCTGCGATACAACCCATTAATAATGAAGATTTAAAAAGAATGGCCTCAGGATACGGTTGGCGTTCAGATCCGTTTACAAAAGCAAGAAAAATGCACTGGGGAATGGATTTTACGTCTCCTAAAGGAACCCCTATCTATGCCACTGGAGATGGCAAAGTGATCCGTGCCGATAGCAATTCTTCTGGATACGGAAACCATATTCGTATTGATCATGGTTTTGGGTATGTAAGTTTATATGCGCATATGAGTAAATACAATGTTACTGCAGGTAAAACGGTAAAACGCGGAGATCTTATTGGCTTTGTTGGGAGTACTGGACGTTCAGAAGCGCCTCACCTTCATTATGAAGTTTTTAAAGATGACCAACGTATTAACCCCATTAACTTCTACTACGGAAGTTTAACTGCGGAAGAATTCGCAAACATGTTAAGAACAGCATCACAAGAAAATCAATCATTAGACTAATGCATATAGAACTTCCTGAAAAAAGATATTACGGTATTGGCGAAATTGCAAAGGCCTTTGATGTCAACACATCATTGATTCGGTTTTGGGAAAAAGAGTTTGATGTACTTCAACCTAAAAAAAATGCAAAGGGCAACAGAAAATTCACCCCACAAGATGTAAAAAATTTGCAGTTAATTTATCACTTGGTAAAAGAACGCGGCTTTACTTTAGAGGGCGCCAAAACTCATTTAAAAGAAAACAAGAGTCAGACACTATCAACGTTTGACATCATTAGTAAATTAGAAGGCATAAAAGCTGAACTAGTCAAAATAAAAAATCAATTATAACACTTACCAAAAATAATAAAGATGAAAAAAGGACTGATCGGGATTATTGTTATTGTAGCTGTAATTGCCCTTTTTGGAATGTGGTATGTTAGCGCTAACAATACCCTTGTAGAAATGAAAGGACAAGCTACCAAGCAATGGGCAAATGTAGAAAGCTCATATCAGAGACGTAGTGACCTAATTGGCAATCTAGTTAAAACGGTGCAGGGTGCCGCAGATTTTGAGAGAGGAACCTTAACAGACGTTATAGAAGCTAGATCTAAAGCCACGTCTACAACTATTGATGCGAATAACTTGACTCCTGATAAAATGGCTGCTTTTCAACAAGCACAAAGTGGTTTAACAGGTGCTTTAAGCAAATTAATGGTCGTAGTAGAACGCTACCCTGAATTAAAAGCGAACCAAAATTTCTTAGACTTACAATCACAAATTGAGGGTACTGAAAATAGAATCAATGTAGAGCGTAACCGCTTCAATGATTTAGCTGGTGAGTACAATATAAAGATTGCAAAAATACCGACAAATATTATTGCTTCTCTAGCAGGGTTTCAACAACTATCCTTATTCTCAGCAAATAGAGGTGCAGAAAATGCTCCAGATGTAAATTTTGATTTTAACTAGAACTTAATATGTCTAAAGTAGAAGCATTTTTATCCGAAAAAGAAGAGCAAGAGATTGTTCAGGCTATTATAGCAGCTGAAAAAAATACTTCTGGTGAGATTAGAGTTCATATTGAAGCACATACTACATTAGATCACTTTAAGCGCGCAGAAGAAGTTTTCCATGTTTTAAAGATGGACAATACGAAAGACGCTAACGGCGTTTTGATCTATGTGGCCGTGCATGATAAAAAGTTTGTCATTTGCGGAGATAAAGGAATTGACAAGGTAGTGCCTGAAGATTTTTGGGATTCCACTAAAAACGTCATTCAACAACAATTTAAAGAAGGAAACTTCAAACAAGGTATCATTGATGGCATCTTAAAAGCCGGAAAAGAACTTCACACTCATTTTCCATGGCAACACAACGACACAAATGAACTTAGCAATGAAGTTTCTAAAGGGTAACATATTAATTTTAGTTCTATTCCTAACTTCCTTTGCTTTTGGTCAGTTTACGATTCCAGAAAAGCCTAGCGAGCAAAAAGGGGTTTATGATTATATAAATTTGTTATCTGCTTCGCAGAAAAACACACTTACCCACAAACTAAAAAGTTATGCTGACAGTACCTCTACACAGATTGTAGTGGTAATTATTGGAAGCACTAAAGGCGAAGATATTAATTACCTAGGTGCACAATGGGGCCAAAAATGGGGTATTGGTCAACGTGATACCGATAATGGACTATTACTAATTCTCGCTAAAGACGACCGAAAGGTAGCTATCAATACCGGTTATGGCGTAGAAGGATCTCTCACCGATGCCATGTCTAAACGAATTATAGAACAAGTGATCATCCCTGAATTTAAAACAGGCGATTACTACGGAGGCATTAACAAAGGTGCCGATGCTATTTTTGGTATCCTTACGGGAGAATTTCAAGAAGACCGCACCTTTAGCACCAACTCTTTTCCTTTTAAAAGTTTATTCCCATTTTTAATATTCATCATTATCATTATCATCTTTTCTAACAAAAACAAAGGAAACGGCGGCGGCAGAAATGGCGGCAAAAGGTCTGGAGGTTTTGATATTTGGGATGCTATTATTCTAAGTAATATGGGTCGCGGTGGCCATAGCTCCGGAGGAGGTTTCGGTGGCGGTGGTGGCTTTGGCGGCGGAGGTGGTTTTGGCGGAGGCTTCGGTGGCGGAGGCTTTGGCGGAGGCGGCGCTTCTGGTGGTTGGTAACCTCCCTAACAAACGCAACCATTCTTTATAATTTGTATCTTTTTAAAAACCCTACTATGTATAAATCAATAACAGTACTTTTCTTATCCCTATTTCTTGTGCAATGTGAAAGCAGTAGCGAGACAACTACAACAGACTGCAGTATCGTAAGCTGTTTGTCTAACAACTTTAAGATGATCATCATTGACGAAGCATCTGGCGCTAATTTAATTGCCAACGGGACCTATACCACTTCTAATATTACCATTTTTGACGAAGCTAGTATGAATGCCGCTTTTTCAGTAACTACTACTGAAGAAACTCCAGGTATCTATTTATCAATAGATATTTTAGAAAGTCAAGAAAAAAGCTATACCGTTAATTTAAAGACTGATGCTTTTTTTACGATGAATATGGATATAGAAAAAACCGGAGAGGGCAGTGAGTGCTGCGGAATAGACACCGAAATAGATAGTATTTCTGTAAGTGGTGCAACTAGTGAAATAGATCTTGAAAATAAAACGATTACGCTATTTATACTTTAGCAATACGCTTTAAATCCTAAAAAAGAGGGCTAAATTCTATGATAGAATTTAGCCCTCTTTAATATTATATCCTTTTGTGTGTCTTACTTTTTACGCATAAATACAGAGATAGGCACTCCAGAGAAATCAAAACTTTCTCTAAGCTTATTCTCTAAGAAACGTTTGTACGGATCCCTAACATATTGCGGCAAGTTGCAGAAAAATGCAAATTGCGGATATGGTGTCGGTAACTGCGTACAGAACTTAATTTTCACATATTTACCTTTGTATGCTGGCGGAGGATAGTTTTCTATCAACGGTAGCATTATATCATTAAACTTACGTGTTTGAATCTTACGGCTTCTATTTTCATAGACTTGTACTGCCGTTTCAATCGCTTTAAAAATACGCTGCTTCGTCAATACCGACATAAAAATAATAGGCACATCTACAAAAGGCTCCATAGCCTCTTTGATCTTTTGCGTATATTGCTTCATGGTATTGGTCTCTTTCTCTTCTACCAAATCCCACTTATTCACAAGAACTACAATTCCTTTATTGTTACGTTGTGCCAACCAAAAAATATTCTGAACCTGACCATCAAAACCACGTGTTGCATCTAAAATTAGAATACACACGTCTGAATGTTCAATAGCTCTTACAGAACGCATTACCGAGTAAAACTCTAGGTCTTCATGTACCTTAGACTTTCTACGAATACCTGCTGTATCAACAAGATTAAATTCAAAACCAAAACGGTTGTATTTGGTATCAATACTATCTCTAGTCGTACCTGCAACATCAGTAACAATATAACGCTCTTCGCCAATCAATGCATTGATAAAAGATGATTTTCCTGCATTAGGTCTCCCTACTACTGCAAATCTTGGTAAATCTTCATCCCTGTTTGGTTCTTTTTCTGGAAGTACTTCTACTAAAGCATCTAATAAATCTCCTGTTCCCGATCCATTAGTACTTGCAATAGTATAATAATCTCCTAAACCAAGAGAATAAAACTCTACAGCATCTTCTGCACGTTTGTTATTATCTACTTTATTTACCGCTAATAAAACCGGCTTTTTAACTTTACGAAGTAAATTAGCAACGTCTTCATCCATCCCGGTAATTCCGGTTTCTACGTCTACCATAAAAATGATTACATCTGCTTCATCGATAGCCAATTCTACTTGTTTATCAATTTCTGCTTCAAAAACATCGTCACTTCCTTTTACATATCCTCCAGTATCTATTACTGAGAATTCTCTTCCATTCCAGTCACTCTTGCCGTAATGACGGTCACGTGTAACTCCACTAACCGCATCAACAATAGCCTCTCTACGCTTTATTAATCGGTTAAAAAAAGTTGATTTCCCTACGTTAGGTCTTCCTACAATGGCTACAATAGCACTCATACTTCGTAATTTTGCTGCAAAAGTACTATTATTTATTGAAGAAAAATGATATCTTCTCTACCTAAATAGCTGTTACTGTGAAATTAGGGAAAAGAAAAATGTAACGATCTTAGAAAATTTGAGATATATTTAGCCCCAAACTCGTTTAAAAATTAACTAGGCACCTGTGAAAACGCTTCCAAACACTATCGTCTTAAGACCTCGTTTTCAATTGGTATTGAACTCAGAAAAAGAACAGCTACTTTCTAATTTCAGTCCTTTAGAACATCACGCTATACAATGCAAACGTTTAGATGAACACCTATTTCTAAAGTTTAAAGCCAAGGAACATCATTTCTGGTCGCCACAACTCCATCTAGAAATTGTCGCTAACGAGAAAGACAACTCTTGTACGGTCTATGGCGTTTTTGGTCCTAACCCAACCTTATGGACTTTTTTTATGTTCCTACATTTTGGGATTGCACTCCTATTTATAGCCATATCTATTTGGGCTTATTCTAGTTTTGCCTTGCACAAACCCTACGGAGTTCAAGTAGGTTTAATGGTACTAATGATTGTTCTATGGTTTTCTTTTTATGCTTTTGGGCGTATTGGCAAACAAAAAGGAAGACCACAAATGCAGGAGTTGTATAACCTAATGGAAGAGACTCTAAATAAATAATCCCCAAGCTTTTTAGAACTTAGGGATTATAACACAAATTTTATCTACTTCTATTTAATCTCATAAATAGCAACAGTATTAGAAACTTCATTGGTTACCACTAATAGATTTTCGCCCGTTGGGCTATCTTTTGCCGCTATAGCTAACAAGCCTTCCGGAGCTATATCATTTGTATCTAATAACCATTCTAGAAACTGCGGACTCGTAGGATTAGAAATATCATAAACCATAACACCTCCAGATCTCTCTAACCCAACAAATAACAAGGTTGCATTTCCAATTTTTAAAGTAGTTACCGATTCTGGCTCAGCACCTTTATCATCACTTCTGCCATCAGCTTCACCTTCATCTGCATTGAAAAATGATGGGTTGATATCAAATGTAGTACGTCCTATATCATCTGCACTATCATACACCAAAGCTCCTGATGTATTCCAAATTGAAAAGGATCTAGCGCCATATCCATAAATTTCATCAAAATCGCCATCACCATCAAGATCACCATTGGCAGTAGTAATTTTTAATCGCCCTAAATTTTCATCTAATTGTAATTCTGCAGCATTAGGAAAAGCTGTTGGATCTAAGGTCAAATCCTTTACGCGTTCTTCTTCAGAATAACCATCATAATCTCTAGAGTCTCCTTCATTAGCAGTAATGATATATTCCATTTCATCAATGGTTGTAAATGCAATGGCATCTGGCATATAGAAGCTCCATACAGGCCAGTTTTTAAAATTCCCCAAAACACCATCTTTATTACTCGCATCCATAGTATTTTCTGGAAGAGAAAAATCTTTCGTCCCTAATCCAAATACATCAGTAATTGTTTTTGCTGCTAAATTTACTACCGCAATTCCGTTATTTTCTTGTAAGGTAATGTATGCGAATTTGCTATCATCAGACACCACGATATACTCAGGCTCTACATCTTGAGCGATACTCGCATTAGGGCCGAAAACTCGAAAATTATTCCCTATTGCAGGTGCGCTAAAAGAGGTAAAAAATAAGGTGTTAATTTCATTTCTTTCAATATTAATGATAGAGACAGAACCTTCTGGGTCTACTGTATAGTCATCATTAGGCTCTCCTTCATTAGCAGAAATTAAATAGGTACCATCAGGAGAAAAGGCTACCATATCTGGTAACGCGCCAACGGTATAAGATGTTATTAAGTTTTGAGAAGTAGTATCATAGGATTGAATAGTCCCATTGGATTGCTTATTGGTATTTTCTACCGCTACCGCAACCACGCCATCATGAACCGCAACGCTATTTGGAACTCCTGTAAGGATAATTGATGTTAATTTAACCGCAGAAGAAGGTAGCGATATATCCCAAACGGATACTTCTGATTGCACAGGATTTACAACAAATAATTTTTTAGTGCTAGGATCAAAAGCACTGATCTCCGAAAACCCTTCGTCTCCAGAGCCATTTGAGAATCCTCCAATTTTTGTAAATTGTAATGCAGATACATCTATATCAGCATCACCACCATGTCCTACGTGCTCTTTAATACAAGAAGTTAGCAAAAGCCCTCCAAAAAGAGCAATTAAAGTAAAATTTTTCATTGTTTTGGTTGTTTATGTATAACAACCAAAAATGCAGCTTTTGTGTAACTTAGGCGTAAACTAAAGAACAAACAAAGGTTAAGAACCTAGCCTTGATTGTATCCAAAACGTTTTAACTGATTAGCATTGCTTCTCCAGTTCTTATTTACTTTTACATACAGTTCTAAATGCACTTGCTTATCAAAGAAAATCTCTAAATCTTTTCTAGACTCAACTCCCACTCTTTTTAAGGCAGCACCTTTATGACCTATTATAATTCCTTTCTGAGAATCGCGCTCTACCATAATCACAGATCGCATTCTAATAATTTTATCATCCTCAAAAAATTCTTCCGTATCTATTTCTACAGAATAAGGAATTTCTTTTTTGTAGTTCTGTAATATTTTCTCTCTAATAGTTTCGTTGACAAAGAAACGTTCTGGCTTATCTGTTAATTGATCTTTAGGATAAAAGGCCGGGGAAACAGGTAGCAATTCTAAAATACGAAGGAATACTTCTTTGACATTAAAATTCTGTAATGCACTTATCGGATGAATTTCTGCCGTTGGTAATTGCTCATGCCAATATTGCACTTGCTCTTCTAAAATACCTTGCTCAGAAACATCAATCTTATTTAATAATAAAAGTACCGGAATTTTGCTATTCTTCAATTTATCAAAGAAACGCTCATCCTTTAATGCCTTTTCCCCTATCTCTACCATGTAGATTAGAATATCTGCATCTTCGAAAGCCGACTTTACAAAATCCATCATAGAAGATTGTAACTCGTAAGCAGGTTTGATAATTCCTGGAGTATCTGATAAAATCATTTGAAAATCATCCCCATTAACAATCCCTAAAATACGGTGTCTCGTTGTTTGTGCTTTGGAGGTGATAATGGATAATTTCTCGCCCACAAAAGCATTCATCAAGGTAGATTTCCCCACATTAGGATTTCCAATAATATTTACAAAACCAGCTTTATGATCTGCCATCTTACTATTTTAACATTTAAAAGTACAAAGGTAGCTTATTGTAGGCCTTTAATTCATAACAAAACCTAAAATTAAGTACAATACTACGGTAATTCCGCCGCCAATTAAGGCATAAGGCAACTGTGTATTCACATGATCTATATGATCACTGGCCGATGCCATAGACGAAATAATAGACGTATCTGATATCGGAGAACAGTGGTCTCCAAAAATACCTCCCCCTAAAGTTGCTGCTATTACCAGCGTTAATGGCGCACCATGTACTTCTGCCATAGGCACTGCAATAGCCATCATGATAGCAAAAGTACCCCATGAAGTGCCTGTAGAGAATGCTATAAATGAACTTATTACAAAAATAATTGCTGGTAAAAACTCTGGTGACAACCAATCTTTTGACCAATCTGCCACAAAAGCTCCTGTTCCTAATTGATTACAAGCATCGCCAATGGCAAAGGCTAATAACATTAATAATGCTAGAGGCATTAATTCACTTATTCCTTTTAAAACCAAATCAATCATTTCTTTGGTCTTCATAATTTTTTGAGATCTATACATGATCATAGCCACCAGAATAGCCGTAAGTACCGCATATAACACAGACGATGACCCTGAGCCTTTCCCTATGGCCTGGAAAACATGATCTGAAAAGGAAGTAGCATTCTCCACAGCACTCCAACCCGTATAAACTAAATTAATTGGCATCATAAAAACCATGGTTGCCAAGGGCACAATCATATTATACGCTCTTGCCTTTATACCTTCTTTTGGCGCTAATGAAGTTACCTCACTAGAGAGCATGGGTTTAGAATTATCATTCAATAACTTTCCTGTTTCTCTCGTTCTTTTCTCGGCCTTAGCCATCGGGCCAATGTCTTTTTTGGTCAAAATCACCACAAAAACAATGGCAATAGCCAATATTGGATAAAAATTATAGGCTATAGAAGAGAGCAATAAACCAAAAGGATTATCTAAACCTTGCGTCACTAACAAGCCCATAATAAAAGCTCCCCAAGCATTAAAAGGAATTAAAATGGAGGAAGGGGCAGAACTAGAGTCGGCAATATATGCCAACTTCTCTCTTGGTATTTTTAGTTTATCGAAAACGGGTCTATACAGTGTTCCTACCGTTAATGAGCTAATACTTGTTTCTACAAATAATAATAAGCCCGTAAGCACCGCTAATAATTGCACCACTACTCTACTATACCCTTTTTGCTTTTTTTCAAAGAAATGAATCACCTTATTCAATTGGTTTATAAAACCTTCTACCCCTTTGGAGTATTGAATAAATAAGAGTAATGCCCCAACAAGGGCACTAAACATTATAGTTCTAGTGTTGCCTTCAGATTTAAAAACATTTACCATACCCTCTATGGTGGCCAATGTTCCTGTCAGCACATTCCAATCGCTCATAATCAACCAAGAAAACCAAATACCGAAAAGTAAGGCTATATATACTTGTTTTGTTTTAAGCGCTAAAATAATTGCAATAACGGGTGGCAAAATTGAGAGTAAGCCGTAGTTTTCCATAAATAAATGATTTGTAATCCGATGGTTTTTAAAACCCGTACAAAATAGTAAGATTTTAAGTAAGGAGCTCACAAATACCCTATTTTAAGTGGCTATCTAAAATTTTTAATATTTATTTCAAATAAAGTTTGGTGAATCGTAAAAAGTAACTATATTTGCAGCCTGAAATACGTCAATCAGCAGTTATGAGCTGAAAGTTAAAAGCTAAGAAGATCATTTCAGAAACCCATATCGCGGGATAGAGCAGTAGGTAGCTCGTCGGGCTCATAACCCGAAGGTCACTGGTTCGAGTCCAGTTCCCGCTACTAGAAAAACCACTTCAAATGAAGTGGTTTTTTATTTTACACCTGTTTTTGGACAAAGTTTTTAAAAATTAGATCTGTAAAAATTCAATGTGTCTTTTTATGGTGGAATCTTAACTTCCTTCTAAAACAAGCTTAGTTTCAATATTCCTTACTACTTCATTACATTGGGCACATGCCTGCTCACCTTCTTGCGCATACCATCGGCATTTTGATCTAATGGGACAAAATTGCAACTCTTTAGAAACTTCATTGGCTACTATTGATATGATATTGCCAACCAATCCGCAGTCCTTACCGGTCCACTGTTTACATCCAGATTTTGCGCAATTTCCAGCAAAACGAAACCGCTTTTCAGGATTTCTACCTTCATTTGCTTGTGCTATAAAAGTTTCATTGACCGCTATTGGTTGTTTAAGAAAATCGATATATCCATCAGAGTTTATAATGCCATACAGCTGTGCTCCTGGCTTTGCCAAATAACTAGGACATAATAGGTTCTCTTCTTTAGTATTTTTAGATTTTTTCATAATTCAACTATTTACCCCTAGAGCTATAAAATTTTTAAGATTTAGAATTTTTGAATTCTGGATCTAAATCTATCAAAATCTTCCAACCAAATTCCATACTTAAACAGGTCGTTAAATCCTTTCAATTTAGGATTAAGGGCAATTTTTTTATTAATAACTATATCTCCTCCATGATCTATTTGAGCTAATTCCGTCATGATCACATTTTTAATGCCATCATCAATACGCTTAATTTGATCTGTTGATAATTTAATTCCGTCTAATGATGCAGTAAATACCACATCGTCTTGCAAATCTTTCATAATAAGTGTTTTTAAGGATTAAAATTTTAGTTTTTGTTGTAATCGCTTTTGATATCAAATAGTTTTCCTAACAAATAATACGTACTTATTTATCTAACTTTCCTACAAGGTATGTCAATAGAATAATACCTCTGGGGTTATTTGTATCAATGGCTTTAAATTATGTGTAACTGGATATCAAATAGTTACGTGATGAAAAAGAAGATTCTAGGTTAGAAAATTATCTTAAATTTTACACAGACTTAGGAAAGTGAAGAGTTGAATATATCGGTACTATAGAAAAAGCCACTTCATGAGAAGTGGCTTTTTTGTTTTCCTAAACGCTTCATTTACTACATCGCTATGCAAATGATTTGATCACAGAATCTAAAAGTACTTTAGGTGATTTATCATGTTTTGTGATTTTAGGAATTTCACGATCAATATTTAATAATTGATATACGGCCGTTTGTGCAGCTCTTACCGAATACTCTACCGTAAAGACCACATCATCCGGAATTTCTACAAACTGACTTACAAAAGCTAAATTTTTAGAACTTGCCGGCACTGGTTTTGGTCTATCACTAGCAGCACGTGGCATAAACATAGACGTAATGTAAGGCATTCTACAAGGTACACACACCGCATCTTCAAAGACACTATCATCAAAATTAAAATGACCTGCTAGTTCTGTTAGGATCTCCTGCCCATTACATTCAATCATGGTTTTAGGAACAAAATCTCCTACTCGGTTTCCATATAACGCATACCCCCATAAGATAAAGACATCATCTGGCTGTCCTATAAAATGTGGCTGATTATACAACACCACAGACATTAACCAACTAGAATCTTTGAAAGTTACCAAGCCACCCGTACCAGCTTTGTTCCCAGACATTTTTTCTAATTTATCAAAAAACTCTGATGTCTTAAATGTAACAGTAAATGATTCCCAGAAAGATTCTGGAATACTTGTATTAAAAGGTGCTGGATTTCCAAAATCTGGTCTCCCTTTCGCTAATTTCTCCCATAGCATCCAACCCTTACTATCTGCTTTTGTTTTTTTCGCTGGAGTCTGTTCCATAGAACCAATACTAGAAGCATCAACCATAGAACCATTTTGAAAAATAACAAGATCATCTGGAGCAACAGCCACCTGTTTCGCTCCTTTTGGTCCAATAACGCTTACCGAAGTTACCGTTACTTTTCCATCAATATCTTCAACAGCTATGTCATCAACAGTAGTCGCCAATTCAAAATTCACTCCTTTCTCTTGCAACCAAGCCTGCAAAGGACGCACCAAAGAGTCATACTGATTGTATTCTGTTCTTTTTACGCCAGCCAAGGTATTAATTCTTGGAAACTCATTCATAAAACGATGCAAATAACGCTTAAACTCTACCGCGCTATGCCATGGTTCAAAAGCAAATGTTGTTTGCCACATGTACCAAAAATTAGTGGTGAAAAATTCTGGCGACAACCAATCCGTAATTTTCGATGTTCCCAGTTTTTCTTCGGATGCTTCTAATAAGGTAAGAAACTCCAACCTATCATGCATGGTAAAATTCATGGTAGCCGTATCTACAATATGACGGTTTTTATCTACCAAACGCGCTTTAGAATGCGCTATATGTTTTTTATTAAAGGCTATTGTTTCTTCTTTTACAGACATGCCTTTATTATGTATAGAAGGGATGTCTTGAAACAAGCCCCAAAAACATTCGTAGGCATCTGTGGTAAGCATTCTTCCCCCACGAAGCGAATAACTCCCATCTTCTAACCTTGCCCCATCTAAACACCCTCCTAAGGAAGGGAGCTTTTCAAAAATTGTAATTTGAGAACCTAACATTCCACCATCTCTAATCATAAAAGCTGCAGCAGCCAATGAACCTAGTCCTCCTCCTAAACAATACGCTTTAATTGTTTCTTTTGACATTTTTACACGTTTTAATTCAACTAAAATATAGCATAAAGGTAGTACGGCTCACAAGCCTAAAACCTGATAAAAATCAGGTTCACAAGACATTAACAACAAATTGTGATTGGGGGTTTAGTAAAATAAAAGTGGCGATGCGTTTATAATTTATTTCATACCCTAAAAGATGCAACTCCAAAATCGCAGAAGAATTTACAGCCATTGCAGCAAGGAATTTTTGTATAACTTTATAGTGAGCGCAACACAATAAAATTATGAAACCAGGATTTGTATACATACTCGCTAATAAAAACAATACCACACTTTATGTTGGGGTGACTAGTAATTTGCTACAGCGTATAGAAAGGCATAAAACAAAGTTTTATCCAAAGTCCTTTTCAGCGCGATATAACACAAACAAATTGGTGTACTATGAAGTCTTTCAAGACATAGGAGCTGCCATTGCTAGAGAGAAACAATTAAAAGCCGGCAATAGAGCCAAAAAAATAGCCTTGATAGAAAAAGAAAACCCTGATTGGGAAGATCTCACCAAACAAGCAACAGATTGCTTCGGCAAAAATGCCTCGCAATGACGAACACAACTGTCATTCCGAGCGTAACATAGTGTAGCGCGGCAATCCGTTAAATTATTAATTCCCTAGACAAAATTTCAATAGCTATTCTAGTTAAATAGCGCTATATAATCACCTAATTTTTATGCCCTGCGGAAAACCGCAAGGTTATTTTGTTTTATGCTTTTATGTTTGTTAGGAACTTTGAAGCACCAAGCTTTTCTAACACCGCTACCAGCACATGGAATGGATTCTTAAACTTGTTTTTCTAGGCATTGTGATTGGTATTGTTAGAAAATACCCGAAGACTAGTATTGCGCTAGCATTATTAGGTTTGCTCGTCTACAGTCAAAAGCAAGATCCTGTTGAGGAACAACGTACAGTACCTACAGAAGTTCACTCCAACAAAACGCATTCTACTCCTGAAGTCCCCACCACCTACCGCTCTAGAGCTTCCATTAAAAGTATTGAAACCGAATTAGGAATCTCCCAACCCGTTACAACCAAACCCTATAAAAAGGCAGCGACTACAACGATTAGAGTAGGTGCTATTTGTAATGATGGTACTTCTTCTACAGCTACAGGCAGAGGCGCTTGCTCTCATCATGGCGGCGTAGCCTATTGGCTTTACGAGTGAAATCTTCGTGGAACGCCTAACTACTTTTACTCCTTCAACTTATCTAAAACATGGGTTTTATACATGTAGTCTGTTACTTTATGCAACCCTTTATGATAAATAGGATGTGCATGATAGTAGGTAAAGAATTCTACTTCTCCTCCTTTTTTAACATACCAAAGTTCTTGGTGTTTCTCACGCCTGCTTTTTACCTCTTGAAGATCATTTATTTTTCTAAAATTAAGAAATACTAATTCCTGATATGGCTCCTCATGGGCTACTCCTGTACATGCCGATTTCTCATAATGATCTTCTTGCCATACCATACAATTCTGCTCTTCTTTTACAAAACCGAAATAGGTTAATTCACTTATCACAACAACCGATAGCAACGAAACAATTTTGTTACTCCCCTGATTAAAGAAATCAAGTGAAGTACTCCCTCCTGAATCGGATATTTCTGGCTCTGGGTCTTTCATTATAACGGGTTCCTCTATAACCTTTGGCTCTTCAAGTTCAGACGGATGAGCCGTAACAAATTCTGCATAATTTTTATAGCCTAAATATTTGCACAAGCATTTAGTTAATTCTGGTTTTAAATCTTCATTCGCAGGTGTATCAGCCTCTATAAATTTATTGTAAAGATTCGTAAAACTTTTTGTACTAAAAGGATAATTATACTCGTCTGAAAATACATCTGAGAGGTGTTGAGCCATTCTATTTTTGACTTTAGAGCCAATATCTGTTTCTGCTTTTTCGAAAACTAATGTTATTAATTTCTTGGACATTTTGGTTGGTCTGGTTGTAGCCTAAAACTACTACATTTTTGGAAATTATATGGAAAAAACCTGCTGGAAATTCTTTTCCATACACTTTCCATCCTCTCTCCATTCCGTAGAAAACCTAAGCCCTTACTTTGCCTTGTGATTGATAGGCTATTCATGATAACCGCACTATCATCATTAGGAAAACACCTAGAACAGACCAATAGTTTATTGGGAAGTAACTAAAAGTTTCGACAGGTGTTTTTCACTTCCCAACTAATAAAAGAGGAGTACTCCCAACACCTTTTACAATGTGGTGCAAATAACATTCGGAATACTCCGAACAGCCACCCTTATGTCAAATTTTTAAAACTCATAAAATGAAAAAAATAATTTTTTTAATCGTAATACTAAGTGCCAACCTATCTTTAATTTCTTGTGATGCTACAACTACTGCAGACCAAGATACGGTCTATGAAAACCTCAACGCCACAGAAGGTGATGATGGGGTTATTGTAAAAGATCCGGATGCAGAAGAAGAGGATGGTGATAATTAATCAGTATCCCTAATTAGGACATAATAAACCAACTAAGAAAGCAGGATGAACTTGAAAGTAGTTCATCCTGCTTCTATATTTTCCATAAAAAAAGAGCTGCATGACCTAGTCATACAGCTCTTTTTTTTCCCTATTTCTTTTTGCTAAACCTACTCAACATATATAAACTGAACAGCATAAGAAGCATCAGCCTCTCCATATGATGATGAAGAAATAACTCCTGAAGTTGCATAGTTATCTGCATCATATACATAATTGGCCGTTATGGTATATTTTACTTCTCCGTCTTCATTTTTATATACAATCTTAGATGGATTATTTACAGGAAAAAGCATTCTTGCTTTTATAATCTCAGAAGACTGAGGACTCATGCTAAAGTTTAATTGAATACCATCCAACACATCAATTATACCACCAGCTTCTAAAGTATAGAAGAAAGGATTTTGAGCCTCATCATAGGTTACCTCAGCAGTATACACATAAGAAAGGTACGAATCGGTCTCCCAATCATAATCCTCTTCAAAAAATTCAATGATTTTAGGATTTCCGTTGGCATCATATTCTAATACATTCCCAGTTTCAAAAGCATCATAAGGAGATTCATACAGCTCTTCAATAGATAAATTAACATCTTCTTCGCCAGTAACATTTACCAATTCATCACCATCGTAAAGAAAGTCTCTAGAACCTTCACCATTAGACACACTACTTAAAGCGCCGTCTGCCGTATAAGAAAATTCGAGCATTCCCTCATCTTCCATATTCTCACTAGAATTTAGGTTTACTGTTTTAATTAACTTTTGTACCACATCGCCATTGGCTTCCTCAAACTCTTCGCTGACAGAATCATCGGAACAACTTACCGCTAAAATTGATGCACAAAAAAGGCCTAAAATGTAATTTGTTTTTCTCATAATTGATGTACTTATTATTTGTTTTGGTTGTTTCTAGGTTTATGTAAAACAATGGACAGAAAATACTCGCCAACCCATTCAGAAAAAAACGAAAACAGAACCAGCTTAGTATACCTACTACTAAAAAAATAGTACATTTAAGAACACAGAGAAATGTAAGAAGTACAATTATTTATTTCCTAATTAAAAAGAGCCCCATTATGCAAACACTTTTTGTATTTTCGAAAGATGAATTACAAGTTTATTGTATCCCTTTTTTATCTGCTTCTATTCGTGAGTCAACACTCCGTTTTTGCTACGGATTCTTCTATGATTAAAAAACAATCAGCTCCCGATTCCCTAAAAATCATCAAAAAACAAATTGCTGCTTTTACAAAAAAGAAGGAGTACGCCAATGCTATTCAATATTCAAAGAAATTATTACAAGCGGCCAAAACAAGGTCTGACACCAGTACTATTGACAATGCGTATTGGCGCCAAGCTTATTATTTTGATAAATTAAACCAGTTAGATTCTTCCTATTTTTATTATGATAAGTCTTACACATATAATTTAGCCTTAAAAGATACCGTCGTTGCAGGAGAACGTCTACTGGGTATGGCAAACATTCAAAAAAGCTTAGGTGATTATACGGGAGCAATGATCACAGCCATTGACGGATTAAAATATTTAGAAAATACTGAGGAGCTAGAATCTACGATTGGACTTTACCAAGCCATTGCCGTGGCTCAAAAAGAATTGGGACACCCCCAAGAGGCCCTCCGTTGGAATACAAAAGCTTTTAACATCCTAAAAAATAACCCAAAGGCAGAAATTTTACCTTCTAGTATTCATATCATTACTATTACCAGAGCTAATATCTTAGCCGAAAAAAAAGAATATAGCGCAAGCCTTCATATTTTAGATAGCATTGCCCAAGAAACAGCGGGTAAGAACCTCTTTGAATTTTCTAGAGCTATTTGCAATATGGGCCATTTTAAATCGCTAGAAGATGCCAATAACCCCGAAAGTGAAACCCTGCTTTTAGAATCTTTAAGAATCCGGACTTCTTTGAATTCCGCTAGCGGCTTGTTCTCTAGCTACATTCATTTAGCCGAATTTTATTTTGATACTAAAAAAGCTAAAGCTTTGCGGTATGCGCAACAAGCCTATACGTACGCTGAAAAATTAAACAATCCGGTAGCTAGTCTAGAAGCTCTAGATCTAATTCTGCCTTTAAAAAGAGATTTGCGCCAAGCTATTTCTAACGAAGCAATTACCTATTCTCAACTACAAAACCAACTAGAAAAATCTAGACAAACTATTCGCGCCATCTATGCGGCCACGAAATATGATAACGATGCCTTAGAGAAGGAAAATCTTAAGTTGCTAACGCAAGTAGCAATCAAAGAAAAACAAAAAATTTTGGCGCTGGCTGCTGCCGTATTTCTTTTAGGTGTTATTGGTTTTGTAATCTATTACAAAAACCATCAAAAACAAAAAGAGCAGCTAGAAATGTCGTACAAAACGGAGCTGCGCCTATCTAAAAAATTACATGATGAACTAGGAAATGATATTTTCTATTTAATGACGCAGGTACAAGAAGACACACCTACTCCTACCGATACTAAAAATGCTCTTATTTTAAATGGACTAGATAGTATTTACCAAAGAGTAAGAGATATTTCTAAAGAATTTACAGCGATTGATACCGGGAAAAACTTTGGAAAAGAATTTTTTGCACTTCTGAATTCCTACAGTTCTGCCAGCACAAAATTAATCACTAAAGAATTACCCTTGAGTTTTTGGGATGATATAGCCCCTAAAACAAAAATTGAACTCTATAGAGTGTTGCAAGAACTACTCTTAAATATGAAGAAACATAGTGAAGCTACTTTTGTAGCAATTACCTGTGTAAAAAATGCCAAAGAGATATTAATAAAGTATGTAGATAATGGGGTAGGATTTGATAAAAATGAAAAAATTTCAGGAAATGGCCTCAAGAATGTGGAAAACCGCATAGCTAGTATAAAAGGAAGTATTAATTTCGAATCCAAACCAAAGGAAGGGGTTACCGTAACCCTGACGTTTGCTATTTAATAAAAGGATATGCAATTGGATAGAATTTTTGTTTCTGAAGATATAGACAGTAATAACTTAGGGGTTACCACTACCCTCCAAAATATGGGCTATGCCCAAATTGGCCATTCTCAATATTGCGATGATGCGCTTCTAAAACTCAAAAAGGCACTAAATGATGGGACTCCTTATGATCTTCTGATTACCGATTTGTCTTTTGAAAATCCTAGGGCGAAGAAAAACATCCAAAACGGACAAGAGCTTGTTACCGCCATAAAAGCCATACAGCCTACTTTAAAAGTGATTGTTTTTTCTGTCGAAGACGATCATCATACCATCACTACCTTATTCTCCGACCAACAAATTGATGCCTATGTCTGTAAAGGATTAAATGGTCTTAGTGAACTTCAAAAAAGTATTAAAGCCATCACCAATCATGAACAATATACCTGCCCCATAGCTACTGCCGTATTGCAACAGAAAAATGTTTTAGCTTTGGATGGCTATGAGCAGCAACTCTTAGCATATTTGGCCAAAGGATATACCCAACATGAAATAAGTGCACTATTAAAAGAACAAGACATTTCTCCAAATAGTGTGCGCTCTATTGAAGCCAACATTAGTAAATTGAAAGATTATTTTAATGCGACAAACACCACGCATTTGGTCTATGTAGCCTCTAGTCTAGGGCTTATATAAGTACTTAAATGACTCTCTTATCACATGCTTCTGTTCCTCTTTTTACTAATTAAGTCCACCAATTCTTAAGAAAAGAGATGCATCTTACTTCTAAAAAGTACTGCTGCGAGGTGTAGAATAGCAAAAATCGGTCATTCTATATAATTTTTGATGCCTTTGACTTAGATTCAAGAATACCTCATCTGCACTGCTATTGCTTCTTATTATATTTTTTACAGGAAAATCTTGAAGGATATACTAAATGGAGCTCCCTTGCCCTACACTTATCTGCTACCTATTATGAAATTGCTGTGGTGGGTTCTAATGCGCTTAGTTTGACCCAAGAGTTAAATTCTAAATTTTTAGTAAATACTTTAGTTATCGGTTCTGAAACAGTATCGAATATTGCTATTTATAAAGACCGTTTTGAAAATGATAAAACTTATATCTATGTCTGCCCAAACAACAGCTGCAAACTGCCAGTTACTTCTGTACCCGGAGCATTACAACAAATAGAATATAACGTAGAGAAAAGCAATTTCAACTTGGGGTTTTAAAGCTAATATGCGCCTCTTTTATGATATAACATATACGCTTGCTGCAATTGAAACGCACTCTAAAGATCGATTACCTACTTTTGACTCAGTATACCACTGGATACATTATTCGCTGCAAACAACAGCAGAAAAATAATTCCACTAGTTTTCTGCCTTAAGGCGTGCTCTAAATTTTGAAGGAACGGTTTGGGTATATTTTTTAAATAATCTTGAGAAATAAGAATAATTTTCAAAGCCTAGCTCTTGGGCTATCTCTCCAACAGATTTTGTACTAAAAGTTAACATGCGCTTGCTTTCAATAACCACTTTCTCAGCAATAAGAATAGTGACGGTTTTATTTAAAACATAGTTACAAATCCGATTTAAATGCTTTAGACTCATATTCATTTTAGAAGCATAAAAAGAAGGTGCTTTTTCTGTTTTATAATAGTGCTCTAACAACGTATTAAATTGTTCTAGTTTATGATTGTAAGAATGCAAGTCTACATTGTTCTCCTGAAAATGCTTTCGGGAAATTTCAATATGGATAATATCAATTAGATTTAAAAGCTTATCTAATTTCCGGGTATTCGATGCTAGATTCTCTTTGATTAAAAGTTTAAAATAGACTTCAAGAGAACGTACTTCGGGTTCATTTAAACGCACCTCAGAAATATTTTTTGAGGCTTGATAAAATGGATACTCTTCAATCCTCTTGGCTCCAAAATACAGATTATACAAATCCTTTGTGTAAAATAAGATGTAGCCCTCAATGTCCTTAGACAACTTCCAACTATGTACTTGACCCGGTTGGATAAGATATATACATCCTGGAGTAATGGTGAACGTATTAAAATCTATTTTATGAATTCCAGAACCTTTGGTAAAAAGTACGAGCAGATAAAAATTATGCCCATGTGAGCGCTCTATAAAACTATTATTAATTAAATGATTACTAAAGGTATTGACGTAAAGACCTTCCTGAATTAAATTCCGCTTGAAATTCTGAATATCATAAACAGGGTACGTTTTCAAAAAATGTCTTTATTGTGCTAGTATATGTGCTTTTAATTAACTTAAAAAGAAGATAAATATACTAATTTTGTATAATAATTAGGATGTACAGGCTTTAAATAGTTGATTAATAAAAATGTCTTTTTTATTATCATAAAAATCATAACTACTATGAATATTTTAAAAGGAACGAAAATATATAGCATCTTGACAGGTAGCTGCCCTGTATGCCAAGAAGAAAACATGTATAAAGAAGCTAATCCGTTTAAAGTGATGTCTACACTAAAAATGCATGAACGTTGCAGCCATTGCAGTACAAAGTATAAAATGGAGCCTTCGTTCTTCTTTGGAGCAATGTATGTGAGTTACCCGGTAGGCATCGCTTTTGCCTCCGTAGCATTTGTGCTATCATATATATTATTTGAGATTCCTATTTTACCCACCTTCTTTATTATTTGCGCTGTCATGTTAATAATGTTACCTATAATACTACGTTTATCTAGAAATATTTGGATTAATTTCTTTAAGCATTACCAAAAACAGACCAATATAAACGCATAAAAAAAGGTTCCAAACAAAATGCTTAGAACCCTTATACTTTATGGTTGAAACTCCTTTTAGTTATTGTTCCTACTGATTACTCTTTTTCTGTAGTTATTTTTAATTTCTATATACAATAGCACCGATGCTATTATGGCACTCAATACTATAAAGACAGTAGGGTTACCATCTATAACTTCTAAACACAAATTCAATAAATTCTTCATCTTTCTACTTCTTACTATTATTTAGTTTTCTACTAGATACAAGATAAACGTAATAGTTGCTTTTTTAGTTCTTAAAAAAACAGAAAAAATTCTTAGTCGTAAACAAGGTCAAAAGCTTCCGATAAACGACGTATTCTCCCGATAAAGAGTTTTCGATGTAAATGTCAGTTAACGAGCATTTTAAACCCTTTATCTATCATTTTGTCAGTGACCGAAAAAAAGACCCTTTAACCGAATGATAACTACATAAGGAAGGATAATCCCGTTCTTGTAATCCCAAATCGAATGAAATGAAATCTATTTTAACAACTTTATTATTTGTATTTATCGGATTTAGCGCTCAAGCTAGCACGAGTAACAAAAAAGATGTTAAAGCAACTACGATCACTAAAACTGTAGTTACTTTCAATACCTTCAAAACTTCAACTGCAGGTATTTATTTAGATAAAAATCATAAGATCAAGAAAGAACTTTCTTTTGTAACTAAAGCTAGCAAGGCTAAATTAGCTTAATCCCCAAGTATTACATTCTCTTAAATGCATTAAACAAGTATTTGTTTAAGGCAAGCTCCTTTCCATACATCCTGTACTTTTACTTTCTAAAATAACGTTATGGAAAATATATTAGTAGCTGGCGCCAACGGTACCACTGGAAAAAAAATAGTAAACTTATTAGCACAATCTCAATACTTTAATCCTGTAGCCATGGTTCGTAAAGAATCTCAAATGGAACAATTTAAAGCAAAAAACATTGAAGTAATTTTAGGAGATTTAGAAGACGATATAAGCAATAGCACCAATAATATTGATAAAGTAATATTTGCAGCCGGATCTGGTGGTAAAAAAGTAGTAGAGGTAGATCAAGAGGGCGCTAAGAAACTGGTAGATGCTTCTAAAGCTAGCAACGTAAAGAAGTTTGTAATGCTAAGCTCTATGGGAGCTGATCAGCCAGAAAAGGCTGAAAAATTAAAAGACTATTTACAAGCAAAGCATAATGCTGATATGCATTTAAAAAATAGTGGACTTAATTTTGCTATAGTACGCCCAGGAAGCCTTACAGACAATAAAGGTATAGGTAAAATAGTACTTTCAGAACGTTTATCTCAAGAGGGAAACATCAGTAGAGATGATGTGGCACAAACACTAGTACGTGCCTTGCATGACGATGTAGCGAACCATAAAACATTTGAAATATTAGAGGGCGAAACTTTAATTGGTCAAGCCTTAGATACAGTAGAATAAATCTTTACTGTTCAATATCATTTGCAGAAAACCCTACGAGCTCATGTTCCTGAAATTCAGGAGTGAGCTCTATTGGATTACAACAAACTTCACAATCTTCTATGTACGTTTGTTGCCGTACCGAAGTATCTAACAGCATAGAAATCTCCTCCCAGCAATAAGGACATTGAAAAAAATGCTCGTACATCTTAGAAATTTATATTTAATAGCTGACCCGTTAATTGCAAAAGCTGCAGCTCTGCTAGCTTAGCATCATATTTTGCTAGATTTTTATTGGTCTCAGCATTCAATAAATTAATCTGAGCCTGTCTAAACTCTATGGAAGTAATTCTCCCTAATTGAAATTGTTCTTTTGAACGCTCAAAATTATTTTCATTGGTTAGTACAGCCTGACCTTGAATTTTATAAATATTTAGTAAATTTTTATAGACAGTATGTGCATTCTGGATATCTCTTTCTACTTCTAAAGCCACCTGTTGCTTTACGAGCTCTTGATTTTCATAGGTAATCTTTGCATTTCTTACCGCTACCGTTGTCTTACCTCCATCAAACAAATTCCACGATAAACTGGCACCTAGTCCTAGATTGTATGTGGTATTGTTTGTCCCTGGAAAGAAGGCCGAAGCCGCACTTTGGTTTAAATTCCAGCCATAAGAACCCGTAAGACCTACCGTTGGTAAATAGCCCGATTTACTCACCTTAATATCATATTCATTAATCTTTAGATTTCGTTCGGTTTGCAGCAAAGCAACATTATTATCTATAGACTGTTCTAAATATTCTTCTAATTTGAGTGATGGAATAAAAGTTAGCGTAGTATCTACTTGAAATTCCTCTTCTAATTTCTGATTCAAAACAACATTTAAATCGCGTTTCGCATTAATTAACTGCTGTTCCACATTTAAAAGTGCAATACTATCATTGGTCACATCTACCTGCGCATTTAAAATATCCAATTTGGTATTCTGACCGTACTCAAAAGAATATTCTGCCCGCTTAAATCTATCTTGAGAAATTTCTAAGGCTTGTTTTAAGACATTGTTATTTTCTGTCAATCTAGCCACGTCAAAGTAAACACTAAACAATTGTAAAAGCGTGTTTTCAATAGTTTCCCTAGCTTGCAATTCACTTAATTGATATTGTTCTTTAAGTCGCTTATAATTATACAAACGGCCCATGCCATCAAAAAGCGTATAGTTTAAATTCAAAGCAGAACTATAGCGCTGCGCTTCTGCCTTGTCTATTTCAACATCTGCACGCACAGAGTTATCATCATTGAGTTGCCCCGGGAATTCTATCGTAGAATCATCACGACTATAACTAGCATTTGCAGTGCCTGTAAGTGTCGGCAAATATCCAGAATTCAATATCCCTTGATTATTGTCTGCAATTGCTACTTGATTACCTGCTATTTTTATTCCATAATTGTTCTCAAGAGCTTTCTTTATAGCCTCATCTCTGGTCAGGAGTTTCTCTTGACTAAAAACAGCTGTATAAGCACCTAAAAAAAGTACTGCTATAATGATCTTTTTTCCCATTATTCTTTATGATTCAATTCTCCTCTTAAATGTTTTTCTTCTTCAAGCTCTTTAATTGCTCGTTCTACCTCTTCATTGGTTACTTTATTGCCTGTAACTAACCATTTACCAGAAACTTTAATTCTATTGGCAAAGGATAGGAATAGCGGTAACATTAGCAAGGTTAACACGGTAGCAAAAGCAATACCGTATGCGATAGAAATTGCCATAGGCTTCAAGAATTGCGCCTGTCTGCTTTTCTCCAAAAGAAGAGGTGCTAGCCCTGCTATAGTGGTAATAGAGGTTAAAAATATAGCTCTAAACCTAGATTTCCCAGCTTCATACATTGCATCATCAAACTTCATCCCTTCACGTAAGTTTACGTTAAATTTTCCTATAAGTACTAAACCATCATTCACCATAATCCCTATCAAGGCTATAATTCCTAGCATAGAAAGGATATTTATAGGGAAATCATGAACCCAGTGTCCCCAGGCTACGGCGGTTAAACTAAACGGAATTAAAAGCAACAACATTAACGGTTGGCTAAAACTTCTAAATGTAAAGGCTATCGTGATATAAATTAGCGCGAGAACAGACAATCCTACAAATTGAAGCGAAGACAACAGCTTGTTTGCCTCTCTGTTTTGCCCTTCGTAAGAAGCAGATACCGTTGGATATTTAGAGTGAATATCTGGCATGATGGTATTTTCTATTTCTAACATCACATCGGTAGCACTTGTTTCCTTACTATTTTTTAAATCGGCTGTGATTTGTATTTCACGTTGTCCTTCAAGGTGATTAATAGCCACATCACCGCGTTCAATGGTATAGGTTGCTATTTCTTTTAAAGGAACTTTATCGCCTGTAGGTGTCGTTATCCTCATATCATCTAAATCGTTAATAGATGATCTGTTTGCTCTATCATAACGCACCCATACCCTAATCTCATCTTGCCCACGTTGAAAACGTTGTGCTTGTGTTCCGAAGAATCCTGCACGGACTTGATTCATAATCGTACGTAAATCTAATCCTAGCAAATAGGCATTTTCCTTAAGTTCTAACTTAATTTCTTTAATACCTGCAGGGTCATTATCCGCAACATCTTTTAGCGTAGCATTATTCTCTAGTATGGATTTAAGCTCTTTTTTTGCAGCTTTTAATTCTTCAATATTATTTCCTAACAAAGAAACAGCTACCGGACTTCCTCCAAAATTTCCACCAGAACCAAAAATAAGGCTTTCTACTCCAACAACAGGCCCTACCAATTCTCGTAATCTATTAGTAACCAACTCTGAAGAAATCTCATCAGGACGTTCTTCTCCTGGTAGTAAATTTAAGGTCAAAGATGCAGAAGAGGAGCCTGGCCCTACTCTTCTAATCATGTTATCAAATAACATCTTATCTGTACCTTTCAAATACTTCTCTGTAAACTCTTGGTTGACAATTTCTGCTTTATCTTCAATTAAACTAATAATAGAATCTGTAATAATCTCATTGGTGCCATTAGGCATCTCTAAAGATATAGACACGCGGTCACTTGCCACATTAGGGAAGAATGTTGTTCTAATGATTCCTCCTCCAATAGCGCCAAAAGTTAAAATTAGGGCTATAGCAAAAAATGAAAAGAACAATATTTTATACTCTAGCGCAAAACGTAAAGCAGGACCATATAATTTATCCCGCATCCAGTTCATAAAACGATCTCCTGCTTGATTGATGACACGCAACTTAGCAAATGCTTCTGCTAATTTTGATTTAGGCTTAGAATCTAAAGGCTGTAATGCTTTAGAATGTGCAAGGTGAGCCGGAAGAATTATCAGTGCTTCTACTAGAGACACCACCAAGGTGAGAATTACCACCACGGAGACCTCTCCAAAAAATTCACCAATTCTACCGTCTAAAAATAAGAAGATTGAAAATGCTAGAAGTGTGGTAATAATTGCAGAGACAATAGGAGGAATAACTTCCATTGTACCATCTATGGCTGCTTGTATTGGTGTTTTCCCTTTCTCATAGTGTTGATAGATATTCTCTGCGATAACAATACCATCATCTACCAAAATACCTATAACTATAATCATCCCAAATAACGATAATACATTTATGGTAACATCAAAAAAGCCTGCAAAAATAAACATCCCTAAGAAAGAGATTGGCAATCCAAAAGCTACCCAAAACGCAAGTCTCGTATTTAAGAATAAGGATAAAAATACAAGTACTAAAATCATTCCAACAATAGCATTCTCTGTAAGTAACTCCGTTCGTTGCACTAAAGTCTTCGACTGATCACTCACTACATTGAGCTGTACATTATTGTATTTTTGATTAAATTCATCAATATATTCTTTAACCTTCTCCGCAGAGGATATCAAATCTTCCGTATTTGTACTGGTTATAGAACAGTTTACAGCTAAATTTCCGTTGAAATAAGAGGCATTCGGGCTCTCTTCAAAGCGATCTCTGACGATAGCTACGTCTTTTAAACGAACTGTTTGACCTGAACTTTCTGCTCTTATGATTAAATTAGAAATCTCATCTCCATAATAAGACCTATTATTAGCGCGAATAAGATACTCTTCGGTACTGGTTTTTATATTACCCCCCGTTACTAATATATTGGCATTTGCTACAGCTTGCGCTACATCATCAAAAGAAATGTTGTACGCAAGTAAGCTATTTTCATTGACTGCTATTTCTATTTCTTCATTTGGGTATCCAGACATTTCTATTTGAGAAACACCTTCTATAGCCCTCACGTCATTTTCAACCTGCCTACCTATTTGCTTTAAGGTAGCTAGCGGAATGTCTTTACCACTGATTGCAAAACTAATTGTCTGTCTGACGGCCTCTAATTTAGAAACCACCAAGGGCTCCATTCCCGTTGGGAAAGAAGGCACTCTATCTACTGCATTTTTAACTTCTAGCAGCATAAAGTCAACATCTCTTCCTTTCTCTATCTCTACATTGATAGAACCACTATTTTCTCTTGAAGTAGAGGTTACACGATCTACACCTTCTAAACCTTTTAAGTTATCCTCGATTTTTAAAACAATACCCTCTTCAACTTCTTGAGGAGAAGCCCCTGGATATACCACGGAGATCGTAATGTTTTTAGAATCTGTAAGCGGAAAAAAGGATGATTTTAAAGAAAAAGCTCCTACGGCACCGAATATCGTAATTGCAATAAGAAATACGGTAACGGCTACGTGATATTTAATGAAATATGCTATTATATTTCTCATTACTTTGTTGGGTTTTCAGATTCATTTTCTAAAACTTTAACCAACATACCTGCGTAAGCACCAACCACTGGCTTTGAAACAATGACGGTTCCGTCTGGCACTTCTTTTAAAACCACTTTTTTATCCGAAAAATATACGGGTTTTACTTCTATTAAATCTAAAATAGAATCTCTTACTACAAAAATTTGATCACTTTCTAACAGTAAGCCCCTATTAATTTCTATTGCATTTTCTTCTTTCTTAGCATCTAATTTTGCTTCTAAATACATGCCTTCTTTTAAACGCTTATCTTTTACTTCTATAAATGCCTTTATAGTTTGTGAAGCTTGATCTACACTCCCATTTATTCGTGTCACTACGCCTGTATATTCTGCTGTACCTTCTAAGTTTACCAAATTTACTTTCTCTCCAATTTTAAGTAAATCACTGTAGGTCTTACTTATAGAAACTTCTAATTCATATACCTCTGTATTTATGAACTCTCCTAATTTTTGTCCTGAACGAATTAAGGTTCCCTCTGTAACCAAGGCTTCTGTAAGCACACCATCAAACGGCGCAGAAATTTTGTACTTACTTAATCGTTGCTCTAAATTCTTTACATTATAAAAACTCGTTAAAATACCACGACCACTGATAAAATATTTTTCTTTCTCTGAAGACAATTCCGGTAAGGCTGGGGTAGTAGCATCCATATCAAACCCACTTAAATAGGCTTGCCATTTATCAAATATCTCTGGGTAGTCCAAACGTAAATCTGGCATAATAGACGTTATCAAATTATATAAGTTACTTTTTGCAGACTGAACACTTGCTGCATACTCCGACGCATCTATTCTAATGATTGCCTCGCCTTTTCTATAGGTTTCGCCTGCCTTAAATAATTTATTGTTCCCTCTAAAAACACCTTGAACCTCAGCGTACAATTCTACGCGCCTTTTTGCTATGATAGTTCCGTTAGCAGGGACAACAATCGCAACCGTTCCATTTTTTACTTTTTCAGTAAAAACCGACTTAATAACTTTCTCAGGTTTTGGTTTAGAAGTGGTTTTACTATCTACGATAGCACTAGCAATAAAAACAGAAGCTACTATTAAAAGCACTCCTAAAATTGATATTATAATTTTTCTCATGAGTTTATTCTGGTTGGAATTGTATTGGACTACAAAACTATCCATTAGTTTAAGCTAGTTTAGTTAAACATTTCTTAAAAAAAATGATAACTACCACTATATCCTGCTACAAAAAAAGGGATGCAAATTTTTGCATCCCTTTTTTTGATCTAGATTTTTAACTTTTATTCTAAGATTAGCTCTTCTCCTTTAGTGTTTGCTTCAGGAACTACCTCTAATTCAAATAAATCAGCACCTTTCTGTAGCGCTAAACTATCTGTATTTAATGTAATTAAACGCTCCTTATTAATATTTTTTAGGCTATCAAAAGAATTAAAATTATTTCCTTGAAGCTGCAAATATTTCAAATCTCCTAGCACATCTATACCTTCCGGCACAGGACCATAAAACTTATTATAAGCTAAAGTAATTTCATACAATTTTGGTAATTTATCAAAATTAAGCGCAATAACTCCACTCAATTTATTTCCAAATAAGCCTAGAACCTCCAAGTTACATAGGCCCCCAAAAGATAACGGAATAGTACCTTCTAAATAATTACCTGAAAGATTAATAACTTTGAGGTTCTTAATACTACCAAGACTTTCTGGGATTACCCCTGTGAACGCATTGTTATATAAGGATAGTATTTCTAAGCGCTGTAATTGGCTGATTGCAGCGGGTATTTGATTTTTGAAATTATTCATTTCAAGACTAATCTCTTTTAACTCCACTAAACTTAGCAATTCTTTAGGGAAATTACCTTTCAAATTATTTAAGGATAGATTTAAAATTTCGAGCTTCTTTAAATTCGAAATTTCCTTAGGGAGTATTCCTGTTAAATTATTTCGTCCTAATTCAATCCCAACTACATGATTTTCTTTGATTTTTACTCCGTACCATTCCGTAACGGGTTGTGATAAGTCCCATTGAATGTTCCATTGAGGACCTTTAGTAGCGGTAAATAATGACAATAATGCGTTCTTTTCATCATCAGGAATTTGTGCTTTCGAGATGAAACAATACGAACACAAAAAAACAAATAATAACTTTTTGCTTATTGGTTTCATGATTTGGTCAATACATTTAAACAAAAGGATATGTTGTGAAACACCTTTCATTTATGGTTTATAAATAGGTTACGTAAAATACATAACGTAAAATCTATCTATTTATGATAAATGTATAAAAAAAGAGGTACTCTACAGTACCTCTTTTTCTTTAATTTAGTTTATAATCCCTAATTATCGGTGTCATCCTCAAACTTGGTATCGGCCATTCTTGTTGTATATTTCTTTATATCCTTAAATTTAGGGGAGGTTTCAATTTTCTCTTCGTCAAAATCAAATACCAATAGACTATTTATTTTTAAACTACTAATATCTTCAAAAGAATCAAAGCCATTATTTTGAATTTGAAAAATTTCCAAACTCGCCAATTGCCCTACTTCTTTAGGTATAGCCCCGTTTAATTTATTATTTGCCAACACTAATTCTTTTAACTTCCCTAAGTTCCCTAGCTCTGAAGGCATTATTCCTTGCAAGCCATTTTCAAACAAACCTAAAGATTCTAATTGCTCTAAATTCCCTATAGAAGAAGGTATAGCTCCTTTGAAATTATTACTCGATAAATTTAAAGTCCTAAGTGTTTTTAATTCTCCGATGCTGTTTGGTATTTCTCCTGATAAAAAATTATTAAAAGCAGTTAATTCTTGTAAGGAAATCATTTTACCTAAATTTTCAGGCAAAGAACCTTTTAATCTATTCATTTCTAATTTCAGAATGATCAAATTTTCTAAGGCACTAATTTCCGAAGGCAACACCCCTGTTAATTGGTTAAATGCTAGATTTAATTCTGTTAAGTTTTTTAAGGCCCCAATACTCGCTGGCAATACACCACTAAGGTTATTATGAAACAGATTTACTTTTATTACCTGATCATTTTTTACAGTCACACCGTGCCAACTACTTACAGGACTATTTAAATCCCACGTAGTACGCCATCCCTGCCCGTCTGTTTGGGTGTATAAATCAACCAAAGCATCTTTTTCCGCTTTAGAAATTTCCGCATACGAATTAAAACTTCCGAATACTGCAATTATCAAAAATGTCTTTATCATGTTTTTCATAGCTATGATACTTAACTTAATTAATTTTTCTCCTCTTCATCTTCAAACTTCGTCTTTGCTGTACGGGTATTAGAATCTAAATAAAGATCTTTTAAATTTCTTTTACTGTAAGATACATTAGTCTTACCATCAAAGTCAAAAACAACCAAACTAGAAGCTGTAGAAGAAAAATCTGCCAAGAAATTTACTTCAAAGTTATTTTTCTGAATCTGCAAAACTTCTAAATTTTGCATCTTTAATATCTCTGATGGAAATTTATTTGAGAACGAATTATTTGCGATGGCTAATACTTTTAGCCCTTGTAATGCACTTAAGTTATTAGGAAGGTCACCCATTAAATTATTTTCAGAAAGCTCTAAGCGCTCTAAATTGGATAAGCTACTAATTGATTCAGGAAGTTTCCCTTCAATTCTATTATCTGAAAGTGAGATTACTCTTAACCGAGACAATGAACCAAGAACCTCTGGCAATGCCCCAGATATATTATTGTGATACAAATCTAAATGCTCTAATTTTTTTAAAGATCCAATTTCATTTGGAATTGCACCTTGAAGTTTGTTTTTACCTAGCCTTAAAACCTCTAAGTTTGTTAATTGAAACAAGCCAACTGGTAATTGCCCTTCTATAGTATTAAAAGCTAGATTTAAAATTTTCAAATACTTCAAATCTCCAATACTAGAAGGAAGTACCCCCGTCAAGTTATTATTAAATAGCGTAATAGCAACAACATGATTATCTTCTATAACCACACCGTCCCATTTAGAAACTTTCGTAACTAAGTTCCAAGAAGTTTTCCATCCATCGCCATTTGTACTTTCATATAAATCTACAAGTGCCTTTTTCTCTGCTTTAGGAATAGCAAATACACCTGTTGTGAATAACAGAATTACCAATAGTGATTTCCAAATTTTAATGGTCATACGCAAAATTTTTAAAAATACTCCTTTAAACACCTATAGGAATACTCCTACAAATTTAGAATATTATGTCATACGATACAGAAGAATTCGATGAACTACATGTAAATCATCCATTTACGTTGTGAAACTACGATAATCTGTAGTATATGGAAGATGATTGGTAAAATTGCTTATGAAAATTCTTCTAATTTTATAGTAATTTCCTCCCATTGCTCCATTAGTTGCTTCAAAGTCTTCTTCTTTTTCTCGTAAGATTCAAAAAAGTTTGGTTTTGCAATGGTCGCTTCGTAATTGTTTACTAAGTCTTTGTCTATTTGTTTTATTTCTTTTTCTAATTGCGAAATAGTACTTTCAACCGAGCTTAATTTATTGTTAAGAGATTTTAGCTTTTTTTGATCTTCATAACTTATTTCTGTAGCAACTACCTTTTTAACTTTCTGTTTAACCTGGACCTGCTTTTTCTCTATTTCTCTAAAATCTTCAACTTCACGCTGCTCTAAATAGAAATCTATATCTCCAAGATATTCCTTTATTGCTCCGTCTTTAAATTCGTAAACATTACTCGTTAATCCTTGTAAAAAATCTCTATCGTGAGAAACTAAGATTAAAGTACCTTCAAAACTTTGAAGTGCTTGCTTCAAAACATTTTTAGATTTTATATCCAAGTGGTTGGTAGGCTCATCCATTACTAATACGTTAAAAGGCTGTAAAAGCATTTTAGCCAGCGCTAAACGGTTCCGCTCTCCTCCTGATAGTACTTTCACGTATTTATCTACCTCATCCCCTCTAAAGAGAAAAGAACCCAATATATCTCGGACCTTACTTCTATTAGTCTCGTTAGCCGCATCAATCATCGTATTTAGTATTGTTTTATTCCCATCTAAATATTCTGCTTGGTTTTGTGCAAAATATCCTATTTGAACATTGTGCCCTAACTTTAATCGTCCTTGATGCTCTAATTCTCCTACAATAATTTTAGCCAAGGTAGATTTCCCCTGACCGTTCTGTCCAACAAAAGCGGTCTTAATATCGCGCTCTATTAATAGATCTATATTATTAAGAACCTCTTTTTCCCCATAATGCTTAGACAGGTCTTCAATTTCTACCACAACTCTACCTGGTGTTACGGATATCGGAAATTTAAGATTCATAACACTATTATCATCCTCATCGACTTCTATGCGGTCTAGCTTATCTAATTTTTTAATTAAAGACTGTGCCATCGTTGCCTTAGAAGCTTTTGCTCTAAACTTTTCTATTAACTTCTCTGTCTGTTGTATTTGCTTTTCTTGATTTCTCTGCGCACTTAATTGCTGCTCCTGAATTTCTTTACGAAGCACTAAAAACTCAGAGTAAGGTTTATTATAATCGTAAATTCTACCTAATGAAATTTCAATAGTTCTATTAGTGACATTATCTAAGAACATTTTATCATGCGATACAATTGCTACTGCACTAGAGCTACCTCTCAAAAATTGCTCTAACCAGATAATAGATTCAATATCTAAGTGGTTGGTGGGCTCATCTAAAAGCAACACATCATTATTCTGCAATAATAATTTTGCCAACTCAATACGCATACGCCATCCACCAGAGAACGTGTCTGTATGTTTATCAAAATCTTCTCTTTTAAAACCTAGACCTTGTAATATCTTTTCTGTTTCTCCTTGATAATTATACCCCCCTAAAATTTCATAGTGGTGTGTGATATCACTCAAGTCTTCTATAAGTTTTGAATATCCCTCACTTTCATAATCTGTACGTTCTGCAAGTTGCTCATTAGTGTAAGCCAGTTTTTTTTCTAAAGCAATAATTTCCTCAAATGCTTGATAAGCCTCTTCTAAAACTGTTCTTCCTTGCTCAAAATCTAAATCTTGCTTTAAAAAACCAATACGCACTTCTTTATCGGAGGCGATAATACCCGTATCTGGTTGCATTTCTTTAGACAACAATTTTAATAAGGTAGATTTTCCTGCCCCGTTTTTACCAATTAGGCCAACTCTATCGCCAGTATTTAAACGAAATGAAATTTCTTCAAATAGATATTCGCCAGCGAATGAAACAGAAAGATTATGAATATTAAGCATGTAGTATTTTTATTTTCTTTATTAGTTTTTTGTGACTTTAGTTACACAAGAAGACCTCCTAAAATCTTATTTTTGCTAAAACTTTTGCAAATGTTAAAAAAAGGAAACAAACTCTACAGTATTTTAACAGGAACTTGTCCTAAATGTCAAAATGAGAGCATGTATGTGGACAAAAACCCTTTTCATTTGACCAAAATTTTTAAAATGCATGAGCGTTGTTCTCATTGTGGCACTAAATACAAAATAGAGCCTTCTTTTTTTTATGGTGCAATGTATGTTAGTTATGGTGTAGGAATTGCTTTTGCTGTAGCCGCATTTGTTATCACCTTTTTATTTATGGGTACTGAATTAAAGACTAGCTTTTTTGCTATTATGGGCACCTTAGTTGTTTTCATGCCACTCATCATGCGTCTATCTCGTAATATATGGATCAATATGTTTATTAGTTATGATCCTAATGCGATAGTAAATCATGACAAAAAAAGGACTTCTTAATTTCCTTATTTTTCTTGGTAGTATTTTTTAGTAAAACGCGCACTATTCATCTCGGGATGAATTGCAGTACCATCCTCAATAAATTGGTATAAGGAGGCGGAAGCTGTTGGTGCAATCATAACACCTCTAGAGCCAAAACCATTTAAAATAAATAATTTATCCTCCTCTGGATGCTGCCCTACTAAAGGTCTACGATCTGCTACCGTTGGGCGAATACCTGCCACATGATCTACGACTTCGTATTTACACGTCAAGAACGTTTCTAGCTTTTCTAGAAGTTCTTGTTTAGATGCTGCCGTGGGTAAATTTGTTTTATCTTTCCATTTATAGGTGGCCCCGACGCGGTATAAATCATCGCCTAACGGAATAATAAACACAGATGATTTTATAACATTCTCTTCCTTTAGATCTGGAGCCTTTATCGTTAGTAATTCTCCCTTAGTGCCATTTAAAGGTAAGTAGTTAAAAAATGGATTCTCATGCAAACCAAATCCTGTTGCAAAAATGATTCTTTTTGCTGCTATTCCTCGGTAGGCTATATGATCTGCTTTTATTTCCAGTGACTCGTAATCAAAAGTCTCTTGCTGCAAGAGCATATTAGTCAAAAGATATTTCTCATAATTAGCCAAAAGTACTTTGGTTGCTATTCTGCCGGTATACTTTACTTCTCCATAGCCAAATGGAGCATCAACACATGTATTCTCATTTTTTTTGATACTCGTTGATAAAAAATATCCTAATTGCGGTTTATCCGCAGCTTCAAACCACATATTTTGTTCTTCGATAGAGGCGAATCTGCGCAGTACTGGAACTTTAAAATCTAACTGCGTTTGTAATTTTTTAGCTAATTTCTCATAAAACGGTAGTGCCGTTTCTAGCTGCTCTTTTGCATTCCATGCCAGTGTGAAACGTTTTAAAATTACTGGATTATATAAACCACCTGCAACTACCGACGATGTTTGCGATTTATCTGCAATTACACGGTATGTTTTATGATGTTCTTCTAGTTGTTCACAAAAAGAAATACCTGCCAACCCAAGACCTACAATTAAATAATCTATCATACTGCAAAGGTAGCTAATTGGCATAAAAAAAAGTCTTAACCATTGGCTAAGACTTTTTTGTTTTATGTTGAATTGGAATTTTTAAATTAATAACTCCACATATCTTGTTCCTTATCTCTAATTGTTTCTTTAATACGATTAGATTCTAGCAATTGGAATAAAGAGTTATCAGAAATGTAATCTTTAATAGCACGATCACCATAAACGTTATCTTCTTTATAAATTGTTGCATTAAACCTTCTTGCATTTAACAACATATCAAAAGATATAGGTTGTGCAGAGTTTCTTTGATTAAATACTTTAGCTTCATGAAGAATTTGTCTTGCACTTGGGTACCATACCCAGAATAAGGCAACTTTGTTCTCTTCTTGATCCATAGATTCATCATCGATAAAGTTAACATCTGGAGCTCTTGGAGCAATACCTAGAAGTCTATATTTTAATTCGCCTTGACGCTTATCAAAATACCAAATACCTTTAACTAAGTACTCTTCTAAATCTGCAGCTGCTAAATCTCTTCTGTTAATGTATTCTGGAGATACTTGCTCACCTGCATTATATTGTTCATAACCATAATCGGTCGTATCAACTTTTTGCATCGTAGCTTGTAAGTCTGAGAATTCTCTTTTTTCAGTAAAATAAGAATCCGCATAGATATCTTTAATTTTACCGTTTTTAATGTTTTTAATTAAAACATCGTATAAAGATCTTCTATCAGAACCTATATCTACAGTATCAATTGGGTAGTATAACGGAAAGTTTACTCTTTCATCTAAATCGATAACTTCCCATACTGTTTTTGACCATAGAATGTCTCTATCATCAACATAACCGTATTCTAAAGGAGCGTCATTATCCTTCTCTATTTGAGATTCAGTTTTCTTACCTATCTCTTCCGGTCTTTTGGCATTTAATATATTTGCCTGAGCCATTGTAGATATTGGCAATAAAGCTACCGCACCAATTAATAAAACATTTTTCCAATTCATTTTTAAAAATTTATTTGTTTTTACACCTTTACTGAAATTCGTTATAAGTCGTTTAGAATTTACGTTCTTATAAACTTATAACGCTTTTCAATAAATTTTATTACTAGTTTGTAAGTTCAACCACTACTGGTGATACTTTTTTCAACCTGTAAGACTTGTTATTTGTTATATAAGCTTCAATATCAAATATCTGAACAGCATCTCCACGACCAGCTCTTTTCAAAGCAGACTTAGCAGCACCATTTAATTTGTTACCTCTAACTACCACTGTTGGTTGCCCAGGAACTTTAAATTTGAATCCACTTACAGCAAGATTTAAATCGAAATCGAAATCTTCTAATAATGCACCAACCGTAGATATTTCTAAGTTAGTTCTTGGCATTTTAGCTGAGTTAGTTTCTCCTCTAATAGATCCATTAGGTCTTGGAATATCTTTAATTCTGAATTCAGATTTAGAAGATACTACCTGTCCGTCAGGTAATTTACCAGATGCACTAATAGTAACTGATCTTCCAGTTCCAGGATTCATAACATAACTACTACCGCTACGCTTAGATAAACCTGCTGCATTAGCACTTACTTTATTATCAGGAATACCTGGTATAGATATTGACATTGGGTTAGCAACACCACGATATACTACATTCATTTTGTCAGCAGCAATTAAAGCAGCTCCTGGCTTAGAAATTGTAGCGAATGAATTATTCACTTCTACAGGAACTTCTGTACCATCTTGCATAAAGAAGATTGTACCTGCTACTACGTGATCTCCTGGGTTACCAGTACTGATCAACATTTTAACACCACCAGCTTCAAGCTTGTAATCTGTATCTGCTGTTAACTTCTTACCATCAAGAGTTAATTCTGCTCTTACAGGTGTAGAAGAGTTATCTGTTTTACTAATGATAATTTTACCATCATATTTTTCTCCAGAATAAAAAGCAGATTTAGATCCAAAAAGAGAAGTTTTAAAGTTTGTTAAGGAAACTTGATCTGTTAAGTTACCTTCTAACATCGATTTTAAAGCATCTTCTTCCGTAGACTTGATATCAGCTTGTAAAGCTGTAATTTTAGTCAAAGAAGCAATTAGAGGAAAGCTTTCAAAATGGTAGTTTAACCAATCTTGCTTTGTCTTATCTTTCTTTTCTACTTTACCATTAGCATCACCAGTTTCAAATCTAGCAATAACAGATGCTTTTAATTTCGCTGGTACTAATACTGAAACTTTAGTACGGTACTCTTCTATTCTTTTCATGAATTCCTTACCACCTTCTGCCAAATTATCTCCTGCGAAGAATTTTTGATCTAAAAAGTCAGACTTATCCATTACTTGGTAATCCTTTGGATCCTCAACACCAGCAGTCATATCTTTCTTAAGAGCTTCTAAATAATCATAATACTCTTGAGATAATTTTTGTACTGTCTGTGCTTTTTTGAAATCTTCAGCGTATTTAGCTGCATCTTCGGAAGCCTTTGTTTCAAGACCATCTAAGAATGCTAAATTGTTATCTGAAGTTTTTTGGTTAGAAACTTCCATCTTCTCATTCATAAGACCGAATGCCGCTAGAACTTCTTTACTCATATTCAGGGCTAACATACAAATGAACACTAAGTACATTAAGTTAACCATTTTCTGACGTGGTGACTGTTTTCCTCCTGCCATGTTTTTTTCTAATTAAATTTTAGTTAATTTTTGGGGTTTGATTATTACTAAAACTAATTAGTTTCTTGTCATTGCAGATAACATACCACCGTATACTCCGTTAAGGGACGATAAGTTTGTAGATAACGATGCCATTTGATCTTTTAAAGCTGTAGAGTTCTGAACAACCTCTTCATTGATTGAAGCTTGTTTGCTAGCGCTTTCTAATTGTACTTTATATAAACTGTTTAAAGATTCCATTTGAGAAGCAGCTTGTACCATTTCATCAGAATACTTACGAGTAGATTCCATTGCATCTACTGTAGGAGCGATACCTTTTGCAGCACCCTCAAAATTTCTAATGCTAGTTCCTAAGCTTTCCATTAAGCTTGCATCCACACCTGCTTCTTTTAATAAATCATCTAATTTTTTAGATAATGAAGCTTCTGATTCTTGTACTTCTGCAGCAACGTTGTTAGCTCTTGCAACACCTTCACCACCAGCTAATTCTGGATATACTAAAGACCAATCATATTCGTCTTCTAATGGTTCAAATGCACTAATAGCAAAAATAAGTGCCTCTGTAATAAGACCAATTGCAAGAAGAACACCACCATTTAATGGTCCTAATTCCCAGTGTAAAATTTTGAATAATGCACCGATAATTACGATTGATGCTCCTAGCCCATAGGCCATGTTAAATAATTTCTTTGTTGCTTTTGACTGTGCCATAATTTTAATTTAATTTCAGGTTAATGTTAATAATAACGATTTGGTTTAATTTAATTCGACTTTATGTAAAATTTACTGTATTATTTGTTTAAAGGCTTATTTTCTTCAACGCCCATGTAATCTTGTACGGTTCTAAATCCAATATAACTACGTGCTGAATCTTGGTATTCGTAATCTCTTGTACTTACCTGTAGGAAATAAGCAACATCTTTCCAAGATCCTCCACGGATAACTTTTCTTGCATTTTGTCCTGAACCAGCATTTGGGTTCATTGTTGAAACATATTCGTAAGAGTTAGGATCATAACTAGAATCTGTCCATTCAGAAACGTTACCAGCCATGTTATATAAATTGTAATCATTTGGCTCGAAAGATTTTGCTTCTACAGTATATAATGCTGTATCTGCCGCATAATCTCCACGTTGTGGTTTAAAGTTTGCCATAAAGCAACCGGTGTCACTTATCACATAAGGTCCACCCCAAGGGTATGTACCACTTTCAATACCACCTCTTGCTGCATATTCCCATTCTGCCTCTGTTGGTAATCTAAATTGATTTACAAACTGAGCTCCTTTAGATTTTTGATCATCATTCTTAAGCTTAGTTCTCCAGTTACAAAATGCTTTTGCTTGTTTCCAGCTTACCCCTACTACAGGATACTCACTGTAAGCGTCATGCCAGAAATAATCATTGTGCATTGGTTCATTATAAGAGTATTCAAAATCTCGAATCCAAACCGTTGTATCTGGGTATATTTCTAATTCTTCTTGTTTAATGAAGTCTTTTCTACTACCCTTACCTTTAGCACGAGCCGCTGCCTCAATATCCATCCAAGAATACTTGTATTTTAATTGTGTTACGTCTATAGTACGTTGTCCATTATAAGCTTCCTCTTCAGAAACATATAATTTATCCATTACTTCAACATAATATTCATCTGGATACTCCGAAGTATCCCAAACTAAATCTTGATCAAGGTTTAACCCTCTACCTTCATATCCGGTATCACCCATCCCTGAGTAGTTATCAAGCATGTACTTGTCGTAAGATGATAATTTAGTGGTATCCGCATCTTTAAATGCATAGTCACCAATTCCTCCATCATCTGGACCTAAACCTAATTCATCTGCTAGGATGGCCAGTTTAGTTCTTACGATTGAATCTCGTACCCACTCTACAAATTGTCGGTATTCGCTGTTCGTAATTTCTGTGTCGTCCATATAAAAAGAGCGTACAGTAACTGTTTTGGTTGGCGCGTTGAGAACTTTAGCCTGATCTTCTTCACTTTTACCCATAATATAGGATCCCTGGGGGATCAATTCCATACCATGAGGCTTTTCTGGATACCATTTTTTTCCTTGGACTCCAACTAGTTCTCCTTTTGTTTTAGATCCGCAACTGCTGAGTAAAACAACAAACGCTATAGATGATAACAATAGCTTCTTCATACTTAGGTTAAATTTCGATTAAGACTGTAATTTAAAAACACTTTTATTATTCTCTAAAACTACGTTTTGATTAAAATATTGTGTCAATTGTATTATCCTTTACTTTTTTTATTTTAATTAAAGCCCTTTTTATAAGCTTTAAACCATCGTTCTGGAATAATTTGATTGCAAGCATCAAAATAGTCCTGTTCCATGCAAGATAATAACGCAGGTATATTTGATTTATTATGTGAAGATAAAATAGTTGGCACCTCTACCCACCATCTGTTGGTAAGATTACTTTTATGAAATATTAAATCCTCATCATCTGTAGGTACTATAAACTTGGTGAAGTCCTCACTTTTCACCAAAGGTGACTCTTTTACCCTATAATTATGCCCCTCTATAAAATACCAAATAATTTGCGCTGTTAACTGAAAAGACTGTGGCGTATTCTCGCCTTCATAAATCCCGAAAACATTTACTTTATCACTAATCCCCGCATAACGAGCAATAGAACAAATTTCTTTTCCATTAAATCCGTTAGGTGAAAAATTCTCTGACATAGAAATTTCACTCGCTTTAATAGACCGTAAATCTATGCTTACAATATGAGCATTACGTAATATAGGTTCTGCCAAGGTAATGTTAGCTGAAATTTCTCCTAAACGATAAGCATCAAAGAAAAGATGCTCCATTAAATCTATTTCTTCTTGGGCACAGAAATAACTCTGATAGCCTACATTGGAAAAATTAAAAAGATTATTAGGCTTGTCTGTAATAATCTTACTTAAATACGAATGTGAAGAAATAAGTTCATCTGCATCACCAAAATCAAAGCGACTATCTACGGATACCAAATTTACCATACTACGTAAGCCATCAAAAGCTCTATACGAAGGGTAGGTTATATCCTGTGTTGCTCCTATAATAATTGCCACCACATCTTCTTCAATAAGCTCTGCTACTATTTCTTTAACAACAAAGTAAGTATCAGCAACCGCTTCTCCCTCATTAATATCTCCTAAATCTACGATGGTATTACTCCAGTTACCCATCATTAATTTATAAAGCTGACGGCGCACCTCAAATAAGTCTAACGTTTCTGTTTTCTTCTCAAATGCATTTCTAGACTCATTCACACCAATAATAGCAAAGGAAGCATTTGCCAATACAGGCAAGCCTTTACGTTGTGTATGCTTATGAATTTTATTCCCTAGTGCTTGCGCCGGAAGTAATTCGCAATGTGCTATTAATCTATCATCAACAGGAACTAAAAAATCAAATGCCATTAAAAATTGAATGTTTTGAGGATTACTATAAACTTATTGACTCAAATATAATACACCTTCTTGAATTGTCGCAAAAAAAATACGCATCAAGAAGGTGTATCTAAAAATTAGTAGTGTAGTATTATTTTGCCTTTTTCTTAGGCGCAGCTTTTTTCTTTGGTGCTGCTTTTGCTTTCTTCTTAGGCGTTTTCTTCTCAATCATTGCCTGAGCTTCTTTCAATGTAATTTTTGTAGCATCAACTTCTTTTGATAATTCTACTTTAATCTTCCCTTTTATTACATTGTGTCTACCCCAACGTGCTTTTTCTACACGAATACCTTCTTCTTTCCAATCGTGTATAACCTTATCAATCTCTTTTTGTTTTTTGGTTTCGATAAGTTCAATAATATCATCATTTGACAGGTTATCAAAATCATATTTCTTATTCACGTTGATAAACATGCCGTCCCATTTAATAAATGGGCCAAAACGACCTGTTCCTTTTGTCACCTCTTTATCTTCATAATGAGCCACGGGCGCATCTGCCAATTCCTTGGCCTTAATAAGCTCAACAGCTCGTTCAAAGACCACATCAAAAGCACTTTCTCCTTTATCTAAAGAAATAAATTTATCTCCGAATTTAACGTAAGGGCCAAATCTTCCAACGTTAGCCAGAACTTCTTCTCCTTTATATTCTCCCAATGCTCTTGGTAAAGTAAAAAGCTCCATGGCTTCCTCAAACGATATGGTATTTAAAGATTGCTCTGGTAATAAACTTGCAAATACAGGCTTCTCTTCCTCTTCCGAAGAACCTATTTGTACCATAGGTCCAAAACGACCTAGACGTACCAGTACTTGTCTACCAGATTTTGGATCTTTTCCTAAAATACGTTCTCCACTAGCTCTATCTGCATTTTCTTCTACATCTATTACTTTAGGATGAAAATCTTTATAAAAGTTCTTCATCACTTTTTTCCAATCTTCTTTCCCTTCCGCTATTTCATCAAAATCTTCTTCTACTTTAGCCGTGAAATTATATTCCATAATTCCAGAGAAATGACTTACCAAAAAGTCGGTAACAATCATCCCAATATCAGTGGGCACTAGTTTTCCTTTATCGGATCCTACGTTTTCGGTTAGATTGTTGGTCGCTACAGCATTGTTTTCAAGAACTAACTGCACGTACTTACGCTCTACCCCTTCAATAGTTCCTTTTTCCACATAACCTCTATTCTGAACTGTAGAAATTGTAGGTGCATATGTAGATGGTCTACCAATACCTAATTCTTCTAATTTCTTTACTAGTGATGCTTCTGTAAAACGATATGGAGGTCTGCTAAAACGCTCTGTAGCCGTAATGTAATTATTTATTAATGCTTCTCCTTTTTTCATAGCAGGAAGCATTCCTTCTTGCTCTTCAGCAACATCTTCATCATCTACATCTTCCATATACACTTTAAGGAAACCATCAAACTTGATCACCTCTCCGTTTGCTGTAAACTCTTGATTATGTCCAGAACAACTAATCTTAACATTGGTACGCTCCAACTGCGCATCACTCATTTGTGATGCAAGTGTACGTTTCCAGATAAGTTCATATAATTTCTCTTGATCGCGCTCTAATGAAACATTCTGAAGTTTCATATCTGTTGGCCTTATAGCCTCATGCGCCTCTTGTGCTCCTTTACTTTTTCCTTTATAGTTACGAGTATTACTGTACTCTTTTCCGTAATTTTCTACAATGGCTTCTTTTGCTGCATCTAAGGCTTCCTTAGATAAGTTTACACTATCCGTTCTCATGTAGGTAATTAAACCCGCTTCGTATAGACGTTGTGCTACTTGCATTGTTCGTCCTACTGAAAAATATAATTTACGTGATGCTTCTTGTTGTAAGGTAGATGTGGTAAAAGGTGCTGCAGGAGATTTTTTTGCCGGTTTTTTATCTAAACTTGCCACAGCAAAGGTAGCATCCATATTCTCCTTTAAAAAAGCCTCAGCTTCTTCTTTCGTCGTAAATGTTTTATTCAGTTTCGCTGAAAAAATACTGCCTTCATTCGTTTTAAATTGTGCCGTAATTTTAAAAGCTGCCTCAGGAGCAAATCCTTCTATATCTCTTTCACGCTCTACAATTAAACGTACAGCAACAGATTGTACTCTACCCGCAGAAAGACCTGGTTTTATTTTCTTCCAAAGTACTGGAGATAACTCGTACCCCACCAATCTATCTAAAACCCTTCTTGCTTGTTGCGCATTTACAAGATCATAATTAATCTCTCTAGGGTTTTCTATTGCTTTTTGTATTGCAGATTTTGTAATACTGTTAAAAACAATTCGTTTGGTTTTACTTCTGTCTAATTTTAATTCTTGTTCTAAGTGCCAAGAGATTGCTTCTCCCTCTCGATCCTCATCACTCGCTAACCATATAGTATCTGCTTTTTTCGCTAAATCTTTAAGTTTTTTAACTAAAGCTTCTTTGTCTTTACTTACTATATATTTTGCTTCAAAATCATTTTCAACATCTACCCCTAATTCCTTAGAAGGTAAGTCGGCTATATGACCAAAACTGGATTCTACCTTGAAGTCCTTTCCTAAAAATTTTTCTATTGTTTTTGCTTTTGCAGGGGACTCTACGATTACTAAATTCTTTGCCATTGACTAGTTTTTGGTATTACAAAAGTATACCAATTTTTTTATTTTATCTGCTATCCTTAGTATATAGGTGATAATTAGCATTTTTTAGGAGCTAAAAAACTACTTAAAAATCGCCTATCTAGAACACCAGTAAAGTGTCTGCTCTTAAAATTTATCGCAAAGAAAACGTACTTAATAAAGTTACAGCACTTTCTTGATATTGGTATTGACACAAAACATCGTCACCAACCATTAAAAGGCTATTTTCCAGCGGAATAACATCAAAAGTAATGATATCTTTAAAATGATTTAGTGCGTCTAAATTTTCAACATTAGTTTTATCATACACCTTTAATCCTGCCTTACCATCACATACAAATAGCAGATTATCTTTTAGACCCAAACCATACGGTTCTTCCATCTCATAAGATTTTAAAAGTGTTGGATTTTCAATATCTTGAATGTCAATAACAAACAATCCGCTTTCTGTTGCTCCACAAGAATTACCTCCACGCAGGGTCACGTAAGCATACTTATCATCTACCACTACAGGATCACAAGCGGTACCATGTCGAAATTCTGAAACAAATTGTGGTATACTTGGCGAAGAAATATCGTAGATATACATACCACTCTTACTGCCTAGAAATAAATAGCTTCCGCGATTAAAAATTGTTTCAATATCAAAACCTGCAAAAACACTTTCTAGCGTTTTAGGACTTTCTAAATTTACAATATCAAAAACATTGATGGTATGACTATCTACTGCATATAAATAATCTTCTACAATTTTGAAACGTGCTAAAGAGCCTCCCTGACCTACCGAAGCACTATTGGTTACCGCATCAAACATAATATCACCCATAAAACGCGCTTCATATTCTGATATGAGCCTTGGTTCCGATACTGTTTCCCATCCTATTACGATCTCATTTTCAGAATCTACGTTATCATATTCATAAAAATCGGCCATAGGCCAACTAATAGAACTCCCTAAAACATCTTCCAATCTATTTACTTCTTTTATGGCAGTGATATTAGAAATATCAAGAACTACCAAGTCTGTTAAACTATCTGCAAACAAATAGTCACCCTTAACAGAAATATCAACATTACCAGGAATTTTTATGTAAGCGATTTTTTCTGGTGCCTCAGGATTTTTATTATCAATTACATGAACACCTTGATACTTATCATTGATAAAAATATAATTTTCATAGGCATAGATTTTTCCAGATTCTTCTATAAACTTAGGCGGCAAAATCGCTACTCCCGTTTTAAATTCTTCCTTAGAAATAGTCAAAGGCTTTGCCACAAGATAATCTGCATATTTCTCATCTTCTTTATCATCACAGGCTATAAATCCAATTGCTACTATAAAAAGTACTATTTTTAAAGTTGTTTTCATGAGGTTCTCATTTTATGAGTTGGTTACCAGATAGATACTTAATTGTCATAATGGTTGCGAAAAAAATTAAAAATTTTGATACACCACGGTTTGGATGCTACTAGCATCTTTCAAAACAACCTGTACCAATACATAGGAAGTTAAAGCCTTAAAGTTAAATGGGTGTTCCAAAATAGCTACACCACTATTTTTCTTAACACGGTTCCCCATACTGGTTACCATATCTTTATTGGGCACAAACTTTCCTAGCGGAACATGTTCTGTAAGCACCACATATTTATAACTTTTTAGCTTAGACAGAAAAGATTGGATTTCAGAATTTGAAAGATGCTGCAACACTTGCCTCACAAAAATACAATCGGCCACAGGCAAATCTTCTTTACAGATATCTAAACATAAGAAACTTAATTTATCATCCTTAAATTTTATTTTATTCCTTTCAATTAAAGCAGGAACAATATCTACAGCAATATACTTATAGGCATAGGCTAAGAGTTGCTTTCCAATATTAAAATCGCCACAACCCACATCACAAACCACAAGCGGTTTATTAAAAGATTTTAAAAATGCCGATACCTCCTTTATATAAGGTGTAATAATCGCTTCATCATGAGAACCTTCACCGGAATAAAAATCAAACTCTTGACCCCCCCACAAATGTTCTTCATAAATCTGAGCCATAACAGCCTTAGTTGGCCATCTTTTTTTATTCGATTGATTTTCTTCTTCTTTCATTTTCAATAGCGCAATTATATTGTGAGGTTAAATTTCATAAAATTAATCTTGATCACAAATTTCACTAATTTTTAACTGCCAATTTGACAGAACACTCGTAAAAATCTTATCTTTGCAATCCTAAGAAAAATATTCTGTTGATTATCATAGTACATGGAGAAAATTATGAATGAAGAAAACCAAGGACAATCTATTGCTCTTGATAAAATTACTGGAAATACTCGCAAACTTTATATTGAAAGTTACGGGTGCGCCATGAATTTTTCTGACAGTGAGGTTGTTGCTTCAATTCTTTCTAAAGAAGGATTTGATACTACTCAAATTTTAGAAGAAGCAGATCTTGTTTTAGTGAATACCTGTTCTATTCGAGAAAAAGCAGAGCTTACTGTTCGTAAGCGTTTAGAAAAATTCAATGCTGTAAAAAAAACACGCCCTCATATGAAGGTGGGTGTTTTAGGTTGTATGGCAGAGCGCTTAAAGAGTAAATTTCTTGAAGAAGAAAAGATTGTAGATATGGTTGTAGGTCCAGACGCCTACAAAGACCTGCCTAATTTAATCCAAGAGATTGATGAGGGTAGAGATGCCGTGAATGTAATTTTATCTAAAGAAGAAACTTATGGAGACATAAGTCCTGTTCGCTTACAAAGTAATGGTGTAAGCGCATTTGTATCTATCACGAGAGGATGCGATAACATGTGTACTTTTTGCGTAGTTCCTTTTACTCGCGGACGTGAACGAAGCAGAGAACCACAATCTATCTTAAAAGAGATTCAAGACCTTCATGATAAAAACTTCAAAGAGATTACACTTTTAGGACAAAACGTAGATAGTTACCTATGGTACGGTGGCGGCTTAAAAAAAGAGTTTGAAAAAGCAACAGACATGCAAAAAGCAACGGCTGTAAATTTTTCTGCCCTTTTGGATACCGTAGCGAAAAAATTTCCGAAAATGCGAATTCGCTTTTCTACCTCAAATCCTCAAGATATGACACTTGATGTTATTGAAACTGTCGCAAAGCACAAAAACATCTGTAACCATATTCATTTACCGGTACAAAGTGGCAGTAACCGCATTTTAAAAGAAATGAATCGATTACACACTATCGAAGAATATATAGCGCTCATTGATAATATTAGAAGAATTTTACCAGATTGCGCCATATCACAAGATATGATTTCTGGTTTCCCTACAGAAACAGAAGAAGACCACCAAGCAACACTTGATGTTCTAAAACGCGTACAGTATGATTTTGGATATATGTACTCTTACTCAGAACGTCCTGGAACCATGGCTGCACGTAAATTAGAAGATGATGTTCCTGAGGAAGTAAAAAAGAGACGTCTTGCAGAAATAATTGCCGTTCAAAGAGAAAACGGACATATAAAAACCAGACAACATTTAGGTAAAATTGAAGAAGTTTTAATTGAAGGTTCCTCAAAAAAATCGGACCAAGATTGGATGGGAAGAAATTCTCAAAATGCCGTAGTAATTTTCGCTAAAGGAAATTACACTATAGGCGATTTAGTACGCGTAAAAATAACCGATTGCACCTCTGCTACTTTACTTGGCGAGGCTATTGAACTAGCAGATAATTAAGATTTTAAAATGGAATCAGTACAAGCAACAAAACAACGATTTGAAATCATTGGTAACGACTTAAAACTTAATCGTGCTATAGAAAAAGCAATACAAGTTGCGCCTACAGATATTTCTGTATTAGTTACCGGTGAAAGTGGTGTTGGTAAAGAAGCTATTCCTAAAATTATACATTCACTCTCTCACAGAAAACACGCTAAATATATTGCTGTGAACTGCGGAGCAATCCCAGAAGGAACTATTGATAGCGAACTTTTTGGGCACGAAAAAGGGGCTTTTACAGGAGCAACAGCTACACGTAGCGGGTATTTTGAAGTTGCCGATGGCGGAACCATCTTTTTAGATGAAGTTGGAGAACTTCCTTTAACTACTCAGGTACGCTTACTTCGAGTACTAGAAAATGGTGAATTTTTAAAAGTAGGGTCTTCGCAAGTTCAAAAAACAAATGTGCGAATAGTTGCAGCTACAAACGTTAATATGTTTGACGCCATAAAAAAAGAAAAGTTCCGTGAAGATTTATATTACCGCTTAAGTACGGTAGAAATTGCACTTCCGCCACTTAGAGAACGTAAAGAAGACATACACTTACTTTTCAGAAAGTTTGCATCAGATTTTGGGCAGAAATACAAAATGCCCACCATCCGTTTAGAAGATAATGCAGTAGAACTTTTGCTAAAATACCGCTGGCCGGGTAACGTCCGCCAATTGCGAAATATTGCAGAACAAACTTCTGTACTAGAAGAAAACAGAAGTATTTCTGCTGCCACCTTAAATGGCTACTTACCTAATTTTGGGGGCTCTAATCTTCCTGCTATAGTAGACAAACAGAAAAAAGACGGCGATTTTAGCAATGAACGAGAAATACTCTACAAAGTATTATTTGACATGAAGGCCGATCTTAATGATCTAAAAAAACTAACCCTAGAGCTACTTAAAAACAACGATAGCGAAGAGGTACAGAAAGACAATGAAAACCTTATACGTAAAATATATGGCAAACATGATGATGATGATTTCTCTAATGAAACAGATGAAGAGAATGAATTGCTTCATCTCCCCGAACCACAAACAGAAAGCAATTACACAAAACCTATAGTAGAGGACAAATACCACTTTGCAGAAGAAATTGAAGTAGAAGAAACCCTATCTTTACAAGAAAAAGAGATTGAATTAATTACTAAATCTCTGGAACGAAATAAAGGGAAAAGAAAAGCTGCGGCAGCAGAACTGGGTATCTCTGAACGTACTTTATACCGTAAGATCAAACAATACGATCTGTAATAAGACCTATAACAGAATTGAACCTTAATAATTAAAATAAATTGAAAAAAATAAGCTACTTAATTGCAATACTATTTACAGCACTAAGCTTAAATGGATGTGGTATTTACAACTTTACAGGGGGTGATGTTGGAGACGCAAAAACCTATGAAGTGCGTTTATTTCAGAATTATGCTGCCCAGAGTCCAGGATCTACCTTTGAACCAGGTTTAGATCGTGACTTCACTAGAGAGTTGCAAGATTTAATCTTAAACCAAACTAGCCTAGATTTAGTTTCTTCTGGTGGTGATTTGGTGTATGAAGGAGAGATTACAGAATACAGAATTACTCCAATGACCGCTACCGCAAATCAAACCTCTGCACAAAACCGACTAACGATGACGGTAACTGTTCGGTTCTTCAACAATAAAAAAGAAGACGTAGATTTTGATCAACGTTTTTCTTTCTTTTATGATTATGGCGCAACCACAAGTTATAGTTCCATAAAATCAACAGCTCTAGAAGAAATCTATGAGCGTATCACTCAAGATATTTTCAACGCATCATTAGCAGATTGGTAACCCTATGAATGTATCAGACTTTACATATCTTTTGCAACATCCAGAAAAATTGGTCTCACCCGTGCAGACGAATCAATTGGATGATATTCTAGAGGAGTTTCCTTATTTTCAAGCTGCACGTGCTTTGCAATTAAAAGGCCTTAAAAACCTTAATAGTTTTAAATACAATAGCGCACTAAAAACTACTGCAGCGTACACCACAGATCGTGAAGTTTTATTTGATTTTATTACTTCTAAAGAGTTCTTACTGAACGGCATTGCAGATAGTATTTCTGGGAGACAAACTCCAATAGAAGAAAAAGAAATTGAATTTGAAACAATTACTCCTGAGGCCGTAAAGAAACCTTTATTAGACGAAACCGTTGAAGATAAAGCGCTTCCTCAAAACTCAAAAGATGCAGAACAAATATTAGACCCTTCCTTATTTGCTTCTAAAGATCCTAAAATAGACATAGCGATTGCGGATGCTAAAAAAAAAGAGGAAGAACTAACGATTGGTGAGCCACTCCCATTTACGAAGAAAGAAAAGTATTCTTTTACAGAATGGATGCAATTAGCGTCTAAAAAACCTATTGATAGGAGCCAAAAAATCCTTACCAAGGAAGAAGAAGCACCAAAATTACTAAAAGAACAGCCAAAAACCGGGGGTAAAAAAGCTTCTAGAAAAAAGAAATTTGATTTAATAGATCAATTTATTGAAAAGAACCCTAAGATTGTACCTAAAGAAAAAAACGCAATTCCTGTGCCTATCAATGACCCTGTAAAGATTGACCCCACAGAGTTAATGACGGCAACGTTAGCCAAAGTATATCTGGAACAAAAAAAGTTTAAAAAAGCGATTCAAGCTTACAAAATTTTAAGTTTGAAATATCCAGAAAAAAGTAGTTTCTTTGCACACCAAATAAAATTAGTACAAAAAATACAAAAAGAAAATAAATGAGCACGTTTACAATATTCTTAATCCTTATAATCATTGTGAGTCTTTTATTGATGCTGGTTATAATGGTACAAAACCCAAAAGGCGGAGGATTATCTTCAACTTTAGGAGGTGGTGGTAGCCAAGTAGTTGGTGGAGTTAAAAAGACTGGAGACTTTTTAGACAAAAGTACTTGGACTCTTGCAACGTTACTTATCGTATTAATTCTATTATCAAACATTTCTTTGAAAGAGAATTATGCAGCAACAGACTCTAAACTTTTACAAGGTGGTGAGATAGAAAATACGGTTCCTGATACATTACCAGATCCTATTTCTACTCCTGATTCAGAATAAACAATACGACAATACATATTAAAAAATGCCAGCTTGGATGACAAGCTGGCATTTTTGTTTTACAATATGTCAGGTATTTAGCAATGGCATAATTTCTGCCATTAATAGATGGATAAAATAAAATTAATTTAATAAAATTTAATCATATGGCTAAAGTTAATATTAAACCATTGGCAGATAGAGTGCTTATTGAACCAATGGCAGCTGAAACAAAAACTGCTTCTGGACTTTATATTCCGGATACTGCAAAAGAAAAACCTCAAAAAGGAAAAGTTGTTGCAGTTGGTCCTGGAACTAAAGACGAGCTTGTTACTGTTAAAGTTGGTGACACTGTTCTTTATGGTAAATATGCAGGTACTGAGCTTAAATTAGAAGGTACTGACTTTTTAATGATGCGTGAAAGCGACATTTTAGCAATTATATAAATTACTTTTTTTATTTCCCTTAATCCGGAAATCTACTAAATTAAATTATACGATTAATTAAACAAATTCTCGGCGTATGCTGAGAACGACTTAAAACAAAATTCAAAAATGGCAAAAGATATAAAGTTTGATATAGATGCACGTGACGGACTAAAAAGAGGCGTTGATGCACTTGCAAATGCAGTAAAAGTAACTTTAGGACCTAAAGGTAGAAACGTAATTATCAGTAAATCTTTTGGTGCTCCTGCAGTTACTAAAGATGGTGTTACCGTAGCTAAAGAAATAGAATTAGCAGATCCACTTGAAAACATGGGTGCTCAAATGGTTAAAGAAGTTGCTTCTAAAACCAACGATTTAGCTGGTGATGGTACTACTACCGCTACAGTTTTAGCACAAGCTATCGTAAAAGAAGGATTAAAAAACGTTGCTGCCGGCGCTAATCCAATGGATTTAAAAAGAGGGATTGACAAGGCTGTTGAAGCTATCGTAGAAGACCTAGCTAAGCAAGCAAAAAAAGTAGGTGACTCGTCTGATAAAATAAAACAAGTAGCTTCAATTTCTGCTAACAATGACGAAACTATTGGTGAGTTAATCGCTAAAGCTTTTGGAAAAGTTGGTAAAGAAGGGGTTATTACTGTTGAAGAAGCTAAAGGAACTGATACTTATGTTGATGTTGTTGAAGGAATGCAGTTTGATAGAGGATACCTTTCTCCTTACTTCGTTACCGATTCAGAAAAAATGGTTTCTGAATTAGAGAATCCTTATATTTTACTTTTTGATAAGAAAATTTCTTCTATGAAAGATATTCTTCCTGTTTTAGAGCCCGTTGCTCAATCAGGAAAGCCTCTTTTAATTATTGCAGAAGATGTTGATGGAGAAGCATTAGCCACTTTAGTAGTTAACAAACTAAGAGGTTCTTTAAAAATTGCCGCTGTTAAAGCTCCAGGTTTTGGAGACAGAAGAAAAGCTATGCTTGAAGATATTGCTATCTTAACTGGTGGTACAGTAATCTCTGAAGAAAGAGGTTTCTCTCTTGAAAACGCTTCATTAGATTTATTAGGTACTTGTGAAAAAATATCTATTGATAAAGACAACACAACGATCGTTAATGGCGCTGGTGTTGCTAAAGATATTAAAGGAAGAGTAAATCAAATTAAAGCTCAAATTGAGTCTACAACTTCTGATTACGACAAAGAAAAATTACAAGAACGTTTAGCTAAACTTTCTGGTGGTGTTGCTGTTCTTTATGTTGGTGCTGCTTCTGAAGTAGAAATGAAAGAGAAAAAAGATAGAGTTGATGATGCATTGCATGCAACTAGAGCTGCTGTTGAAGAAGGTATCGTTGCCGGTGGTGGTGTTGCTCTTGTTCGCGCAAAGGCTGTTCTTTCCAAATTAAAGGCTGAAAATGCTGACGAAGAAACAGGAATGCAAATTGTAGCTAGAGCTATTGAGGCTCCACTACGTACAATCGTTGAAAATGCGGGTGGCGAAGGTTCTGTTGTTGTTTCTAAAGTATTAGAAGGCAAAGGTGATTTTGGTTACGATGCAAAAGCTGAAGTTTATACGGATATGATGAAAGCTGGTATTATTGATCCTAAGAAAGTTACTAGAGTTGCATTAGAAAATGCTGCATCTGTTGCTGGTATGATCTTAACTACTGAGTGTGCTTTAATCGATATTAAAGAAGAAGCTCCTGCAGGCCCACCAATGGGTGGCGGTATGCCAGGAATGATGTAGTAATAAACCACTACAAGTAAAAAAAAAAAAAAAACGCTCCAATGAAAATTGGAGCGTTTTTAGTTTCAAAAATTTAGCTCGTATGAGCTACTATATATATTTAATGATGACCAGAATCATCAGAATTATCTTCGCGATACAAACAACAAGGATGTACGCTATTGTAAGCCTCATCCGTTGCTTTCAATTCTTTAGTATCATGGCCAACAGCTATGATTGCTGTTTTTATCTTCATAGCATCAGTTTTGCGCTCATCAATAATTAAAGATAATTGATGCGATGGAATATCCCAAGCAGCAAACTTTACTCCTTTTACACTTAATGCAGCCTGCTCAATACGTTCTTTGCACATTCCACACTTTCCATTGACGTCAAATGTCATTTTTTTGTTCTTGTCTTGAGCATAACTAATCGTAGCCATCAAAACCACAACTGCTGTTAAAATTATTTTTTTCATAGTATTAGGTATTAGTATATAATATTATTTTTAAAGTTTAAATCTAAATCCCGCATAAAACATACGCCCCATGATCGGTGCATACACAATACTGGTATCAAAATTTGAGCCAAACGGATCATCTGCACTTAGCACTGGATTATCTTGCGTATAGTCTGTTAAATTTTCTCCACCGACGTAAACTTCAAAAGATTTTGAAAATACTCTAGTTATTTGAGCATTCATTAAACTATAAGCCGCTGCGTAATCGCCTAATTGATTAGCTAGCTCATTGGTTGAAGTATTAGGCAAGCGCTGTTTTCCTAACGCATGCACCGTATAATCTGCGCGCCATTGTGCTCCATTTTCTTTCGCTACACTGGAATACCCTAAGTTAGCAAAATATCTATGTTGCGCTTGCAGCGGTTTTTGCAAATTACCACTTTCATAATCTGTATTTACATCATAATACTTATAAGCAGTTCTAACTTCTAAATTTGGTAAAATTCTATGCCCCAATTCTACCTGAAAGCTACTTGCACTACTCTTCCCTTCTAAGTTATAAAAAGAAATTTCACGAGGATTTTCCCAATCTACTACGATTTGGTTTTTAAAATCGGTTTTATAAAAATCTATACTGAAATTTCCTGGTCTTTCTAAAAATGTAAAGCCTTGCAAAAAGCTTACGCCATAATTCCAAGCATCTTCTGGGTCCAATCCATAAATATCGCCCCCAGCATTTGATATATTTATTGTTCTTGAAGAACCAAAAAGTTGCTGATTTTCAGCAAAAATATTTGCCGCTCTTTTACCCCTACCAAATGATCCTTTCAAACTTCCTTTTTCCCAAGGAGTATAGCGAATATGAAACCTTGGTGTTACAAAAGCACCCAACCTATTATGCGTATCTACACGCAGGCCTGCCGTTAAATTTACCTTATTTAAATTATCATAATTATATTCAAAAAATGCCCCAACAGAAGCGTCTACCCTTGAAAAATCATCCGCCAACACCAGTTCATCATACCCATCATACGCAAAAGCCACTCCCGTCTTAAACTTATTCTGAGTATCGCCAATAATAGAGTTAAACATTAAATTAGAGTAGATACTTTCATGATCAATATCATAGGTGTTAAATCCAAAATATGAATCTTGCTTATGAACACTATACGAAGTTTGTAAACTTACATTTTGAAAAGGTAAATCTGGAAAAATATAAGCCAACTTCATAGAAGCATCAAAACGACGTGTATTCACTTCACTACCCCAAGAATTTCTAGTAAATTTATCTAGAGGTGGCTCAAAATTTGTTTGCCCTAATTGCTTATTATCATTTAAAAATCGAACATTTAAGAAACTTATCCATCCATTTTCCGGATCTTGGTATTGCCAACGATTCATTATATTAATCTGATCCGCCAATGGAGCGTCTAAAAAACCATCGCCATTATTGTCCTCTTTTTGCGTACGTTTATTTCCATGAATGTATAGTCCTGTATTCCATTTCTCGGTTAACTTCTTGTTCAAATGCGTGTTTAACTCATAACGTCCATTTTGGTTGGCATAGCCATTTACAAAAACAGCGTTATCCGTAAGTGGTTTTACAAGTTCTGTATTAATTTGCCCAGAAATACTCTCATAGCCATTAACAACACTCCCTGCTCCTTTTGTTATTTGAATACTTTCTACCCACGTACCCGGCGTAAATGTTAATCCGTAGGCTTGAGACGCACCACGAACCATAGGAATATTCTCCTGAGTAATTAATAAATAAGGACTGGTAAGCCCCAGCATTTGAATTTGCTTTGTACCCGTTAATGCGTCAGAATAATTTACGTCTATAGCAGGATTGGTTTCAAAACTTTCTGATAAATTGCAACATGCTGCTTTTAGTAGTTCTGCACTATTTATAGTTACCACATTCTGTGAGCTGAAATAAGCTTTCTGTACCGCATCTCGTTTTTGATTTACCACCACTTCATTAAGAGCGTTTGATGGATTTAATGTGTGTTTAATTTTTCTTGGTTGATCTACAGTTAAGGTATCAGATTCGAAACCCACATAACTGATGATCAACTTATGGTATTGTGCATCATAGGGAATTGAGAAATTTCCATCAAAATCGGTCACCACACCTATTTGAGAATTCATCCAGTACACATTTGCCCCTGGTAAGCCTAAAGTAGTATTAATAGCACCGCCATCAACCACCATTCCTTCTACTTTATCCTGAGAAAGCGCCGCAAAAGGCAACAGTACTGCAATTAGTAGTTTTATATATGTATTCATTTGAAAATTAAATTTAAAAAATTATTTAAGTAAGAGTTATTCAGTGTCGTACCAAAAACAGGAAAGCACTAAATGGCATACAGAAAATCTAGTTCTAAAAACAAGATACAACGGCATGCAGTCCACTATAAATAAAAAATCAAATTAAATAAACCTCGTCTAGTACGTGTATATCTTTGACGATAATTGGCGGTGGGTAGTGATCAAAAGAAGGTTTCTCTTCAAAACTATTGCCAAACAAATTAAAATAAGAATAGGCGTAAGCGAATACAAAGAACTGCTGCGCTAAATCAAAATCATTATCATGGAATACCAAATCATCTTGCCCTTCTGTAATGATTATTTCATCATCACAGCAAGAATTTGAATCTTCAACATGATCACCACTCTCATCAGATTGGGAAACCACCTCCATACCGCAATCTTGTGCGGAAGTAAATAGAGCAATATCCATAAGATGACCTAAACAATAATGCTTCTCTACCTTCCACGAAATCGTAGAAGCCAACAGCAAGACCGCCATGGTTACAGAAACTATATTGAAAAGTACTTTTTTCATTCCCGCAAAATTACAAAATATTCATTCGCTATGCCTAAATACCTGTAAAGATTAACGAATATTTATTGTATTTGTTTTGTCATTTTTGAATAAAATATTCGACTTTTGAAGCAAAAAATCAACAGATAAAAGATGTTTGACACGTTAAAAGAACAAATCCTATCTATAACTAGCAATTCTGACGCTAATACGGATACACAATTACAGCAAATTTGTGATTTACTTAAAGAGAATATACCTCATTATGACTGGGTAGGATTCTATTTTAAAAATGGAGACAAAAACGAATTAAAGTTAGGCCCTTATGCAGGTGCACCAACAGATCATATTATTATCCCTTTTGGAAAAGGTATTTGCGGCCAAGTTGCTGTGAGTAACGAAAACTTTGTGGTGCCAGATGTAAAAGCACAAGATAATTATATTGCGTGCAGTATAACTGTAAAAGCAGAAATTGTAGTCCCGTTGTTTCTAAATGGCGAAAATATTGGGCAAATAGACATTGATTCTAACACTCCAGATCCTTTCACAGCAGAAGATGAGCGCTTTTTAGAGTTCATAAATACTGAAGTTGCAAAAATTCTTTAAAACTTTATATTTTTTGTTGATAAGATCGGTGCTTTTTTAACTTCAAAAAAATTACTTTTGTGTGCTTAAGATATTAATCATAAGCACACAAAAATGAGCACCACCAAAAAAGCTACATCAGCACTAATTTCAGTATTTCACAAAGATGGCTTAGAGCCAATTGTTAAAAAATTTCAAGAACTGGGCATCACCATATATTCTACTGGTGGCACAGAAAAATTTGTTCGTGATTTAGGGATAGATGTAGTTCCTGTGGAAGATGTTACAAGTTACCCTTCTATTTTAGGTGGTCGTGTAAAAACTTTACACCCAAAAGTGTTTGGCGGTATTTTAAATCGTCAGGATAATGAAAATGATCAAAAACAATTAACGGAGTTTGATATTCCTCAAATAGATATTGTTATTGTTGATTTGTATCCTTTTGAAAAGACAGTAGCTAGCGGTGCATCTGAGCAAGATATTATTGAAAAGATTGATATTGGTGGTATTTCGTTAATTCGTGCAGCTGCCAAAAATTTCAAAGATGTACTTTGTGTTTCTTCTATGGAAGATTATGCTGAAGTTTTAGAACTAGTCTCTGCTAATGATGGATCAACAACATTAGAAGATCGTAAGCGTTTTGCGGCAAAATCATTTAATGTTTCTTCTCATTATGATACAGCTATTTTTAACTACTTCAATAAAGACCATCAAGAAACTGTTTTAAAAATTAGCGAAACCAAAGGTCAGGTTTTACGTTACGGGGAGAACCCACACCAAAAAGGCTTTTTCTTTGGAGATTTTGAAGCTATGTTCAACAAGCTTCACGGAAAAGAATTATCCTACAACAATCTTTTAGATGTTGATGCTGCGGTAAATTTAATGGGAGAGTTTAAAAATGATGAACCTACATTTGCTATTTTAAAGCATAATAATGCTTGTGGTTTAGCATCTAGAAGCACTTTACATCAAGCCTATGTTGATGCATTAGCAGGTGACCCTGTTTCTGCCTTTGGAGGTGTTTTAATTAGTAATAAAGAAATTGACAAGGCTACCGCAGAAGAAATTCATAAATTGTTCTGCGAAGTAGTTATAGCTCCGAGTTACGCTGCAGATGCATTAGAGATTTTAAAAGGAAAGAAAAACAGAATTATTTTAGTACAAAATAATGTAGCGCTTCCACAAACTTTAGTTCGCACTTGTTTAAATGGTGTATTAGTTCAAGATAAAGATTTTATCTCTGACGCTAAGGCTGATTTAAAAACCGCAACAAAAATAGCACCTACAGCAGAAGAGGTTGAAGATTTAATATTTGCTTCTAAATTATGTAAGCATACAAAATCTAACACCATCGTTCTTGCTAAAAACAAACAATTATTTGCTAGCGGTACGGGTCAAACGTCTAGAGTTGATGCCCTTAACCAGGCAATACACAAAGCAAACACTTTCAATTTTGATTTAAAAGGCGCTGTTATGGCAAGTGATGCATTTTTCCCTTTCCCAGATTGCGTAGAAATAGCAGGCAATAGCGGAATTTCAAGTGTCATTCAACCTGGAGGATCAATTAAAGACGAATTAAGTGTAGATTATTGCAATTCTAACGGAATTTCTATGGTAATGACCGGTACACGTCATTTTAAACATTAATTTTGTTACTTTCGTCGATAAAACTTACATTTAGTCCACAACCAAATAAATAGAAATGGGATTTTTTGATTTCTTGACAGAGGAAATAGCTATTGACTTAGGTACAGCTAATACTCTTATAATACATAACGACAAAGTTGTTGTTGATAGCCCTTCTATCGTAGCCAGAGATAGAATTAGTGGAAAAATAATTGCCGTTGGTAAAGAAGCCAATATGATGCAAGGAAAAACCCATGAAAACATCAAAACAATACGTCCACTAAAAGATGGTGTAATTGCCGATTTTGATGCTTCTGAAAAAATGTTAATGATGTTCATAAAGAATATCCCTGCATTAAAGAAGAAATGGTTTCCACCAGCATTACGATTGGTAATTTGTATTCCTTCTGGAATTACCGAAGTAGAAATGCGTGCTGTAAAAGAATCTGCAGAGCGTGTTAATGGTAAAGAAGTGTACTTAATACACGAACCTATGGCTGCGGCTATCGGTATCGGACTAGACATTATGCAACCAAAAGGTAACATGATTGTAGATATAGGGGGTGGTACTACTGAAATTGCAGTTATAGCCTTAGGAGGTATTGTATGTGATAAATCGGTAAAAATTGCAGGTGATGTATTTACAAATGACATTATCTATTACATGCGTACACAGCACAACCTTTATGTTGGAGAAAGTACTGCAGAGAATATAAAAATAACGATAGGTTCTGCTACAGAGGATTTACAGACACCTCCAGATGAAATGTCTGTTCAAGGTAGAGATTTATTGACCGGTAAACCTAAACAAGTACAAATCTCTTATAGAGAAATTGCTAAAGCTTTAGACAAATCTATTTTACGCGTAGAAGATGCCGTAATGGAAACTTTATCGCAAACACCTCCAGAACTTGCTGCAGATATCTACAATACAGGTATTTACCTAGCAGGTGGTGGTTCTATGTTGAGAGGATTAGACCGTAGGTTATCTCAAAAAACAGATTTACCCGTATATATAGCAGAAGACCCATTAAGAGCGGTTGTACGCGGAACAGGAATCGCATTAAAGAATCTTGAACGCTACAAAAGTATCTTGATTAAATAGCGAACAATGTAATCGCAGAGCACTTTTATAATAGTACATTACAAAAGTGCTCTAATGATTTTACCGCACTCAAAAATAATTAAAGTGAATGCAACAGATTATCAATTTTATATTTCGGAATAAAAATCTGCTCCTTTATTTATTCCTATTATTTATTTCACTTGCCTTTACCATTCAATCGCATTCCTACCACCAATCAAAATTTTTTAATTCTGCTAATTGGCTAACTGGTGGCGTTTACAAAACTACCAACGGTATTTTTTCTTATTTCAACCTAGAAAAAGAAAATCAGAAATTAGTAGATGAAAACATGCGTTTAAGGCGCATTATTATCAATAACGAATACAATGAAGAAGTAGCTATAGATAGTGTAGCACTAGATAGTACCTTATTAGATTTTACAATCATATCTGCTAAAATCATCAAAAACAGTTATTCTAACTTAGACAACTATATTACCCTTAATAAAGGATCTAAAGACGGTATTAAACAAGATATGGGTGTTATTACCCCTAATGGAATTCTTGGAATTATAGAAAATACAAGTGGTAAATTTTCAAGAGTACAGAGCATTTTAAACCGAAAATCTAATCTGAATGCTAAACTAAAAAATACAGATAATTTTGGGTCTCTAATTTGGGACACTAAAGATTTCAATACCGTACAACTTATAGATATCCCTAGACGTATACCGATTAAAGTTGGTGACACTATTCTAACGGGGGCTGCCTCTAGTATTTTTCCTGAAAATATTCCAATAGGAACTATAAAAAGTTTTGGATTAGATGTTTCCAAAAGTTCGTACAGAATAAATATTTCACTTTTTAATGATATGTCAAATCTTAAAAATGTGTATATCATTAACAACACAAACCGTGTTGTACTTGAAGAATTAGAATCTGCAGCTACAAATGGCAAGTAAATATTACTTTATAAATATCGTCCGCTTTATTATGCTTGTTTTGGCTCAGGTCTTAATTTGTAATAATATTAATTTCTGGGGTTTTATAAATCCGATAATTTATATCCTGTTTTTATATTGGTACCCCATTAAACAAAACAGAGCTGTATTTATAATCATCTCATTTTTCTTAGGGTTTACTGTAGATATTTTTTCTGACACCTTAGCTTTTAACACCGCAGCAACACTTACTATTGCCTACCTACGCCCTACTATTATGCGTTTTTGTTTTGGAGTCAATTTTGAATTTCAAAGTTTTAGACTAAATGCTGCTCCTAGAATACAACAGTTAACATACCTTGCTTTGTTAATTGTGATACATCATACTGTTTTCTTTACCCTAGAAGTTTTTAATTTTGATAATTTTCTTCTAATTTTAAAGAAAATACTTGTTGTGAGTATTGCGTCTCTATTTTTGTGCATTTTATTAAGCTCTCTTTTCAGTGTTAAAAAAGAAAACTAGTCAAAAATTCTATCTAATTTTGGGACCTTTATAAATCTCTTTTGCCCCTAATTTCTAGATTTTCATCCAAAAATGAAAAAAATACTATTATCATCAATCATTGTTATCATTGGTTTAACCTTCATTGGAAGACTGTCTTACCTGCAGGTATTCAGGCACTCCTCTATGCAGGTTACAGAAGATACAGCTATTAAAGCAATTTACGACTATCCAGAGCGCGGCTATATTTATGACCGTAATGGAGAATTGCTTGTTGCGAACCAACCGGCATATGATGTCATGGTAATTCCTAGAGAAGTTAAAAAACTAGACACTTTAGAGTTTTGCACTTTGTTAGGCATAGAAAAAGCTACGTTTTTAAAGCAGTTTGGAAAAGCAAAAAATTACTCTCCACGTTTACCTTCTGTTTTAGTACCACAATTATCTAAGAAAGATTACGCACGTCTGCAAGAGAAAATGCGCAAATACAGTGGCTTTTATATTCAGAAGAGATCATTGAGATATTATGATACACATAGTGGAGCCAACGTATTTGGCTTTATCTCTGAAGTAAATGACTACGAATTAAACGAGAATCCTTATTACAAACTAGGCGAACTCAAAGGAAGAACAGGCATAGAAAAGCAATATGAAGAAATTCTTCGTGGGAGAAAAGGCGTAAAATACATTCAAAAAGATAGATTTAATAGGGATATTGGTCCGTACAAAAATGGTATTCTAGACACTTTACCCGAACAAGGTAAAGAGATTAAAATTACTATTGATAAAAAATTACAGGAATACGGAGAATTATTAATGCACGGAAAACGTGGCGGCATTGTGGCTATTGAGCCTACTACTGGTGAAATTTTAACTATGATTTCTGGCCCAACGTATGATCCTGGGTTATTGGTAGGACGTGAACGTTCTAAAAATTACACCAAACTTTACAATGATTCTATTGCTCAACCAACTTATGACCGCTCCGTACTGGCACAAACCTCTCCAGGATCGCCTTTTAAAGCTATTAACGCGCTAATTGCTTTGCAAGAGAATGTCATTACACCAGACACAAAAATTCAGTGTTATAACGGTTTTTATGTAGGAAATAAAAAAAGAGGATGTCATTGCGGTGGTGGATTACGAGATTTAGATGTTGGAATTTACAAATCATGCAATGCCTACTTTGCAGGTACTTTTAGAAAAATATTCGAAAAATTCCCTACTACTGATGAAGGAATGGATGTTTGGGATAAACATGTCAAAAGTTTTGGATTAGGAAACTTCTTAGGTTCTGATATCCCTACAGGCCGAAGCGGATCAATACCTACCAAAAAAACCTATGACCGGATGTATGGCGATAATAGATGGTCATCATCCTATTTCATATCAAATGCTATTGGTCAGGGTGAAATTTTAGTAACCCCTATACAATTAGCCAACATGACCGCTGCAATCGCTAACCGCGGTTATTACGTAGTTCCTCACGTACTGAAAGAAGTAGAAGGGCAGAAAATTACAAATCAAAAATATATTGAAAAGCATTATACCACCATTGACAAGAAACATTTTGAACCGGTGGTTCAAGGTATGGCCAATGTCTACAAACATGGAACTGGTAGAGGTGTTCAAATTCCTGATTTAGAAATTGCAGGTAAAACCGGTACGGTAGAAAACTATACCCGTATAGACGGAGTACGGACACAGCTTACAGATCATTCGGTTTTTGTGGCCTTTGCCCCTGTTGACAATCCTAAAATTGCAATAGCCGTCTACATAGAAAACGGCTATTATGGAGGGCGATATGCAGGCCATATAGCCTCTCTTCTTATAGAAAAATATCTTAAAGGAGATATCACTAGAAAAGATTTAGAAAAAAGAATGCTAGACAGAACTTTAGAAAAAGAATACGCTAAAGCAATTAGTGGTGAACCATTTATAATTAATGAGCGTGTCTGGTAAAGGAGTTTTAAAACGTGTAGATTGGCTATCCATATTAATTTTTGTACTTCTTGTTGCGATTGGATGGATCAACATCTATTCTAGCACTTATGCAGAAGGGCAAGACAATATATTTGATTTCTCTACCATTTATGGTAAACAATTAATCTTTATAGCTCTAGACATTGCTTTAATCGTGATTATTCTAGCACTAGAGAGTAATTTCTTTGAACGCTTCTCTAGCTTACTTTATGTTATTTCATTAGCATTATTATTAGGCCTCTTTGTTTTTGGTACTACTATAGCCGGGGCTACCTCTTGGTACAATTTAGGCTTTTTTAACCTACAACCTTCAGAATTAGCAAAAGTGGCAACGGCATTGGCTGTCGCTAAATATTTAAGTGATATACAAACCGATATTAGAAGAAGAAAAGATCAACTTTATTCTTTTTTAATACTCTTAATACCTGCCATACTTGTTATCCCACAACCAGATCCTGGCAGTGCCCTAGTCTTTTTTTCTTTGGTATTTGTACTCTTCAGAGAAGGTGTCCCCTTATTTTATTTAGGTATTGGCTTATATACTATTTTAATTTTTGTATGTACACTTATGTTTGGCACCATCTGGATTGCCATAATCATAGGCCTACTATTAGCCATATTTTTATTACTTAAAAAACAATCGTACAAAATTCCGGTACTTCCTGTAGTCGGTGTTTTTATTATCACACTCTTATTTTCACTCTCTGTAAATTTTGTTTTTGAAAATGTTTTTGAACAACGCCATAGAGACCGTTTTAGCTTATGGTTAAGTTTAGAGAAAGACCCTTCTAAGTTAGAAGAGATCAGAAAAACCATTGGATATAACACCTATCAATCAGAAAAAGCAATTGAATCTGGTGGCTTTTTCGGGAAAGGTTTTCTAGAAGGTACGCGTACCAAAGGAGATTTTGTACCAGAACAGCACACAGATTATATTTTCAGTACCGTAGGAGAAGAATGGGGATTTCTAGGAACTACCATTGTTATTATCCTATTTACAATTCTTTTATTGCGTTTGGTATTCCTATCAGAAAGGCAGAAAAACGCATTTAACCGTATGTATGGATATGGTGTAATATCTATATTACTTGTCCACTATTTCATTAATATAGGGATGGTAATAGGCGTATTACCCACTATTGGAATTCCACTACCTTTCTTTAGTTATGGAGGCTCTGGTCTTCTAGGATTTACGGCGTTACTCTTTATCTTTTTGAAGATGGATTCCAACCGATTGAAAGAAGGTTTCTAGAATTTCCAATCGGAAATACGCACCTTACTTTCAAAGGTCTGCTGTATAGCTTCAGGTATTTTTTCAAAAAAATCTATCCCTGTTTGGCGCTCAATTTCATCAATGCTAACAGCATGACTTTTAAGAGCACCCTTGCTTTCCCTATTTTTAAACAAAAAAGCTATGGCTTTTACACCGCCTGCTTCTTTTCTTGCTACTATTTTATAAAAATAATCAGGAACAGTTACCTCCTCACTACCTATAGCCTCCAAATCATTTTTTAATACCCCTGCAGTAACTACATATACGCCATCATATTTTTTTGCCCAATACCGCACTTTCTTTTCTAAATCATTCCAAATACCCGCATTGAATTCATTATTCTGTGGACTAATATTACTCGTATAGAAAGTCTCATTATAAGCGAATTCAGAAAACCTACGATCTCCCGCAGGGCAAAGGTGCCCTCTATCATAACCAGAACCCTTATAATTTTTGTAATCTGCAGACTTGGTACGTACCTGTGGATCTTCTATAAAATAAGGCCGCTTTCTATCATCATAGGTAAGCTGACTTCGATCTAATTGATAAGCTACCCATTCTGCCTGCTCATGCTTTTCACTATAAGAAAGTGTATAATAATTATGCTGTACAATTTCTCCCGTGGTAGAACTTGGAAGAAAATCTGCTGAAATTGTTACAACGGGCGCTGTTCCTTCTGGAGCTGTGTAAGTAGCTGGTGTATAAAAATTATCAAACAGCCAAAAGCCCACCAGACATACCACCATTAAAAGTGAGTAAATTGTTTTATTTTTCATAATTGATCCGTCAGACTGGCAAGTTACTTTAATTTTGTATATTCTTTTACGACTAAGACATGAACTTATTAAGTAGCCTTAATTATGAAATTTGAACCTCAAGACAGCTTTACTCATTCCCTACCTCAAGATCCAATTTTAGAAAATACTAGACGCCAAGTAAGTGGCGCTTGTTTTTCTTTGGTAACCCCTAAGAAAACAGCGCAGCCAGAATTAATCCACAACTCTAAAGAAATGGCTTCTGAGTTAGGCATACCTGAAGAGGAGTTGAAGAGTACATCTTTTTTAGAAGTATTCACAGGAAATAAGATGGGCGAGAATTCTCGTCCCTACGCCATGTGTTATGGCGGTCATCAATTTGGCAACTGGGCTGGACAATTAGGAGATGGTCGCGCTATCAATCTAGGAGAAAAGGTGCATAATAATAAACGTTGGACACTTCAATTAAAAGGCGCTGGAGAAACTCCATATTCCCGTACGGCTGATGGTTTGGCCGTATTAAGATCTTCTGTTCGGGAATACTTGTGCAGCGAAGCAATGTTTCATTTAGGCGTACCTACTACACGCGCGCTCTCTATAGCCCTTACCGGTGATCAAGTATTGAGAGATGTCTTATACAATGGTAATCCCGATTACGAAAAAGGCGCTGTTGTATCTAGAGTAGCTCCTAGCTTTTTACGTTTTGGAAGCTACGAAATATTTAGCTCTAGACAAGATTACAAAACACTTACTACCCTTGTTAATTATACTATAACCCAATTTTTTCCAGAGATTAAAAATACCTCAAAAAAAGGGTACATACAATTATTCAAAACAGTTGCTGAACGTACATTAGAAATGATTATTCACTGGCAGCGTGTTGGTTTTGTACATGGCGTAATGAATACAGACAACATGTCTATTTTAGGACTCACCATAGATTATGGTCCCTATGGCTGGTTAGAGGGTTATGATGAAGGCTGGACACCAAACACTACAGACCGACAACACAAAAGGTACAGGTATGGCAACCAACCTAATATTGGCTTATGGAATTTATACCAACTAGCAAATGCACTATACCCGCTTATTGAAGATGCGGCACCCTTTGAAGACATTTTGGAAGCCTATAAAAATGATTATGCTGTAAAATATGTGGCCATGATGAAAGATAAAATTGGTCTTTCTAGCACTGATGATGGCGATACTGATTTATTAAACGCCTTAGAAACCACTTTGCAGATTATTGAAACAGATATGACTTTATTTTTTAGAAACTTAAGCTTAGTTACTAAAAATGACACAGACGATAGTGCTTTAGCTAAAATTAAAATTTCCTTTTACACGCTAGAGGAACTAAAAGATGATGCCCTAGAAAAATGGAAAATTTGGTTTGATCTATATATAAAACGATTACAAAAAGAAACTACACCTGATGAAGCACGAGCTTTAAAAATGAATGCAACAAACCCTAAGTATGTGCTGCGAAATTATATGGCGCAATTAGCAATTGACAAAGCAGATGAAAGAGATTATAGCTTAGTAGACGAATTATACACCTTATTAAAACATCCTTATGATGAGCAACCAGAGTTTGAAAAATGGTTTGCTAAACGTCCTGAATGGGCAAGAAATAAAGTAGGTTGCTCCATGCTATCCTGTAGTTCTTAAAACAAAAAAAGCCGTTCTACATGAACGGCTTTTTTTTGTTTATAATTTGATCTAATTTTTTATCTTCTGATTATGCTTATTAACACTTGCAAGCTTTCCTGATTTTAAAGAATTATTTTTTAAATCTTCTAAAACATTTACCGCTTCTTCTACATAAACATCTTTCACAAGATCTTCATGCCAACGTTGGCGCTTTTGTCTTAAGACAGAATCTTGCGTAAACAAACTCTCTTCGTATTTTAGAGATTCAAAGGTTAATTTAGAATCGTAAGCTGAAAGTGTTTTAAAATACTTAGACTTTTCTACACTCTTCGCTTCATCTTCCTTATAATCTATATAGTTTAAAGAAACCACGGTTTCATTCTGTTGTTCTTTTAACCATTTAGCATTTTCCTCTATTAATTTTATTTGAGGGTTTTGAGCCATACGCTTGTTACTATTAGAAACGGTAGATTCATAATCTATATGACCATCCCAAGGCGTATAGTTTGCTGGAGATATTTTGTCCCAGGCAAGTGGGTTTTGCTGATCACGTTCTCCTAAATCTATATAGCTATACTTGTCCGGTACCACAACATCAGATTTGACACCTTCTAATTGGGTAGACCCACCATTAATTCTATAGAATTTTTGCGTTGTTAATTTAATAGCTCCCAAATCTCCATGCTCATTACTACGCACAATTCTATCTAAAGGAATTACATTTTGCACCGTTCCTTTACCAAAGGTTTGTTTACTACCTATAACAACAGCTCTTTTATAATCTTGCATTGCTGCTGCTAAAATCTCAGAAGCAGAAGCTGATAATTCATTTACAAGGATTACTAAAGGTCCATCCCATTGAATGCGATCATCAACATCATCATGAACTTCTTTTTGATCATCATTAGAACGTACTTGAACAATTGGTCCGTTTTTAATAAACAAGCCAGCCATTTCCACAACCGTTTTTAAAGATCCTCCTCCATTGTCTCTTAAATCTAAGATCAATCCTTCGGCACCTTCTTCTTTTAAACGCGCTACTTCTTTTTCAACATCAGAAGCTGCATTTCTCTCCCCTTCATAATCATCAAAACTCACATAAAATTGTGGAAGATTAATAATACCGAATTTTTCGTTTCCTTTTATAATATTAGCCGATTTCGCAAAGGTCTCTTCGATTTCCACAACATCCCTTGTAATTGAAACTACCTCGGTAGTACCATCCACTTTGCGCATTGTCAAATCTACAATAGTACCTTTTGCACCTTTTATTAATTTTATAGCATCATCCAGTCTCATTTCTACGATACTTACAGGGGTTTCCCCATGCTGACCCACTTTAATGATTTCGTCTCCTACTTCAATTTGACGATCTCTCCACACCGGACCACCAGAAATAATTTCAACTATTTTAACACCATCTTGCTTTTTCTGTAATCGAGCACCAATGCCTTCAAATTTCCCTGACATTCTAGTGTCAAACTTTTCTTTTTCCTCTGGCGCAAAATAGAAGGTATGAGGATCAAACTCTTCTACAATCGTATTAATATATTGTACAAACCAATCTTTACGCTCTAAATCAGAAACAAAATCAAAAAATTCATCTAAGGTTTCTTCCGTATCGCCACGTGCTTCCTTCTCTGCCTCTTTTAAATTTATTTTTTTCTTATTATCTTTTTCGTCTACTTTTATTTTAGAGTCATAATTACCCAAAGTTGCATACTTCAGTTGTTTTCTCCAACGTTCTTTTAAATCAGACCTAGAACCCACAAAATTTTGCTTTTCATAGTCCATATCAATATTTTCCTGAGCGGAATAATCAAAGGGATCAGAAAGAACTTCTTTATAAATACTTTTAGCTTCTTTCATTCGAACCATTAAACGTTCGTAAACCGCATTAAAAAATGTGATATCCGTATTTTTTATCTGATCATCAATCTGAAATTTATATTGCTCAAAATCTTTAATATCGCTTTCTAGAAAATATCTTTTTGTTGGATCTAATCCGTTAATAAAATCTTCAAAAACCTCTACAGAGAAATCGTCATCTATATTTTTAGGATCGTAATGACCTTTTTCAAGAACATAAGTGATGAGATCTAATAAAAGTTTATCCTTATCATCATTTTCGAAAGATTTATTTGTAAAACTGCACGATGCTACCGCAAATAGCATCATTAAAAGTGCGTAGGCTAATTTATTCTTCATCTACTAATTATTTAGTCAATCTAAGCATTATTATCACTGTTTTCCTCCAATACTTATTGAATTCTCTAAGATACTGAAAAAACCGTGCCAGTATAATATTGGCAATCTAAATTTTTTGTTAAACAGTTTATCGGACATATCTTAATGAAAAACGTATTTTTACAGTATAAATTATGTGGAATGAAAAAACCTTTGATTTTAGTTACAAATGATGACGGAATTACCGCACCTGGTTTGAGAGCATTAGTAAGTTTCGTGAAAGAAATCGGCGAAGTTGTGGTGGTGGCACCAGACAGTCCGCAATCTGGTATGGGGCACGCTATAACGATAGATAACTTGTTATATTCTAAGAAAATGACGCTCGATTTAGATCAAGATGAAAGCACTGTAGAATATAGCTGCAGTGGTACTCCTGCTGATTGCGTCAAATTAGGATTACAAGAATTACTAGATAGAAAACCAGATTTATGTGTAAGTGGTATTAATCACGGATCTAATTCATCTATTAATGTGATCTATTCTGGCACCATGAGTGCTGCCATAGAGGCAGGAATAGAAGGCATACCTGCCATTGGTTTTTCTTTATGTGACTATAAATGGGAAGCAGATTTTTCTCCTGCGAAAAATTTTATACAACAAATTGTTCGAGAAGCTTTAGAAAATGGCATTCCGACTGGCGTAGTATTGAATGTAAATATTCCTAAGCTTGAAGCTAAAAAGATAAAAGGAATCAAAATTTGCAGACAAGCTAGAGCTAACTGGAAAGAAAAATTTGACAAAAGAACTAGCCCTACTGGAAAAGAATATTACTGGTTAACGGGTGAATTTGAATTACTTGACAAGGGAGAAGATACGGATGAATGGGCCTTAGCAAATGGCTTTATCTCTGTAGTCCCTACACAATTTGATTTAACAGCACACCATGCTATTCAAACCATAAATAATTGGAAATTAAACTAATGAATAAAAAAGAAATACTTATTGGTTTTGTTATCGGGATTATAGCAAATACCATCGGCACGCTTTTATATATTATTATTTTCTCAGATTTAAGTATTAAAGAAACGTATCTAGCTGCAGTTTCGCAAGGACATGTTGGTAGTTTACTTGCTCTTGGAGCGGTCTTAAACCTAGCAGCATTCTTTGGTTTTTTAAAAATAAAGCGCGATTTAAGAGCTAGAGGAGTTTTGATTGCCACCCTACTTACGGCTTTACTAATTATGTATTACAAGATTTTTTAAGCTGATTTCCACGCGTTAATAGATTCCAATTCTGACTATTACCTTTAATATTAAAATAGATGAAATATTACATCATTGCAGGAGAAGCTTCTGGCGATTTACATGGCTCTAATTTAATTAAAGCACTAAAACAAAAAGATTCAGAGGCCAATATTAGATGTTGGGGAGGAGATTTAATGCAACAGGCCGGTGGAACTTTAGCAAAACACTATAAGGAACTTGCCTTTATGGGCTTTATTGAGGTCATTACGAACATCAATACCATATTTAAAAATATAAGTTTCTGCAAAGAAGATATTGCCTTATTCAAGCCCGACGTAATTGTATTTATAGATTACTCTGGTTTTAACTTACGCATTGCTAAATGGGCTAAAGAAGCAGGTTTCAAAACCAGCTATTATATAGCACCTCAAATTTGGGCATCTAGAGAAGGACGCATTGAGAAGATCAAAAATACTATTGATGACATGTATGTGACGCTACCTTTTGAAAAAGAATTTTATGAAGAGAAACATCATTTTGCTGTAAATTTCGTTGGCCATCCCTTAATTGATGCCATTGCACAAACTCCAAAAATTAACGTTGCTGCTTTTAAAAAAGAAAACAACCTAGACCAAGCGAAGCCAATTATCGCATTATTACCAGGAAGTAGAAAGCAAGAGGTCTCTAAAATGTTAGCAGTGATGCTTTCTGTAGCCGAGAAATTTGACACCTATCAATTTGTAATTGCTGGAGCACCAAGTTTAGACCAAGAGTTCTATGCGCCATTTTTAAAAAAATCAAACATCAGCTTAATTGCTAACCAAACCTATGGTATTTTACAAATAGCACATGCCGCATTGGTAACAAGTGGCACAGCCACTCTAGAAACTGCATTATTTAAGGTACCACAAGTGGTTTGCTATAAAGGCAATTGGATTTCTTATCAAATTGCAAAACGAATAATTACGTTGGAATATATTTCGTTAGTAAATTTAATCATGGATAAAGAGGTAGTAAAAGAACTGATACAAGATGCCTTAACCACCAAAAACCTTACGGCCGAATTAACAAAAATTTTAAACCCTGAAACCCGAAAAATTGTTTTAGCTAATTACGAAAAACTAGAAGAAAAGCTTGGCGGAGTAGGTGCTAGCGAAACAACAGCTAGTCTAATTATCAGCGACTTAAGGAAATAAAAAATAATTTTTTATTAAAAGAACGTTAAGACATGCGGCTACCATTCACTTTAATTCTTTAAATTTGAATTTAGAGTCCCATATTTCTTAACCATGAATCGTAAAATATTTTACCTATTTTTAGTTGTAGTAGCTACTAGCTGCGGCGCAAAAAAAAGCACCTCCAACAATCGCAATACCGACGCAAGAAAAATTACTGTAGAAGCTAACAAAACGGAAACTAAAACTACTACCGCAAGTAATTTACCCCGTGCAAATTCTGAATCACCAAGATATCATAGCGTTGCAGAATCTGTTATAAATTCTGCCTTAGCATTTACAGGTACCCGTTATAAATATGGCGGAACTACTAAAAAAGGAATGGATTGTTCAGGATTACTATATGTAGCTTTCGCAGACCAGGATATTTCCATACCAAGAACCTCTTACGTTATTGCCGAAGAAGGAAAAGACATTCGGGTAAAAGACGTAGATAAAGGCGATTTACTATTTTTTAAAACGAGTAAACGATCTAAGAGAATAAACCACGTTGGTCTGGTTGTTTCTGTTGATGACGATGGCATTAAATTTATTCACTCGACAACCTCTAGAGGAGTCATAGTATCTTCCTTGAAAGAAGGATATTGGAATTATGCTTTTGTAAAAGCAACAAGAATATTATAACTAATTAACGCCTATGCAGCTCCTAAAATTTGTGCCAATAAAATTGACACTTTTTTTAGTTGCAGGAATTCTGTTTGGGAGTTTTATTGAAACCTCCATTAGTATACCATTAATAGCTACGATCTCTACCCTTATAATAGTAGCCATTTTACTTTATACCACAAGAAAAATAAAAAGTATTCTCTTTGGAAGCGCAGCACTACTTCTTACCTTTTGTATTGGATTTTTAGCAATCACATTAACTAACCCCGTAAATACCCCCAATCATTACGCTAAAATCTCTAACACCAGCGGTAAAGAGCTTCGAATAAAAATAACAGAAGTATTGAAACCAAATTCGTTTTCGAGACGCTATTTTGCAACGATTCTTGAAGCTGATAAAAGAAGAACAATAGGAAAGATTACACTATCCATTAAAAAAGATAGTAGCTCTCAAAGTTTAAAGGTTGATGACGAGCTTATCACCTTCAATACGTTATCAAGCGTTAAAGCACCACTAAACCCCCATCAATTTAATTACAAAAAATACTTGAAAGGCTTAGGCGTATATGATCAACTCTATGCAACCTCTGATGAATACATCCTTCTAGAAGATTCAAAAAATACTTTATATGGCCTTGCAGCCCATTGGAGAACTACCATCATCAAAAAACTAAAAGAACAAAATTTTAACCCAGAAAACCTTAGTGTTATTCAAGCCCTCTTATTAGGGCAAAGAAATGATATTTCCGCAGAAACTTATGACAATTATAAAGACGCAGGAGCCATTCATATATTAGCGCTATCTGGTCTCCATATTGGTATCTTACTTCTTATTCTTCAGTTTCTCTTACAGCCCTTAGAACGTTTACCACACGGAAAAAAAATTAAATTAGCAGTAATCCTTCTCTTCCTATGGAGCTTCGCCCTGCTAGCAGGCCTATCTGCATCAATTGTGAGAGCTGTTACTATGTTTTCATTCCTTGCTTATGCCATGTTCTTAAACCGGCCCACAAACAGCTTTAATATACTTGCGCTATCCCTTTTCTTTATTCTACTAATACAACCAAATTATCTTTTTCAAGTAGGATTTCAAATGAGTTATGCTGCCGTATTTGCTATCCTATGGATCTACCCAATGTTACAACGATTCTGGTTTCCTAAAAATAAAATCATAAAATACTTTTGGCAGTTATTAAGTGTAAGTATTGCGGCGCAGCTAGGAGTGCTCCCCATCAGCTTATTCTATTTTCACCAATTCCCGGGACTCTTTTTCGTTGCCAATCTTTTAATTATCCCATTTTTGGGAATTATATTAGGTATCGGTATTGTCATCATTATCTTATCCCTTACAAATACCTTACCCGCATTTATTGCAGACGGTTACAACATGATCCTTAACTACATGAATTCTATAGTACGATGGATTGCCCATCAAGAAACTTTTGTTTTTAAAAGTATTTCTTTTGATACCGTACAGTTACTAGTGCTTTACAGCCTTACATTTTTAATCGTTATTGCTTTTAGTTCCAAAAAATATAAAATGATTGTTGCATTTCTCATAGGACTTATTGCGCTGCAATCATACACTTTCTTTTTAAAATATAAGGCTAGCACTACTCATGAAAGTATGGTGCTTCATCAATCTAGAGCCACTGGAATTTTAGAAAAAACAGGAACAAGTATACACCTTTTGAGTACGAATGCCACCGCGTTTGAATATACACTCAAAAATTATAAAATAGAAGAACGCATAGAAACCTTTGCTATAGATACGTTAAGGAACAGCTATCTTTTAGAGGGTAAGAGAATTGCGATTATAGACAGCTTAGCTATTTACCCAAGCCATAAACACAGTACAATTCTTTTGACCCAATCTCCTAACCTAAATTTAGAACGCTTAATAGATTCTATACAACCCTTAGAACTTATAGCAGACGGAAGCAATTACAGAAGTGATGTAGCCCGATGGAAAGCCACTTGTATAAAAAGAAAACTCCCTTTTCACGACACCGGTGAAAAGGGAGCTTATTATTTAAGACAGAAAGACTAATGTACTTTCCCCATTAATTTTTTAATTAGTGGTGATGCTAAAAGAACAATCACCGCGGCACCAAGAGCGTATTTAGCCACTAAGCCAAACCCGTCTGTATAAATACCCAAGGTTTCAAAACCACCTACATTCTTATCCGTACTTTCTATTGCCAATTGCTTACCAATAAATCCTACAATCTGAAATGCAAATGCAGAGGCTAAAAACCAAATTCCCATCATAAAAGCAACAATTCTTTTTGGTGATAAATCAGTTATTTTAGACAATCCAACAGGAGACATAAACAACTCCCCTACCGAAATTAAGAAATACATAATTAGTAAATAAGAAAAAGGAACCATCCCATTCTCATCTGCACTACCACTACTCATAGAAAGAATTAAAAAACTAATCCCTGCAAAAGCTAAGCCTAGTCCAAATTTATAAGGTGTTCTTGGGTCTAACTTTTTCTTCTTCAAATAGGTGAATAGCATTGAAATTGGAATAGACAAAATAATGATATACATAGAGTTTAATGCATTTGTCTGAGAAGCATCTATAAATGTTAGATTTACATTACGTGCCGCAAACAAAGTAATAATACTACCTGAAAGTTCATGAAAACCCCAGAAAATTGTAATAAAGAAGGTGATTAATATAGCCACAATAAGTTTTTTACGCTCATCAACAGTTGCTTCTATCAATATTTTCAAAAGAAACGTTGCTATAGCTGCCGCAATAATATAAAAGATAATATTTACAATATTATTCCCTTCTAAAAAGCTTCCCTCTTCTCCTAACGATTTATATGAAGAAAGTAAATACGCTATAACGGGCACTGCCGCAACAGCCAAAACCGGGATCATTATTCCTTGTTTTACCCCTAATAATGGTTTTTCTAAAACAGTTTCTGTTGGAGGCAAACCTCTATCTCCGAAAACATTTTTTCTAATTCCACTCCAAAAAGCAATTAAACCTAGCATCATTCCAATACCTGCAAGCCCAAAACCATAGTGCCAACCGTATTCTCTACCTAACCATCCACAAAGTAATGGCGCAGCAAATCCACCGATATTAATACCCATGTAGAAAATAACGAAACCAGAATCTTTACGAATATCATCTTCTTTATAAAGAGAGCCAACGAATGTGGAGATATTTGGCTTAAAAAAACCATTTCCAACAACGATAAGGGCTAAAGCGATAAAGAAAGCATAGTTGTTTTCTACCGCTAACACAAAGTGACCAATAGCCATTAAAATTCCGCCTAAAAAGATAGAGTTTCGCATGCCTAAAATCTTATCTGAAATACGCCCCCCAATTACGGTAGAAGCATATACTAAAGAACCGTAAGAAGCATATACTGCCGCTGCTGCAAAATCTCTAGTGGTAAGTGCGGCAAAAACAACATCAACCATATAAAGCGTAAGTAATGCACGCATTCCGTAAAAACTAAAACGCTCCCAAAGCTCCGCAAAAAATAAATAAAACAATCCTTTTGGATGCCCAAATAACTGCGGGTCTTCGAATGGTTTAATCGTCTTTTCCATATACTATATTTAGTTTTTTTGAGTAGTTAGATTATAAGTTTTCTTTAATAAAATTGGTCATTTTAGTATACAAGTGAAGTCTTGTATTACCGCCATAAATACCATGATTTTTATCTGGATAAATAGCCCAATCAAATGGTTTATTTGCCTGTACTAATGCCTCTACCATTCGCATGGTGTTTTGCACATGTACATTATCATCACCTGTACCATGAACTAGTAAATAATCCCCTTTTAAAAGCTCCGGATAATTAAATGGAGAGTTATCATCATACCCACTAGGGTTCTCTTGCGGTGTTTGCATGTATCGCTCTGTATAAATAGTATCATAAAATGCCCATGAAGTCACTGGCGCAACAGCAATCGCCATTTCAAAAGTATCGTTTCCTTTAAGAATACAGTTGGTAGACATAAAACCACCGTAACTCCATCCCCAAATTCCTGTTCTTTCTGCATCAATATATGGCAAATCACTTAGCTTTTTAGCAGCAGCAATTTGATCCTCTACTTCATATTTCCCTAATTCTTTTTGTGTAATTTTTTTAAAATCTCTTCCTTTAAAACCCGTACCACGACCATCTACACAAACCACTATATAACCTTCTGATGCCAACAACTGATACCAATAGTCATTAGATGCCATCCAAGAGTTTGAAACCGATTGTGATCCAGGACCACTATATTGAAACATAAATAATGGATACTTTTTTGAAGCATCAAAATCTGCAGGCTTTATCATCCACATATTTAATTCGTTCCCATTTATAGCTATAGAAGAAAATTCTTTTGGGCTAATTTCATAGGCATCCAATTTAGAAAGCAATGCTTTATTATCCAGAATTTCTTTTACACGCTTACCCGTTAAAGCTTCATGCAAACTATACTCAGAAGGCGTATTTACATTTGAAAAATTATTAATGAAGTAGGTAAAATCTGCACTGAAGTCGGCATTGTTTTGACCATTTTTAGTGGTAAGTCGGCGTTTATCTTTACCACTACTATCTATACTATAAACACTTCTATTGATAGAACCATCTTCTGTAGATTGATAGTATACCCTATCCTCCTCTTGGTCGTAGCCATAATAATTAGTTACTTCCCAAGAGCCTTTGGTAATCTGGTTCATTAATTTACCATTCTCATTATACAAGTAGATATGATTAAAACCATCTTTCTCACTCGTCCAGATAAAACTGTCATCTGCTAAGAAGGTTAGATTATCTGTAACATCAACATATGCTTTATCTTTTTCTTCTAAAAGAACAGACACCTTATTATTCTTAGCATTTACTGCATACAGCGTTAAATTATCTTGATGTCTATTCAAGGTTTGAACACTAAGCAAATTAGCGTTGTTCATCCACTTAATTCGTGGAATATAGTAAGACGAAGGCAAGGCTATTTTAGAAATTTCAGACGATTTAACATCTAACATATGCAAACTAACCATAGCATTATTCTCACCGGCCTTAGGATACTTGAAAACTTGCTGCGTTTGATACAATTTAGCACCATACACATCCATTGAAAATTCTGGAACATTAGTTTCATCAAATCTTAAAAAAGCAATTTTAGATCCATCTGCATTCCAATCAAATGCTCTTACAAATGCAAACTCTTCTTCATATACCCAATCTGTAACCCCATTGATAATTTTATTCTTAACACCATCTTTTGTAACCATAGCTGTGCTATTTTTTGAGATGTCATAGATATAAATGTTATTATCAAAAACGTAAGCCACTTTACTATTATCAGGAGACAATGTTGGTTCTTGAATTTTATCTTCTGAAATTTTGATGGTTTTACCCGTTTTTACATCATAGATATAATAAATACCTAAAGAAGACCTTCTAAATATAGACTCAACTTCTGTGGCCAACAATACTTTACTTTCATCTGCTGTGAACTCATAGGATGTAAAATAAGGTATGTTTTCAAGGTTCGCTGAATTTACTATGGTACCTACTTTTGCCAAACTAGCATAATCATAGATATCTACACTTGTTGTTTTTGCCGCTCTATCAAAATTTAATACGGTGTACTGTGTTCCATTTTTTAAAGACCTAATTTCATCTAGTCCTTCTGTTCTAAATGCACCACCCCATATCTCCTCAAGAGTAACCGCTTTTTTTTGTGCAAACGTAAGATTAGTAGCACTTAAAATAAAAAAGAAAATAAAACCTAATTTTTTCATTTATGTTCCTGTTTGTTAGTATTTGGATTGCAAAATCTGAAAGCTATTTAGTGACATTCTAGTACTAAAAGACTTACTTTCTAAAGTTTGATTTTACTTATTCTCAAAATATGATTAAAAACACCAAGTTTAGTAATAATTTCATATAAAAGTAAACTTTTAACAAAAAATATCACAAATTGGAGCGCACCTTCAAAGATCTTATTCTACCAAATATTTTTTATTCGTAATTACTATCTTTGACACTTGAAACCAAACAAAATATGAACACTCCTATTGAAGGATTTTCCAAGCTTACCAAGGAAGAAAAAATAGCTTGGATAGCGAAAAGCTATACTACAAATTCTGCCGAAACGATTGCCATTTTAAAAAGGTATTGGAATACTGACAAAACACTACAAAAACTCCATGATGAGTTTATTGAGAATACCATAACTAATTATTATTTACCTCTTGGTATTGCGCCAAATTTTCTTATTAACGATACTCTTTATGCCATACCAATGGCCATTGAAGAAAGCTCTGTAGTAGCTGCGGCTAGTAAAGCGGCTAAATTTTGGTTAAAACGAGGAGGTTTTAAGACAACGGTAATTAATACGGAAAAAGTTGGACAGGTACACTTTATGTATACTGGAGCTTTTGAAAAATTGGAATCATTTTTTAATTTGATAGCCCCTAAATTAAAAGTAGATGCGAAGGATATTACCAAAAACATGGAAAAACGTGGAGGTGGCATCTCCGCTATAACCTTACGTAATAAAACAGCCGATTTAGAAAACTACTATCAACTCCATTGCACTTTTGAAACCTTAGATGCTATGGGCGCAAATTTCATCAATTCTTGTTTAGAGCAATTTGCACAAACTCTTAAGAGTGAATTTGCTGCATCACCAGAATTCAAAGAACATGAGGAGCAGTTAGAAATTGTAATGAGCATATTAAGCAACTATGTTCCTAATTGTTTAGTACGCGCAGAAGTTAGCTGCCCTATTGAACAACTAAACGAAGATAAAAATAGTACTGCTCAAGATTTTGCCGAAAAAATTGTTAGAGCTGTCCAAATTGCAAAAGTAGAACCATACCGGGCTGTGACACACAATAAAGGAATCATGAATGGTATTGATGCCGTTGTTTTAGCTACAGGGAATGACTTTAGAGCCATTGAAGCTGGCATACATGCGTATGCCGCGAAAGATGGAAGTTATAGCAGTTTAACTAATGCTAGCATAGAAAATGGCGTATTTAAATTTTGGATTGAAATTCCACTTGCCTTAGGCACCGTAGGCGGACTTACAGGGTTACACCCCTTAGTTAAATTAGCCTTAGAAATACTTCAAAACCCTACTGCCAAAGATTTAATGCAAATAGTAGCTGTTGCAGGTTTAGCACAAAATTTTGCAGCAGTACGGTCTTTAGTTACTACAGGAATACAACAAGGACATATGAAAATGCACCTGATGAATATCCTAAATCAATTGGAAGCTTCTGAAGCAACTAAAAAAACTTTGGTAGATCATTTTAAACACAACACAGTTACACACAGTGCCGTAATAGCAGCTTACAATAGTTTACAAGAAAAAGAATGAGTACGAATTTCTACAGTAACGGAAAATTATTAATTACGGGAGAATATGGCGTTTTAGATGGCGCTATAAGCTTAGCACTGCCTACCAAATACGGCCAAACTTTATCGGTAGCACAAAACACTACCAACGCGATACAATGGCAAAGTATTGATCACTTAAAAAAGATTTGGTTTGAAGTACATTTCAAAACAAATACGTTAGAAATTATAACTTCTAGCGATCAAGAAACTGCATCAGTTTTACAGAAAATGCTTTTGGAGGCTAAAAAACTAAACCCAACATTTCTATCCGAACCATCAGGCATTACGATACAAACTTCCTTAGATTTCCCTAGAGATTGGGGCTTAGGTTCCTCTTCAACCTTACTCAACAATATAGCACAATGGGCTAGAGTAAACCCTTATACCTTATTATGGAATTCATTTTCCGGAAGTGGCTATGATATAGCCTGCGCTAAGCACAACACCCCTATTCTATATCAACTAGAAAACACAACACCCAACGTAACCGAAATAACCTTTCAGCCAGCGTTTGAAAATGACATATACTTTGTACATCTGAATAAAAAACAGAATAGTCGAGAAGGTATTTCCACCTATCGCAAAGCGGACTTTAATAAACAGGCATTTATTTTAGAGATAAATGCTTTAACAAAAGCAATTCTAACCTGTGAAGATAGTACTGTATTCAAAAGCCTCCTCACGCAACACGAAACAATCGTCAGCAAGGTCCTAAATATGAAACCTATTAAAGAACTCTTATTCCCAGATTATAAGGGCGCTATTAAGAGCTTAGGAGCTTGGGGAGGTGATTTTATTTTAGCTGCAGGTGACAATACCACTCCTAATTATTTTAAAGAAAAAGGTTACAATACCATACGCTCTTACAAAGACATGATTTTGTGATTCTAAAATACTGCATAACAAAAAAGGCTTCCCAATGGGAAGCCTTTTTTGTTATTTTAAATACTAGAACACTCTAGTAAAACATTGATCTATTATCTTCAATTTCAGAAGCCGCTTTTAGAGCTTGGTATACTGAAGTATTTACTCTTGTACTGTTTGAAGCCTTTAAGGTATTTGCAAACGTACTATAGTTCTCTAGTTTTGTTGCTGGCGTTTTCTTAGTAACCGTTACCATATACACACCACTTTCTCCTTCAATTAATCCTGAAGTTTTTCCTTCTGCTAAAACATATGCAGTACCGGCAACAGCTGGCTCTCTACCTGCTCCAGCAATTGTTGGTGTTTTCACAGATATTGCAGAGGCTGTAGCTGCAGAAACATTGTTATCTTTTGCAAAAGCATCAAAAGATTTTCCTTTATTCTTTTCGATAATCATAGCTGCTTTTTTCTGCTTACGCAATATTGGCAATACTACTGGAGAAGCATCTTCAGAGGTCATTAATCCTTTAGCATATTTAGCCGTTAATCTAACAACCGCATAACCATCATTTAAATCAAAACGTTTTACATCTCCTATTTCTGAATCTGAATTGAAAGCCCATTGTACGATTGCACGTTGCGCTCCTAAACCTGGTAAATTTTCATCCATAGGATTCAATTTATTTACAGGTCTAACCAAATAGTTATCTTGTTTAGCAACCTCTTCAAATTTAGCGCTATTTTCTACCGTAGACATTTCAAATTTAGTTGCATCTTGGAAAAGTAAATCTATTGTCCCTTCAGAAGGCTCCACCTCACGCACCAAGTTTGCAACCTGATAAAGATCTTGCTTTTCTTCTACCTTAACAATATGGAAACCGAAATCTGTTTCTACCAAACCAATAGAACCTGTACCATTATTGAAAACAAAATCATTAAATGGCTTTACCATAGCTCCTTCTTGAAAGAATCCTAAATCTCCTCCTCTAGGCCCTGAAGGTCCGTCTGAATTTTCTTTGGCAAGATCTGCAAATACAGCTCCTGATTTTTTAGCTTCAGACAAGACTTCTTTTGCCTTACTTTCTGCCTCTTCTTTAGTTCTAGTCACCTCTTCTCCTGCACTAGTTGCTCCTGCAAAAGCGATAAGGATGTGACTAGCTTTTACGTTACCACCAGCACGCTTACCTGTTAGCTTAGAAACTTTAAATGTATTCCCATCACGGTAAGGACCGTAAATCTGTCCTATATTCATTTTCACTAAAGTATCTGCTACTTTTGGTGATAAGCTAGATTTAGGCTTATATATAGTATCAAACTTCGTATCTGAATTCACATCTAAAAATGCAATATTGTCTAAAGTATTTCTAAAACCTCTTACAGTCTCAGTAGTATCTTTAGCCTCATTGAACATTTGAGTATCCCCTAATAAAGCATTGATTTTCTCTTCTACCTCTTTTTCATCTGATAAAGAAGCTTTTTCTTCAAAGTATACAAACTGAATATCTCTACTGTCTTGCTGCTTAAAATCTTCTGAATGTGCTTTAACATACGATTCTATTTCGCTTTTACTAACTGCAACTGTACTATCTGAGATAGAAGCATAAGGAACTCTTACATAACTAATATCAAACTTATCATTAGCCAATTTGTAATCTAACTCACCTTCTTTTAAGGTTGTTCCAACACCAGCTCTAATTAAGTTAAAGTAGATTTGCTCTTTCGCTGCACGAATGATACTTTGTTCTTCCTGTAACCATTGTTGGTACCCTGCTGGGTTATTCAACTTTAAATCTGCAATAAAGCTGATAAATTTATTTTCATCAAAAACACCATTCTCGTTTAAAAACTGTGGTAATTGAGAATAGGTTGGATTTGTTCTTAAGAAATTTACAATTTGATCTTGTTCTACAACAATACCCAATTTTTCAAATTGTTGGTCTAGAATAGCATTTCTTACGTTCTGCTCGTACACATTATTTACAACCTGCATTGAAGAAGCATTTGCGCCGTAACTTTTAGAAGCTATCTCTACTTGCTCTCTAAAACCATCTATTGAAATCTCGTCGCCATTTACTTCAGCTACTGAAGAACCTACCTTTGCACCAGAAAAAGCATTTGTACTGAATATTCCAGAAATCACAAATGCAAACAATGCTAAACCAATGATTAAAATCAAGATGGTAGTTTTTCTTCTAATTTTATCTAAAATTGCCATTATATTATACTAATTTATATCAGGCGACGAAAATACCATTTTTCTTTCAAATACTAAAGACAAAAAAATATTAAAATAAAACCGCTTAACCATATTGTTATCAAGTGATTAGAATGGCACAGGCTTTAAGAAGTAAAATGATTTATAAAAAACAGTAGTTAATCTTTGTCTAAAATTTCCAAGGAAACTAAATCAATCTTAGTACTAGATACTTCCAAGACCGTAAATAAGAAGTTATTAATTTTTATTTGAGAATCTTTATCAGGAATTTCCCCTGTTTCATTCACGATTAAACCTCCCAAGGTGCCGTACTCATCACTTTCAGGCAGCTCTAATCTATAATTCTCATTGATGTAATCAACATCTAAACGCGCAGAGAATTTATAAAACGATTCTGACACCTGTTCTTCAAACAAATCTGTAGAATCATGCTCATCCTCAATTTCACCAAAGAGCTCTTCTACGATATCTTCTACCGTCATGATACCAGAGGTACCTCCATACTCATCTAACACCACTGCAATACTCTTTCGTTTTTTGGTAAGACTACTTAAAATATCACTAATAAGCATTGTTTCTGGCACAAACTCTACCGGCATTAAAATGCTTTTTATAGTTTTTGGCTTATTAAAAAGCTCATAAGAATGTACATAACCTATAATATTATCTACCGTATCCTTATAAATTAAAATTTTAGAATACCCTGTATCCGAAAATCTTTTAGTCAGATTTTTAGGAGACTCATGAATCTCAACAGCTTCAATCTCTGTTCTAGGAATCATAACATCTCTAGCCTTTACCGCAGCAAATTCTAAAGCATTTTGAAATATTTGAATTTCAGAATCCACCTCATCCTCTTTCTCTACGGTTTCCATCTGTTCCGTGATATAATCCCCTAATTCTATTTTACTAAAGGCTAATTGTACCTCATCGCCATCAGTCTTAAAAAAAACTTTCAGGATAATATCTGAAATCTTAATAACAAACTCCGAAATAAAAGAAAAAAGAAGGTAAAACAAATACGCAGGTAACGCTAAAGCTTTAAGCAGGCTATTTGAATATATTTGAAAAAGCACTTTAGGCAAAAATTCTGCCGTTAGCAAAATAACCAATGTAGAAATAACTGTCTGCGTTAGCAAACTGAAATCTTGAAATAAGGTTTTAAAAATAACACTCTCAAAGGTACCAAAACCCTGAAACCATAACATCAATAAATCACCCATATAAAAACCATATACAACAAGCGCTATGTTGTTCCCGATTAACATGGTGGCAATAAATTTAGAAGGCTTTTTGGTTAATCTAGTAAGTATCTTAGCCAGAAAACCATCTTGCTTTTTCTCTATTTCAATGTGAATTTTGTTCGCAGAAATAAAAGCAATCTCCATACCTGAAAAAAAGGCAGAAAGAATTAAACAAAAAATTATGATAACAATTGAGGTTCCCAAAATTATTGATTTTGGTTTTGTTTGTGTTTTTCAAATTTTTTACGGTAGCTTCTTCTAAAGAAAAACATGCCAATAGACATGATTGCAAAAAAAATAAATAAGTAAGCGAATTCACGGTTCTCATTCCAGTCTGTATAAATACGGTACAAAGAGAAAAATGCAACTACTAAATATAAGTATTCCGTAAACTTAAAAATCTTAACCATCTATTTCTTTATCTTTTATTATTTTGTATCCGTCTCCTGTCTTATGCGCACTTAAATTGGTAAAATCTCTATTGAAATCCATTCCCATTCCATGAATAAGTGTTCCGTCTTTCTCATCAGAAAACTTAAACTTTTCTTGCGTAAAAATCCACTCGTTTTGCTGATCGTAATATAACTGCGTTGTCTCTAAACGCTTACCATCTTGCATTTCTATCACTACATTACCCTGCAAATCTATAACGCTAGTTCCGGAATAAATTATGGCATAATCAGACAAAATTACGCTTTTATTACCGTCTTTATCAAAAAACTCAACACGTATTCCTTTTGGAAAAGTACGGTGCGGAAAAGAGAGGTTTTCAAAGTCCTCACTAATTTCTCCGGTCAATACAGCAATCTTATTACTTTTAGATACCTCCTCACTTGACAAAACTTCTTTTGCCTCTGTGTATACTAACTTGTAATTTTCCGCAACTCCTTGCGGGTACAAATTCTTTTTAGCTTCTTCTCCGACTCTTTCATAATCGTCTGAACAAGCAAAAAAAAGCATTGCCATGGTGTAAACCACAGCAATGCTTTTAAATGTAATTACTTTATTTTTTATCATCTTATAGATTAGGCACTTTTACGCTACCACCTACCCAACAGTTAAAGGTAACAGTTTTACCTGCCATTCCTGAACTAAATATCATTTCTTTTGATGGCGCTTTAGACATGTAACTAGTTACCGCCTGGCTAGATCTACCACTTAAAGAAGGATCAACTCTTCCTGCTTGTCTTGCAATTTCTGCAGCTTTCCAATACATTGCTCTTTTATCAAAAGCAGTTGCACCACAATCATTAGCACTGTTAGCATATAATGTTGCTATCAATAAATAAGCCTTACCGTTAGAAGAGTTAGCATCAATTGCTTTCTGAGCATAACTTCTAGCATTAGATCTACTACTTCTAGAATAACTAGTTGCTATTTTGTATAATAAATCTGATTTCTTGTACTTATCCGTTTCTAAATCTACTGCTTTATTAAAGTAAGAAACTGCTGAGCTAGTCTTATTAGCCTTCATCTCTAAATACCCTAAGTATACATATAAATCTGCCGTTGGCTCCATTGCCAATTGTGCATCTAATAATTTCTTAAACATTGGATCATCAGTACATTCTTTGTTGAACATTCTGTTAACCGCTCTTTTTACCCAAGTGATATCACTTTTCTTTTCTTCAAAATTCTTTTGGTAAAGAGGAATTAAATTAGAACAGTCTGCCAAAGCACCTAGTTTAGAATCAATACTACCTTCAATTTTACCGTAATTTTCTGAATTTTGAGAAGCTGCTGCTAAAATTCTCTTTTCTTTAGAAGTAATAGTCCCTGCGTCTTCTTTTGGTAATAATTGCTCAATACGATCTGTTAACTTCTTATTCTCTACGCTAATTTGCTCCATTACATTATCGTATGTATCAAAAACTTCTTGTAAGTCTTTTGATCCTGCATTATGTAGTTCTACTAATTCCGTAAAGTAGATATACAATGCTTTTGGATTGCTAAAATTTGCTTTATCCTGAGTAAAGCCTTTGTCTAATACATCAAAGATTTCTTGCTCAGAACCCATTTTGTTATCATACATAGCAATACCCTTATCTGCAGCAACACCTGCTACTGTAAAATTAGAAGGGAAGTGAACCAAACTAGCATCATAAAGATCCATCAAGTCTTTAAAGAAACCTTCTTTTTCAGCTCCTGTTGCTTTTTCAATTTTATAATTTAAAATTCTTTCACCATAAGCAAAATTTGCTTTGTGTAAACTTGGGCAGTTATCATAAACCATTTTCCATGGTGTGTATGCCGCTTCATAATTCTTAACTTTTACGTGCTCTGAGTATATAGACAGGTTTGTTGTACATTCCGGATTGTTTTGAGCCGACATTGTTCCTACAAAGCCTAAAACCGCAAGGGCTACGATGTAAAACTTCTTTTTCATAATCTAGTATTTAATGGTTAATTAATCTTTCTTTTTCTGAACCATCTATCGTTTAAAGATAGTCCAATGTTTACTTTAAAATAATTTTCTTTGATCAAACCAGCATCGATAGTTCCTCTTTTTCCGATTTCAAAACCGATATTAAGATTAGAGATATCTCTGCCCAGTGGTAATCCAGTTCCAAAAGTTATGCCAAAATCATTTATGTCCTCATTATTTATCTCTAAACCTGTCTGAGAAACCCGTAAACCAGCCCTGTAAGTAATTCTCTTATAGTAACTTGTAAAAGAATTATACTCTGGAACAAAATATCCTCCTATTGCAAAACCACTTGCATCGTTATAGGTTAAATTGTCTACTTCAAAGAAGTCATTTCTATACGTACTCAACTCTTGGAAGGTATATTCGGCCCCTAAAAACCATTTTAAATCTTCTCCAATACCAACTCCTAAGGTAGTCTTAGTTGGTATTCTCACTGGAGCAAACTTTCTAGATTGTGCATCTAAGTTTACATCCACTACTTCTATTTCTTGACCTGTAACCCTAGAAAAAGAACCTATTGATTGAGAATTCTCAGCATTTAGATTTATTTGAGTATCCACTCCAATAGTCGTATACAAAGTATATTTTTCGGAAATTTTAGGCGTATAATTAATTGAATAATTAAAATCAAAACCACCTACTTGCGTTTCTCTGCTATCTAGAGCACCATATTGGGCATCAGATGATGTTTGAACCCGTGTAGAATTAATAGTTCCAAAATTATAATTTATAGTAGCCCCTATAGATATATCATCTAACAATTGGTAACCCAATGAGAAATAAACTCTATTTAAACCACCGTCACCTGCATAGTTATTAATGATGGTTACATCATCAACCGTAGTAGAAGTTTCTAGATCATACCCTACAGAAGTAAAAGGCATTAAACCAAAGCCCATACCAAAACCTTTACCTAATGGCACGCCGATAGACAAATAATCTAAATTTGTTACAGACGTACTTTGATTAGCATCTGAAGTTTTTAAACCAATATTGTTATAGGATATCCCTGCAGCATAGGTCGTTAACATTAACTTACTATACGCAGCAGGATTTTTTAGGTTAATATGAATACTATCACCAACCATACTAATGCCCCCCATCATTTGATTATCTACTGTTCCTAAATTTCTGGTATCTCCTAAACCAAAATAAGAATATGGAGAAACAGTTCCGTTCTGAGCGCTTAACCCTATTGAGCTTAAGAGCACTATTGCAACAAAAATTTTATTAATCATTTACTTTTTATTGTATTCCAATAAACAATTTAACCCTTCGAGGAGAAATTTTGGATTGGCAAATATGGTATTTTTTGTTCGTTTTGACAAAAATAGCGCATCACCTCCTGTTAAAATAACTGTTAAATTATTAAATCGATGATTATATTGTTCAATTATTCCGTTTACTTCAACCGAAACACCATTTACCACACCACTATGAATACACGTTTGTGTAGAGTTACCAATAAAATCTATTAAATCTTCTTTTTCTAGCTGTGGTAATTTTGCTGTTTGTTGATGCAAGGCCTTATACCGCATTTGTATCCCTGGTGAAATGGCTCCGCCAATATACTCCCCATAATCATTTACCATGTCATACGTAATACACGTCCCAGCATCAATAACCAAAGTATTCCCACTTGGATTATGATAAAATGCTGCCGTTGCCAATGCGATACGATCCACGCCCAAAGTTTCTGGTGTAGCATAAGAATTTTTAAATGGTGTTTTTGTTTTGCTTGTTAATTGATGTACCTCACAAAACAGTGAAACCACTGCCATATCTTTTTTATCCAGAGCACCTACAGACGATATAATCGCATTTGTGATGTTCGGATAGGCTCCAAAAACTTGTTTTATCCGCATTACAAATTCTGAAATTGCGAATTGTTCGTGATGAATTTCTGTTTTATCAAGAAAAATAGAAATTTTAATTAAGCTGTTACCTGCGTCTATTATTAGGTTCATGCCTCAAAGTTCTGAAATTATAAAAAAACTTTTCACATTTTTTTCATTTTTTATTTGGATATCGGAAAATAGAAATTATATTTGCAGCCGCTTAACGGCATTGGTGCCTTAGCTCAGTTGGTAGAGCAATGGACTGAAAATCCATGTGTCCCTGGTTCGATTCCTGGAGGCACCACAACAAAAACCCAAACAGAAATGTTTGGGTTTTTTTGTATAAAAAACTGAAAATGAGCCATATATTTATATAAAATATGAAGAACTCAAAAATATATATTTTAGTTTTCACCTCTTTTTGCATCATCATAGGCTTTATTTACTTGAAATTTGATTTTCCTGAAAGAACCCAAAAGCCAAAAACAGGACAAGAACTTTCAAAAATGTATTGCGCAAGTTGCCATTTGTACCCAGAACCTAGTGTACTTCCTCAAACTATTTGGAAAAACACACTTCTACCGGAAATGAAAAACAGGATGGGCTTAGGTGATCAGAAGTCCATCGTTTCCAAAATTGGTTATGATGAATACATCAACTTAGCAGAGAAGGGTGTTTACGCGATTAGCCCAATACTCTCCAACGAAGAATGGTTATTAATTGAAAATTTTTATATTGATAATTCCCCTAGCAAACCCTCAGCTCAAAAGACTAAAGCTGAAAACCACTTGCAAACATCTTCAGTTGAGCTCCTCAAAAATTTGGATCAAAAACAGGGATTAACAACCTATTTTGGCGTTCATGATCATCAGCTCATGACAGCTACTGTTTTAGGGCAATTAAAAGTAACTGACTTAGTTACCAAAAAGAAACACAACATACAACTACCAAGCCCTGTAGTCCAAATCAAAAACAATAGCGTACTCTGCATTGGCGGTAATATGAACCCTACTCAGAAAAAACTAGGGAGTCTTCATAAGTTTGATGCTGATTTTAAAAACCAACAACTGATCATTGATAAACTTCATAGACCTGTAGATTTTGAACATGTCGATTTAAATAATGACTGTATTAAAGATTATTTAATCGCTGAATTTGGTAATTATACAGGCCAGATAACCCTAGTAGATGGAAAATCAAAAGAACGAAAAATCATAGCAACAAATCCTGGCGCTAGAAACTTTGTATTGAGAGATGTAAACAATGATGGTCAGATGGACTTTTACGCGTTAACAACCCAAGCAAAAGAACGTATCAGCTTATTTATAAATGATGGTAATGCTAATTTCAAAGAAACTACTATACTAGACTTTCCTCCGCACCACGGCTCAAGCTTTTTTCTCCTTGCAGACCTCAACAGTGACGGTAAAGAAGAGCTAATTATGGCAAATGGAGACAATGCTGATTACAGCATTGTAAAGAAGAGTTTTCACGGCATACGTGTTTTTGAAAACCAGAATAAAACATGGAACGAAGTTTATTTTTTCCCGTCTTATGGAGCTACAAATCTTTTAGAGGTAGATTTGAATCAGGATGGCCTTCCGGACTTAGTTTCCTCCTCATTTTTTGTTGAGCTGGAGTTTAGAAAAACGGAGCAAGTCCTCTACTTCATCAATGAAGGTAATTTTAAATTTAAAATAGCACATCCTGAGCTTCCTGAAATTCGCCCGATGACCATGAGACTAGGTGATGCAAATCAAGACAATATTAAAAAAATCTACCTTGGAAATTTTGAGTTTCAGGCTAATCCTGATCCTAGTTACAACTTTATAGAAGCAGTCATTATAACTCCAGAATTTTAAACCTAAAATCACAACTTATAGTCATCGGGTACCACACTACAAACGCTAGTTTAAAGCGCTCTTATCCTCCTAAAAGCACTTGGAGTAGTATCTTCTTTAGCTCTAAAGGTTTTTGAAAATGACTGGAGATTTTCAAAACCACACTGGAACGCTATTTCTGAAAAACTTAGATCACTGTCAGCTATCATATCCTTAGCCTTATTTAACCGGTGCATTAAATGGTATTGTTTTAAGGTCATATTGGTTTTTTCCTTAAACAGTTTTCGCAGTAAAGAATAACTAACATTAAACTTTCGAGCAACATCATCAAAAACTATTTTAGATTTTACATGCTCTTTTATATAGCTTTCAACATCAGTTATTATTTTCTCTTTTCTGAAAATTTGATTTTTATTCTTTAAGAAATTAGAATAAAGTACCCTCAAAATATCAATAAAAATAAACTGCACTCCTACATCCTCACTAGAAGAATTATTTTTCAAAATAGCAATTAAGGATTCAAACTGCAAGTCAATCTCGTAATTATAACCTATTTGATACACTTGTTGATTCATATTAAACAACTCATTCTCTATTAAATATTCCATATAATTCCCTCTGAAAGTTACAGAATACTCCTCCCATAACGATGTACTATTCGGCACGCATCTATACCAAGTATTTGGATAAATAACTAACAGTGTATCCTTAAAAAGTTCTTGTTTTAAAATTTTATCTGATTCGAAAAATCCACTTCCATTTTTAATATAGATAATTTTATGATATTTAGACTTTACTCTAGCCCCCCAATCCCTAGTTGCTTTCCTCCTATCGGGAATACTTTTTAAATATTCTAAACTCTGAATAGTGACAGCATGTTCATTCACTGCTTTTTTAGAAGTAAAATTCCATTGAAAATTTTTCATAAATAAGATTTACGAATTAGCTATTATTTTAACATTTATAAGGTAATACAATAAATATGTTACCCTCAAACTTTTAAAATCATTAATCAAATTGTTAAATAAATATACTATAACGTTGTAGTTTACTTAGCATTGTCAAAAATGATAAATTAAATATCAAAAATGACAAATTAATATAGTTTTAACATAATACTTTTATTACAAATATGCATTTACAGGTCTTTTTATTAGTAAAATTCATAATCAAAGACCTATTTTAATGATAAAAAATGAATATTTAATATCTGATTAAACTAAATATTTAAAAGTTCTAAATGATTTCGCTTACCCTAATAACTCAAAATAAATTCAACTAAAATTAAAATTTATGAATCTAAAATCACTTAAAAGTGCATTATTCCTTGGAGCTTTGCTATGCTTCGGGTTTAGTAATGCACAACAGGTTACTGGTACGGTGTCAGATGAAACTGGCCCATTACCTGGTGCAACTGTTGTTGTTAAAGGAACAACGATTGGAACACAAACAGACTTTGATGGAAACTTTAGCATAGCTGCTGAAGCAGATGCTACATTGGTTTTTAGTTATGTAGGCTACAAAAAAATAGAAATGGCTGTCAATGGAAAGTCTACTATAGATGTAGTTTTACAGGAAGACGCTGCGGCACTTGAAGAAGTTGTTGTTACGGGATATTCTACACAAACCAGAGGAGACCTTACAGGCTCTGTAGGTAGTGTTGATATTTCTGAAGCAACAAAAGCGCCTATTGTAAATGCTGCAGAAGCATTACAAGGACGTGTTTCTGGGGTCACCATTACGAATAATGGATCTCCTGGTGCGTCACCAACAGTAAGAATAAGAGGATATGGTACTGGTAACAGTAATGATCCACTTTATATTATTGACGGAGTACAAACGGACGACGCAAGTATCTTAAACTCTATTAATCCTGCAGATATATCGCAAATGAATGTACTAAAGGATGGTGCAGCAGCAATATACGGAGCAAGAGCCTCTAATGGTGTTGTGATTATCACAACGAGAAGTGGTGGCTACAATATGGACAAGGCTAGAGTATCTTTAGATACCTATACTGGTTTCTCTGCAGCTACAAACGTACCAGAGCTTTTAAACACAGAACAACATGGAGACATGATCTGGCAAAGTATTAGAAACGATGGTGGTGTTCCTTCTCACCCACAATATGGTAGCGGACCAAACCCTATTACTCCCACAACTTTACAAAGAACTCCAGATGGTATTTCTGCAACAGTAAAGCCTAACGGAGGAACAGATTGGTTAGATGAACTATATAGAACAGCCATTACTCAGAATGCCTCTATTACCCTTGAAAACGGTAACGAGAAATCTAAATTCTTGTTTTCTGCAAGTTATTTAAATCGTGAAGGAATTCAAATTGCTACTGGTTTCAAAAGAGGATCTATGCGCTTAAACTCAGAATTTAAAATCGGTGATCGAATTAAAGTTGGTCAACATGCTAATATCTCTTTTGACAGAAGGGCTGGCGGTCAATCTTGGTATAATTTTGCAACAAGAATGTCTCCTTTAGTTCCTGTTTATGATGATTTAGGAAACTATGCTGGTAACTATAGTAATGATACTGGACTTTCCAATCCAAATAATCCAATAGCAGAAGCAAATAGACAATCTAATGACTTTAATAAATCATTTAGAGTTTTTGGTGATATTTACGCTACTCTTGACATTATAGATGGCTTACAATTTAAAACATCTATCGGTGGCTCTATTAAAGCTTATAACGACAGACGTTTTAGAGCTTTAATTCCTGAGTCTTCAGAACCTATCTCAACAAATACACTTACAGAAGCAGACCAAGACACGTACGAGTGGGTTTGGAACAATACTTTAAGTTACAACAAATCATTCGGAGAACATAGTATTAATGCCTTAGTAGGTATTGAAGCATTAAACGTTAATGGAAAAGGTAAAGAGATTTCTAGAACCGATTTCTTCTTTGAAACTCCTGACTATTATTTATTAGAAAATGGTGGTGGTGCTGCTAACGTAGCATACGCCTATGACAATGCATCCTCCTTATTTTCTGTTTTCGGAACTGCCAACTACAGTTATGCAGGTAAATATTTACTAACAGCTACGGTACGTCAAGATAGATCTTCTAGATTCCTAGGAGACAATCAAAGTGATATCTTCCCTTCCTTTAGTGCTGGGTGGGTTGCTAGTAATGAAGATTTTTGGCCTACTGATGCCATAATGAGCAGATTAAAATTTAAAGGATCATGGGGGCAATTAGGAAACCAAACGCTTCCTGTAGACAACCCTACTTTTAATATTTCTGTATTAAGTGGACAATATGCAGATTATGGATTTAACGGCAGCGGTGCCGTAACCCAAGGAGCTCTTTTAGAGTCTGTGGGTAATCCGGATTTAAAGTGGGAAACCAGTGAGACTACAAACTTTGGTCTTGAACTTGGTTTCTTTAACAACAAATTAAATCTTGAGGCGGAATATTTCATCATTAAAACTAAAGATTTAATTAGTCAAGATAACAGTGCATTTAGCACAACATCAATTGCGGCAAATGCTCCTTATGTAAACCTTGGTTCTATTGAGAACAAAGGTATTGATGCTACACTTAGCTATGCAGATGAATTAAATTCTGGCTTTAAATACGGTGTAGACCTTAATTTCTCTAGCTATAAAAATGAAGTAATCGATTTAATTAGCGCTTTTCAAGTAGGATTTGATGGTTTTAGAACGACGGGTGCAGTTACAAGAACTCAAGAAGGACAACCAATATCTTCTTTCTACGGTAGAATTGTTGATGGAATTTTTGCTTCAGAGGCAGAGGTAAGCGCAAGCGCAGAACAAGGTTTTGCTTCTGCTGCAGATGGTGTTGGTAGATTTAAATATAGTGACATCAATAATGACGGTACAATTAACGATGACGATAGAACATTTATCGGTTCTCCGCATCCAGATTTCACCTATGGAGTTAACTTAAGTGCATCTTATAAAGGTGTTGATATTTCTGCTTTTTTCCAAGGATCTCAAGGAAATGATATTTTCAACAACGATAAAGTGTATACAGATTTACCAACCTTTTTCAATGCTAATAGAAGTGTAAGAGTTTTAGACTCGTGGTCTCCAACCAATCTAGATGCATCTTTACCTGCACTTAGCCAGAGTATCACAAATAACGAAGGTAATGCCAATTCATTTTTTGTAGAAGATGGTTCTTACATGCGTATGAAAAATTTACAAATTGGTTATACTTTCAATGATCAAGTATCAGGCTTACTAGGAATGGATAGCGTTCGTTTCTACCTTCAAGGTACTAACCTATTTACTATTACTGGGTATGATGGTGTAGATCCAGAATTACAACCGAGATTTAATAGCAATGGGTCTATAGACAACCTTACTATTGGTGTATCCGACAACAACTATCCGTTAGCCTCAATTTATTCATTAGGTATCAACTTAAAATTTTAAAAAATGAAAAAGAATATAATTTATTCCATATCGCTGACATGCATGATGCTAGGTGCCTGTAGTGATGATTTTACAAATATAGCTCCAACAGGGGCACTCTCTGACGAAGCACTACAAAATGCTACAGGAGTAGACTTAAAATTAACCGCTGCGTATTCCGCAATGGATGGCGAACGAATTGGTAGATTAGGTGAAGGAGTGGCTGCAGGTGCAGACAACTGGTGGACCGATGTAGTTTCTGATGATGCCCATAGAGGAAGTACCGATGGTGATAACACAGAGTTATTTCAAGTGGAAACTCTAGATTGGCAAACTGGAAGCGGATGGTTTCTTGGAAGATGGAGCGCACTTTACGGCGGTGTAAACAGTGCAAATGCTGTACTATCCCTGATTTCAACTATACCTGAGGGAGATTTTAGCCAACAATTAGGAGAAGCTACATTCCTAAGAGGATATTATAATTTTGAACTTCAGAAGTTTTACGGAAACGTACCTTTTATTTCTGTTGAAAACTTTGACAATCTAGAATTTAACCAACCAAATCCGGGGCCTGTTTGGGCTCAAATAGAAGCTGATTTCTTAACTGCAATTGACAATCTAGGTCCTGAGGTAGTTAATGGTAGAGCTAATTCTTGGATTGCAAAAGCATTTTTAGGAAAAGCATATCTATACCAAGAAAAGTGGGACGAAGCATTTACTTTATTAAACGAGGTTGTCACTACAAGCCCATATTCTTTGAATGCTGAATATGTAAACAACTTTAATTTTGTTGGAGAAAATAGTTCAGAATCAATGTTTGCAATTCAATACGTTTCTGATGATGGTCGTTCTTTTAACGGTAACGGTACAGGCACCTTAAATTTCCCTGGCGGCGGACCGTTAGGAACTTGTTGTGGTTTTTACCAACCAACTCAAGATTTAGTCAATGCGTACCAAACAAACGGTAGCGGACAACCATTATTGGATACATTTGCTGCCACTGACGTTACTAATGATTATGGTATTGAGAGTGCTGATGATTTTACACCTCACACTGGACCTTTAGATCCAAGATTAGATTATACGGTGTCTAGAAGAGGAATAGACTACAATGGTTTTGGCCTGAACCCAGGAAAAGAATGGATCAGAGCAACTTTTGCTGATGTTTCCGGTCCTTACTTGCCCAAGAAAAATGTATACCAAGCAGATGAAGTTGATGCCAACCGAGGAACTGGTGGATGGGGATCTGATTGGTCTGGTATTAATTACAATGTGATGCGCTTCGCTGATGTTTTATTAATGACCGCCGAAGCTGCTGTTGAAAAATCCGCACCAGATTTAGCCCTTGCTTTAGAGTATGTCAATAGAGTTCGTAATCGTGCTAAAAATATGACCTATGTCCAAAATGAAGCGGGCGACGGAAATGCTGCCAATTATCAAATTGAACCTTACAGTGCTTTCGCTAGTCAAGAATTTGCTAGAAAAGCGGTACGTTTTGAGCGTCGTTTAGAATTAGGAATGGAAGGACATAGATTGTTTGATTTAAGAAGATGGGGTGTTACACAAGAAGTTATTAACGCTTATATCGCCAATGAAGCTGCAGACATCAATCAATCTGATTACAGCAGATTTAGAACATACACAGAGAAATTTGACCTGTTCCCGATTCCTGTAAATGCTATTGACCAAAGTGGAGGTGTTTTAGACCAGAATACGGGGTATTAATTAAAATTTCAAGCAATAAAATCTTAATAAAATATAGATATGAATAAATTTAAAACTATAAGTATTGTATTATCGATGCTCGCATTAGTAGGATTAAATTCCTGTGATAATGACGAGGTCGATTCTCCTGGAGCCGCCATTGTAGGGCCTGGATCCGTATATACTAGAATTAGTGCAAGTGGAAGCGCTACCTCATTAGAAGCTGCTCTTCTTGCAGCTACCGGAGATCTTCCCGCAACATTACAAGGCACCGGACCATTCACTGTATTCGCTCCTACTGATGCCGCATTTACAGCATTAGCAGTATCCTTGGGTTATGAGACTACAGAAGAAATTACAGCTACTGAAGATTTATTAGCCAATATAGACAAAGACTTGCTTTCGCAAATCTTAAGCTATCACGTGGTTTCTGGTAATTTAGAAGCGAGTTCTTTTACAGATGGCGCTACACTAACCACCGTTTTAGGAGATGACCTATCGGTAATAGTAACTGCTGATGGCGATGTACAACTACTTGATGCTACAAAGTTAGATCAAACAAATCCTGTATCCACCGTAACTCAAGCAAATAACTACGCAGATAATGGAATTGTTCACTTAATAGACAAAGTGCTTTTACCACAAGCTGCCATTGATGCCTTAAGCTTTGATACGAGACCTACTATCTTAGAATGGGCAAAAGGTACTGACGACTTAAGCCTCCTAGCGATTGCTCTGGACACCGCAGGTTTAGCAGATGCAATAATGGAACTAAACACCGCAAGAGTTTTAGCCCCTAACAATCAAGCCTTCGAGGATCTTTTTGACGCTTTAGGGGATGATTATACAAGTTTTGAAGATTTTGATAACGATGTTGAAAAATCTGTGCTAGCAGAAATTCTATTATACCATGTATTAACACCTGTAAACGAGTCTACAGATTTAGTAGTAGGACCAGCAGCAACTCTTTTAGAAGAGAACCTTGTTAACGTAATTGCTGATGGAACCGGATTTGCATTTGGCGATGCCACAGCAACCAACGCTAGTGTAATCACCGCTGATATAGATGCTAGAAACGGAGTTGTAGACATTATCGACAAAGTACTTTTACCACAATCTGCATTAGATTTTATAGCTTTACTTGGCTCTGATGACTTAGCGACAACGGTAATTGGAGCTGCTCAACTAAGCGTATTAGAAGAAGCTTTAATTAAAACTGATTTAGTTGAAGCGTTCACAGATGCCATGAATGTGCAAGATACTACAGCAACTAATTTCACCTATTTTAGACCCGCCACCGTATTTGCTCCTACCAATGCTGCTTTTGCTGATCTTTTTGATGCATTAGGAGCTGACTACACTGGTATTGCAAGTTTTGATACTGATGAAGAAATAGAACTTCTGAGTGACATACTTCTTTATCACGTATTAGTAGGAAAAGTATTAAGCACAGATTTAGCTGCCGGAACGGCAACCACCGTTTCTGAAAGAGATATCGAAATCATCAGTGTTATTGGTTCTGAAAATTTTGTTATTGGAGATGAAACCAATGATGTCAATGCAAATATTACCACTGCAGACATTTTAGCTAGAAATGGTGTAGCTCATATCATTGACAAGGTTTTACTACCTAAGAGTGCAATAGACTTTATTAACGCTATGGAATAAGCCCACAGCTTTTCACTAACTTTTTTTAGTGCAAAAAAACACCAAACCACCCAACATACTAATTGTTGGGTGGTTTTTTTGAAATAAATTAGTAGTATCAAGATTTACTAAATCTAAATAACGAAGCGTATTATATTGATTTTCATAATATTACAAAATTAAATTAAAGGCACCCACAAAAGGAAACATCCTGAATTGACACTATTACTTTAAGACAAATTATGAATTATCAAAAACTTACAAACTAATACTTTCTCTTGTAGCGAGTGTCACTAATAATTCTTAATTTGACCAATATATTTCAGCACAATATCCTAATTGATCAAATACCACAACACAACCAACACAATGAAAAATCTGATCTTTATTTCAATTATTATATTATCAATAATCAGTTCTTGCGGAAAGAAAGATGATAAGCTATTTTCTAAAATCAACTCTGATCATTCTGGTATTACGTTCAACAACAAAATAGTAGAAACGGATAGTTTTAACATTATCAATAATGAGTATATTTTTAATGGTGGCGGTGTTGCTGTTGGCGACTTCAACAATGACAGCTTACCTGACATTTTCTTTACAGGAAACCAAGAAGCCAATAAACTGTACCTAAACAAGGGAGACTTAAAATTTACAGATGTCTCCAAGGAATCTGGAACAGAAGCTAAAGAAAATTGGAATACAGGTGTTGCTCTTGTAGATATTAACAACGATGGTTTACTAGATATCTACGTTTGCTCCGCCATGCTATCAAAAGAGAAAAAAAGAAATAAGCTTTTTGTGAACCAAGGACTGAATAAAAATGGCACTCCAACCTTCCTAGAAAAAGCTCATGAGTATGGAATATCTGGTAATGAAAATAGTATGAATGCTACCTTTTTTGACTATGACAAGGATGGGCTTTTAGATTTATATGTCCTTAACAATGTGGACATTCACGTGCTCCCTTCCAATTATAGAAAAAAAATTACCGACGGTTCTTCCTTAAGCAATGATAAATTATACCACAATAATGGTAATGGAACATTCACAGATGTAACCCTCGAAGCGGGAATAACCATAGAAGGATACGGACTAGGTCTAGCAATTTCAGATTTAAATTATGATGGCTGGCCAGATATTTATGTGAGTAATGATTACTTAACGAACGACATCCTATATTTTAATAATCAAGATGGCACCTTCTCCAACCAAATCAAAGACGTCATCAAACATCAAAGTAAGTTTTCAATGGGATCTGATATTTCTGATTATAACAATGATGGACACCTAGATATTATTACACTTGACATGTTAAGTGAGACAAATCAAAGACTTAAAACAACCGTTGACAAAAATAAATATACAAGCTATGTACTCAATGAAAAATTTGATTACGAGTATCAATATAGTCGAAACATGTTACAAAAAGGGAACGGTCCCGGAATACCCTATAGTGAAATTGGTCTTATGGCCGGTGTTTCTAGAACAGATTGGAGTTGGTCTCCCCTATTTGCAGACATGGATAACGATGGTTATAAAGATTTATTAATCACGAACGGCTTCCCTAGAGACATCACCGACTTAGACTTTCGCGATTTCAAATTTAATGTGAGTCGCTATCTAAGCAATATGCAGTTATTAGACTCTATACCTGAGATCAAAATTCCGAACTATGCGTACAAATATGATGGAGATGGCAGGTTTATAGATGTAGGAGAAGCATGGGGGCTTAATATTCCTTCTTTTTCAAACGGAGCAGCCTATGCCGACTTGGATAACGACGGAGACTTAGATTATGTGGTTAATAACATAAATGATGAGGCTTTCCTTTTTAAAAACAATAGCACTAAAAAAAATAATTACATCCAAGTAGAATTAGTTGGTCCTAAAACAAATAAACTTGGTGTTGGTAGTAAAGTAGTTATCCGATTTGAAAATGATTTATTTCAATACCAAGAACATTACTTAAGTAGAGGCTATATGTCTTCTGTAGAAAGTAAATTACACTTTGGTTTAGGCGCAGAAAAAACAATCAAAAGCATAGAGGTTCTTTGGTCTGATGGCCAATTTGAAAAAGTATCCAATATTGCTGCAAACCAAAAAGTACAACTTAACTATAACAAAGCACACGTACCATCGAAGAAAGAGCTAAGTTTTCCATTAATCTCGAAAAACTCAACACCTTTATTAACTGACATAACAAGAAATACGGACATTAATTACAAACATGATGAAATAGATATTATTGATTTTAATGTGCAACGAATATTACCTCATAAGCTTACACAAAACGGTCCTTGTCTTGCCGCTGGCGATTTAAATGGCGATGGATTTGAAGATTTTATCATCGGTAGTTCCTCAGGCTTTTCTCCGCAATTATTCTTTCAAAATACCGAGGGTACTTTTATCCAAGAAGACTTATTTGATGACCCTAAAAACAAAAACTTTGAGGAAGAAAGTATCGCTGTTTTTGATTTGGAGAATGATGGTGATTTAGATATTTACTTGGTATCTGGTAGTAATGAGTTTATGCTAGATAACAGCTTTTATGATGATAGACTCCTAATTAATGATGGCAAAGGCAATTTTACAATAGCAACAGATAAAATGCCAAAGATTAGTTCTAGCGGCTCCATTGTCACGGTTACCGATTTTAACAAAGATGGTTTTGTTGATTTATTTGTGGGAGGCCGAACCCCATTTGCAAAGCACCCTATCGCAGACAAAAGCTTTTTGCTCAAAAACAATAATGGCATATTAGAAGATGTTACAGATAGCTATGCCCCAGCACTCAGAAATATAGGCATGGTTACCAGTGCTATTTGGAAAGATGTTGATTTAGACGGTTCTGATGATTTAATCGTCGTAGGAGAATTTATGCCCATAACTATTTTCAAAAATGATACTAAATCATTAAAAATAATGGCAAACACAGGCCTAGACCAACTAGTTGGATGGTGGGAAAGTATAGCTGCGGAAGATTTTGATAAAGATGGAGATATTGATTTTATCGTAGGAAATATGGGTGCCAATAATTTATATCAACCCTCTGCAGAAAGACCAGTTACGCTTATCTCTAAAGATTTTGATAAGAATGGAACATTAGACCCTATCATGTTTGCCTACTTTAAACACAGCTATAAGGATACTAGTTACAAATCTTTCCCTGCTAATTTCTGGGGAGATCTTTATAGTCAGAGTACGCTATTTAGATCAAAATATAACTTCTACAAGGAATATGCACTTGCAACGGAAACAACTTTACTCTCTGAAAAAGAATTAGAAGGAGCTACCACACTAACAGGCAATTATGACCGAAGTGTCTACGTTGAAAATTTAGGAAACGGCATATTTAAGTACACGCAGTTGCCGTGGGAAGCACAAGTTGCTCCTATCAATAGTATTTTAAGTCTAGATTATAATGATGATGGGAATTTAGACATCTTATTAGTTGGGAATGATTTCGGTAATGAAGTTTTTATCGGTCGTTATGATGCTTTAAACGGATGCCTATTAAAAGGAGATGGAAAAGGAAATTTCAAAACTATTGAAACTAGCGAAAGTGGCTTTTTAGTTCCAGGAGATGCAAAACATATGATTAAAGTAAAACATGCCAAAGAAGAAAGTTCTTATATCATTGTTACTCAAAATAGAGATAGCCTAAAAGTCTTTCAAAATACCCAAAAATAGAGGGTAAATGATTTCTTAAAAATTCAACGCTCTCCTGAATTTTGTCATGAGTATTTGATTACAGTAGACTACTCTTTAGTATCTTTCGACATCCGCACTATTGCTTTGGTCACTTCATTGCGTAATTTCTTCAGGTAATATATACTGGTCAAAAAACGCTACAAGAGCCTTAGAAGTTTACTGTTATCTCTAAATATTTGTATAAAATCTAAACTGATCCTATTTTTTTTAGATTGACGGAGAAAAAAAATACTATATACTAAAATAAACACCTCTTAATCATGCTCCTATCTTTTATTCTGAAATATAAAAATGAGAACACTTTAGAGAAAGATAAAAATCTGTTTTGAAATCAGCTTTTCTAATTGGTATCTTTGTTAGAAAATAATTTACAGTGCAAAGACAACGCCTCGTACTAATTACGCTTCTATGTTTTACTAATTTTTTAGTAGCGCAGAGATCTATTGAAAAAACGCTAGAAAAACTTAATAAGGAAAGTGTTCCTTACATTACTGTAGCAGAGCTACAACAACAAGATAGTCTTATCATTCTTGACACAAGAGAACTAGAGGAATACAAAGTAAGCCACCTAAAAAATGCGATTTGGGTGGGCTATGATAATTTTGATAGTCATCAGCTAAAACTACAAGACAAAAACCAAAAAATAGTAGTCTACTGCTCTATAGGAGTGCGTTCTGAAAATATTGGCGAAAAATTACTAGCAAATGGCTATTCTAATGTCCAAAATCTATACGGTGGCATATTCAAATGGGTAGAAGAAGACCTACCTGTCTATGACTCGGAAGAAAACCGTACAGAAAACGTCCATGTATTTAGTAAGTACTGGGGGAAATTACTGACCAAAGGCAATAAAATCATAAACTAAACAAACACTTGTGTCTAAAGAAAACCTTCTTTTAATTTTTACGAGAAATCCCGAACTTGGTAAATGCAAAACCAGATTAGCAGCCAGTGTTGGTGATGAAAAAGCATTAGCTATTTATAAATTCTTACTCAACCATACCGAAGAAATCACTAAAAATCTAACTATAAAAAAACAATTATATTATTCTGAGGAAATTTGGAAGGATGATATTTGGAGCAACGATATTTACGATAAGAAATTGCAAAAAGGAATTAATCTTGGACTGCGAATGGAGAATGCATTTAAAGCTGGATTTAAACAAGGGTATAAAAAAATAATTGTTATTGGTAGTGATATGTATGATCTGACCCAAAAAGATTTGGAGAATGCCTTTACACAATTGGATACATCTGATTTTGTTGTAGGACCTGCAGAAGACGGTGGCTACTACCTATTGGGCATGAAAGCAGTAGAACATGCAGTTTTCACAGATAAAGCCTGGGGCACTCCTACCGTACTAAAAGACACTTTGAAAAATTTAGAAGATAAAAACACAACCCTATTAGAGAAAAGGAATGATGTTGATGTCATAGAAGATATTAAAGACCATCCCGCTTTTCAATCTTTCTTAAAAAATAACACTCATGAATAAAAAAGAATTAGACGAATCTGTAAGCTACTTAATTGGAAAAGGTTTTGACGCGCCAGAAATAGGAATTGTATTAGGCACAGGACTAGGCAGACTAGCAAATGATTTAGAAGATCCTATTGAAGCACACTACAACCATATTCCATATTTTCCACTAGCCACAGTAGAGTTTCATTCTGGAAAATTAATATTTGGCACCTTACAAGGAAAGAAAGTTGTAGTCATGCAAGGACGTTTTCATATGTATGAAGGTTATGATTTAATAGATGTCACCTATCCAATACGCGTGATGCATCAATTAGGAATTAAAAAGCTTTTTATTTCTAATGCATCGGGCGCTATTAATACCGATTTAAAAAAGGGAGACATGATGCTTATCGAAGATCATATTAACCTTCAGGGAGGCTCACCACTCGCTTTTAAAAATGTTGCCGAATTTGGCAGCAGGTTTACAGACATGAGCGCTCCATACGATGCTGATATGCGCAAGAAGCTACTCGCCATAGCCAAAAAGGAAAATATTATTTTAAAAGAAGGTGTTTACGCCTCTGTCGTTGGCCCACAATTAGAAACTAGAGCGGAATATAAAATGCTCAAAATTCTAGGAGCAGATGCAGTAGGTATGAGTACCGTTCCCGAAGTGATTGTTGCTAATCATTTAAATCTACCCGTTATCGCTGTCTCCGTTTTAACAGATGAATGCAACCCAGAAAACTTGAAACCAGTAGATATTAATGATATTATAGCTGTTGCAGAAAGAACAGAACCTAGCATGGTACAGCTCTTTAGAGAATTAATCAAACAACTTTAAGGGAAAAAGTACGTTTAAACGATTATACAAGCCGATAAAAAAAATCTTGTAAGGTTATCTTTTAAATTTCAACTAATGTAAAAAAGTGAGTTATGAAAGTCTTTTCCTTAATCCTGTTTGCCCTAGTTTCTTTTAATTTTACGAGTGCAAGTAACACCGCACCCAATAACAAACCGAACCACGCTGAATGGAATAGGCTACTTGGAAAATATGTTGATCAAAAAGGTAATGTGAATTACAAAGGTTTTAAAAAAGATGCTTTAGCCTTAAGCACCTATTTAGAAGGCTTAGCAAAAAATGCTCCAACAGACCAGTGGTCCAAAGATGAAAAATTAGCTTACTATATCAACTTATACAATGCCGCTACCGTAAAATTAATTCTGGATAATTATCCCGTAAAAAGCATCAAGGACATTAAAGGTCCTTGGGATCAAGAATGGGTTAAAATTGGCAACAAAACCTATTCATTAGGAAATATTGAACATAAAATTTTACGCAAAATGAATGAACCAAGAATTCATTTTGCAATTAATTGCGCTTCTTACTCCTGTCCTAAGCTAGTAAATACGGCTTACCTTCCTGCGACAATGGAAGCACAATTACAGAAAGCAACGTTCAGTTTCATAAATGATACCACACGTAATAACATATCAGAAAATGAATTACAGCTTTCTAATATTTTTAAATGGTATAAGAGTGATTTCACAACAACGGTATCTTTACAAGAGTACCTAAAACCGTATAGCAAAATAGCAATAAGTACAGATGCTAAAGTAAAATATAATGATTACGACTGGAGCTTAAATGAAATCAAGTAATCCTAAAATAAGTATTGTAATCCCTGTTCTAAATGAAGAACAATGCATCAAAACAATTCTGCATTACCTCACTACACATAGTAGTCCCGAGTACATTGAAGAAATTCTTGTTATTGATGGCGGAAGCACGGATAACACGGTACAAATTGCATTAGAGCATGGCGCAAAAGTTATCCATTCCGCGAAGGGAAGAGCAAAACAGCTCAACACTGGAGCAGCTTCTGCGAAGGGTGCTATATTGTACTTCTTACACGTAGATACCTTTCCTCCTATAAAATTTGATAGTCTTATCGTTAATCAAGTGAAGCAAGAAAATAAGGTAGGATGCTTTTTACTTAAATTTGATACCAATAGTAGGTTTTTAAACTTTTTTGGATGGCTCACTAGAATTAATTTATCTATTTGCAGAGGAGGAGATCAATCGCTTTTTATTACCAAAAAATTATTTGATACCACTAGTGGTTTTAATGAAAACTATATTATTTACGAGGATAATGAATTCATAAGACGTATATACAAAATGTCCAATTTTACTATACTTCCTTTTCACGTAAAAACTTCTACCAGAAGGTATGACGATAAAGGAAAAATTAGATTACAATATCATTTTGGCGTCATTCACTTAAAAAACTATCTAGGCGCAGGTCCAGAAAAATTATACGATTACTACCGAAGAAAAGTAGCCGTTTAGTTTTCGTAATCTAATATCACCCCTTCACTAATCCATTTAGCAAGTGCTTGTCGATTATCTGGATCCAGAATTCTACGTTGATCTTTTTCATTAGTAATATTTCCAATTTCTATAAACGTCATTGCTGGATGCGTTTTACGCACTAAATAAAGTGCAGTTCTATCTTCAAAAGTACCAGAATATGTTCTATTAGGTTGGTATTGCTTGTATTTGGCTTCGAAAGTTTTATGAATACTTTCCGCCAATTTTTTACCGTTCTTACTATCCTCGTGATGGTAAAAGAAAACATCAATATTTTGACCTTTACTTCTACTATCCACATGTGTGACAATCAAACGTTGATACTTTCCTTTATTTTCTTTGTAGAGTTTATTAACGATTTCTACACGTTGTTTTAATCGGGCTACTTGATTTAAAGGAATTTCCTCATTTGGATAAGCTACCTCATCTCTATCCATCTCCAAAATACGTTCATCTCGGATACCGTCATCAGGATCGCGAATAATGACATACACTATGGCACCATGAGAAAGCAACTCTTTAGCAAGCCTTAAGGTAACATCGTAAGCATATTCATCTTCAGAAATTGGTTTCCCAACATAGGTAGTCATAGCTCCAGGATCTGGACCGCCATGCCCTGAAACCAAATAGTATACATTATTTTTTAATTTAGTACTCTGCGCAATCACTTCTGCATGCTTTTTACCAAATATCTCATAAGTGACACCCGTAACCGATGTTGCTTTTGGCTCTACCTTAAGATTTAAATTCTCAACTACTGTAGGTATTTTATATGTTCTACCTTCATATAAATGAACACTATCCCGAAGATTATGAACATTCATAGTTACAAATTCCTCATACGTGTCATATGGATCCACCCCGTGTTTCCTTAATAAAGAGAGTATTCCGTCTCCTTTTTCCGCAACTACAGTACTTACAGAATCCTGAGCACTTACCGGAAGAATAGTGGCGCAAGCTAAGAGTAACAAAACATATTTGATGCCTAATTTTAACATGGTAATTTCAAAATTCAATTTATAAATTTTATCTATTTGGAAGCGTTACTTTTTATCTTCCATGGAGATGGTTGAGTAATCAATTTGTATACCAGTAGTGATTACATTGGCAAATTTACTTTTATTTGCTTCAGTAGCTGTAACGGATGGTGTTTTTTTATGCTGATTTTCTACGGTAATAAAGCTTAGTGATGGCAACACATTATTAATCAAATATACGTTGGTTTTGTTTGATAAAAATTCAACCTCATTTTGTTTCGCATTCAATCTAAATTTTTTTGATTTAAACGTTTTTGTGATGCTATTGGCGAAATGTTTTCCTTCCGTACTCTTCTGATCATGAGCTACAGAAATTATAGAAGAGGCACTAAGGCTACCATTCCCCACATCAACCACTAAAAGCCGTTGGTAACTATCTTGGTATTTTAAATAGCGTCGATTTATGGCCGTTACGAAATCTCCTAACGTCACTTCCTCCTCTTTATCGTTTTCAAATAAAAACACCCGAGCACCATGAGCTAACAAATTAACAGCCATAGCAGTAGCTAACTCATAATTACTTTTGGAATTCTTTTTTTCTTGCTGAAAATTATCAATAAGTAAATAATATACGGTATTATTGAGCAAGCTATCTCTCTTCTTTATCGCTGTCTTCGTAGTATCGAAAATAGGACGATCTTCTTGACTAGTAAGGTTTATCATTCTCCCCATATTCCGAAAAGAACTTTCGCTATTAGGAATCTTATAGGTTTTTCCACGTTCCAAATAACTTCCATCGATAATTGAACCCCTATTAAGTTTCAAAAATTCCTGGTAATACTTATCTACCTGAAGGCCTTCTCTCCATAAAACAGAAACAATTCCATCTCCTTTTTGAGCAACAAATGTCTGATATTTCTCTTGAGAAAAACCAAACTGAATCATCGCGAACAAAGCCAAAAAAGGGGGGATTGTTTTTTTGTAGTTCATTGATACTGATATTTGTAGTAAATATTATTAAAAATATTGTCCAATTCCAAATACTAAGCCTTTTGTTGCATCTTTTGTGACTCCATAGCCATAATCTATCCTAAAAATGGCATTAAAAACTCTTTTATGCATAAAACGCAAACCTACCCCTGGATAAATTCTAATATTTTCATTCTGAGAAAAATCACTTAATTCACCTCCTGGGTTTCGCCAAGAGCCTCCATCTACAAAAACATTGCTTTGTAATACAAACCAATCTTTATCTATTAAGGTATGTCTATACTCTGTATTAAATACTATGGCACCGGTACCGCGATCTATGGTATTACCTACCCCTCTAATATTTAAATTATTATCTAAGGTAAAAGGAGCAAATGGACTATCAGAATTAGTGGCCAACCCTAAGCGGACTCTGTTCGCCCAATTACCTTTTTGACCTACACGTTTATAAAACAGAAAATCGTTAAAGCCTATAATAAAATCCGGAAGATTCGCATCTGCACTATGTACATACTGCAAGTTTAATGCACTTTTGAAGCCATTTGAGTATTGGTAATGATACTTCAATGCTTCAAAGTTATACAGTAATTTCCATAAGCGTTTGTCAACTTTTAATGCTGTAGGCACTTCATTGCTTGTAAAGCCATCAATATATTGATAGTCTTCAGAAAAAAAAGAAAACCCAAACTCCACCGTATTTTTCAGGTTCATTTGGTACAAGCCTAAAACCTCCACCCCCTTATTATTATACTTATAATCTGCAGTAGCTTCACTAAAAAAAACAGGCTCTTGTGTTGTAAAATCATTATAGCTAACGGCTAAACCAAATTTATCAGAGAACAAATAAGGCGCCCTGATACTTGCACCATAAGAATTAAATATATCGTATTGATAAAAACCACCTAGGGTAATATTCCTGCCTAACAAATTAAATTCTTGTAAACCCAACCGAAATGCAAAATCATCATTTGAAGAACTAAAAAGATTTGCAAAAGGAATTAAGGTAAAATTTTCTTCAATAGCAAAAACAACTGCTACAGTACCCTCTTGTTGTTGGTTTATTTTAAAAGTTGCATTTGCTACTGGTGGTAATCTTTTTAATTTTAGAATATCATTTTCTAACGCAAGGGTATCTAAAACATCCCCCTTTCTTGTTGTAATAATTTTTGACAAGAAAGATGGCTTGGTTCTTTTTACACCTGTTATTGTAATTTCTTTAATGGTTAATTCCTGTCCTAAGACCGTACCGAACACCATGAAAATAAGACTTAAGAAAAAATAATTTAATTTCATGGTAAAAAATTTCAAATCAATAATTGATTTTATATAATTTTCTTAAGGTTTCTTCTGCAGGCTTGTTTTGGGGCGTAAACCTATTATCCGTACCCCCGCCAGACTGTTTATGATCTATAAACCACTTCCAAACATATCCTCCCGCAAACCAATCTTCTGACCAAAATTCTTGTATGATAGCTTCTGTAGCATTTACTTGTGCCTCTAAGTTTACATTTTCATCATTCCTATCTACCAACCAAGGTTTCTTAGCGGTATAATCCATACTTCTATACCCATATTCTGTAAATAATATAGGCTTATCTTCTTTTAAAGCTATCTCAGCTAAACCAGTTTTCCATTTTTGCCAACCCGTTTTCAGAGCCTCAACAGATGGCGATTTATCTTCAGATAAAGGAAAATAGGCATCAACACCAATATAATCTAAAGTATTCCAAAAATGAACTTTCCTGTATTCATCCCAATTAGCAGCGTAAGTAAGTTTCCCTTTATAACGTTCCTTTATTTTAAGAATAAGGGCCGTCCAATATTCTGGCCTGTTTACCACAAACTGCTCTAGCTCTGTTCCTATACACAGCATTTCTACATTAGCCTCTTGCGCCAATTCTGCATAAGTCAAAATAAAATCACTATAAGATTGTTCAAGCGTAAGCCATTCCGCTTCGCTATTCATTTTTAAATTTCCAGTAAATTCCCCACGCCATATCCAAATTTGAGGTTTTAACATCACAGCAATATTATTCTTATGGAGCATTTCAATATATTGCTTTGCGCCACTTTTAGTTTCACCAAACCACTGCTTATCCGTATTAAATTTAACTTCGGGAGAAGCTAAATCGCGAATAAACCCAAAAGGCATGACTGCCGCATGGTTTGCATTTAAATCTACCACCTCTTGAATATGTTCTTGCGCCACCTCTATTCTAGAGGACACAAAACTAACCCCATTAATTTTACTCTTTTCTTGACTAGAACATGAAATTTGGATACAAAAAAGAAGCAAAACGCCTATTTTATTCATTATAATTAATTTATAATTCAAAAATAGGCTTTTATTAAACAGGCTTTAAAAAATACCTCGTAATCCTAAGTTAAAGGTTTCTCCTAGTCCAGTATTAGAACCTCTAACAAAATTTGTATACAGAAGCTCTAAATTTAATGCTTTCGTTAATTGATATTTTGCCCCTCCACCTACGGCTGTGAAATCTTGAGAAAAATCATTCCCTAAATCCAATCTTTGAGAGTGTTGCGCTAGTGCTAGCACCGTAAATTTGCTGCTTGGAAAGTAACTTAAAAATAACCCAGGAGTTAAGCTTAAGCTATTATTCGCAAAACTTTCTTCTTTATCACCAAAATGAAGTTCTGAGTTTAGCTCAGAGAATAATTGCCATTTATCTCCCGGAAAGGTATAATCATAGAAAAATCTATTTTGCCACGTATACCCTTTTTGATCTAAGAACACGCCATTCTCCGTTTCATTATCTACTAAAGGAATGAAAAATGAACTCTGAATACTGAAATTACTCACTGCTGTAAAAGGTACAAATTTTACAGAAGGCGCAATTGAGGTAAGTCCTGAACGAGCAGAAGAATCTTCTCCATCAAATTTAAAAACATCCAAAGCACTTCTATCATTAATAACGTTTGATCTAAATTCTAGAATAGCACCAACATTCCATCTTTTATTTTCGCCAACACCTGTATACGCTTCTAAACTAGAGGTGAAAAATGTTTGTCTTGGTTCTTTTCCATCAGAAAAAGTACTCTCTGTTTGCGTATATAAATTATTAAACCATTTTACATCATACTGTCCTTTCCCTATTAATTTTGAAGGGGTATATTGTTGAATATTACTTTTCTCCTCTTCATCTTGTGCAAACCCAAATGAGGTTGCTAAGACCAATACTGCCAATGCTATGTAATTTTTGTTTTTCATAATTTTTATTCTTTGATTATCTTAATTTCCTTTAGTTATTTAGTTTCGTTTAGGCGCCAATCATAGCTGTAATAGCCCACTTTTGCCCCTTCTGGAAGTTTTTCGGCTTTATATCTATTGATGAAATCCGTTACAGATGCATCTTTTTGTAAAAAATCTTTTTTATACCACTCAAATAATTGAGAGATTTTTACTTTATTCTTTTCTACCATAATAAAGCTTGGGTTGTTGATTGCTTTCTTTGTTTGTTGTGTAAGCTGATGGTCTAATGTAGTTGCTTTATAAGCTGTATTAATTATCGGAGGACAACCTAAACCTGCACAGACTAACACAAAATGAAAGCGTGCTTCTTTAGGAAACTCTGCTCTTAATTTCTTATTTTCTATATCATTAAGGGTGATGTTTGTTCCTCCTATTTTATAGGTGATTTTATCAAAAAAGCCTGCTACATCTAAAGGAGATTTTATAGGGTAATTAGCAACTACACCGTCAATTACAGATATATTATACGCATTGATCCAAAAAGCTTGATACTCCTTCGTGTTTTCCTTAGCAACAGTTTGCGTTGCCAGCATTGTTTTTAAATCTAATAAATCGGTTTTATTCTTCTTTACTGCTTTATAATTAACGCTACCATCAGTCACATACATTTTAAAAAAAGCATCTGCTTTGTAAATAAAATCTGTAGTTGACTGTGAGAAACTAAAATTAATTCCTATTAAAAAAAATACTATACTTACACTCTTTTTCATATCTTAAACTTTTTATTAGTATCTACATCTAAGTCGAGAAGCTTTTCTAATGCTAACAATAACAATGCTTCTTGGTTTCGATGGTTCAAAGAGAATCAAAGAATATCACAATTCTATAACAGAAATATTTTATTTAAGTTTCTAAATAAAATATTCAGAATTTGTTAAGTTCTCATAACTAGTTACGACTCAAACCCAACAACCAATCAAAGCATATGGAAAACATTGTCATTATTGGAAATGGAATAGCAGGTGTTACAGCCGCTAGACACATTCGAAAATTATCTGATAAAAAAATTACAATCATCTCTGCAGAAAGTGAATATTTCTTCTCTAGAACCGCCTTAATGTATGTGTACATGGGGCATATGAAGTTTGAACATACACAACCGTATGAGAATTGGTTTTGGAAGAAGAATAGAATTGAGTTATTAAATGCTTTTGTAGCAAGCGTAGATCACGAGAATAAAAGCCTGAAACTAAAAGGTGGAACATCTGTTTCATATGATAAGTTAATTATAGCTACAGGATCTAAACCTAATAAATTTGGTTGGCCAGGTCAAGACCTAAAAGGCGTCCAAGGGCTATACTCTAAACAAGATTTAGAACAGCTTGAAAAAAATGCTCCAAACAAAGAAGTATGTAATAGAGCTGTAATTGTTGGCGGCGGACTTATAGGTATAGAGATGGCGGAAATGCTTCGCAGCAGAAAAATTCCTGTCACTTTTTTAGTGCGAGAAAATAGTTTTTGGAATGGCGTTTTACCGAAAGGAGAATCACAACTAATTAATGAGCATATTTTAGATCACCATATAGATTTACGCTTAGAGACTAATTTAGAAGAAATTATTTCTGATGAAAACGGTCATGCAAAAGCGATTAGAACAGACAAAGGAGATACCATTGAATGCTCTGTTGTTGGACTAACAGCAGGAGTTGCCCCAAATATTGATTTTCTTAAAGATTCTGGTATTGAACTGGGCAGAGGCGTAAAAGTAAATAGATTTTTAGAAACTAATATCAAGGACATCTACGCTATTGGCGATTGTGCGGAACAGCATGAAGGTATTGGCAACAGAAGACCTATTGAAGCTGTTTGGTATACCGGAAGAATGATGGGAGAAACCCTTGCACAGACTTTATGTGGCAACCCAACAGAATACAAACCTGGACACTGGTTTAATTCTGCCAAATTTTTAGATATTGAATACCAAACATATGGTTGGGTATTTAGCGAACGAAGCAAACAAGACCATGAAGAACATTTTCATTGGCGCCATGCTAAAGAAAATATCTGCCTAACGATTGCCATACATAAAGATACTAGACAATTCTTAGGAATAAACACCTTTGGTATAAGAATGAGGCACGAAATTTTTGACCGCTGGCTCACAGAAAACAAAAATATAGATTTTGTCATTGAGCATTTAAAAGATGCCAATTTTGACCCCGAATTCTTCAAAGCTTACGAGCAGGAAATTGTAAGCAAATTTAATAGCACCTACAACACCAACATCAGTGTCAAGAAAAAAAGTTGGAAAAGAATTTTTAGTAAAGCTTAATCTTAATAAGGTAAAAAATATAACATGAAAATAATACAAAAAATTGGCCTTATTATCTTTTTGATAGGCTTAGCTGTCTTCACCGCTGTTCCATTATTAGGAACCTTTAAATTAGATCAGAATTCATTTGATAGCATTGTTGCTGATAAAAATATAAAAAGCGAAGTTTTCATAGCGGATATAAATCAAAATGTTGTAGGTAAAGAGTTTTCTGGAATGCAAGGATTATCACCTCTTGTAGCAAATGCTTTAGACAACGCTAATGAAACCCACGTAAAAAACAAAGAATACAACAAAAAAATATATACCAGCTCTAGTGACATGGCTACGCTTATTGGTAAAAAATCAGGAACAGGTTTTATTGCTAATAACAAAGGCATCATGTGGTTCTTAACTTTTGGCTTAGCCATTATTGGAGCGTTAATGTACATTTTACCTAATGCTATATTATTAGGTAAAAAGGGTATTAAAAATGATGGCGTTTACCATGAAAGTGCCACCAATAAAGGGTGGATAGCATGGATGGTCTTTATTTTCTTAGTTTCTTTTTACCTTGTACTCTATTTTGCATCAGAATACGCCGTAAACTGGACCTTCATAGTAGATCCTATCAGTGAAAGCTTAAGCGGTAATCCTGCCGGACACTGGTTCGTATACGGATTTATGTATTGTGTTGTAATGACGGTAATGGCTGCAAGAATGTATATTAAATACCGCCATAATGTGTATCAAATGGTGCGTACAACATCGGTATTATTCTTTCAAATTGTATTTGCTTTTCTTATCCCTGAAATAATGGTGCGTTTACAAATGCCATACTATGATTTCAAGAATGCTTTTCCTTTAGATTATGATTTCTTTTTTCAATGGAATTTGAAATCGCTGTTAAACAGTGGTGGTATTGGTCTTTTTATTTTAGTTTGGGGTATTGTATTAACCTTGGTTTTTGTTCCTGTCATGGTTTATTTCTTTGGTAAAAGATGGTATTGCTCTTGGGTATGTGGCTGTGGTGGTCTTGCAGAGACCTTAGGGGACCCTTACAGACAACACTCTAGCAAATCTTTGTTCTCTTGGAAAGTAGAACGTTGGTTAATTCACGGTGTATTATTATTTGCATTAGTCATGACAGCCTTAACCTTATATAGCTTTTTTGCAGAAACAGGAACCGTATTAGGAATTAAAACCTCTAGTATTCAAAATTTATATAGCTTATTAATTGGTTCTATTTTCGCTGGAGTTATTGGAACAGGGTTTTATCCGATTTTTGGAAATAGAGTTTGGTGTAGATTTGGTTGTCCGTTAGCTGCTTACCTCGGATTTGTTCAGCGTTTCAAATCACGCTTTAGAATTACTACAAACGGAGGACAATGTATTTCTTGTGGTAACTGTTCTACGTATTGCGAGCAAGGTATTGATGTTAGGGCTTATGCTCAAAAAGGAGAAAACATTGTACGTTCTAGTTGTGTTGGTTGTGGCGTATGTTCTGCTGTCTGCCCTAGAGGAGTTCTAAAATTAGAAAACGGACCAGAAGAAGGAAGAATTAATTCTACAGAAGTACTTTTAGGAAATGATGTTGATTTAATGGAACTAGTGAACAAAAAATAATCAACCATGTATTTAAAAGCTTTTTTCTATGTTTGCGCCTTCGTTTTAATAAATACCAGTGTTTTTGCGAAAACGTATTCCAAAAATTATTACAAAACTGGAATATTAAAATCCGAAGGCTGGGTAGAAAACGGGAAGAAAAGTGGCTATTGGAAATTCTATTACGAAAATGGTACTCTCTCTGAACAAGGACATTACGATCAGAATAGCAAAACAGATTACTGGGTTTATTTCACTAAAAACGGAAAATTAAAGCAAGAAGGAAATTACAGATACGGTCAAAAATATAAATGGTGGTTGTTTTATGATAGCAACGGACATATTAATCATAAATGCCAACTTAGTGAAGGAGTCAAAGATGGGTATTGTTTAAAATACACCAACGAGAAATTAACTTCGGCAGAAAAGTATAGAAATGGAGAAAAAATTAAAGAGTGGTTTAGCTTTTCTAGTTTTAGAAGCGAGAATAAACTTTCTGACTTAAGATAATGAAAGAAATTATAGTAATTATTCCCGCATATAACGAAGCAGATTCTATTGCTCATGTTATAAAAGAAATACCAACTAATGTATCTGAAATCATTGTTGTCAATAATAACTCAACAGATAAAACTGCCGAAAATGCTGAAGCTGCAGGGGCTACAGTACTCATGGAGACCAAAAAAGGATATGGTTACGCTTGCCTAGCAGGACTGGATTATATCGCCAAAACATCTAAGAACCCCTATATCATCGTATTTGTTGATGGTGATTATTCTGATTATCCTGAAGAACTCACTAAAATAGTTGCCCCTATACTCTATGACGATATAGATATGGTTATAGGATCTAGAGACGAGGCGTTGCGAGAAGATGGTTCTATGACACCCCAGCAAATATTTGGAAATTGGTTAGCAACCTTTCTAATGAAACTATTTTTCAATGCAAAATTTACAGATTTAGGGCCTTTTAGAGCTATTAAATACGATAAGTTATTGGCCTTGAACATGGAAGATGAAACCTACGGTTGGACTGTTGAGATGCAATTGAAGGTTTTAAAGAAGAAATTTACATATACCGAAGTACCAGTACGTTATAAAAAAAGAATTGGCATATCAAAAGTGTCAGGTACCGTAAAAGGTAGTATATTTGCAGGCATAAAAATCCTAAGTTGGATTTTTAAATACAGTATAAAATAAGATGGCATTAACAATTTCCTACATTATCATCGCAATCTACAGCATTGCTCTTGTTTTAATTTTCTTTTATAGTTTGGCGCAATTGAACCTGTTGTTCAACTACTTAAGCTATAAGAAAAAAAATGAAACAGCCCCTAAGTACAACCTATTAGACCCCAAAGAAATTCCGTTTGTTACCATTCAACTTCCTGTCTATAACGAGGAGTATGTAATGGATCGTTTGTTAGAAAATATTGCAAAATTAGAGTACCCATCAAGCAAATTAGAGATTCAAGTTCTTGATGATTCTACAGATGAGTCTGTAGAAAAGACTGCTGAACATATTAAAAAATTACAAGAGACTGGCTTAGACATTCAACACATAAGACGTGAGAATAGAAGTGGTTTTAAAGCAGGTGCACTTAAAGAAGGATTAACAATCGCGAAAGGTGAATTTATTGCAATTTTCGATGCCGATTTCTTACCATCAGCAGATTGGTTAAAAAAGACCATCATTTATTTTAAAGATCAAGAAATAGGAGTAGTTCAAACCCGTTGGGGCCATATTAACAGAGACTATTCAACTTTAACTAGAATACAAGCCTTTGCATTAGATGCCCACTTTACATTAGAACAAGTAGGTAGAAATGCAAAAGGACACTTTATCAATTTTAATGGTACTGCTGGTATATGGCGTAAAGAATGTATTCTGGATGCTGGTAACTGGGAAGGTGATACCTTAACTGAAGATTTAGATTTAAGCTACAGAGCACAATTAAAGAACTGGAAATTTAAATATCTTGAAGATGTTGAAACTCCAGCAGAATTACCTGTAGTTATTAGTGCTGCACGTTCGCAACAATTTAGATGGAATAAAGGTGGTGCAGAGAACTTTAGAAAAACTGTTTCAAGTGTTGTTTCTTCTAAAAACATTCCTTTCAAGACTAAATTTCATGGAGTAATGCATTTACTTAATAGCTCTATGTTTCTATGTGTATTCATAGTAGCACTATTAAGTATTCCAATGCTTTACATCAAAAATAGCTATGGCCATCTAGGTTGGATATTTGAAGTAACAAGTTTCTTTATCGTAAGTACTATTATTTTATTTGTCTGTTATTGGTTTACCTATAAAAGTATTCAAGGCAGTAGTTTTGATAATTTCATTGACTACATAAAACTATTCTTCACCTTCTTCTCTATAGCATTAGGTTTCTCTTTACACAATTCTATTGCTGTATTAGAAGGCCATATGGGTAAAAGAAGTGAATTTGTTAGAACACCTAAGTTTAACTTAGACAACATTAAAAACAGTTGGAAAGGAAATAAGTATTTAGCTACGAAACTATCTCCAAACATGATTATAGAAGCAGCATTAATGGTATACTTCTTATTTGGGATGTACAGTGCTATTCCATTGAATGATTTTGGATTGTTCCCTTTTCACTTTATGTTATTTTTAGGATTCGGATTCGTATTCTTTAAATCACTTACTGCAAGAGCATAAGAATGAAATCATATTGGAAGCTTCATAAAGTTCCAATGGTAATGATGCTTTTAAGTTGCATCTTATATTACATATTTGCATTTCATTTTGAAAGAACAGAATTTACAAAACTAGTCGTCCTTTTTATAGGGCTACTAGTTTTTTGTTTTAAAATAGTACAGTTTGAAAAACTAAACCTAAAATTTATCCTTGCTACAGGAATAATTTTTAGAATTATATTCTTAGTAACAATTCCCAACTTATCACAAGACTTTTATCGGTTTATATGGGATGGTGAATTGGTGAGTAACTTTATCAACCCCTATTTAAACATTCCTAATGATCTTATTCTAGATCCCAATCTAGTAATAGACAATGCCAAGAAGCTCTTTACAGGAATGGGAGAATTAAGCCCTAAGTTTCACAGTAACTATCCGCCCCTAAATCAGCTTATATTCGGAATTGCAGCACTACTTGGCGGAAAAAGTATTTTAGGCGCTGTAATTGTTATGCGTATATTCATAATCCTTGCAGATATCGGAATTGTTTATTTCGGGAGAAAACTATTACGCAAGCTGAACAAATCACCACATTTAATCTTCTGGTACTTTTTAAATCCGCTGGTAATTATGGAGCTTACAGGAAATCTCCATTTTGAAGGGGTCATGCTATTCTTCTTTGTGTGGTCTCTCTACTTATTATCACAGAACAATTGGAAGCTTGCCGCTGTGATGTATGCTTGCTCTATAAGTATAAAATTAGTTCCGCTCTTATTTTTACCTCTTTTTTTAACTCATTTTAAGTTTAAAAAAAGTGTTGCTTTTTACTGTATCGTAGGGGTAAGTATCCTAGCCCTACTCCTCCCCTTTTACGCTTCAGAATTCATTGCTAATTATTCTAAAACGGTAGGTTTATGGTTTTCTAATTTTGAGTTTAATTCCAGTATTTACAATGTTGTTAAAACAATAGGTGTGAGTTATTTTGATGCAAAACCTTGGGAATTGATTAAGACCTACGGTAAGCTAACGCCTATTATCACTATTTTGACTGTATTGGCCTTTACCTTTATTAGAAAAAATGACACTCTGAATACTTTAATAACTAGCATGCTTTGGGTACTTACGATATACTACTTCATATCACCAACAGTACACCCTTGGTATATTATTTTTTTAGTCGTACTTACTTGTTTCACTAATTATAGATACGCCTTAGTATGGTCTGCCTCTGTAATTCTTAGTTATTGGGCCTATTCTGATCCTAATTATGTGGAGCATTTAGGAATTCTTACTATTGAATATCTGCTCGTATTTTCCTTCATGATTTACGAATTAAGTAAACAACGTAACAAATTGTAAAGTTTTTGTAAAAATTTAAACACTACTGTTGATAAGTCGATTTTATTTGTACTTTTGATTCATAATGAACAAAAACAATTACATATTCACTACAGACAGATCATTCGCATCTGCCCGTTCATTTACGCCTACACGTCGCCGCCCGTAAGGGTGCACTATAATTATGGAAATAGGTGAGTCCATTTCCGCTAAGTCTCAAAACAACATTTCATTAATATTTTTACTCTTAAATCCTAATTGGCAATGGAATTACTAATTGCTAACGAATCACATTTTAAGTATGCAGAGATTATCTGTGATACGATTGCAGAATCTGCAAAAACTCGTGGCACTGGTATTGCAAAACGCACTCCAGAATATATTCGTAAAAAACTTGAAAACGGTAACGCTGTTATAGCATTAGACGGAACCACATTTGCTGGCTTCTGCTATATTGAAATTTGGGGACATGAAAAATATGTCGCTAATTCTGGTCTTATTGTGCATCCAGACTATAGAGATAGAGGTTTAGCTAAACAAATAAAGCAACGAATCTTTGAACTCTCAGGAGAAAAATTTCCTGATGCTAAAATTTTTGGTATCACTACCGGATTGGCCGTAATGAAAATAAATTACGAGTTGGGATACAAACCAACAACTTTTTCTGAGCTTACTGATGATCCGGAGTTTTGGAAAGGATGCCAAACCTGTAAAAACTTTGATATTCTTACACGCACAGAACGCAAAATGTGTCTATGTACTGCCATGCTTTATGACCCTAAAGCTATATCCAAAAAGAAAGCTGTAGAAGAGAAAGAAAAATTAAACACAAAAGCTTTTAAGCGATTAAAAAGTATAAAAGAATCCCTTTTCCTAAAAAAGAAATAAAATGAAAAAATTAGTTTTAGCCTATAGCGGCGGATTAGACACATCCTACTGCGCGAAACATTTATCAAAAGATAAAGGATTTGAAGTTCATGCCGTTAGTGTAAATACCGGTGGTTTTTCAAAAGAAGAAATAAGTCAGATTGAAAAAAAATCTCTAGAATTAGGGGCTACTTCATACAAATCTATTGATGCCGTACAGACATTTTATGATAAAGTAGTAAAATACTTAATTTTTGGGAACGTTTTGAAAAATAATACCTACCCACTTTCTGTTAGTGCAGAGCGTATTGTACAAGCTATTGAAATAGTTAATTACGCCAAAAAGGTGGGGGCTAATTATATTGCTCACGGTAGTACTGGTGCAGGAAATGATCAAGTACGTTTTGATATGATCTTTCAGATTATCGCTCCAGAAATAGAAATCATTACTCCTATTAGAGATAATAAATTATCTAGAGAAACTGAAATTGCTTACCTGAAAGAAAACGGAATTGATTACCCTTGGGAAAAGGCTAAATACTCTATCAATAGAGGACTTTGGGGAACATCTGTAGGTGGTGAAGAAACACTAAGTTCTAACAAAGCATTACCAGACAGCGCATACCCAAGTCAACTACAAGAGAAAGAGCCTGCAGATGTTACACTTACTTTTGAAAAAGGAGAATTAGTAGCTGTAAATGGGATCAAAGATACTCCTGTTGCGAATATAGAAAAACTAGAAGCTATGGCTTCTAAGTACGCCATTGGTAGAGATATCCACGTTGGCGATACCATTATTGGGACAAAAGGTAGAGTAGGTTTTGAAGCTGCTGCTGCTTTAATTATCATTAAGGCACATCATTTATTAGAGAAACATACGCTTACAAAATGGCAACAATACCAAAAAGAACAACAAGGTAATTTCTATGGCATGTTGTTACATGAAGGTAATTATTTGGATGAAGTGATGCGAAATATTGAAGCTTTCTTAACAGATACTCAAAAAAATGTTTCTGGTGACGTTTTCTTAAGCTTATATCCGTTCCAATTTAGATTAAACGGAATTTCATCTGAGCACGATTTAATGACGGATGCTTTTGGAAGTTACGGTGAAGAAAATAAAGGATGGTCTGCCACCGATGCGAAAGGTTTTATAAAAATTCTTTCAAATCCTGGTAGAATATACAATCACGTAAATGGCAGAGATGAATAATATATTGAAATTACTTGAAACAAGGAATCTTTATATCCATTTGATGTTATTTAAAATTTATCTTCAATCAAATGGAAGAACAAAAAATCCAATAAACACAAGTGATTTAAAAAATGAAATTAAGGAAATATTTGGTGATGATTATAGCCATCAAGACTACCTAACTGCGGTTGAATATTTAATATCAGAAAATTTAGTCGAGGACATACAGATGGGTTTAACAATTGGAGGTAGAACATATTTTGAAAATTGGATAATAGAATTTGAAAATCTTAGCAAAGAGGATCAAGAAAATTTAAACGAAAGTTTATCTCCAAAGGTTTCAAAATTTTTTGAATTAACCGACAAGGTAAGTAAAGTGGCTACATTGGTTACAAAATTAGTTGAATTAAGTAATAAAATATGATCAAAGCAGGCATAATAGGTGGTTCTGGATATACAGGTGGAGAGCTTATTCGTATACTTTTAAACCATCCTGAAACAGAAATAGATTTTATATACAGCACTACAAGAGCAGGCAAAGAGATTACCACAGCACATCCGGATTTATTAGGACTTACAGACCTAGAATTTACAGATACTGTAAATCTAAACGTAGCTGTTGTTTTCTTGTGTTTAGGTCATGGAAATTCTACAAGCTTCTTAAAAAAGCACAGTTTTTCTTCCGAGACTAAAATTATCGATTTAAGTAATGATTTCCGCTTACATGCAGATGCTGTATTAGACGGCAAGGAATTTATTTATGGTTTGCCTGAGACCAATAGAGAAAAAATAAAAACAGCTAATTACATTGCAAATCCGGGATGTTTTGCCACAGCCATTCAATTAGCGTTATTACCATTGGCTAAAGCAAATCTACTAGCAGATGAAGTCCATATCAATGCCGTTACTGGAAGTACTGGTGCTGGTGTTAGCCCTTCTGGAACTACGCATTTTAGCTGGAGAAATAATAATGTGTCTTGGTATAAGCCATTTACACACCAACATTTGGGCGAAATAGGCGAAAGTTTAGCTTCTTTTGAAACACCCGTGGGAGAGTTATTATTTTTACCTACTAGAGGAAACTTTCCTAGAGGCATACTAGCTACGGCATATACCAAGTATGACGGTACCTTGGAGGAGGCAATTACCTTGTATAAAGATTTTTATAAAGAAGCCCAGTTTACACAAATCTCAGATCAAGAGATTCACTTAAAGCAAGTGGTAAACACCAATCAGTGTCATATTCATTTACACAAACACAACAATAGATTATTAATTACTTCTGTAATAGATAACTTATTAAAGGGGGCATCTGGGCAAGCAGTACAAAATATGAATCTAATGTTTGGCCTAGCAGAAAATAGCGGGCTAAATTTAAAAGCAGCAGCATTCTAGTACCCATCGGCGGCAAGCGTACACCGAAAAAGAGGATGGTCATTTTAGAAGTCATCAAAATAAATTTCCGCCTTAGCGGCAATGAAAATAAAATTTTTTACAAATGAAAATAGCAATTATAGGAGCAGGAAATTTAGGTCTAGCCATTGCCAAAGGAATTTTGAGTAGCAATGGGGCAACCACCATGTACCTTACCAAAAGAAAAACAGGTAGTATTGAAAAATTTGAGAAGTACGGTAATGTTACGGTAACCTCAGACAATAGGGAAGCTGTATTAAATTCGGATATCTTAATTTTTGCTGTTCAACCCAATCAGTTTGTAAAAATCCTAGGCGAAATAAAAGATCTATTAACCGAAAAGCATGTGCTTATTTCTACGATTACCGGATTTAGTATTGCTCAAATAGAAGCGGTAGTTGGAGATGACCAAAACATCATTAGAAGCATGCCTAATACCGCAATTTCAGTAGGGAAATCTATGACTTGTATTTGCTCTAATGAAAAAGGCCAAAAAAGAATTGAATTAGCACTAGCTATTTTTAATAGAATGGGGCATTCATTAGAAATTCCAGAAACTCAAATGCAAGCGGCAACCGTAATTTGTGCTAGCGGAATTGCCTTTTGGATGCGTATGATACGTGCTACTACTCAAGGTGCTATACAATTAGGTTTTGACGCTAAAGAAGCTCAAGAGCTAGCCATGCATACCTGTAATGGCGCGGCAGGCCTGTTAATTGAGTCAGGTAGTCATCCAGAAGCAGAAATAGATAGAGTAACAACCCCTCAAGGTTGTACCATTCAAGGATTAAACGAAATGGAACATCAAGGATTAAGCTCTTCCTTAATACAAGGAATTGTGGCTTCATACGATAAAATTAGTCGTATTAAAGAAGAAAACAAATAGCCTAATCTGTCTTAAAAAAAAACGTAAAAAAATGAAACTATTTGATGTTTACCCTTTATATAATGTGACACCTGTTAGTGCTAAAGGGAGTATCGTTACTGATATAAACGGACAAGATTACTGGGATTTTTATGGAGGTCATGCCGTCATATCTATCGGACATGGACACCCACATTATATTAAAAGATTAGAAGATCAATTACATAAAATTGGATTTTATAGCAATGCCATCCAAAACCCATTACAGACAGAATTAGCGACTAAATTAGGAGCGCTTTCTGATTGTGAAGATTACAACTTATTCCTGTGCAGTTCTGGGGCAGAAGCCAATGAAAACGCATTAAAAATGGCGTCCTTTATTACTGGAAAATCAAGAGTAATTGCATTTAATAATGGTTTTCATGGTAGAACTTCGGCTGCGGTAGCCGCTACAGATAATCAGAATATAAATGCTCCCATCAACAAGCAACAAAAAGTAACTTTCTTGCCATTTAATGCTATTGATGCCTTTGAAAGCGAAATTGAAAAAGGAGATGTTTGTGCTGTAATTCTAGAAGCAATACAAGGCGTGGGTGGCTTAGATGAACCTTCAACCGAATTTTACCAGAAAATTGTTGAAAGCTGCAAGAAACATCATGTCATCCTAATTGCTGATGAAGTACAATCAGGATTTGGTAGAAGTGGGAAATTCTTTGGATTTCAACATCACAATATTCAACCAGATATTATCAGCATAGCAAAAGGTATGGGGAATGGTTTCCCTGTAGGCGGTGTTCTAATTCACGAAAGTATTGAAGCTAAATATGGCATGCTAGGAACCACTTTTGGCGGTAACCATTTGGCATGCGTGGCATCTCTCGCTGTTTTAGAAGTTATTGAAAAAGAAGACTTGATTAACAATGCGGCAAAAATTGGAGTCTATTTTAAAGAGCGTGCTGCAGAAATCCCACAAGTTAAAAACATTAAAGGCCGTGGATTAATGCTTGGTTTGGAGTTTGATTTTGAGGTATCAGAATTGCGCAAAAAACTTATTTATGATCAGCATATTTTTACCGGTGGAGCAAGTAATAAAAAACTGCTGCGTATTTTACCTGCGCTTAACATTTCAGAGAAAGAGATAGATATCTTCTTTGATGCTTTAAAAAAGGAACTAAAGTGAGTTTACTATTAAGTATAGAACAGCGGAATAAGGTTTTGAAAACCATGGCGGAATATATAGCACTAGAAAAAGAAGCTATTTTAGACGCTAATAAAAAAGATTTAGAGGCCTATACTGGTGATGACCTTGCAATGGCAGACCGTCTAAAAGTTGATGATGCTAAAATTGAAGGGATGATCTTATCCTTACAACAATTAGCAGACCAAGAAGACCCCTTAGGTGTAGAACGTTTTGGTTTTACCCATGAAAACGGAATTAAGGTAAGTAATAAAACGGCTCCATTTGGTACTATTTGTATTATATACGAATCACGACCAGATGTCACCATTGAAGCAGCTGGTATTGCTTTTAAATCTGGAAATAAGATCTTATTAAAAGGTGGAAAAGAATCTTTGCATAGCAATTTGGCCTTAGTGGTGCTTTGGCATAAAGCTTTAGAACAAAATGAATGCGCGGCAGACTGGGTTACTTATTTACAATTTAACCGAGAAGAAACCCAAGCTTTTTTACAGCACCCGACACAGAAGATTGATCTTATTGTACCGCGTGGAGGTGAAAAGCTCATCGATTTTGTAAAAAAACACGCCACCTGCCCTGTCATCATTAGTGGTAGGGGAAATAACTTTGCTTACGTGGCTACAGATGCCGATTTAGAGATGGCTGTTGATATCATTATCAATGCAAAAACAACAAAAATATCAGCCTGTAATGCTTTAGATAAAGTTTTAATTGCTGCAGATATGCCTCGGAAATTTGAATTTCTACAACATCTTATTCAAGAATTAAAGAAGCGTGATGTAGAAATATTAACCGATCAAACGCTTACTGATTTAGAAGGTTCTACTACTTTTGATACTGAAGCAATTTGGTATGAAGAATTTCTAGATTATAAAATTGTTATTGGGCAGGTTGCAGACGTAACGGATGCTATTCATAAAATTAATACCTATGGTGGCGGCCATTCTGCTGTAATTATCACTTCAAACGAAGAAAAGGCGCAATTATTTATGGAATCTGTAGATTCTGCTGCCGTATATCATAATGCCTCCACACGATTTACCGATGGTTTTCAATTTGGTTTAGGGGGAGAACTAGCCATTAGTACAGATAAATTACACCAAAGAGGGCCTATTGGCCTACAGCATTTAGTAACTAATAAATGGTATGTTTTGGGTAATGGACAAGTTAGAAGTTAATAGCAAATGAAAAAGATTCGCGTATTATTAAAAATAGGCTCTAATACTTTAACCAAGGAAACCAATCATATTTCTCGTGGTAAAATAGAAGACATTGGACGCCAAATAGAAGGACTAAAAGATTCACATGAATTTATTATCGTTAGCTCTGGGGCTATTGCCGCTGCTCGTCAGTTTGTAAAGCTAGAACATAATGGAGAGGATATTAATGTAAAACAAGCATTAGCTTCTATTGGTCAACCTCATCTCATGCGTATTTTTCAGGAGAACTTTAGAGAATTAGGACTGTTCACTTCGCAATGTTTATTATCGTATGCAGACTTTGAACATCCAAAATCTAAATTGAATATTAAAAACACCATAGACGTATTAGTAGCGAATAATTTTATCCCCATTATTAATGAAAATGATACCGTAGCTACCGATGAAATTCAATTTGGAGATAATGATAAACTAGCAGCGCTAACCGCTTCTTTATTGCAAGTAGATTTATTAATCATAGCCACAAATACTGATGGTGTTTACACCAAAAAATCATTAACGGAAACGATGCCAGAAACAATTAAAGAGGTCATACATTTAGCTGAATTAATCAATGAAGTAGGCGATCATAAGTCTACACACGGCACTGGTGGTATGCAATCTAAAATAGAAGCAGCAACTATTGCAAAAGCTGCTAATATTGAAACATGGATCATCAACGGACTAAAAGATAATTTTATCACGGATGCCATGAATGGCAAAAGTAATTTTACAAAAATAAAGTAAAGCCTTAAGGCTATAAAAAGTATAGTATCATGAAGCATTACACTAGCATTCAAGACATAGATTCACTCCCAAATTGGGTACAAGAAGCAAGAGCATTAAAGGCAACCCCTAAAGCATTTAAAAATTTAGGAGCAGATAAAACCATTTGCCTATTGTTTTTTAATAATAGCCTTAGAACGCGCTTGAGCACTCAAAAAGCAGCTTCCAATTTAGGTTTAGAAGTCATGGTCATGAATTTTGGAAGTGAAGGATGGGCTTTAGAATATGGCGATGGCACCGTTATGGATCAAGGTACATCGGAACATATTAAAGAAGCTGCGCAGGTAGTATCACAATTTTGTGATATTGTCGCTATCCGTGCATTTGCTTCTTTAACTGATAAAGAAAAAGATGAAGCAGAGTTAGTCCTTAATGGTTTCATAAAATATACGAGTATCCCTGTTGTAAATATGGAGAGCTCTGTTGGCCACCCATTACAAGCTTTGGCAGATGCCATCACAATCAGTGAGCAAAATACAAAAGCAAGACCAAAAGTTGTGCTTTCATGGGCGCCACACCCTAAAGCTTTACCACATGCCGTAGCAAATTCTTTCACAGAAATGATGCTAAAACAAGATGCCGAATTTGTAATTACACATCCAGAAGGTTATGAGTTAAATCCTGAAATCACAAAAGATGCTACTATAGAATACAATCAAGAAAAAGCATTAGAAAATGCAGATTTCGTTTATGTAAAAAATTGGAGCAGCTATAAAGACTATGGTAACGTAATTAACCAAGATAAAAATTGGATGATGACCAAAGCAAAACTAGGAAATGCAAAATTCATGCATTGCTTGCCAGTGCGTAGAAATGTAGTTGTAGAAGATGCTGTTTTAGATTCTGATCAAAGTATTGTCATAGAGCAAGCGAATAATAGAACCTATTCTGCTCAAATTGTACTGAAAAAAATTCTAGAGAACCTCAACTAATACCAGCAAGCAAGAGAGATAACAAACTTAAAGCGGAAAAATGAAGTCAAATTCACCCGAAAATATAAATCTACCCCTTGGGGAGAAAAAGAGAAGCTTATCTGTTGTAAAAATAGGCGGGAATGTAATTGAAAACACCAGTGAACTTGATAAGTTCTTAGCTTTATTTTCTAAAATAGAAGGTCCTAAGATTTTGGTTCACGGTGGTGGCAAATTAGCCACACAATTAGCGAGTAAACTAGGGGTTGAATCACAATTGGTTAACGGTAGGCGTATAACCGATAGTGAAAGTATTGATATTATTACCATGGTATATGGCGGTTTAACCAACAAAACTATTGTTGCCAAATTACAGGCAAAGAACTGTAATGCTATAGGACTTAGCGGTGCAGACGGGAATGCTATACAGGCACATAAACGCCCTGTTAAAGAAATAGATTATGGTTTTGTAGGTGATATAGACGGCGTGAATACAGCCTTAGTTGCCTCCTTATTACAAATTGGCTTAACACCTGTATTTTGCGCATTATCGCACGATGGTCAAGGACAAATTTTAAATACCAATGCAGATACGATAGCTTCTGAAATTGCGATAGGCATGGGAGATACCTTTGAGACTACACTGTATTATTGCTTCGAGAAAAAAGGAGTCCTTTTAGATATTAAAGATGAAAATTCTGTTGTAACACATATCAACAGTGAAAAATACAAAGAACTGTTAGCGCAAGAAATCATTGCAGACGGTATGCTTCCAAAGCTAGAAAATTGCTATCATGCTTTACACCATAACGTACACAAAGTATGCTTGGGTGATATAGAAATGATACAAGAAGATGCACAATTGTTTACCACAATAACCCTATAATCATGAATCAACAGCAACTAACAGAAAAAGCAATAGCTTTACTAAAACAGTTAATCAGCATTCAATCTTTCTCAAGTGAAGAAGATAAAACGGCCGATGCTATTCAAGATTGGTTTACATCCTTTGACATTTCATTTACAAGAGATAACAATAATGTCTATGCGAAAAATAAACATTGGGACGACACAAAACCAACACTGCTTTTAAACTCGCATCATGATACTGTAAAGCCAAATCAGGCATATACCAAAGATCCTTTTCTTCCACATATTGAAGATGGTAAATTGTATGGACTAGGCAGTAATGATGCTGGAGGTTGCTTGGTTTCTCTATTAGCTACCTTTTCACATTTTTACGCTTCTGAAAATTTAAATCATAATATATTAATGGTCGCATCTGCAGAAGAAGAAAGTGCGGGAGTAAATAGCTTAAGAGGCCTTATACCTTCCCTACCTCCTATAGACGTTGCTATTGTAGGCGAACCTACGTTAATGAATTTAGCTATTGCAGAAAAAGGATTAGTGGTTTTTGATGCGGTAGTTAAAGGAACGCCTTCTCATGCGGCACACCCTAATACTGATAATGCAATTTACAATACGATAGAAGTTCTAGAGTGGTTTAAAAACTATAGCTTTGAAAAAACATCAGAGGCATTAGGAGAAGTAAAAATGACAGTGACCCAAATCAAAGCTGGAAGTCAACATAATGTAGTACCATCACAAGTAGATTTAGTAGTAGACGTTCGTGTAAATGATTGTTATACCAATTTGGAAGTGGCAACTTTACTTAAAAAAGAAGCTCCATGTACCTTACAAGAACGTGGTTTAAAATTAAACTCGTCTAAAATTAATAAAGACCATGCTTTGGTACAATCAGGAATTGCATTAGGAAGAGAAACATATGGGTCTCCTACCCTTTCTGACCAAGCAGCTCTTACCTGCCAATCTTTAAAATTAGGTCCAGGAGATAGTACCCGCTCCCATTCGGCAGATGAATATATCTATGTAAATGAAATTGAAGAAGGCGTAGATTTGTATATTAAAATTTTAGAAGGATTTATTGAACAGAATTGAGTACTAAGTACAAATTATTGAGTTTCGCTTGATATTCACCTTTGTACTTAATACTAATTACTTAATACTTAAGATTATGAAACTTTGGGATAAAGGATTTAGCACAGATAAAAAAATAGACCATTTCACGGTAGGTAATGATCGTGAATTAGATTTATTATTAGCTAAATATGATGTAGTTGCATCTACAGCACATGCCAAAATGTTAGGCAAAATTGGCTTACTTACAAAAGATGAAACCGAAAGCCTTGTAAAAGAACTTGCCACTATTGGTGAGAGTATTGAAAAAGGAGAATTTGTTATTGATGATTCTTTTGAAGATATGCACTCTAAAATAGAGTATGTGCTTACTGAAAAGTTAGGTGATACGGGCAAAAAAATACATACAGCGCGTTCAAGAAATGATCAGGTTTTGGTAGCAATGCATTTGTATCTAAAGAATGAATTAGCGGAAATAAAATCTGAAACAAAAATCCTCTTTGACTTACTATTAAATCTAGCTGATAAATATAAGTCGGTTTTAATTCCTGGATATACCCATTTACAAATTGCAATGCCGTCTTCTTTTGGCCTATGGTTTTCTGCCTATGCCGAAAGTTTAATAGACGATTTATATTTTATTGATGCTGCATATAAAATAGCAGACCAGAACCCTTTAGGTAGTGCTGCCGGTTATGGTAGTTCTTTTCCTGTCGACAGAACTTTTACAACGAAAGAAATGGGTTTTGCTAATTTGAAATACAATGTAGTTGCTGCACAGATGGGACGTGGTAAAGTAGAAAAAGCTACTGCGTTTGGAATAAGTAGTGTTGCTGCTACCCTTTCTAAAATGGGAATGGATATTTGCCTTTATATGAGTCAGAACTTTAATTTTATTTCCTTCCCAGATGAGCTCACTACAGGTTCTAGTATTATGCCCCACAAGAAGAATCCTGATGTTTTTGAATTGGTGAGAGGTAAATGCAACAGACTTCAAGGAGTTCCTAATCAATTAGCTCTAATCTTAACCAATTTACCTAGTGGATATCACCGAGATTTACAATTAGTAAAAGAAATAATCGTACCTGCTATTCAAGATTTAAGAGCTTGTATAGAAATTTTAACGTTCAGCTTAAAAGAAGTTAGAGTAAATGAAAACATTTTGGAAGACCCTAAATATGATTATCTATTTAGCGTAGACACTTTAAATGAATTGGTCTTAAGTGGCATTCCTTTTCGCGATGCGTACAAACAAATGGGTACTGAAATTCACGAAGGTAGGTTTACGCCTAAACGTGATATAAAACATACTCATGAAGGCAGCTTGGGTAATTTGTGCTTAAATGAAATACGTAAAAAAGTGGACGACATAACCTAACATTTCAACGCAACAACCAAATATATGTTATTATAATTATTTTTTATGATGGTTGATTTTTTTAAAATCAACCATCATTCGTTTTCTTTTTCCTCTTCTATTATCTGATCAAGTGCAGTTTTCAGATCTTCGTCGCTTGGTTCTGGTAGCTTTTGCATAGCTGCCAACTCAGGTTCATGAGTAAACTTAGCATAAAATGGAAAATGATCGGAGCCAATTTTTGCCCCCCTATGCACCTCTTTAATTCTAAAATGAGGCGATGCGAATACATGATCTAAAGGCCAACGCATCAACCAACTCTTAGCATTATAGGTACTGTAAAAACCTCTCCCTTTTCGCAAATCTAAAAGTCCGCTTACCTTTTGAAACAAAGAAGTAGTCTCAGACCAGGCAACATCATTAAAATCACCCAAAACAACGACAGGAAATTTAGATTCTCTAGCTAATCGTGTAACTTTCATCATCTCTGCATCCCGGTCTACTGAAGAAGGGTTGTGCTGTGGGGCAGGCGGTGCTGGGTGAATTGCATAGATTTGTATAGTGTCTTTAGTTCTCAAGATTATTTGTGTGTGAATTGAAGGAATGGAATCTTCTACCATGTAATGTATGTCGGCATTGTGTGCTTCCAATTTAGAGAAAAGTACCATTCCATAAGTATTTTCCAAAGGCACCTCAACCGTATACACGTAAGTTTCTGCTAACTCTTTTTTCAATGTATTTATCCATCGAATGTTCGTTTCTGTAAAAACCATGAGATCTGCATCATTCCTTTTAATATCAGATAATAACTCTTTTATTTTTTTATTCTCTTGTAGCACATTTGCCGTGTAAATACTGAGTTCATTAGATGCAGAAGAGCTCGAATTCTGAACCTCATAACGAGCAAATGCTGTGTATGGATATATTTTCAAACTCTGAAATACAAAGCATAGTCCTAGAACAAGCACAAAGAGGTAATCTATAGAATTTCTAAAATTAAACTTAAGAAAATAGACTAGCAGTGCTACTAACGTTAGCAATGTAAGCTGAAGGTGAGGGAAATCAAAAATGCGAATGTACCATTGGTTTGCCGAGACATATGGAAATAATGTCAAGAGGATTGAAATAACCCCAAAAACCCTAAGTAACACCTTGATTTTCATGGAACACCGTTTAAAAAAATTACTGACTTAAAATCTACTACGATTTCAACGTTTTTAGATTATTCCTTTTTCGCTTTCTACTTTTTAGATATTTATAGCCCATATATCCAAATTGAGCACCTATAAGTACCAATTTTATTTTCTTGCTTTTGACAAACAATTTTGCCATTCCTATTAGTGGAGTGATTTTCATAATATTTATTTTAAAGGCAAGGTACTTTTGATTACAAAAAGTTGTTGGTTCAAATCAATTAAATCTTAACGCAACTACGTATTCCATTAGGTCTACTAATTTTCACGGTTTACAGGGTGAATAACCAAAACCCTTTCTACTAATTTTGTCTTGTTCACCGCTATTAACTGCTTGTTTACAACAAATACTTCTGCATTTGATGCTCCCTTGTAATCTTTGAAAAAATCAACCACAATTTCTTTTACATTTCACTATTATGATTAAACATTTACTCACGATAATTCTCGTTTTTTTAAGTTTTAATCTCTTCGGACAAAATTTTACGGCACTTTGGGACACACAACAGACGAGTACGGGCTCTTCTACAGCAAATCAAATAGAGATCCCCACTAACCCCGCATTTACCTATGATTATATGGTAGATTGGGGAGATGGCAGTTCTGATTCCAATATTACTGCAAACATTACACATACCTATACCTCTCCTGGGATATACACCATAAGTATTAGCGGCACTTTCCCCGCTATCTATTTCAATGATGAAGGAGATACAGATAAAATAATAGAAATTTTAACTTGGGGTACTAATGAGTGGCTCAGCATGGAAAGTGCATTTTATGGCTGTACAAACTTAAATTTTGACTTAATTGACGCTCCAGATTTATCACAAGTGGCCACATTACAAAACATGTTTTATGGGTGTACTTCTTTTAATGGTATTGTAAATAATTGGGATGTAAGTACTATTACCAACTTAGCTGGACTTTTTGAAGGATGTAGCACATTTAATAGGCCTCTAGATTTATGGGATACAAGTAGCGTTACGGATATGTCTGAAACATTTTATAGCGCCAATAGTTTTAATGAACCTTTAGATAATTGGAATACAGCATCAGTAACTACCATGTATCGTATGTTTTACAATGCAAGTAGTTTTAATCAAGAAATCAATAATTGGATTGTATCTAACGTTACCAATATGTCTGGGACATTTTACAGTACAGGAAATTTCAATAGACCATTAAACAATTGGATTGTTAGCAATGTTACGGATATGTCCTCCATGTTCAATAGCTCTATTTTTAATCAATCTATAGGTAATTGGGATGTTTCACAGGTTACAAATTTTTCAAGTATGTTTCAAAGAAACAGAAATTTTAACCAGCCATTAAATTCATGGATTGTAGATAACGCTATAAATATGTCTAGCATGTTTGATGGTTACTATTGGGGTCAAGCATACAATTATCCTTTAGACAGTTGGAATGTAACTAATGTAACTAACATGAGTAATATGTTTAGAGATAACTCCAACTTTAATCAAGACATTACCGGCTGGGATGTGAGCAATGTTGAGAACATGAGTGGTATGTTTGAAGATACAGATGCTTTTAATCAAAACATAAGTGGTTGGGTTGTAAGTACTGTTACTAACATGGAAAAAATGTTCTATGATGCAGCCGCCTTTAATCAACCTTTAAACACTTGGGATGTAAGTAATGTTGTAAGTTTTAGAGAAATGTTTTACAGAGCCAAAATTTTCAATCAACCTTTGGATAATTGGGTAACAAATACTGGTACAACGATGTACGGTATGTTTTCCTATACCGAAGCATTTAACCAAGACATTAGCGGCTGGGATGTTAGCAATGTTTCTAACATGTATGCCATGTTTAGTAACGCAGCTGTATTCAATCAAGATATAAGTGGCTGGGACACAAGTTCCGTGACAAATATGGCTAATATGTTTTATAGAGCCTTTTCTTTCAATCAAAATATTGGTAGTATGGATATATCTGCTGTATCCAACCTCTCAGGAATGCTTTCTGAAAGTGGAATTTCTCAAGAAAATTATGACAATATTTTAATTGCATGGTCTGGTCAAACAGTGAAACCAAATCTTACATTAGGGGCCACTACTTTACAATATTGTGATGCTTTGACACAAAGACAAAGTTTAATTGATGCTCATGGTTGGACTATTTCTGGAGATGATGTAAACTGCTCCTATGTTTTGTGCACTCAAATTACGATGCCACATTCTGGCGACACGTTCACACCCGCAAATAGCGATATTCGTTGGGATCCAGCACCAAATGCTACAGGGTACAGAATTACCTTAGAAGTAGAACGTGGAGGCACAAGAAGTTACGTAAATATTAGCGGCACCCCCGCCAATAATTATGATGTTGGTAATGTGGTAGGTTTAGATTTTACGAATGAATTTACTGTTGGAGATACTGTTTATGTCACTGTAGTTCCGTATAACGCAGAAGGACCTGCAACAGGTTGCTCCGAAATAAGCTTTACTGTTGTTGAAAGTTGGGTAAACAGTCCAGACGCATTTAAACTTACCTATGATACCAACTTAGATAATTCATACACCTCCGATAGCAATCAATTAAGAATTGGAACTAATTCGGGGTTAAGTTATGATTACTCCATAGATTGGGGAGATGGTCAATATGACAACAACGTAATGGGCTCCATTACACATACCTATTTAACACCTGGTATTTATACAGTATCTATAATAGGTGAATATCCTGCCCCATACAATAGATATACTACTGGAGATGCTTATAAACTACTTTCCATAGACCAATGGGGATCACAAGTTTGGCAATCAATGCAACGGGCATTTTATGACTGTGAAAATATGGAATATAATGCAACAGACGTTCCTACTCTTACCAATGTTACTAGCATGTCTGAAATGTTTTATGACTGTAATGTATTTAATGGAAATATAAACAATTGGAATGTGAGTAATGTTACAGATATGACTTCTATGTTTTCATCGGCATCCATATTTAATCAACCCTTAGATACTTGGGACGTGAGTACTGTAACTAGCATGGATAGCATGTTTGCTTATTCCGATGAATTTAATCAAGATATAACAGGTTGGACTACAAGTAGTGTAACCACCATGTCAAACATGTTTGCAGGAACAGAAGATTTTAACCAAGCCATTGATCTTTGGAATGTAAGCAATGTGACAGATATGTCTTATATGTTTAGCAATGCCGATTCTTTTAATCAACCATTAGACTCATGGGATGTTTCTAAGGTTGAAACTATGCAGAGCATGTTTTATGACGCCTCTGTTTTCAATGCTAGCATTGATGCTTGGGATGTTTCTTCCGTAACCACTATGTATCGCATGTTTCGCTCTGCCTCAGTTTTTAATCAAGCTTTAAACAATTGGAACCCCTTATCATTACAAACCACTAGAGAGATGTTTTATGGCGCCGATGCTTTCGATCAACCGATTGATCAATGGGATGTCACTAGTGTTTTAAATATGGCTAGCATGTTCTATAGTGCGGATAGTTTTAATCAAGATATAGACAGTTGGGGTGTCACCAATGTTACTGATATGTCTTTTATGTTTAGTAATGCCGTAAGTTTTAATATGCCTTTAAATAGTTGGGACGTCAACTCGGTTGTAAATATGTCTAGCATGTTTGAAGGTGCTTCTGTATTTAATCAGCCTTTAGATGATTGGGAAGTTAGTGCCGTTGCCAATATGAGTAATATGTTTGAAGATGCCATAGCATTCAATCAACCCTTAAACACATGGGATGTGAGTTCTGTTACTTTAATGCCTTCTATGTTTGAAGGAGCAACAGTCTATGACCAAGAAATGTTTGATTGGGATGTTGCCGTAGTGACCAATTTTGAAGCAATGTTTAAAAATGCTGCAGCATTTAATAAACCCTTAAATATGTGGAAAACTGGCGAAGCATTAACTATGGAAGGAATGTTTTATGGTGCAACACTTTTTGACCAAGATTTAGATAGCTGGAATACCACTTTTGTAACTACAATGGAAGATATGTTCAGAGCTGCTAGCGCTTTTAACCAATCTTTAAATTCTTGGAACGTTGCATCTGTAAGAACTATGGAAAGTATGTTTGAAAATGCCATAGCTTTTAACGAAAATATAGATGGTTGGAATGTAAGAGCTGTAACCACTATGGCTGATATGTTTAGTGGAGCTACAAGCTTTAATCAATCTTTAAACAGTTGGCGAACTAATAATGTAACCTCTATGGACAGAATGTTTCAAAATGCTACTGCACTAGATCAATCTTTTGACCAGTGGTTACTAGGAGACGTTTCTATGAGAGCCATGTTCCATGATGCCACAGCTCTGAATCAAAATTTCGGTGATTGGGACATTAGTGGGGTAACCAATATGTTAAACATGTTAGATGATACTGCATTGTCTCGAGAAAATTATGATCATACATTAATTGCTTGGTCAGAACAGACCTTAACGCCAGGAATTACTTTAGGTGCAGCAACTTTACCTTATTGCGATGCTCAGGAAGAAAGACAATCTATGATTGATACCTATGGATGGACCTTTAGTCTTGATGTGCGCGACTGCCCTATTCCTTCATGTACACAACTACTATCTCCTTTAAATGGCGCTATTGACGTTCCCGTAAATACCAATATTACTTGGGAGCATGCGCTTTATGCACAAGGATATCATTTAACCGTAGGAACTACTACCGGTGGTACTGATATTTTAAATAATGAAACTATTACTAATGAAACATTTTATGAATTTACCTCGGATTTTAATACAGGAGATACGGTATATGTAACCATAATTCCTTTTAATGATGAAGGTGATGCCGTAGGACCATGTATAGAAGAAAGTTTCACCATCTCTAATACTTCTGCAACTATTCCAAATTGTACAACACTAACACTACCTGTTGATGGCGAAACTGATATTGCGACTGATACAGACCTTAATTGGACTGCTATTAGCAATGCCGATGGCTATAAACTAACAGTGGGAACAACTGTTGGTGGCACAGACATTTTAGACAATGAAGATGTAGGGAATAGTATTACGTATGATTTTACAAGTGACTTAGAAGAAGATACTACATACTACGTAACCATTACGCCCTATAATGAAGAAGGAGAGCCCATTGGCTGTTCTGCAGAAAGTTTTACAACAGAATTTATTCCTGTAGCACCGGCTTGTACAAGTTTGGTAAGTCCGTTTAACGGAGCCACAAACGTAGCAATCAGCACAGATTTGTCTTGGAGTTTAGTGCCGAATGCTACAGGGTATCTTGTGAGTGTAGGAACAACAACGGGAGGTATTGAAGTTGCTAATAATATAAACGTAGGGAATATGACCACCTATAGTTTTACAGATGATTTACGCGCTAACAGAATGCATTATGTTATTATCACCCCTTATAACTCAGTAGGGGATGCGTTAGGCTGTAGTGAAGAAACTTTTACCACTGGTGATGGTAGTCCAACCGTACCTAGTTGTACTACATTAACCACTCCCTTAAATAGTGCTACCGATGTGGCTATTGATAGTGACCTTAATTGGAATTTAGTGAGCGATGCCACTGGGTATAAATTAACAGTAGGCACTACCCCCGGTGGTACAGACATTTTAAATAATGAGGATGTAGGAAATACAAATACGTATGATTTTACCGCTGATTTTGATGAAGCAACAACTATCTATGTTTCAATTAACCCGTATAATGCTGTAGGTGATACCACAGGTTGCGCAGAAGAATCATTCACTACAGAAACCCTACCTACAGTTCCCAATTGTACCATGCTTTCTACGCCAACAAATACCGCAAACAATATCGCCTTAGATACTGAACTTACCTGGAATATAGTTAGTGATGCCACAGGTTATATCCTAACGGTAGGAACTACCTCTGGCGGTACCGATATATTAAACAATGAAGATGTGGGAAATACAAACACATACAACTTCACTTCAGACTTCGACGAAGCAACAACTATCTATGTGACCATAACACCCTATAATACCGTAGGTAATGCTACTGGTTGCACAGAAGAATCATTCACAACCTTAACGACACCCACCATTCCTAATTGCACTACACTAGCTGCTCCATTATCCGGAGCAAATGATGTGGCTATTACAACCGATTTGACTTGGAATGCTGTACCAAATGCAACCGGGTATAAAGTAAGTGTAGGAACAACTTCTGGGGGGACAGATATTTTAAACAATGAAAATGTAGGGAATACAAACAGCTATGACTTTACTACTAACTTTGATGAAACAACAACAGTATATGTGACGATTACACCGTACAACACTATAGGAGATGCTATGGGCTGTACAGAAGAATCTTTTACGACCGAAACTCTAACAATGATACCAAATTGCACCTCTCTAATTGCTCCCTTAAATGGCGAAACAAATGTAGCCATAGATTCTGACTTAACTTGGAACACAATAGCAAATGCAGACGGTTATAAATTAACGGTAGGAACAACTTCTGGCGGAACAGACATTTTAGACAATGAAGATGTAGGAAATATAAACACCTACGCATTTAGTACAGACTTTGAGGAGGCAACTACGATCTATGTTTCTATAACCCCTTACAACGCCGCAGGAGATGCTACAGGTTGTACTGAAGAATCATTTACCACGGAAACCATCATTAGAATTCCGAATTGTACATCCTTAACAGCCCCTACAAATGAAGCCATTAATGTAGCTACAGATGTATCCGTTAATTGGGAAACAATTATAAATGCAGATGGTTACCGCATTTCTATGGGAACAACATCTGGCGGAACAGATATTTTAAACAATGAAGATGTTGGCTTTTTAACCTCTTACGAGCTAATTGATAACCTTCCTTTTGAAACTACTATTTATGTTACCATAACAGCTTATAACTCATTTGGTGATGCCGTTGGATGCTCAGAGGAATCTTTTACAACAGAAATAGAACCTTTAATAGCATCAGAATATGGATTCTCACCCAATGGCGATGGTATCAATGAGTTTTGGGAAATAAAAGGAATTGAAAAGAGTCCAGACAATATGGTCAATATTTATAACCGTTGGGGAGATTTAGTATTCACTATAGCTAATTATGATAATCAAAGTAATGTATTTAGAGGTGAAGCAAATAAACTTCTAAAATCTGGTGCAGGCACATTACCTAATGGAACGTATTTCTTTGATATACAAATTACAGGGACACATAACTTAAAAAAATTAAAAGGATTCGTAGTCCTAAAGCGATAACAGGATGATTTACAATAATAAAATTTCAGCTTTAGTAGCTATCGTATGTTTACTAGTAGTAACCACTAATACTGCCTTTAGCCAGCAAACGCCAACATTTTCAGAGTATAACTACAATCCCTTTATTATAAATAGTGCGTACGCAGGGCTCACAGCAAATACTGAAATTGCGGTTAGTAATTCTGGGTACTTTAACGAATTTGAAGGTAGCCCCAAAAGTTTTTCACTTAGTGGACAAGGGCAAATAAATAGAGGAAAAGTAGGTTTAGGAGCTGGTATTATACGCGACCAAATTGGCGTTACGACCTCCACTAGCTTTTTTGGAGCGTACTCTTATAAAATATTTTTCGATTTTGAAAACAATAGACCTTATTGGCAACACTACGCTCCTGGCGTTCTTTCTTTCGGGATAACCGCAGGTGTACAACAATATCAAGATAATTTATTAGAATTAGGAATCATGGACGATCCAAATTTTTCTGAAAACATTACGGCAACAATTCCTACTATTGGCCTAGGCTTCTTGTTTAATCATGCTTCCTTTTATGTTGGTGCCTCTGCCCCTAATGTATTGGGAGATGCCTTAGCTTCAGACGAAAGCTTAAACCTTACTAATCCTATATACGGGTATTTTGGGTACCGTTTTTTCAACAACATATTTAAGGATATGATGATTAAACCAAATGTGCTTTTAAAATATGAAAATGGCGCTCCACTACAAGCAGATTTAAACGTAGCGATTAGTTTTAAAAATAAGTTTGAAATAGGAGGAGGTTACAGAACAAGCTCTTCTCTTAACCTATTGGCCGGAGTATATCTATTTGATAGCGTCCGGTTTATATATAATTACAACCTAAGTACCAACAAATCTCCGTTAGGAAATACACATGGGTTTGTACTTAGTTATCAATTTGGCGAAGGGTATGTTATTGATTAAGTTCTTCTAATCAAGGTTGTTGCCTTTTAAAAATGCTTAGAAGCATGTGAAAACAATAAATAATTTGAGCTATTATAAAAAGTAGTATTCCCAGATAATTTAAAGTTTCAGAATATACTGTAATCTCATAAAATCGTTTTGTAGAACTTAAAAAATTCACATTACTGTATTCTAATAGTATCAATGTGATGGCTAATAAGCTCATCCACATATGAATCCTACTTAACCAAGAAAAGATTCTTTTATTATAATAATTCAAGAGAAAGTAACCCATACCACAGACAAAAAACCAGTACCCTAATACCTGCAGTAATGAACTTTTAGAGAGTACATAATACGTATCATAATAGCTTATATCAATCGTTGAATCATCGTTAAAAAAATAGTTCAGCAAATAAATAACAAAACATAGCGCAGTAAAAAACCAAAGAATAATATGCGGTTTTTCTTTAAGTGAGCATATATTTTTAATATTCAACATATAACTAATCTACTTCACTCTTACTTTTAATACCGTTGCTATAGTAATATTTATAAAATAAATTGTTTGCGCCACAAGAAATAGTAAGATTGAGGTCCAAGCGATTACAGATTCGACACCATCGTTGTTGGTAAATTGATCAACAACGATACCTAGTAAACTTAATAACGTGGCAATCAAATGAATTTTAGTAAGGGAATGGATGGGGGTTATCTCATATTTTTGTAAAATAAAATACCCGAATCCACATAGCAAAAACCAAAGAGCTCCTAATAGAAAAATATGTGAATGCGCTACTACTAAATACGTTTCCCCTAAAGTCAGTAGAAAATTGGTATCAATCTTAAAGAAATACGAAATGCAGCACCCTATTGCTAGTAAGGCCCCTATAAACCATAAAACTAAATGTGGCTTGTTCTTTAACATGTTGAGCTCCTATTATTTTATCATTCCTAAATTGATAATTTCTTGCTCAGTCAGAGGTCTCCAGTGTCCACGTGGTAAATCTTTTTTAGTAAGTCCGGCATATACCACCAGGTCTAGCTTAACGACATCATAGTCTAATTTTTCAAAAAGTCTACGCACAATATTGTTTCTTGTACTAAATATTTCAATACCAACTTGTGTTTTTGGAGCATTCTCGATATAACTAATATCTTGAATTCTTACAATACTCTCTTCTATCTCAATACCTTCTTTAATACGTTTAAGATCTGTACTTTTTAAAGGCTTGGTTAATTCTACGTGAAAAATTTTACGCAACCCATTTTTAGGCGAATTTAAACGAGCCGTTAAATCACCATCATTGGTAAATAACAATAAGCCTGTTGAAGCCTTATCCATTTTACCTACAGGAAGTAATTTTGCTTTTGATGCATTAGAAACTAAGCCCATTGCTGTACGATTACCTGAACCATCTCTAGTAGATGTAGCAAAATCTTTAGGCTTGTTTAATACGATATATTCTTTTTTGATTGGATTTAAAAGTCTACCATCAAAACGAACTTCGTCTGTTAGCTGAACTTTATATCCCATTTCAATGATAGGCTTGCCATTAACGGTTACACTACCTGCTGCAATATAAATGTCTGCTTCTCTACGAGAACAAACACCTGAATTTGCTACATACCTATTTAGTCGTAGAACATTTGGGTTAGAAGGCTTTCTCGTTTCTATCTTCTTCTTAATGGGAGCGTTACCTCTCGCATAACTTTTCTTTCTAAATGTTCCCCCTTCTCTTCCTGATGACTTATTATCATTGTTGGAATCTGACCTACTCATAACTAAAATATTTCCGCAAAGGTAATAAAGGAAATCGGATGTATAAGCAAACTAGCCTTTGATTTAACTGTCTAGGTTAGATAAAGTTAAAATTAGTTCTTAATCGGTGTACGCTACAGTGGATTGTCGTTCTCTATTTACCGTTAACTTGGTAACATCTGGCCTAGAGTAATGCCCTACCACATCAAAATTCTGGCGCTCTTCATATACCCGATTAAAATCTAAGGTATGATAGATAAGCCCTTCCGTATCCAAAACAGGTTCCACAAGCCATTCCCCATCTGGACCTGCAATACATGATCCTCCATTCGCTAAAACTTCAGGAGATTTTTCTAAAATTGCTTCTAAATGCGGAGTAGCTTTTGGGAAATCTGTTTTCTTCATTAGAGAAGAGACAGATATAACATAACTACGAGATTCCCGTGCAATAAAACGAGTGATATCTTTGGTGTTATGGTCACTACCTGGCCAAACAGCAATATGCAAATTCTCCCCTAAACCGTAAAGCGCAGTACGAGGTAAGGGCATCCAATTTTCCCAACAGTTTAACCCACCAACCGTAAATTCTTTCAAAGGATGAACTTGCAAACCATTACCGTCTCCTGGAGCCCAAGTTAATCGCTCATCATAGGTAGGCTGCAATTTTCGGTGCACCGATTTTATCTCTCCTTGTTCATTAATATAGACAAGTGAACAGTAAATACTATGGCCTCCTCTATTTTTTGCACGTTCCATAATACCTAAATAAATAGCTATAGAATGCTCCTTTGCTAAATTACAAACCGAGTCTAGTTCTCCTGCTTCAACCTGTATCGCATTACGAACGTAGTGTGCATGAATTTCTTTATTTACTTTTAAATCCCAAGAAGCACCTTCTGTTAGCGCCAACCAAAACGGATATCCTGGTAATAACGCCTCGCCAAAAACTATTAATTCTGTTTTTTGAGCTGCGGCTTCTGCAATGGAAGATTCTATTTTCTTTAGGGTTGCTTCTTTATCTAACCACACAGGAGAAATTTGTGCTAAGGCTACTTTAAGTAAATTATTCATCTATAAAATTCTATTTAATACCAGATCTACATTAATCAACAAGATACTAAAAACCCCTGCGATAATAATAAGCTTTAGAATATTATGTAATAAGATGTAGTGTTTTTTAGAATCTGAACGCAACAACAAAACTAGGCATAGCAACAGCAAAACAACACAAGCTATAAAATAGCCGTACATGTATCCTACATCAAATTTAAAGATCAATAGCATGGAAGGAATTAAAGTGAGAAGAAACAACATACCAATAATAGTTTTTGAGGTATTCTCCCCATAGAGAATAGGGATCGTTTTATAATTCTGAGCCAAATCTCCTGCCATATTCTCTAAATCTTTGATTAGTTCTCGTGCTAAAATCACTAAAAATAAAAATAATGCATGCACAAATATGACCGATTCAAAGTTTTTATAATATACAAAAACTACAAAAAAGGGCGCAACGGCAAGTGTGGCCGAAATAAAATTACCTACAAACGGGATTCTTTTTAACTTGTGTGAATAGATCCAAATTCCGAAAATATACGAAGAGAAAAACAAAACAGCTTTGAAAGAAACATAGCTTGCGACTAAGGCTGCTAAAAAATTTAAGACAAAATAAGTACTTAGTTTAAAACGTTGACTTACCAACCTATCTAGCATTGTTTTGCGCGGCTTATTTATCAGATCTTTTTCTGCATCGTAAAAATTATTTATGATATAACCCGCTGCAATAACCATGGCAGAAGATAAAACAATAAGGAAAAGGTTAAAATCAAAAACCACTTTGCGAAGTGGTAAATTAGGTGATAAGATATAAATAGATGCTAAATATTGGGCGATTACAATAATTAGAATATTGTACCCCCTTACAACAGAAAACAGACTCAATAACTTTAAAAGCAGGAGCTTGTTTTTTCTATTAAGCATGCGGATTATTTTTAGAAGTTATAGACTACTTCTAATTTATGACCATTCAAGGATTTTTTAGCTTTCTCAAAATCTTCGGTAAATCCTAGGATATAACCACCACCACCAGAACCGCAAAGTTTCAAGTAGTATTCGTTCGTATCAATCCCGTGCTTCCAAAGTTTATGAAACTCCACTGGAATCATTGGTTTAAAGTTATCTAAAACTACATGAGAAAGTTGCTTTAAATTTCCAAAAAGAGAACTTACGTTACCGCTTACAAAATCTTCTACACAGGCATCTGTGTGTTTAATAAATTGTTCTTTTAACATTTTACGGAAGCCTTTTTCTTTCATTTGCTCCATAAAAATTTGCACCATTGGTGCCGTTTCTCCAACAATACCACTATCTAACAAAAACACAGCACCTTTACCTTCTGCGTTTTGAGAAGGAATGCTAGTCGATTCAATATTATCTTTAGAATTAATTAAAATTGGTAAGCTTAAGTAACTATTTAAAGGATCTAGACCTGAAGACTTCCCATGAAAAAATGATTCCATTTTCCCAAAAATAGTTTTTAAGGTCAATAATTTTTCTCTAGTAAGATTCTCTAAAACTGTTATTTTATCAAAGGCGTATTTATCATATATAGCAGCAACTAAAGCACCGCTACTCCCTACACCATATCCTTGTGGTATAGAACTATCAAAATACATTCCTTGAGCCACATCCTTTTTCAATAAGGCTATATCGAAAGCTACTAATTCTGGGTTATCTATTGCTAATTCTTCAAGATATGCAGCAAAACGCTCCAAACTTTCATTAGACTTCTTTGCCTCTTCAGATAAATTATCATCAGATTTTAAAGCTCCTTTAAAGAAATTATAAGGTATGGACAATCCTTTCGAATCTTTTATAATTCCATATTCTCCGAAAAGTAAAATTTTTGAATAAAATAATGGTCCCTTCACCTTTTTGATTATTTTAACTTAGTACTAAATTAACAAATTATTACACTTTAAATGAGCTTCAACCCATTTATAAGTGTAACAATCACTTTATACCTTCCTCAATAACGCAAATAATTAGCTTTAATTATAGTCGTTAGACATTCATTTTTAATTGTTTAGCACCAAATCCAATTCGGTCACAAATATACTGCTGGTTTTCACAATATGCAATTAACTCTTCTTTAATAAATTGAAAAACAATATCTTTTTCAGCTTCAGGATACAGAACATGTACATTAGCTCCTGCATCCAAAGTAAAGCAAACATTAGAACCAGATTTTTCTCTAAACTCCCATATTTTATTAATGATTTCCAAAGTATTGGGTTTCATTAAAATAAAATAAGGCATGCTTGTCATCATCATAGCATGTAAGGTTAAGGCCTCACTTTCTACAATAGCTATAAATTCTTTCAAATCACCGCTTTTAAAAACAGTAATTAATTTATCTAAATTGTCATGCGCTTGCTCAAAACGCTGTATTGCAAAAGGATGATTATGCATTAAATTGTGCCCTACCGTACTACTTACTTGCTTTTGACCTTTATCTACGAGTAAGATAGTATCATGAAAACGTTTAAAATTATCATGTACATCATAAGGATACTTTATACCAAACAAATCTGAACTCCCTTGTGTTTTTTCATGCTTACCCCATTGCACAATATCACCCTCAATACTTCTACATGCACTCCCCGACCCTAATCTGGCTAAAAAAGATGCTTTCTGAACAAAATAATCCTCGTTCATTTCTGGATTTAGTTGTTTTTCTAAAGCCACCAAACATAAAGCTAAGGCAGACATTCCGCTTGCAGAAGATGCGATACCGCTACTATGTGGAAAAGAGTTAGATGTTTCTATCGTAAAATGATACGCTTTTAAAAATGGTAAGTATACCGCTACCCTAGAAAAGAAGGTCTCTATCTTAGGCTTAAAATCTTCCTTTACCTTTCCTTCAAACCATAAATCAAATGAATAATTATCCGATAATTTATCCAGTTTTTTAAAAGATACTGTGGTTGTGGTGGCACAAGCATCTAGCGTAAAACTTATAGACGGATTCTGTGGTAATTGATTTTCTTTCTTTCCCCAGTACTTAACCAAAGCAATATTACTAGGTGATTTATAGCTTACTTTACCTTCTGTAATTGTTTGGTTATAAGCCGAAGGAATAAAGTCTTTTTCAATCATGAAGTTTCAATTTTGTTACAAAGATAGTTTTTAAGTGCAATTCCATTATTAACAATAAAATTAAATCACTATTTTAGATGCGAGACACCCACATGTATTTTGAAAAAACAAATATATTATATTAGTATCGCTGTTGCCATTTGCTTGGTTATAGGATTTTTATCTGGCTTTGCCACAAAGGCCTCCATTTTAGATTGGTATCCTGCACTTAACAAACCTAGTTTTAACCCACCTAACGCTGTTTTTGCTCCGGTTTGGAGTGTATTGTATGTGATGATGGGTATTTCGGCCGGATTGGTTTGGGCTAAAGGATTTCATCATATTTGGGTAAAAACCGCTTTGTACCATTTTATATTTCAGCTACTTTTTAATGCCTTGTGGAGTATTGTCTTCTTTGGATTAAAGCAACCCTTCTGGGCATTGGTGGTGATTTTGACACTATTGATCCTTATTATACTCACCATCCGCTGGTTTAAAGTGGTACATACTACGGCCGCTTACCTTCTTATTCCTTATTTACTTTGGGTTTGCTTCGCCACTGCACTAAACTATAAAATCTGGGAGCTTAATTAAAAAACCCAGCAAGCGCCACTAATTTAGACATCGTTTTATAATTTCTCGTGGTTGCTTGGATTTTCAGTTTTCGTTCAAAAAAATTATTGTTGCACTTTGCTTTACCATAACCTACATTACATTTCAAGTAAATGCATGCTGATGAAATGCTAAATTCTTCATTTAAAAATGTCTCTGATTGCAGTTTTTGTTTCAAAGAATCTTCTGCTGGTGTTTTAAAAAGTACAAAGTAAGAATGGTTTGCTGCTACGGTTTCAGCCGCTAAGTATGGCGAATTTTCTAAAATTAATTTAATTTCTTTTGCTTCGAAAAGCAGTACTGGAACTTCAAATTCAAATGTTTTTAGAATCAGGCATTCAATAGAAGCAATCAAAATTGGCTTTGATAATTCATCTGATTCAAAAACTACGTTACCACTTTGTATATAAGTTTGTACATTTTTCAAACCTAACTTTTCAAGAGCCAGTTTCAAATCTACCATCTTAATTTTTTTCTGACCCGAAACATTTATGCCTCGTAAAAGTAAAATATAGGTTGTCATGAAATTATTCTTTAGCGGCAATTGCCTGAGCAGAAATATATCCGCTAGTCCATGCATTTTGAAAATTAAAACCCCCTGTTATGGCGTCCACATTTATAACCTCTCCTGCAAAAAACAAATTAGCTACTATTTTGCTTTCATAGGTTTTAAAATTAATTTCTTTCAAATCTACCCCGCCGGCGGTAACAAATTCTTCTTTGAACGTACTTTTACCATCTACATGATATTCTCCTGCGGTTAATTCTTTTGCTAATTGCTGTAATTGAACCTTAGTAACATCTGCCCATTTCACTTCTTCTGAAATATCTGAAGCCTTTACTAAATTAACCCAGAGCCTTTTAGGAATAGCTACTGCATTTGTACGCAACACCGTTTTTTTTGCTTCTACTCCTTTTATTTGAAGTAGTAATTGCAACATTCCTTCCTCTTCATAGTCAGGAAGCCAATTTACTTTAATCTTAAAACGGTAATTCCAATCATTCAACATTCTAGCACCCCAAGCAGAAAGCTTTAAAATCGCCGGCCCGCTCATACCCCAATGCGTAATTAGTAAAGGACCATCTGAAACTAATAATGCCTTCGAAGCTACTTTACTTTTTAGATGGATGGTTACTTTACTTGGCAAGGTTTTTTCCAACACTTCTACTGAAGCATAAGTGCTTACCCCTGGAATACCATCTATACGATTATCTTTAATATTAAAGGTAAATAATGACGGAACTGGCGGCACTATCGTATGCCCTAATTTCTCTAAAAGCTTCCATATTTTTGGATTACTCCCTGTAGTAACTAATAGTTTTTTAGCGTAATATTTTTTCTGAATAGATGTTATCATCCAACCCTCCAAAGGTGATTCTTCAGATTCCTGAACAGTCTCAATAGCTACAACAGAACTATTCCTAAGTAATTTTATACCCAAGCGCTCTGCTTCACTGGTAAAACAATCTACTATGGTTTGCGAGGTATTACTTTCCGGAAACATCCTTCCATCTTCTTCTATCTTAAGTGTAATTCCTCTTTTATCGAAAAAAGCAATAGTATCTCCGCTACAATAGGTATGAAAAGGTCCGCGTAATTCTTTTTCTCCTCTTGGGTAATTTTTAACCAATTCATTAGGATCAAATTCTGCATGTGTTACATTGCAGCGCCCACCACCAGAAACTTTAACTTTTGTTAGTACTTCTTTACCACGTTCTAGTATAGCTATTTTGAAAGCAGGATTTGTTTCTGCGATATGGATTGCAGCATAAAAACCAGCTGCCCCGCCACCTACTATAATAACATCAAACATTATTTATTTTATTCTTTCTGGAAAGTTGGTAAATACACCATCTACACCAATTTGTATCATTTCATCAATTGCCTCTGGCTCATTAACGGTCCATGGATAAATTTTAAATCCTGCTGCTTTTATTTCATCTGCTATTGTCAAAGTAAGTTTTTCAAAATCTGGATTAATAGCCACTGCCTTTAATTCTTTTGCTAAAGGTAAGGCTTCTCGGGGATCATCATTTTCTATCAACACAGCAATTTTAATCCTCGCATTTTCCATACGCATCACTTTAAGTTCATTCCAATTAAAGCTTGAAATTAAAAAATCATCTAACACCCAGCCCTCTTTGAGGTATGCAGCTATAATGCCATTAACATCCTTAGCAGTTCCTGCGCCTTTCAATTCTATATTTAAAGGAACCTTTCTATCAATTACATGTATCACTTCCGTGAGTAAAGGTATCTTATGATTTCCCTTTACTGTAACTTTTTGCAATTGGCTCCATGTATATTCTTCAATATCCCCTACTCCGTCTGTTAACCGATCAATAGCATCATCATGAAAAACAACTATTTCGCCACTTGCAATTTTGAAGACATCAATCTCTATCATGTCCACGTCTAATTCTAAAGCTTTTTTTATAGAAGGAATTGTATTTTCGGTCTCGTGACCCATTGCTCCACGATGCCCAATAACTAATAGCGATTTATTTTTCATACACGAACTAGCGACTAGCAGAAAAAGAAGCATTGTTATGCTTTTCATTTCCATTATTTTAATTTAAAGATAAATGATTCTAAAGGCTTTATTTGTAAGGAGAACTCACCTATTTTAGTATCCGTCACTTTCAATTCTGGATTTGAAATATGGTATAATTGATCTTCCATTGGAAATATTCCTGATGACAGCTTCCATTCTTCAATCATAAACTCCGGAACTTTTAACGTAAAATCGTACGTCTTTTCTTTATCAAAATTTGTAACTATAATTAATTTTTCATCATCAGACCATCTACAAAATGTAAATACACGATGATCGTAACCTTCTGTATGGTCCTTATTATAATAATGAATTTCTTGATATTGCCCCATCAAAGCACTACTCCCAATGGTGAAATTTAAAAGGCGCTTATAAAAATCTCGTAAATTTTTCTCGTCTTCAGTAGACTGTCCTCCGTCAAATTTTTTGTTATTCACCCAACGCTGAAATGTTGGCACTCCAATATAATCAAATATTGATGTTCTGCTTGGGCTCCCAAAACCTGCGTTCTCTGCTCCCGGCTCTCCTACTTCTTGCCCAAAATAAATCATGGTAGGCGCCGTACTCAAGGTAGCAGACACTACCATTGCAGGTTTTGCAATTTTAGCGTCACCAGCAAATTCAGGACTCGCAATACGCTGCTCATCATGATTTTCTAAAAAACGAAGCATATGGTGCTCGATATCTTTCATACCACGTTCTACCGTTTCTATATGATCTGTCCACCCATGACCAGCCATGATATGTTTAAGACTATCATAAAGTTCTACCTTATCATACAGATAATCCATTTTTCCTTTATAAATGTAAGTCCGATACAAATCAGGATTATACACTTCCGCCAATAGAAAAGCGGTTGAATTTTGCATTTTGATGTTTGAATTCATATAGCTCCAAAACTCCACCGGCACCATTTCTGCCATATCAAAACGAAAACCATCTACACCCATTGCCAACCAATACAATGCGATGTCTTTAAATTTTACCCATGAATCTGGCACATTTTTATCCTGCCAAAACTCAAAATGGCTTTTATAATCTTTGGCACCAAAATCATCAGGAAGCACCTCAAAATCATAAGAACCATCTGGCCGTACTCCATAATTAACTTTTACAGTTTCATACCAATCATTCCTATCTGGTTGTGCTAATCTAGAACCATTACCCGTCCATCTCGCAGGAATCTCAGTATATTTTCCATCTGCCCAACTAATCTTTTCTCCTCCTAGAGGTTGATATCCATCTTGCCATTGCGGAACTTGAAACTCCGCATTTGGGATGTAATAAAAATTATTATCCCGATGGTATTCTACAGAGGTATCATCAGACGCTCCAAATGGCTCTTGACCTTTAGGGGTTGTTTTACCTTCATAATTGCGCGCCACATGATTAGGAACAATATCAATAATAAGTTTTAAACCTACTTTGTGCGTACGCTTAATTAATGCTTGAAACTCTTTTAATCTATTTTTAGGATCATCTGCTAAATCTGGATTTACATTGTAATAATCTTTTACTGCATATGGAGAACCGGCTCTACCTTTTACAATATCCGGATCATCATTAGAAATGCCAATTGCCGTATAATCTCTAATAACATCATGATGGGGAATACCGGTATACCAAATAAGTGTTACGCCTAAATCTTTAATTTCTGTCAACGCTTTTTCTGTGAAATCAGAAAATTTTCCCACTCCATTTTCTTCAATGGTACCCCAAGGTTTGTTGGTCGTATTTGTATTTCCAAAAAGACGTGTAAACACTTGGTATGCTACTTCCTTCTTTTTAATTGAACTTGTAGGTTTCATGATTTTTTCTTCTTTTTTATCATTCTTACAGGCAAAAATTATGACTAAAACGAGTAAAGCATACCATTTTCTCATCGATACACTTTAATTAGAAACTACCGTTTCTTTATTAGGAGTGATGACCACACGCTTTCCATGTACCCGTATAGAGGTCTCTTCTGTACCTTCTAGCTGAAACTTCGTTTCTTTTTGCGAAACCGTAACTTTTAAGATGCGCTTTCTAAAATTAATTTTGAAGGAATAAGTCTCCCACTGCTCTGGAATTCGAGGAATAAAAGATAATTTATCTTCCACTACACGCATGCCTCCAAAACCTTCTACGATACTCATCCAAGTACCTGCCATAGAGGTAATATGCAATCCTTCTTCAACCTCCTTATTATAATCATCTAAATCTAATCTAGAAGTGCGCAAATAAAACGTATACGCTTGTTCCATTCTATTTAATTTAGCGGCTTGAATACTATGTACACAAGGAGACAAAGATGATTCATGTACCGTAAATGGCTCATAAAAATCAAAATGCTTCTCTAATGACTCCAGCGAAAATTGATCTTCAAAAAGATAAAATCCTTGCAAGGTATCTGCTTGTTTTATATAGGGAGAACGCAAAATGCGATCCCAACTCCATTTCTGATTAATAGGGCGTTGAGATTTTGGTAAATTCGCTACGGATATTAATTCCTTATCCAAGAACCCGTCTTGCTGTAGAAAAACATCATGTTCTTTTGAAAAAGGAAAGTACATGTTATTAGCCACTTCTCCCCATTTTTCTGTCTCATTCTCAGAAAGTTTAGTGACCCCTATAATCCTGTGATAATCTTCTGAATACCCATCTTTGACCTTTTCTAGTTGCTCTAAAGTGTAGCTGATACACCATTTTGCTAAATAGTTTGTATACCAGTTATTATTAACGTTGTTCTCATACTCATTAGGACCGGTAACGCCTAAAATTACATAACTTTCTTTTTGGGTAGAAAAAGTTGCCCTTTGGTGCCAGAAACGCGCAATTCCGATGAGAACTTCTAGCCCCATTTCTGGTATATACGTATAATCTCCAGTATAACGGTAATAATTATATATAGCGAAAGCTATAGCCCCATTTCTATGAATTTCCTCAAAAGTAATTTCCCATTCATTATGGCACTCTTCACCATTCATGGTTACCATAGGGTATAATGCTGCACCGTTAGAGAACCCTAACTTCTGCGCATTTTCAATTGCTTTTTCTAAATGATTGTATCGGTATTCTAAAAGATTACGCGCAACCTTTTGTTCCTTAGTAGCCATGTAAAACGGAATACAATACGCTTCCGTATCCCAATAGGTGCTTCCTCCATACTTCTCACCTGTAAATCCTTTTGGGCCAATATTTAAACGAGAATCCGTTCCTAAATATGTTTGATTCAATTGGAAAATATTGAATCTAATACCTTGTTGTGCTTTTACATCGCCAACAATAGTAATATCACTCATTTCCCAAATCTTAGCCCATGCTAATTTCTGCTTTTCTAAAAGCGAATCGAAGCCCAAGCTTGATGCTTTTTTCAAAGCTGTTTTTGCTGCCGCAACCAAGGCAGATGCTTTATGATTTTGGTCCACGGTATACCCTCCAAATTTTTGAAGCGTTACTGCTTCTCCCTTTTTTACTTTTTGAGAATAAGAATGTTTTATTAAAAATTCTGTCCTTGTCTCTGCAGGTTTTTGAGCACTAACCTCACCCTTATACAGCATTTGAGACTGCATAAATGTGCAGGTCGCAAAATTAGTTTTCATGGTATGTGCCTCAATAAAAGCCTGATTCATTTCTGAAGAAATAGCCGTGGTATTCCAAAACTTATCATCCCAATTACTATCTTCATTGGTGATACCACTATCTAAAAAAGGTTCAAAAATAATTTCCGCATCTGACCCAACTGATGTGAGCTCATACTGAATAGCTCCTATTTCATTGATATCTAAACTTAAAAAGCGAGTTGCTTTAACCTTAACCACTATATCATTGGGCAATGTTGCCTCAAAAGAGCGTTGATACCAACCCTCTTTCATATTAAGCTCTCTCTTGTAGCCAGCAACAGCTTTACAAGTATTTAAATCTAAATAAACTCCGTTTATCAGAACATCAATGCCGATCCAATTTGGCGCATTTAACACTTTGGCAAAATATTCTGGATACCCATTTTTCCACCAGCCCACACGTGTTTTATCCGGATAATAAACACCTGCTATGTAGCTTCCTTGAAAGGTGTGACCCGTATATTTTTCTTCAAAATTAGCACGTTGCCCCATGGCGCCGTTTCCTATGCTAAATAAACTTTCTGAAGATTTTACACGTTCTTTATCAAAACCTTCCTCTATAATTGACCAATCATTTGGCTTTATATAATCTTGATTCATTCTTTTTAATTAAATATGTTGAGTTCTTGGAGAATATTGTAATTATGCCAAGACCATAATTAGTACTTTTGAGAAATAAGTGTGTCTAAAAATGATAACTCTATTTCTGTAAAATCATTAAAATTATATGTTGCCTGATTTAATATATCGGCATCACCGATACCAATACTGATCATTCCAGCAGCGTTAGCGGCCTCTATTCCCGCTACGGCATCTTCAAAAACAATACAGTTGCTTGGCTTTACCCCTAATTGATCTGCAGCAATCAAAAAAACTTCCGGATCTGGTTTAGCCTTTGTAACATTATTACCATCTACAATAATATCGAAATAAGACAATAAATTTACTTTCTCTAAAATAGGCTTTGCATTTTTACTTGCAGAACCTAAGGCAATGGGAATGTTTTTATTCTTTAGGTATTCTAGTACTTTGGACACATCTGGTAAAATCTCTGAAGCATTCATATTTTCAATGTAGGCTAGATAGTCTACATTTTTCTCCACCATCCACGTATCAAACTGTTGTTGCGTAGCCTTAACACCACCAATGTCCAATAAAATTTCTAAACATCTTTTTCTGCTTACTCCTTTAAATAATTCATTTTGCTCATGAGTAAACTCAAAGCCTAATTCATTGGCCAGTTTCCTCCAAGCCAAATAATGATATTTTGCCGTATCAACAATGACACCATCTAAATCAAATATGAAACCTGTACTATTGTTATCCATTATAAATATTCTCTAATTCTTACGCATTTAAGGTTGATTCTCGTTCTATAATTGTTGGCTCTAAAATTTCTGTACGATAGGTTTCTACATCATTTTCACTTTCTATCTTCTCTATCAACATTTCCGCAGAAATCTCTCCCATTTTCTCCCCGTGTTGTGCCACTGCAGTTAATGTAGGATTTGAAAATTTTGATAAAATTCCATCTGTAAAGCCGATAAATTCTATATCCTCCGGAATTTTAAACCCAAGCTTTTGGGCAATCCGCATCCCGTGAATCGCATAAATTTCATTTACACATAATACAGCATCTACCTTTTCTTTTTTAAGGAAGGATTCCATCGCATCTCCTTCTACACTACTCATAGAAGGTAATTTTAATATCAAGTTATCTTCTACCGCTATATTAAACTCCTTTAAAGCCTGAAAATAACCATCAGCCCTTTCTTTACTCACACTTAAATAGTCTTCTGTAGCAACCAAAGCTATTCGCTTTTTACCATTTTCAATTAACTTCTTTACGGATCTGTAGGCACCATCCTTATCATTAATTAACACCTTATCACATGCTACTTGATCCGTAACCCGATCAAATAAAACCAAAGGAATTCCTTGCTCCGTAAGCTCCTTTAAATGGTTATAATCATTCTTAAGCTGAGTTTCAGAAGATAAGGACATGATAAAACCATCCACACTTCCATTGGCAAGAATTTCCATGTTTATCACTTCTTTATCAAAAGATTCATCAGATACACATAGAATTACATTATACCCTTTCTCATTGGCAATCTTTTCTATTCCATGGAAAACAGTAGTAAAAAAATGATGAACAATGTCGGGTATAATTACCGCAATATTTTTAGTGCTTTTATTCTTTAAGCTAATAGCAATATTGTTTGGTTTGTAGTTGTAAAGTTTTGCGAAGGCCTGAATTTTCTCCTTAGTATCCCTGCTAATTTCTTCACTATTTTTAAGTGCCTTAGAAACTGTAGAAATCGAAACTTCCAATTCTCTAGCAATGTGTTTTAGTGTTATTTTTCGCTTTAACATGTTTAATTTTTGAGTAGTTAATTCAATTAATAGGTTAAATTAACATATAAATTCGCACCCCACAGCAAATATTAGTTTTTTAACAATTGACCCCTCTATCTTACAAAATTTAAGAAAAAAATAAAAGTGTATCTTTGTTTTAAATTTTGAAATTCGCACAATAATCAGGAAATTTTAAGAAATATCCAATCTACAGGTGTTTAATTTAAAATTATTGCAATTAAGCAAAGTTATCAACACGAAACCGTTTTCGTAAACTTATAATGATGACACCCAATAACTTTAACAAGTATTTTGCATATTTTTAACTTTTGAATTTAAATTAACTCAACTTAAATTAATTATCTATGAAGATTAAGCTATTTAAAAGCTTGCTTATTGCTGGGGCATTTCTATGCTTTGGCATGATACAAGCACAGGAGGTATCAGGAACCGTTTCTGATGCTAGTGGACCTCTACCTGGAGCGAGTGTTCTAGTAAAAGGTACGACAAACGGTACTCAAACCGATTTTGACGGGAATTTTTCATTAAACAACGTAGCCTCTGATGCTATACTAGTATTTAGTTATATAGGATATAAGACATCCGAAGTTGTTGTAAATGGAAAAGCAACTATTGATGTAACTTTAGCCGAGGATGCGCAAGCCCTTGCCGAAGTTGTTATCGTAGGTTACGGTACTACGACCAAAAAAGAAATAACATCAGCAGTAACCCAAGTAAGTGAAGAAGAGTTTAACAAAGGGACAATAAACAATCCTTCCGAATTACTTCAAGGTAAAGTTGCAGGTTTAAGTATCTACAACAAAGGTGGTAATCCAAATGAAGACGCTGTTATTCGTTTAAGAGGTATTTCTACAGTAGGTTCAAACTCACAACCATTGGTAGTTATTGATGGCGTAATTGGCGCCTCATTAAATAACATTGACCCGAGTGATATTGCGAGCATGACCGTTTTAAAAGATGGTTCTGCAGCTGCAATCTACGGATCAAGAGGTTCTAGTGGTGTAATTATTGTGACCACTAAAAGTGGAAGAGCTGGTTCTACAGAGGTTAGTTATAACGGATCTGTAGCTTCTTCTTCAATTTCAAATACAATTGATAGAATGTCTGCTAGCGAGTTCGCTACTGCAGGGGGAACAGATTTAGGGAGTAATACAGACTGGCTAGATTTAGTCACAAGAAATGCTATCTCTAATATCCACAATGTTTCTATCTCTGGTGGACAAGAATTAACTAACTTTAGATTATCTACTAACTTTAGAGATGCTCAAGGTATATTAGACAAATCAGGGTTTGATCAATTTAATACTAGGTTTAACGCAACTACGTCTATTTTAGATGATAAACTTAAGATAGACTTCAATGCTTCTTATACTAAAAGAGATTCTGATTTCGGTTTTAATGAAGCATTACGTTATGCTATTCTTTACAATCCAACTGCTCCTGTATTAGGAGTTAATTCTCCTTACCCTTACAACGCAGAACCTTATGGAGGATATTTTGAGACTTTAGGTTTATTTGATAGTTTTAACCCAGTTTCTATTGTAGATCAAAATACAAACACAGGAAGCCGTAATGAATTTACGTATAGCGCAAATTTCAAGTACTCTGTATCAAATGATTTAGTACTAAATGCAATATACTCAGAACAAACTTCAAAATATACAAATTCAGAATATTACAGAACTACTTCATTATTTAGAGGTGCAGCAACTAGCCCACTTCGTAAAGGTTTAGCTAGAATAACTTCTGGTGAAAGTAGATTCAAGTTGTTTGAAGCATATGGGGATTACAACTTTAATCCTATTGATGATTTAAATATGAAATTTACGGCTGGATATTCTTGGCAACAAGAAAACACTAATAGCTATTTCTTATCTGCAGGAGATTTTCCAAACGATGATCTTGCATATATTGATGCTTTAGAATGGTCTCAGGACAAAATTAATGCTGGTCAAATAGATATTAGCAGTGACCGCTCTCCTGATCAGAAAATCATTGCTTTCTTTGGTAGAATGAATGCTACTTTTGATGATGCAATTTATTTCAACGCTTCTATCCGTAGAGAAGGTTCTACAAAATTAGGAGAAAATAATAAATGGGGTCTATTCCCTGCTTTAGGTTTAGGTGTAGATTTGAACAAATACTTAAATTTAAATAATACAGAATTATTTAAAGTACGTTTAGGTTATGGTGTTACAGGTTCTTTACCTTCAGATTACGGTTTAGCAAATGCTAGATTTGAACCAACTGCAGATTTATTAAGTACCAACCAAGTAACAGATGCAAACCCTGATTTAAAATGGGAGGAAAAAGCTGAAACAAACTTAGGATTTGAATACAACTCTGGTCGCTTATCTACAACTTTAGATTTATATACGCGTACTGTATCTGATTTCATATTGGAAAGAGCAGTAGATGTTGCTGTATACCCAACAGGTAGTCGTGTTGAAAACGGTGGAGATTTATCTACTAAAGGTTTTGAACTAGCTGTTAATTATGATATCGTAAAAAAAGATGATTTCACATATAATTCAGGTTTAGTTCTATCTAGCTACAAAACAGAATTAGAAAAATTTGACGCCACTACACTTAGAGGAAACTTAGGAGCCCCTGGTCAGAATGAAACTGCAGTAATCTTAGTTGCTCCGGGACAAGCGATTGGAGAAATATGGGGGCCTATCTGGACTGGAGATATCGTTGATGGAAGTCAGACTTTTGTAGATGTAAACGGTGATGGTACTATTCAAGCAGATCAATTAATTAGCAATATTATTGATGAAGATGGTGACGGGGTACGTGATGGTGATTTAGCTAAATTAGGAAAAGGTATTCCTGATTTTGAATTAGGTTGGTCTCACTCAATTACTTATAAAAACTGGGATTTTAATGCCTTCTTTAGAGGTGCATTTGGTCACAGCTTAGTAAATAACTTTAGAGTATTCTACGAACCAAGAGTTGGTAGTCAAGGATCGTATAACTTCGTTAACACTGAATTAGCAGAACCAACTATAACAAATGCTAAATTTAGTTCTCTATATGTTGAAAAAGCAGATTTCGTGAAATTAGATAACCTATCAGTAGGTTATAGATTTAACATGGGAGAAAATAAATATATCAAAGGATTAAGAGTTTCTTTAAGTGGTCAAAACTTATTTACTATCACTGGCTATACTGGCGCAGATCCTGAGCCATCTTTAGCTGATAAAGGTTCTATTGACAATGGTGGATTCTTAGGATTAAATGCTGACCCATTAACTCCTGGTATTGACAGAAGATACAATTATTTTGCATCTAGAACAGTAACCTTAGGTGTAAATGTTAACTTTTAAAAAATAAGCAATGAAAAATATATATAAATTATTTTTAATGTGCGGCGCACTTGTAGCTATAAGTGCCTGTACGGATTTAGAAGAAACCTTAGTAGGTGAGGTTGATGCTCCATTTAACGGAGAAGAACCAACTTTTGGAACCTTCGATGGTGGAGGATCAGGACCCAGTGATGCTGTAAGTTCTGCATATAATCAGTTGAGAGAATCAGGCTCTGCAAATCATGGCGGATATTGGTCAGTGCAATCTGTTTCTACTGATGAAATGGCAGTAACCCAAAAAGGTGGTGACTGGTATGATGGCGGTATTTGGATTGATATGCATAGACATACATACGGCCCAGGTAACGGACCAGTAAATGATACATGGGGAGCTCAATACTCCGCAATAGGAGCATGTAATACTGCATTAGCTGCTGGGACACTAGATGACAACCAGACAGCTCAAGTAAGAGCATTACGTGCATTCTTTTACTTGCGTTTATTGGATTTATATGGTAGAGTAAAAATTGTAACAACACCGGGAGAAGATGCTCCTCAAGCAACAAGAGCTGCTGTTTTCAATTTTGTTGAATCTGAGCTTTTAGGAGCTTTAGGAGTTGCAGCAATTACTCCTACTATGGATTTATCTGCAAGCCCTTTAACTACTGCGCCAGATCCTTATAGAATTAATCAATATGCCGCATTAGGTTTATTGGCTAAATTATATTTAAATGCCGAAGTATATGCAGGAACACCTAGATATACTGAAGCAGCAACAGCTGCAGGCTATGTAATTGACAATGGTGGTTATGTTTTATGTGATGATGGTTGTGCTACACCTAATGTTGCACAAAGACCTTCTGTTGCGAGTGACCCAGATGAGTTAGAAGGTTATGCTGCCGTATTTGCACCTAACAACCAAAATAATCCAGAAATAATTTGGTCGATTGCCTATGACAATGTTACCGGTACAAATATGAATTTCGCACAAATGACACTACATTATTCTAGCCAATTTACTTGGAATTTACAAAATCAACCTTGGAACGGTTACTCCGCTTTAGAAGATTTTTATAATTCTTATGATGATACGGATGAAAGAAAGTCTGCCAACTTTATCGTTGGTGCACAATCAGATTACGAAGGATCTGTAATTTTGGATTACGCGGCAACAGGCGATGATTTAGAATTAAATTATTCAACAGATATTAATGAACTTGAGCCAAATGCATCTAGAAAAGGTGGAGCACGTTTAGGTAAGTTTAGCTTTAGACAAGGACAAAGAGATAACATGGATAATGACTTTCCAATTGTTCGTCTTGGAGATTTATACCTAATCAGAGCTGAAGGAATTGCAAGAGCGGCAGGAGCTTGGTCTTTAGCTTTACCAGATGTAAATACTATTAGAGCAAGAGCTGGTTTAACAGATGCTTTAGGATCTTTAACTGCAGAAGAGTTTTTAGCAGAAAGAGGTAGAGAAATGTTTATGGAAGTAACAAGAAGATCCGATCTTATCAGATTTGGAAAATATAATGATGCTTGGTGGGAAAAGCCAACATCTGCTGCATCTAAAAATGTATTCCCAATACCTCAAGAACAAATTGATGCTAGTAACGGAACTTTAACACAGAACCCTGGCTACTAGAACATAAATAATACCAATTATTTGAATAAAAAGGGATACTTTTATAAAGTATCCCTTTTTTTAAATTACATCATAATAGATGAGAAAAATATATCTATTTATACTACCTATTTTAACCCTATTTTCATGTAATTATCCAAAGAATGAAAATAAGTTATTCGAATTAAAAGGAGAATCTACAGGAATTACTTTTCAAAATAAATTAGCGTATACAGAAGAACTAAACCCTTATACCTATCGAAATTTTTATAATGGCGGCGGCGTAGCTTTGGGCGACATTAATAATGATGGATTACTAGACATCTATTTTACGGGAAATTTAGTAGACAATAAATTATACTTAAATAAAGGTAACTGGGAATTTGAAGATATCACTGTAAGTGCAGGCGTCTCTTGTTCTAATGTATGGTCTTCTGGCGTGACTTTCGTAGACATCAACAATGATAATTTATTAGATATTTACGTCTGCAAAGCGGGGCCACCTAGTGAGCATCCGAACAGACACAATGAATTATTTATTAACAACGGAGATCTAACATTCACAGAGGAATCAAAAAAATATGGGTTAGATATCGTAGGACTCTCAGTACAATCTGCATTCTTTGATTATGATAAAGATGGCGATTTAGACTGTTACCTACTAAATAATTCTATTAGGTCTGTAGGTGGGTATGATCTTATTAAAGATCAACGTAATGTTCCTACCTCTCAAGGGAACAAATTATTAAAAAACGAAAATGGAATATTTTTAGATGTTTCTAACGAGAACAACATTTATACAAGTGCTATTGGATTTGGACTAGGCATCACATTAAGTGATTTTAATGGCGATAGTTGGACAGACATATATATATCAAATGACTTTTTTGAAAAAGATTATTTATACCTTAATAATAAAGGATTAAACTTCACTGAATCTTTAGAAGAAAACTTTTCTTCTATCCCAATGGGATCTATGGGGGCTGATATAGCCGACTTAGATAATGATTTACTTCCTGATCTTATGGTCACCGAAATGTTACCAAAAACCCTCGACCGGAAAAAAACTAAAGCATCTTATGACTCTTGGGATAAATACTCATTAGCCGTTAAAAATGGTTATTACCACCAATATCCTAGAAATACACTACAAAGAAATATGGGTGATGCTGGTTTTATGGAAATTAGTAGGTTCGCTGAAGTTGATGCTACAGAGTGGAGTTGGGGAACGCTCATTTTTGACATAGATAATGATGGACTAAAAGATATCTTTGTGAGCAATGGAATTTACAAGGATCTATTAGATAGGGATTACCTTAATTATATGGCTAATGAAGAAACCATTAGAAATATGATAACAAATGATAAGAAAGTCATCACAAAACTAATTGATTTGATGCCTTCAAATGCAGTACCTAATGCAACATTTTTAAATGAGGGTCACTTTTTATTTACAGAGTCCAGTAGTAAATTGGGATTAGACCAGCAAAGTTTTAGTAACGGTAGTGCTTATGGAGATTTAGATAATGATGGTGATTTAGATTTAGTAATTAACAATGTTAATATGCCGTCATTTATTTATGAAAATAAATCAGACTCTACCGTAAATAAAAGTATTAAAATTAGATTTAAAGGAGGTAATGGTAACACCAATGCTATAGGTGCAAAAGTTATTGCATATTATAATAATGAAACGACTAGCTACCATGAGAACTACCCTTCAAAAGGATTCCAGAGCTCTATTGCTCCTGAAATAGTCATTGGATTAGGTAATACCAACAAAATTGATAGTTTAAGTATTGAATGGCCAGAAAATAAAAAAACCATCTTAAAAAATTTGAGATCCAATTTCACATATACTGCTAATCAGAAAGACAGCAAGCCTTATACTTTCAATAAACACCCTAATAACGAAACAAACATAAAACCTTCCGATACACTAGTTGCTTTTAAGCACGAAGAAAATAATTATATAGATTTTAAGAGAGAACAACTGTTGGATAGAATGACCAACAATGAAGGTCCATCCATAGCGGTTGCAGACATTAACAACGATAATTATCAGGACCTCTATATTGGAGGAGCTAAAAATCAATCTGGAAAATTATTTTTATCAAATACTGATGGCACCTATAAGACTATAGACAGTCCTTTTTTACAAGATAAATATTCTGAAGATACAGATGCTGTATTTTTTGACAGCGATAACGATGGTGACTTAGACCTGTATGTGTCCAGTGGTGGCAAAGCATTTTCTAAATATGACTATCATCTCGATGATCGATTATACATCAACGAAAATAATACATACAAAAAAAGCGCTACATTACTCCCTTTTCCTAAAAGAATAAGTAGCGCCACGATAAGCGTTTCCGATTATGATAAAGATGGAGATTTAGACCTATTTATAGGTGAAAGATATAACCCCCAAGTATATGGACAACCTGGCTCAGGATATATTTTAAAGAACAATGGAAACAACAATTATAGCCTTGATGAACAAGCTTCTTTAATTAATATAGGGATGATCACTGCATCTGAATGGGTAGATATCAATAATGATACATGGCCAGATCTAGTTGTAGGTGGTGAATGGATGCCCATCACTGTATTAATTAATACAAAGGGAAAATTCTCGAATCAAACATCAGAATATCACTTAGATAATTCAATAGGCATATGGACTGCCTTGAAAACTATAGATGTTGATAATGATGGCGATCTAGACATCGTAGCAGGTAATATTGGTAAAAATACTTTTTACAAAAAAGGCACCACTATTTTCGTTAGCGATTTTGACCTTAATGGCACCACTGAACAGGTAATTTGCCAGAAAATTGAAAATAAATATTACCCTATACTTGATAGAGATGAATTACTATCACAAATGCCATCTTTGAAAAAAAAGATCCTGTATTACAAAGATTATTCAATGGCAGACATGACTATAATTTTTTCTCCTGAGGTATTAAAAAACGCTCTAAAGATAGAATTAGACACTCCCTACTCTACTTTGTTTTTAAATAATGAAAATTCGTTTTCAGAAAATATCCTTCCTCCAGAAATTCAATATTCATCGGTGCATGCCATAGAAGCTTTGGATGTAGACAGCGATGGGTTACAAGATCTATTTATGGGAGGGAATCAATTTCTAATAAAACCACAATTTGGTAAATTAGATGCATCCAAGGGCTGGTTGTTATTGAATAAAATGAATGATGAAAATTATTTTGGAACAGTAAAGGCTTTAAATATTGATGGCCAAATAAGAGATTTTAAAATAATTGAACATCAGACTAAAACTATTTTAACTACAGGTATTAATAATAATTATTTGTTATTTCATGAAATCAAATTACACTAACATACTTTTCGCACTCCTAATTACATCAATAACAGCACTAACTTCTTGTCAATCAGAATACACAAAACTGGTAAACAAAGAAATGAATACTGGAGTTGTCTATGACTCTATTCTACTCGATTTAAATTTTGGTGACACAAAAGAGCGCTTTTTTAATCGATGCTGGGAACTAAACAAAGAAAAACTTGTAGCCCAAGGCCCCAATAATGACTATGTCAAATATGCAATGCCACAGAAATTTGAAGAGAATTCTGGCAAATATTTAAACATGTTATTCTATGCTAAATTTGATAATGCTTCTAAAATAAAATCTTTCGATTTAAAATTTAATTATACCGGTTGGGCACCATGGAATAAAGACCTATATGCAAGTAAGTTATTACCTAAAATATGTGACACGATCTTAAAATGGTATCCTGGAAATAAATTTATTGATATTGACCGAGAGGATGCTCCAAAATTAAAAGTAAAAGTTGATGGAAACAGGCAAATAACTGTCTTCTCGGAAGAAAACACAAAAGATGTTTCTGTATTGATTGAGGATTTAAGAATAAAAATGAAAAATTTAAAATAGCATGATGAAAACCAAATTCACCATAATTTTAATACTTATTATTTCAATTTTCTCTTGTAAAGAAAAAATTGAAAAAGTGAATGCCGAAGTAGAGGAGAATCTATTTCATCTAGTATCCCCAAATGAATCTGGGATAGATTTTGCTAATAAACTAGCTTTCTCACAAGAGTTTAATGTCTATAAGTATCGAAATTTCTATAACGGGGGTGGAGTGTCAATTGGAGATATTAATAATGATGGCCTGGCAGATATATACTTTACAGCAAACCAGTTGAGCAATAAACTTTACTTAAACCAGGGAGATTTTAAATTTAAAGACGTTACGGAAGAAGCTCATGTAGGCGGTAATAAAGCTTGGTCAACAGGTGTCACTATGGCTGATATTAATGGTGATGGTTTCTTAGATATTTATGTCTGTAATTCCGGAGATGTTTCTGGAGACAATAAACAAAATGAACTATTTATTAATAATGGAGACGGAACATTTGCTGAAAAAGCCCAAGAATATGGACTTGATGACAAAGGATTTTCGACCCACGCATCTTTTTTTGATTTTGACAAAGATGGAGATTTAGATGTGTACATTCTCAACAATTCATACCAAGCAATAGGTAGTTTTAACCTTCAGCGGAATGAACGACCAAAAAGAGATCTTCTAGGTGGAGACAAACTAATGGAAAACGTTGATGGGAAATATGTTGATATTAGTGAAAAAGCTGGAATATATGGCAGTGTAATAGGCTTTGGACTAGGCGTTACTGTTGGAGACACGAATAACGATGGCTGGGAAGATATTTATGTGTCCAATGATTTTTTTGAACGAGATTACCTTTACATTAATCAAAAAAACGGTACGTTCAGAGAATCACTTACAGAACAAATTAATTCTATTAGCGGGGCTTCTATGGGGGCCGATATGGCTGACATAAATAATGACGGCTATAATGATGTATTTGTAACAGAAATGCTTCCTTCCGATTATAAAAGACTAAAAACTGTAACCACATTTGAAGATTGGAACAAACTACAATATAATATCAAAAATGGATATTATAATCAGTTCACAAGAAACACATTACAATTAAATAATGGCAACTCTACTTTTAGTGAAATAGGTAGACTGAGTGGAGTTGAAGCATCAGACTGGAGTTGGGGGGCATTACTATTTGATATGGATAATGACGGATTAAAAGATTTATATATTGCTAACGGAATTTTTAAAGATTTAACAAACCAAGATTACCTTCAATATATATCTAATGAAGAAGTAATAAAAGGTATCGTACAAAATAATGAAATTGATTACAAGAAATTAATTGAGATTATTCCTTCTAATAAAGTTGAAAATCAAGCCTATAGAAACTTAGGCGATTTGGAATTTGAATTCTATGATACATCTGGATTAATAGCTCCTAGTTTCTCAAATGGCTCTGCCTATGGAGATTTAGATAATGATGGCGATTTAGACCTTGTTGTAAACAATGTAAATATGGCATCTTTTCTATACAGAAATAATGCCAACAAAAACAAGGAGAATCACCATCTGAAACTCATTTTAAAGGGCGAAGGATTAAATAGCAATGCAGTTGGCGCTAGAGTGTATATAGAGACCCCTACAGATACTTTTTATCTTGAACAACAACCTATCAGAGGTTTTCAATCTAGTATGGACCTTAGGCCTAATTTTGGTTTAGGAAAAGCTACAAACGTTTCTATAAAAATTCTTTGGCCCAATGGAAAAATTACCTATTTAAAAAATCAACAAGTAGACAAAACCGTAACGCTTTTTCAAAAAGATGGAACCACATTTACGGAAAACAACAACCCTAAAAAAAACACCCTATTCTATAAAGACACTACATTACTAAAATATTTGCATATTGAAAGTAAGTTTATTGATTTTAATAGAGATAGATTGTTGAATCATATGTTAAGTACAGAAAGTCCTAAAATAAGTTTAGGCGATGTTAATAATGATGGCATAACAGATGTTTTTATTGGAAGCTCAAAAGGAAAGTCAAACTCTATTTATCTCGGAACTAAAAAGGGATATGAATTACTTGATAACAAAGCTTTTGAAAAAAACGCAATTAATGAAGATACAGCTAGTATATTCTTCGATGCTGACAATGATGGTGATTTAGATTTATACGTATGCAGTGGAGGTGTTGAATTTTCTCCCTTCTCTCCTAATTATTATGACCATTTATATTTTAATGATGGAAAAGGTAATTATACCGACTCCAATCAAAAATTACCTATATTAAATTCCTACAAAAGCACCAGCACCGTTAAGGCTATTGATTTCGATAATGACGGAGACCAGGATCTTTTTGTTGGAGAACGTTCCATTGCAGGGCGCTATGGACTAAACTGTTCTGGATTCATTTTAGAGAATGATGGTCATGGGATATTTAAAGACGTTACAAAACAAATTGCTCCCGAATTACAAAATATCGGGATGATTACTGATGCCATTTTTGATGATTTTAATAATGACAATGTACCAGACCTAATTCTCATAGGAGAATTTATGAAGCCACAAATTTTCCAGAATAAAAACGGAAAATTTAAACGTAATGATAATAATGATTTAGATGCAGGTTGGTGGAATATCATCAAGACTGCAGACTTAGACAATGATGGTGATTTAGATCTTATTATTGGTAATCATGGACTAAATAGCAGGTTCAAAGCAACCCGCACTAATCCTATAAAATTATTTGTAAAAGATTTTGATCAAAATGGATATATGGATCCCATTCTTGCTTTTAAAGCTAAAAATGGTAAGGATTATCCCTATGCATTAAGACACGACTTGATTGATCAAATTAAAAGTCTCAAAAGGAAATTTCCTAATTATGAATCTTTTCAAGACGCAACTATTGAAGATATGTTTGGTACTGCTGCGCTAAAAGATGTTGTGCCATTGGAAGCAACCACATTAGAAAGTATCATTTTAATTAATGAAGGAAATTTTAACTTTAAAAAATTGAAACTGCCAAAAGCTGCACAATTGGCACCAATATACGCTATCGAAGCTTTTGACTTTGATGGTGATAATGATATAGATATTTTGATGGGAGGAAATTTATTTAATGTAAAACCACAAGTAGGAAGGTATGACGCTAGCTATGGTGTTTACCTTGAAAATATGGGAGGTTTGGAATTTAAATATTCAAATAAAAACAAAGGTTTTAATTTATCAGGAGAAATACGAGATATAAAAGTAGACCCAAAAAATTCTGTAATTTTTGTAGCAAGAAACAATGATTCTCTGCTAACATTTAAATACTAATTCAATATGGTTTTGAAGTTAAAGTTCATTACAATCCTACTCTTTATTGGTTGCATATTTTCTTGTAAAAATATTGAAACCAAAACACCCTCCAATAAGGATGACAAGTCTATCAAACTTTTTAAGCCTTTAAATACACAAGAAACTGGATTAATATTTAAAAACCAGTTAGCATATCAAGAAGAACTAAATATTATAGATTACTTATACTACTATAATGGTGGAGGTGTAGCTATTGGAGATATAAACAATGATGGTTTAGACGATATTTACTTGACTGCCAACCAAGGTACTGATAGGCTATTTCTAAATTTGGGCAATTTGAAATTTAAGGACATCACCGCTTCTTCAAATATTGAAATGAGCAATACTTGGTCCTCTGGCGTAACTATGGAAGATTTGAATAACGACGGCTTATTAGATATCCACGTTGCTAAAGTTGGTGTCTTCAAAAATTTAGAAACCCACAATTTAGTATATATTAATCAAGGAAACTTATCTTTTAGAGAACAATCTACAGAGCTAGGCTTAGCTTTTAAAGGATATAGTACGCAAGCAACCTTCTTAGACTACGATCAGGACGGTGATTTAGATATGTACTTGCTCAATCATTCTGTGCATACGCCTAGAAGCTACGGTTCTACTGACAAGAGAAAAGTTACAGACAGCATATTTGGAGATCGATTTTATGAAAATAAATTAAATGAAGGGCAATTTAAATTTGAGGAAGTAACACGCAAAGCAGGCATCTATTCCAGTGCTTTAGGCTACGGTTTAGGAATTGTAGCAACAGATGTTAATAACGACGGCCACATGGATCTATATATAGCTAACGACTTTCATGAAAATGATTATTTATATATTAATCAAGGCAATAAGGCCTTTAAAGAATCTGCTGAGCTTTATTTACCACATACCAGCAGATTCTCTATGGGTGTTGACGCTGCTGACCTAAATAATGATGCCTTAGTAGATATTTTTACTTTAGACATGATGCCCTATACAAAGGACGTACTTCTAAAATCTGGAGGAGAAGATACTGATAAGGTAACAGAAATAAAGAAAAACTTTGGCTTCAGACCACAATACGCACGAAATAATTTTCAATTAAATACGGGAAATAATTCCTTTACAGATATCGCTCTAATAACAGAAACATATGCTACTGATTGGAGCTGGTCTACTTTAATTCAAGATTTTGATAATGATGGTTTAAATGATATTTTTATTACTAATGGAATATTTAAAAGACCTAATGATCTAGATTATATAAAATATTTAAGTACTGTTAATTTCGCAAACTATACCAAAAGCAAGCAAACAGAAATTGAAAAAAAGTTAATTGAAGAAATGCCTACTTTGAAAATTCCTAATGTGCTCTTTAAGAATGAAGGCAACCTTTCTTTTAAAAAATTATCTTCCGAAGTCGGGTTATCAGATTCGTATTCTAATGGTGCTGCGTATAGTGATTTGGATAACGATGGTGATTTAGATTTGGTCATAAATAATATTAATGAAAATGTTACCCTTTTAGAAAATACCAGCAACGACAGTACAACAAACAACTTCATTCAATTTTCGTTTGTAACAGATAGTGTAAATAAAAACTCAACTGGAATAAAAGTCAAATTACATAGCAACGGTAAAATTTTTGTAAGAGAACAGAGCCCCACAAGAGGATTTCAATCTTCATCATCTAGGAAATTACATTTTGGTTTAGGGTCAATAAATCATATTGATTCCGTTGAAATTATATGGCCAGATAAAACTATTCAAACCACAAAAAACAGTGCACTCAATTCGTTAAACACTATTATAAAAAATATAAATCGGAAACATTCTAACAAAAAGGAACTAGCCCATGATTATATCTACAGCAAATTCCCATACCAACATTTGGAAAACAATTATCAAGATTACTCCAGAGAACCTTTGATTCCTGAAAAACTATCCAATGAAGGTCCTGCAGTAGTTTATGCAGACTTTGATGGAGACGGCACCAAAGATTTATACTTAGGTGGCGCCAGATTTCAAGAACCCTATTTTTATATTCAATCAAAACAGAATACGTTTAGCCCCAAGACTGTCTCTGACTTCGTCAAAGATAAGAGCTATGAAGATATTTCTGCAGCTGCATTTGACTTGGAAAATGACGGCGACTTGGATCTATACGTTGTCAGCGGAGGAAACGATCTGAAGGAGGGGGATCCAAACCTACAAGATAGAATTTACATTAATGATGGGAAAGGAAACTTTGAAAGGCTACAGGCACAACTTCCTACCTCCAATGGTGGAGTAATTGCGGTAGGAGATTATGATTCTGACGGTTTTGATGATTTATTCATTGGTGCCCGATCTATTCCTGGAGCCTATGGCAATACCCCAGTTAGTCTTATCCTGAAAAATACAGGTAAGGGTAATTTCCAAGTAACGGCACAAGACAAATTAGGAATGATAACCGACGCTAAATGGATAGATATCAATAATGATACTTTCCTGGATCTTGTAATCGTGGGTGATTGGATGCCCATAACAGTACTGCTAAATAACAAAGAAGGTAAATTTACCAATGAAACTCAGAAGCTTGGTTTAGGTAGTACTAGTGGTATGTGGAACTGCATAGCATTTGCAGATATAGACCGTAATGGTAAAATTGATATTATAGCGGGAAATGCAGGTGAGAACTTTAAATGGAAAGCAAGTGTTGAAAAACCGATAAAACTATATATTGATGATTTTGATAAGAATGGACAACCAGATCCAATAATTTTTTATAACTTTTTTGGAGATCAAATTCCTTTTGCCTCAAAAGATAAATTAACTGGACAACTTCCCTATTTAAAAAAGAAATTTTTAAGCTACAAGTCATTCTCAAAAGTTTCATCTATAGAAGAATTAACAGGAAAGTCAGCGCAAGACATTAAAATGATAAAAGAGGTAAAAGAATTACGCTCAATGCTATTTTTAAACCAAGGAGATGACTTCAAAGGATCTGCTCTTCCACGTGAATCTCAATTTAGTAGTATTCAAGATTTTACCATTGTAGAAACTGGAAAAGCAACAAAAATTTATTTCGTGGGCAATTCTTTTAATTATGTGACGGAATTAGGCGCTAGCGACGGTAATGCTGGTGGAGTTTTAACAGCCAATAAGTCCGGCGATTTTGAAAAAACAGTACCTTTACAACTCCCTAATAATCAGGAATACCGAAAAATAATTCCGTTAGAGAATCATATGTTTCTGGTTTTAAGCAACGATAATAAGGCACTAATAATACAATCTAAGTTCAACTAAAAAATAATTTATAACCAGATATGATTTTAAAAAATCAAGTATTCATAATTTTCGCTCTAGTACTTTTATTTAGCAGTTGTAAGGAAAACATAGCTTATAAAGAAAAATTAAATGATCCCGAAATTTTTCAGGCTTCCATGAAAAAATTAACAGATGTAATTGTCTATGATATTTTTTCTCCTCCAGTTGCATCTAGAGTATATATGTATCCAACATTAGCCTCGTATGCTATTATGCAAAAGGCATATCCGGAAAAGTATAATTCTTTAGAAGGGCAAGTAAATGGGTATACTGATATCCCAGAACCCAATGACGAAAATATAAATATGCATTTGGCGTCAATCCATGCATTTTTAACTATTGCTAAACACCTCATTTTTTCAGAAGAAAAAATAGATGAATATCAACAAAACATCTATGCTGAGTTGCAAAAAGATGGCCTGCCAGATGAAGTTTTAGAAGCCTCTAAAAATTACGGAACCTTAGTATCCAAACATATTTTAAAGTGGGCAGATACTGATATGTATAAGCAAACTAGAACCTACCCCAAGTATACTATTTTAGAGGAGCCGCAATACTGGAAACCTACCCCTCCTGACTATATGGATGGAATAGAGCCTTCATGGAATAAAATGAGGACATTAGTTTTAGATTCTGCAGGACAATTTCCTCCTGTACCACCCCTTCCTTACAGCTTAGATAAGGAGAGTGCTTTCTATAAGCAATTAATGCAAGTGTATGATGTAGGTTCTGGTGCTGATTCCAATCATAAAGAGATTGCTAGTTTTTGGGATTGCAATCCATATGTTTCTCACCACAGAGGTCACGCTATGTTTGCTACTAAAAAAATAACCCCTGGTGGACATTGGATTGGTATTACCGCTATAGCCATAAGAAAAACGGATACAAATTTTGACGAGACCATAAATGCGTATGCCAATGTAACCACCTCTTTGTATGACGGGTTTATTAGTTGTTGGGACGAAAAATGGAGAAGTTTAGTGGTAAGACCTGAAACTGTAATTAATCAGAGTATAGACGAAGAATGGGTTCCTTTGTTACAGACCCCTCCATTCCCGGAATACACAAGTGGTCATTCTGTAATTTCAAGAGCCGCCGCCGTTACCCTAACTAGTCTTTTTGGTGACAACTTTAGTTTTGAAGATACAACAGAGGAAGAATATGGCCTACCTACTCGTAATTTCACCTCATTTCTACAAGCTTCAGATGAAGCTGCGATCTCAAGGCTTTATGGAGGTATTCATTATATGATGGCTATTGAGGAAGGTGTAAAACAAGGAGAAAAAGTGGGGTTATATATTACTAAAAACCTCAAAACATTAAAGTAAGCATAAAATAGAAACCATAAAAAAGGGAACGCTTTACAGCATTCCCTTTTTTATTTAATTACATTATAAAGTTTCTAAATAACAGGACTACTTCGCAAAGTAGACATAAATAGCAATTACAATAACACATATTGCTAACCCTACCTGATTTACATACTTATAAGGTGTAATAGAAACCTGATTGGTATATTCCAATACAAATGGTTCTTTTCTAGGGTATAGCTTACCTATGACAAGCATGATTATTACATTCAACACAAACAAGATTGCATTTACATGCAAGAAATGAGGGTAATCATCCGCACCAAACACATATGGTTTTAATATAAATTGACTAATGATGTATAAAACGGATCCTGAAATAATACCAATTTTAGCTGCCATTGCAGGTACATTTTTGGTCAAATACCCCACAATAATTATTGAAAAAATTGGAATACTATAGATTCCATTTATCTCTTGTAGATAATAAAACAAACTACTTGCATTTGCAATTAATGGCGCTATAAACATTGCTGCTAATGCCAAACAAATCCCAAATATTTTACCATACTTAACTACCAATTTTTCAGGCGCCTCTGGATTAATGTGTTGCTTGTAAATATCAATCCCAAAAAGAGTTACGGAACTATTTAGTACACTATTAAATGAGCTCAAAATAGCCCCAAAGAGTACTGCTGCAAAGAAACCTACAAGTGGTTTTGGCAATACGGCACGTACAAGTTCTGGATACGCCATATCACTAGACGCTAAACCGCCTTCAAAGTAATGATAAGCAATCATACCTGGTAATACCAATATTAAGGGCCCTAGTATTTTTAAAAATGAGGCCAATAACAAGCCCTTTTGACCTTCAGCCAAATTTTTAGCCCCTAATGCGCGTTGTATAATTTGTTGATTGGTTCCCCAATAGAACAACTGCACCAACATCATTCCTGTAAATATGGTTGCAAAAGGTACTTCTTGTCCTGGATTTCCAGTAGAATCAAAACGTTCAGGGTTGGCTGTCATCAACACATCTAAACCATTTAATACACTACCACCACCAATAGCCATCAATCCAAAAACAGGAATTAACATACCTCCAATTAATAAACCAACAGCATTTATAGAGTCGGACACCACAACTGCTTTTAATCCTCCAAAGACTGCATATATTGACCCAATAATCCCTATTCCCCAAATACAGAGTACAAGGGCTGTTTTATCCGAAACACCCAAAAGCGTAGGAATATCAAACATTCCGCTAATGGCTACAGAACCGGAATAAAGTATTACTGGTAGTAACACCACCACATATCCCGTTAAAAATAAGCCCGAAGTTATCGTTTTAGTCGTAGTGTCAAAACGGTCTGCTAAAAACTGTGGCACAGTAGTTATCCCGCCTTTTAAATATCTAGGCAATAAGAAGATTGCGGTTACCACTATGGCTATAGCAGCTAATGTTTCCCAGGCCATAACAGATAATCCATCTTTATAAGCACTACCATTTAAACCTACAATCTGTTCTGTAGATAAATTTGTTAGTAATAAAGAACCTGCAATTACTCCTGCCGTTAAACTCCTTCCTCCCAAAAAATAACCATCAGATGAAGATTCATCTGTCTTCCGCGTAGCAAAGTAAGATATGATAGCCACAAGTGCTGTAAACCCTACAAATGAAATAATTCCCAACATTTTTATTAAGTTTGATTATAATTGATAAATATATTGGAATTATTACAAATAATTGAATTTAGTAAGGGCTAAATCTTTTAATTCATTAACCATTTACGAATTCGATACAACTACAACGTTTTCTTTAATCAAAAATTCAATTTAACAGGAATTTCACCATTTTAAAAAAGCTATTTCGTTGCTTTGTAAAATCTAATTGATAACTATTTAAATCTTAAAAAAATGAAACTTTTATCGTTTGTATCTATTGCCATTTTTTTAACGGGGTGCTCAAACTACGGACAATTAACCTTTGTGACCAAACTACCTAAAGCTGTAAAAGAAAATTCTGGAATTGCTTATTATGGGAATGAGAAAGCCTGGTTTGTAGAAGACCATGGAAATGATGATATCTTGTACCAAATAGATTTTAATGGTAAGATTCTAAAAGAGCTTCAAGTGAAAAATGGTGGAAATCAAGATTGGGAAGACCTAACTCAAGACAAGAAAGGGAATCTTTATATTGCAGATATTGGAAACAACACAAATGAACGAAAGGATCTAGTAGTCTATAAAGTCCCAAATCCTGAGATAGAACCCGGTGATAAGATAGATGCTCAAAAAATTGAATTTTATTATCCAGACCAAAAAGAGTTTCCTCCTAAAAAAGATCATTTAATTTATGATGCCGAAGCCTTGTTTCATTTTAACAATGCACTTTATATCATCACAAAGAATAGATCACGACCATTTACTGGAAAAACTTTTATTTATAAAATTCCAGATACTCCAGGAAAATACGCTGCAGAGTTAGTGGGTGAATTTACTCCTTGTGAAACTGCTCGAGTTTGCCAAGTTACCTCAGCTACAATTTCTCCTGACGGAAAAAAATTAGTGATTTTAGGATATGGTTTTTTATGGATTTATTCTGATTTTAAAGGCGATGATTTTATTAATGGCACGTTAAAGACTATAGATCTAGGTGCCACTACACAAATAGAATCGGTTTGTTTTAAAGATGATAACACTCTTTTAATCTCTGATGAAGAGCGCGCTAAAACGGGTCAAAATCTATATTCCTATTCCTTGAAATAAAAAAAGGTAATGGTACCTAAAATCCAAAGCCTAGACCAAAACTAAACCTTGGTCCGTCTTCGCTATTAAAAACAGCTAAGTTAACAGAAAGTAGGTCTGCCGCATTTAAGAAAAAACCACCTCCATAAGAGGTGTGCCATGTATTAGAATCTACAGTAGGCACCCAAACTTTACCATAATCAAATCCTGCAAAGACTCCCATTGCAGTGGGTAAAATACTAGTTCTCATTTTCTTTAAGCTAAAACGAAGGTCTGTATTTTGATAGTAGGAAGATTTTCCTGTAAATCGTTGATTTCTAAACCCTCTCAGCCCATCTACTCCCCCTATACTTGCCCCTTGGTAAAATTCAAAATCGTTTCCTACAATAAAATGTCCTTTCCATTTTGTAGCAAGAACTAGTCTCCCGTTAGGTATTAATTTATAATCAAAAGACAAGCTGGGAATAAGGTAAGCAAATCCATTATCAGTATCACTCAAATCGGTCTTATAACCAGCTTTCAGCGCTGTAGCCATTCCTAAGGTTGGAAAAGCTTGGTTATCTTTATTTTCATAGGTATACTCTGCTTCGCTTCCAATAAAACGATTCGTGGTCTCTTCCCCGTTTTCTTGGTAAAACTCATTTACAAATCTATCCGCCGTTTCTTCTACTTCTATAGATTCTATCATAAGTCCCGCTTTGAACTTTGCTCCTAATCTTCCTCTCCACACCAATGAAGGTGCAAACTTTAAGGTTTCAATACGTACTCTATTATAGTCTAGGTCAAAATCATCATCAAAATTTTCTGTATCATTCCCGAAACCAAAAAAATTGATCGCAAAATTAGGGCTCGTGAATCGCGCAGCAATTTCTAGGTTCCAATTTTCAAAAATATGCGCAAATTCTCCTTTGTAAGCAACATCATAACCACTGGTAGCAAAGTAATAGGATGCCATAATATCATGCTTCTCTGTGAACGGATTTTGTCTAAACCCATTATAAGTATAGGTATTCTGAAAACCAATTTTAATACCATCATCTGGATTAAAACCAATAGTCGGTATAATTTGGTTTGTGCTATTTCTTATTTTTAATGGCTGGTACGTATTCACAGTATAATCATCCATCAACTTTACTTTTGTACCCTTTATTTTTTTAAACGTATTCTTTTTACTTTTATAATCGTAAATACTAATATTTCTAGCCGTCTCTATATTATAAATGTCATTATTCTGCCCTCCTATTAATCGTACTTTAATAGCGTTGTTTTTTACTCCTTTTACCTCAAACAAATCATCATCATCCAAGCCATACACCCAAATTTCTTTAGTTGTTTTTTTATTAAATATTTTTTCAAAAAACAGTTTTTTCTTTTTATCGCCTATATTTCTGTACGCTTTGATTTCCGTTTCATTTTCATTAATTCTGTTAATCTCAAACCAGTCATCTTTATCAGTACCTGTAACTACAGCAAATTTATTCAAGATAGAAAAGTAGGTTTCTGCAGTTTCTGTTATCCCTGCCAAACGTGCCAATAAGGTATGTTTTATTTCTGCTACTTTCTCATCTCTCACCTCTTCAGGGAAAGCTAATAATGCTTCATCTATAATGGCTGGGGTAATATTTGCTTTCAGATAATTTGCCTGTTCTATCCATTCACTTTCTGTAGTCTCTGGTAATAAAGCCATATCTAACACATAGGTTTTAGGCGAGGAATTAAATCCTCTCACACTTCTAATTTCATCATTAAAACCTTCCATTAAACGCAATCCGGGGATTATTCTAGTCGCAACATTCATTAATAACCCATCTCCCATTTGTGAGAATACTTGGTCCCGATCTCTTGGCACCGGCTTGTATACTACCTTTTTGGTGTCTTTATCTTTAAATTCTGCCCAACGCCATTGATCGGTGTGCCTATCCCAATCGCCAATGGCCATATCAAATAAACGCGCTCTAATATAAAGTTTGGTATCAACGCTATATTTTTCATCGTCACGCAAATCCTCAAGCATAGAATCGGTACTTTTTAATTCATCGCTATACCCAAAACTCTTTAAATCTCCATGACCATCACCAGCATGCTCTTCAATCATGTAAAGCTCATCACCAAAAGTGTCATTATACTCTTTTAAGGCTGTTTGCTTAGGTACATAATAGAGAACAGGATTGGTATGGTACAAATCTACAGCATCAGACAACGTTGCCACGGCAAAAGGAGCAAAAGGATGCGCTCCCGTATAAAAATCTTCCAATAATTTCTCGGTATAGGTATCTCTCAAATCATCTACGACATATTGATCCTGAAATGCCATAGATTGAAGGTAGAGTTCTGCACTTTTACGAATAGCACGCATTACATATTCTTTACCACTTTCATCTCTTAATCTTAAGGATTTAGATTGATGACCGCCCCCTTTTTTTACTGGCACAAGGCCCCCAAACAACGTATCTAACCTTACGGTAGGAGCAGTTATCTTAGTTCCATAATAATTTCGATATTTTGTTCCCCAAATTTTTTCATGAAATTTAGATTTATCTACTTCTTCCGCACTATAAATTGAAGACGTTACGGTAGCGGGGAAGTTTTCATCATATACCGTATCAGATAAAAACCTATCTTTTTTTAATACTTCTGTCCCAAAAAGAAAATTCTCAGACAAATCATCATCCAAGCCATAAAACCGAACCTTAGAGGAACCATCTTTATAAATCTCGAGTACAGCATAACCCATTTGCCCGGTTGAAAACTCGCTACCATTCAGCAATTTTGTATGTCCCTTTTTTGATCCAGAGCCGCTTACGATTTGTGGGGTATTTTTCTCAACGATATATTGCAAAGTATGTTCATGACCAGAGGCAAAAATTACTTTATCAGAAAACTGGGCTAATGTGGTGATTCTATCACGTAGCTCCCGATACATTTTATTGTTATTGTCCTCAATAGAAGGCCCTGCTGTTTTTCTAAGCACGTTAGCTACGGAACCAAGTACGGGTAGAGGAACATTTTTATTGGAAGGATACAACTGTTGTCTTAATGTGGTTTGACCTCCATGAGAACCATAGGTAAACATAGGATGATGCATCGCAATTATAGTAGTACGCTCCCGATTATCTTTGATTACATCTTCTACTTCTAACAAAAATTTATCTCTACTTTTAATATCACATTTATCATTAATATCTGGGCGCTTATCCCAATTGGTAAGATACCATTCTGTATCGATCACTACGACCACTACATCCTCATTAATTTCAATGGTTTCTATAGGACATCCATTTTCCGGAAAAAAAACATCATCGCTATTTAATTTCTTTTGAATATATTCTTGCTCTCTCTTTAACCCTACTAACCCTTCGGTATACCAATCATGGTTCCCTGGAATAAAAAACTTAGTTCCTTTAAAATTAGCTAATGTTGCAATTTGAGCATTTAAGTGACTTGCGGCAGTTCGGTATGCCAGAGTAGAATCTACAGGATCTGGCAAACCTGCAGGATAAATATTATCACCTAGAAATATAGCCGTACTATTTTCATCGGCTACATTCAATCGCTCTTTGAATGCCTTTAATGCTGGATTCATTCCTCCTAAAGGAGACAAACCCGCATCACCGATCAAATAAAAGGTATGAGATACCTCTTTAGTTGTTGGTGTATCTTGACGATCTTCAATATTTTTATACTTAGCATGGTAAGTAGCACATCCTGAAAAAAACAAAAGAATTACGATAAGAGTAAAATGTTTACGCATAGCAGCAAGTAAAGAGTTATAAAATTTGTAATTTGGACTTTTAATCATGATTCATATGAACGACATATTATCCAAAACCGAAGAGTATGCTACGGATTTACTAGCTAAAAAATTAGATAGCAAATTTTTATATCATAATCTTAGACACACTCAAAGAGTCGTTAAAAGTACTAAAGAATTACTAAACTTTTATAACCTAAAGGACGAAGAAAGTAATGCAATCACTATTGCTGCATGGCTTCATGACATTGGATATACGGTAAGTTCTTCGGAGCATGAAGAGCACGGAGCTAAATTGGCCAAAACATTCTTGGAAGGTTTAAACTGTGATGCAAATTTGATAGATACCGTATGTGGTTTAATTTTAGCTACAAAAATGGGGCATAGCCCAAAGAATCTTTGTGAAGAAATAATAAAAGATGCCGATTGCTCTCATTTTGGACAGCATAGCTATTTGGAGACTTCCGAACTTCTAAGAGAAGAGCTGGCACTACTAGAAATAGCTTCCCTTACCCGCAAAGAATGGCGCGATAAGAATATAGAATTGTTCAGAACGCAACACCACTATTATACCACATATGCCAAAGAAAACTGGCAACCAATTAAGGATGAAAACCTGCAAGGTTTATTAAAGAAAAAGAAAAAAAACAGTAAGCTTGTTAAAAAAGAAAAGCTTAAAGTTAGCTTAAAAAATAAAAGCCCAGAACGTGGTATTCAAACCATGTTTAGAGTAACCATGCGCAACCATTTAAAATTGAGTGATATTGCGGATACGAAAGCAAACATTTTACTATCAGTAAATGCTATTATTATCTCTTTAATATTAGCTAATTTGATACCAAAACTAGACAACCCTAGTAATGATTATCTAGTGATACCCGCTGCAATATTTGTTATTTTCAGTGTGGCATCTATGATTATGTCTGTATTAGCTACCCGCCCTAATGTTACTAGCGGAGAGTTTAATAAAGAGGATGTAGAAAATAAAAAAGTAAACCTTTTATTCTTTGGGAATTTCCATAAAATGAAGCTAGAAGATTATGAGTGGGCTATTCAGGAATTGATCAAAGACCAAGAATACGTATACTCTTCGCTAACTAAAGATTTATATTTCTTAGGCTTAGTACTAGATAAAAAATACAAACTTTTACGTTGGACCTACACCATTTTCATGATTGGTATGGTGCTCTCTGTAATTGCTTTTTTCGTAGCTCTTAAATTCTACGGTCCGGAGCGTATTATAGAATTACCTACCTAGTAGTAGGAATCAATTTTAAATACCTCATACAATCAACCACCATTTTATTTAGCAGACTATCTTTTATTGAGATAGCTCTGTGCTGTTTTTAGTTGAATTAAATATAATTTTCAATGGCAACCACTGGTGAAAAACTTAAAGAACGCATCAAAGAACTTACTTGTCTCTATGAGGTAACTTCTATTATAGTTAATTGTGACTATAACCAATTAGAAACTTCATTAGAAGCCATTGTTGATTGCTTAAAAAAAGCAATGCGTTATGATGAAGATGCTTATGTTACACTTTCTTGTGACCAATACCATGTAACGTCTGCATCATTAATACCAGAACTAGTATTTCTGAAATCTTCTATAAAGGTATTTAATAAAATTGACGGACATATAACTGTAGGATACCCTGCCACCAATTTTATATCAGGCGATTTTTTGAAAGAGGAACTTACTTTATTAGACAATGTAAGCTTAGCTATTGGAAATTTACTAGAAAAAAAACAGATACGAGAGAATGAAATTGCCATTAAAAGGCAAGTTGAACGTTCTGACAGGCTCAATATACTAGGAGAAATAACCGCCGGTATAGCGCATGAATTAAACACCCCGTTGGCTAATATTTTAGGCTTTGCTGAGCTTTTAAGAAATAATCTTAAGGATGAAGAAGCAATTCGAGATTTAGATAAAATTGTAGATAGCGCTATCTTTTCCAGAGAAGTTGTAAAAAAATTAATGTTTTTTACTTGCGAAATGCCGCAACAAATGGGAGAACTTACGGTTAATCCAATAATCTTAGATGTTTTAAACCTGCTAGATCTCACATTTAAGAAAAGCAAGGTGAAATACGCTCTTTCGTTTAACAAAGAGAACATTCAGCTGAGGGCAGATAGCATACAATTAACGCAAGTACTGTTTAACTTAATTATGAATGCCATTTACTTTTCGCCCCCTAATACCACTATCACCATTACAGTTAAAGAACTTGCTCATGAGGTAAGAATTAGTATTTCTGATGAAGGTCCTGGAATAACTAAAGTCAACGAAGAAAAAATATTTCAACCGTTCTTTACCACTAAACCCGTTGGAGAAGGTTCTGGATTAGGTTTAAGCGTAGTACATGGAATCGTTAAAAGCCACAAGGGCCAAATTATATATTCACAAAACAAGCCAAAAGGCGCCACTTTTGTTGTTAATTTTCCAAAATTATAGGCATGGAATTACTTAAAGAAAATATTTTAATAGTTGATGACGATATTAATATCCTTGAATTACTACAACGACATTTACAATTACTCGACTATCATATCTATAAAGCGGTCTCTGTAAAGCAAGCGTTATATATTTTAAAAGATACAGAGATAGATTTACTGATAACGGATATTCAAATGCCAGAAGTAGATGGTTTAGAACTTATTAAATACGCTTCTGAACACTATCCGAAAATTCCAAAATTGGTGATTACGGGGTACCCTTCTGTAGACGGCGCATTAAACGTTATAAAATCTGGAGCTACAGATTACCTCACCAAACCTTTTACCAAGGAGGAACTTAAACTTGCTGTAAAGAAGAGTATCGAAAACAAAGCCATTAAACCTCCTCTTAGAAACACCACAACTGCAGGAAACTTAAATTCTGACATGATTGGTAATTCTCCCGCATTCAAAAAAATTACGAATATAATTAATAGAGTTAAAGATAATAAAGCCACGGTACTGGTCCAAGGTGAAAGTGGCACAGGAAAAGAACTAGTATCTAGGGCTATTCACTATTCAGGCAAATTCTCTAGAGAACCTTTCATTGCGGTAAATTGTGCTGCAATACCAGAAAACTTATTAGAAGCGGAACTCTTTGGTTATACTAAAGGAGCATTTACTGGCGCCAATGAAAATAGAAATGGCTTTTTTCAAGCCGCTAATAATGGTACATTATTCTTAGATGAAATAGGAAATGCATCCCTAGCCGTGCAAGCAAAACTCTTGAGAGCACTACAAGAAAAAGAAATTACAAAAGTAGGAGCCCAAAAAGTAGAAAAAATTGATGTTAGAATTATTGCCGCAACGAATGAAAATTTACAAGCAATGATTGCACAGAAATTATTCCGAGAAGATTTGTATTACCGTCTTACGGTTGTGCAAATTATAGTACCACCACTCCGAGACAGAAAAGATGATATTAGATTACTTACGGATAAGTTTATTCGAAAATATGGTATTGAATATAAAGACAGGATTTTGAATATATCAAAAGAAGCACTCACTATTCTTGAACGATACTCATGGCCAGGAAACATCAGAGAACTAGAGAATGTTATCCAAAATGCCGTAATTATGAGCGATGGTATTATTGATGTTGAAAACCTTCCTGAAAATTTAAAATTTAAAATAAAATTTCCTAAAAGCACACTCAAACCTCTTGCAGAAATTGAGAAAGAATACATAAAAAAGGTACTCCTTTCTACAAATAACAATAAAACAAAAGCGGCAGAAATTCTTCAAATAGATCGCAAAACACTCCGTGAAAAAATAAAATAAGGATTGGTACTAATATACCCAAATGGGTATTTCTTCCTCAATTAACAGAATTAAGAATTTTACAAAAACACAAATAAGGCATTGATTATCAAATCATTGTCTATTACTCTCTATATCCAACATTTATTGGCACGCAACTTGCCTACTGCTATAGTATTCATATTTGAAAATGTTGCTAACATAAGACTATGAATTTCAGGTTTCAGATTTTTGTTTGAAACCACCATCATAATCGTGGTTGATTGATGATATCTACTTGGCTTTCGATTACTAGGCTTCGGCCTAGTGAAAGTCAGGTAGATTATTAAAGCTTATAATTAGTGATCGCTTATGAAAAAATATAGCCATAGCATCTGTTCTACCTGTACACATCAAAAATATTGCGTACTTACTTCTAATCAAGAGCATATTAGTTCTTGCGGCGAGTATGAACACTTTACGGAACGTCTAAATTTTAATGAATACATAAGTATGCGTATTCAAACACCGAAGTATTAGTCTAAAAAAGAAACAATGATTGCAAAAGAAAAAGTTGTAAAAGCTACAAAGCAAGGCATGTTAGATAATGTAATGCGACAATTTAATAATGCCGCGGATATTATAAATTTGAATTCTAACATTAGAAAAATACTAGAAATTACCAATAATGAATTAGTGGTACATTTTCCTGTAAAAATGGATAATGGCGAAGTGGAAGTTTTCACAGGATATCGCGTACAACATAATAATGCGCTAGGCCCATATAAAGGTGGTTTACGCTATCACCCTACGGTAGATATTGATGCTGCAAGAGCCCTTGCGATGTGGATGACCTGGAAAACATCATTAGCAGGCCTACCTTATGGTGGCGCTAAAGGAGGCATTCAACTAGACCCATCTAAGTACTCTACCTCAGAATTGGAGCGTATTACAAGACGGTTTACATATGCATTAGGAGACAACATAGGACCTGAATTAGACATTCCTGCTCCAGATGTAAATACCAACCCCCAAACCATGGCTTGGATTCTTGATACGTATATGTCTACAAAATCACCAGCAGAACGCTCAAAAAATATGCATGTGGTAACAGGTAAACCGTTAGGTGCTGGTGGTTCTGAAGGAAGAGATCGCGCTACAGGGTACGGGGTATTTTTGAATATAAAATTTTGGGCATTAGACAAAAAAATAACATTAAAAGACAAACGATTTATTGTTCAAGGATTTGGGAATGTAGGATACTGGACCGCCCATTTTCTTGAAAGTGAAGGTGCTAAATTAGTCGCTGTTCAAGATCAGTTTGGCTGTGTTAGTAATGAAACCGGAATAGCCGTAGAGCAACTTTTTGATTATACAAAAGCAAACAACGGGAGCATTCTTGGATTTACAAATTCAACACCCATAGCTAGCAAAGATTTCTTTAGTATTGATTGTGACATCTGTATCCCTGCAGCTTTGGGCAATCAAATTACAGAAGAAAACGCACCGCTTATAAAAGCATACTTAATAGCTGAAGGTGCTAATGGGCCTACCGATGTAAATGCTGAAAAAATATTATTAAAAAAGGGTACTGATATTATTCCTGACATCCTATGCAATTCTGGCGGGGTAATTAGTAGCTATTTTGAATGGTTGCAGAACAGAAATGGCGAAATATGGCATCTGAATGAAGTTCTTGAAAAACTAGAAAAAAAGCTTGAAGAATCGTTTAGAAAGGTGATTGAAACATCAAGAAAGAAAGATGTTGATATGAGAACTGCAGCTTTTATAATTGCCATTGAACGATTAGAACTTGCGTACGTGCAACGAGGAATTTTCCCTTAATAGCGCGGTACTTACAATTTAAATGCATTGAGATGAAATACGGAACTATAACAATTGAGAAGAAAGAATACGTGATGCTAAAACGGTTCTTGCACTTATCTGGTTACCATAGAGATATTACGTTTAAGAAGTCGATAAAAAAACTATCAGAAGAATTAAGTTTTGCTAAGATTTGTGACCATGAGGAGATGCCGGTAGACGTTATTCGCTTTAATTCTGTGGTAACTATTACAGCAAATAATGGATGGGCAAAAGAATTCCAATTAGTTACCCCAAAAGATAGCGACTTAAAAAACAATAAGGTTTCTATTCTTACTCCTATGGGAGCTGCTGTCATTGGTTATGCAGAAGGTGATACCATTCTATGGGAATTTCCTACTGGCGAACAACAATTAACGGTTTCTAGAGTAGAGCAGAAAAATAGTCAAATTGATATTAATGTTTTATTATAAAAAAATAATGAGGACATTTCACCCTACAGAGTCAGACCATTTAATTTTCTTGAGAAAAGATAAGGCAGAGATTGAAAACTGGATAGAACAGCTAGAGTTTATCAATACTGAATTAGAATACTTTACAGAGATTGAACATAAAATACTCAAAGACAACGCTATCAATCAATTGATCCAAACGTTAAAACGAGGAAACACGCTAAAATTAGGTATCCTCTATCGCTGTGAAAGCAATATGTCCAAAATGAAAGAATGTGATAACATGCAGTGTGATGCGTACTATTTAAATAATCATGAAAAAAATAGAGTATCGTACATAGAGCACATGAAACTATGCTATACATTAAAAACTAAAATTTATGATAGTCTACTCAAATTTAAAGTTACTTAAGTAGCTTATATTTTGAGCTCATCTATAAGATCTTCGTAGGTGTACATCTTGTCTTGATGTGCATCTACGCCATCTTTTACAGAATACATGATATCTGCACGTATAGCCTTTAAGCCTGCCACGCCTTGCAATCCTTCTAGCTCTACTATTTCTAATTTACCACTAAAATAGCCTTTAGATTTTAAGAATTTTATATAACGTAGATATTCTAGTTCATCACTTTTCTGAGCATATACTATAACCATTTTACCCGGTTCCGTTATACGCTTAGTTGTCCCTTTTATGTAAGATTTATCAATACGCTTTTTAATTATCTCGTATCGGGCGTTGTAGGTGCCATCCACATCAAAACGTTTTTCATCCATTCTAAAACGGATTGCCAAAGACGTATTATAAACTAGCATTAATGATGCTACATCTAAAGGCACAGAAAGTTCTGGCTTTAAGTTATAGTGCTTATTTTCCATTTCGCACATCACCTGCAATTGCCACAACCTTAAGTTGCTTAAGTAAAGTGAATCAAATTTTTGGTCATCTACAATAGAAGCTCCTATATACATATTGTGCTCTACACCGTCAGTCTTATAGCGCTCAAAATAATGCGGAAACATAGCCTGAGCATCTTTCTGCTTTTTATCAATAACAGAAGATAATTTTTTATTGATCATCATAACACTTTCATCGTAATTTCTACGGTGATCGTAATATGATTTTGTTCCCATATCTATGCTTGCTTCGTACGAAGTAATCATTTGGTGTAATTCGGAATCCTTATTTTTCAAATGCTCAAAAACCGGTGCAATTTCGTTTTGAACAAAATTAAAAACGGCCTGTTCAATATTTGTATTAAGAACTTCCTTAACTTCATCTATATAGTTGTCAATTCTAAACATTAATTCCTCATACACAGGGAGTTTATTGCTTTGCCAAGCCGCATTTAACACTTTATTGATATCTGATAGCTGTATCATAATATCACGTTGAATAGCAGTATTTCTTGCTAATGAAGAATCTTTAATGTCTATTTGACCATATAATGGGTAAACGTCTTTAAAAACAATTTCTTTAAAAGAAGGCTGTCTACCTTCTAAACCGTCGGTAATAAAACGTTTAGCTTCTTCTTTAAATTTCCAATAGACAGAAGAGTGTACAGAAGTACATTCATTTTGTATGATAGCATCTATCCTATTTTCTTCTTCAGACATAGAACGTAAAACACCTGTTACAATAAATGGCATAATATCTTCTAGCTTATTAGCATTTACACTATTAAGCCCATTTCGTTGTGTAGAAACCAATTCTAATACCCCCAATAAGTTTCCTTTTGAAGCAATAGGCGCAAAAATTACACTCTTAATACCTTGCTCTTTTAAACTCTTGTAAGGCATTATTCCCCCAGAAATATCAAAATATTTATCTACATCTGAAATTGTGAAATACCCATTTTCATTTAAAAGCTTATTATAAGAAGATTGACATAACGCTTCTGTGCAAGGCTCTACTTCTTTTTCTTGAAGTATAAAGCTCTCCATTCCAACGCCAAATACCTTTTCAAATTGATCTTTCTTTGGATTATAGGTAACAAAACCAGCACGTATATCCGAAATACTAAAGAAAGATTTAAAAGTCTCTTGCAAATTAAACATGAAGCTCTCACTACCTCTCTTATCATTAGCAATTAAGCTAGATTTTATTTCAGAGATGGCATGCTCATTAGTTACATCAAACATAGAAGAAATCACAAAACCTTTACCAATAAAGCTTTGCGGCGGTATCTTTTCCTGCCATAAAGCAAGATTATCAAAGTTCTCTAAAAGCTCATCAATATCTTCACTAGTTAATTCTTTTGATAACTCCGTCGGAAGAATTTCCATGAAATCGGCATTATACAAAATACGATAATGACGCATTACGCCATTTTTATCAGGAATATCGTAAAAAAAAGGCCTTTTAAAATCTATGGTTTGCCCGTAGTAGGCACTCAATATCACCGTGCATGTTAAGATATAGAGGTGATGCTCTGGCAAATCACGCATATGCGGCAAAAACTCTTTACCTCCAGCATCTTCAAGAATCTGCTTAAAACGTTGCGATGAATTAAAGACTATATTATCAAAAGGCAATGATGCCGCCTTTATTTCATTAGTGGTAAGTACCTCAGAAAAAGTGTCTTGAAGAATAATCTTTATAACATCCTTATGCTTATCAAGCAAAGTAATATCTGTAAAACCATCACGAAGTTCTGGATATGGTGCTTGTGCGGCTAATATATAATTAGCTTTATTAGCAAGATAACTATCGTCACTTTTAGCCATAAGGTCATATTGTTCTAATATCTTATTAAAACTAATCATCTGACTAAGTGGTGATTGCAACTTATCTATCATATCTTCATTCGTCGTTATCGAGCCCGTAAAATTACAAAAGAAAATCCACAACTTTAGTATTTAGATTTGTTTAGATACCTTAGTTTTTTAGAACTTTATACAAACACACAATTATGTCTTCAAGTACCAGACTTTCACGAGCGTATAAAAAAGCCAAAACGGTACCTTTTGATGATGATTCAAAATTTATCTTGTTTAGCGATTGTCATCGCGGGGACAATAGCTTTGCAGATGATTTTGCTAATAATAGAAATATCTATTTCCATGCGCTACAGCACTATTTCAAAGAAGGCTTCGAGTATTTTGAATTAGGTGACGGAGATGAATTATGGGAGAACTCAAACTTTGAATCAATCTTTAACGCCCATAAAAATGTATTTAAATTACTTAAAGAATTCCACATTCGAGGTAGATTGCATATGATATGGGGTAATCATGATATGGTGTATAAGAGTGATGCCTATGTAAAGCAAAATTTAAACAGCTATTTTGAACCCATTGAAGGCTGTGAAAAAGAACTTTTTCAAGATATTACTTACAATGAAGCTATTGTTTTAAAACATAAAACAACCAACCAGGAGGTATTTTTAACACATGGTCATCAAGCAGATTGGTGGAACTATACCTTTTGGCGTTGTGGAAGATTTTTGGTGCGTGTGCTTTGGAAGCCTTTACAAGTTTGGGGTATTGCAGATCCTACCAGTCCCGCAAAAAACTATACGGAATTAATTAAAATTGAACGTCGTATTAAACGCTGGATTGTAAAAAACAAGCTACTTGTTACTATTGTAGGACATACCCACAGACCACGCTTTCCAGAACCAAAAGACATTCCGTTTTTTAATGATGGTAGTTGTGTTCACCCCCGTAGTATAACAGGTTTAGAAATTGAAAACGGAAGTATTTCCTTAATAAAATGGCATATCTCTACGACCGAAGATGGCACTTTAAGAGTTGTGCGTGTTTTGCTCGAAGGCCCTCAAAAATTAAGCGATTATAAAAACTAATCCCTAATTAATTATTGTACCATTTTTTAGAAACTCTACATCTTGTTTCTCACCGTCTTTAGTTATTTCAACATCATAGAAGAATCCTTTTTGATAATGAGTTACCTCCTCTATCTCTACAATTTTATAGGCTTCGTATTTTGAATCTATGATATCCTGAATAACCTCTGGCAAGTCTTTCTTGTCTATATTGTTTTCGGTTTCTATCCAATCCCCATTAGGGCTAAAATCTGCCCTATAATGAACGCCATTCTTTTTAAAACTAGCCTCAAAATTATCATTTTTATCAGTTACCCAATCCGGATCATTCTCTTTTGGATATTTTGCTTTAAAATTCTCTTTTACCGCTTTTGGCACAGTATCATCCTGATATTGACAACTCATGTAGGTTACCGAAATAAATAAAGTCAAAAATAATAAACAGCTTCTCATGGATCTCTTTTTCAAATTCTAAGTTGCGAAGAAACCGATTAGTGCCCTCAAGAGTTAACTTTATAAAAACGATTACTAGCTCAAAAGCAATGGGAGAAAAGAAAATACATTTTTGTCCTATATCTTCGTACCGGAAATAAATTAAAAAGTATGCTACGTTTAATTTAAGTTCTAGTAAAACACATTACATAAAAGAAAACCAACAGCCGAGTTATGCCAGTATCAAATAAAAAAAGTACCCCCTATTATTTAAATCCATCTCAATTAGTGGTTTTTGTAATTTTTATAGTGCTTTTAAATGGTTGTGCTACCTTTAAAATGCAAGAAAGCAATGACAATAAAGTAGATGTTACCACCGATAAAAAACCAGTACACACCTTTTATCTTGCAGGTGGTTATGGCGACTACACCATTACTAAAAATAAAACCGCCGCTACACTATTAAAAAAACAGTTGAGTGCTGCCGATGAAAATTCTACGCTTCTTTTTACAGGCGATAACATATCAGCCACTAAAAACAATTGGAATACCGATCAAGAATTGGTTGAAGAACAAATTGCATTAACTGAAAATTTTAAAGGCAAAACTATTTTTATACCTGGTGTTAATGAATGGAAAAGCTACAACACGCGCGATGTTGAAAAGGTTGAAAAATATTTAGATGAAATAGATTCTGATGCTTTAAAATTCTTTCCCAGAAATGCTTGCCCTATTGAGCAATTAGTTATTAACGATGAACTAGATTTAATTTTAATCGACTCTAAATGGTTTACAGGCAATTGGTCTAGATTAGAAAATATAAATAAAAAATGCACCGATATCAACACGCGTATGCGTTTTGCTGAAGAATTAGAGGGTTACATTAATGATGGACAAGGCAAAAATATTGTAATTGCCATGCATCAGCCTATTTTTAGCAATGGGGAGTTTGCGGGTAAAAAATCGCTTAAATCACATATGACTCCCGCTCCTGTCGTAGGTACCGTAGTAAATACCGTCCTAGATTTAGGTGCTTTTTCATCAGATCGTTTAAATGCAAGACCCTATGAATTTTTAAGGATACTGGTTAGCTCATTAGCCAAAGCATCGGATAGGATAACCGTTGTTTCTGGCCACGAAGAGAGTCTACAATACCTAACAGGAGGAGGAATTCATCAAATAATTAGCGGTTCATTGAGTCAAAAATCTGCTACAAAGCGAGGCGAAGATAACTTAAGTACCATTGGAGGCACTCTAGATTTTGAGGGTAAATTTACGTATGGTAAAAGTGGATTTGCCAAACTCGTATACTATGATGATGGCTCGTCTAACGTTACCTTTATTACTGAAGATGACGAAGAAAAAAACTTGGCAATATTACCTAAAATACAAAAGGACACTACTTACTTGGTATTCCCAAAAAACAATGCAAAAACTATAAAAACTACTATTCTAAAAAACCCGGACGCTGTAGACAAATCAGCGTTTTATACTTTTTTATGGGGACAACGGTATCGCTCTTATTTTACCACGCCAGTTACCGCAAAAATTGCACATTTAGATACTCTTTACGGTGGATTAAAAGTGCTAAAAGAGGGTGGCGGACATCAGTCATTCTCCTTAAGGCTTGCAGATAGTAATGGCAAAGAATATAATATGCGATCCTTACGAAAAAATGCCTTAAAATATTTAAAATTTAAGATTAAAGGCGTTGCTTATAATGAAGAAGATTACAAAAATACCTTGACCGAAGAAACTATTTCAGATTTCTTTACCACGGCTCATCCCTACATGCAATTGGTGATTAATCCTTTAGCAAAAGCTATTTCAGTAAACCACTCAAGTCCAGAATTATTTTACATTCCAAAACAAAGAACTTTAGGAGATTTAAACAATGAGTTTGGAGATGAACTTTACTTTATAGAGGAAAGACCTTCCGATGAGCAATTAAATTACAAAGGATACAAACGAGATATTGATGAGGCCGGTAAAATTAAAGATTTTGAAAGCACGACAGATATGCTTGAAAAAATTAAAGAGGATGAATCCTACACGGTAGACCAAAAGTCTTATATAAGGGCTCGTATTTTTGATATGCTGATTGGCGATTGGGATCGCCACCAAGACCAATGGAGATGGGTAGAATATGAAACAACCGATGGGAGCAAAGAGTTTCAACCTGTTCCTAGAGATAGAGATAATGCATTTCCAAAATTTGACGGCAAAGCTTTGAAGGTCGTAAAACTTTTTGCCCCTCAGAGCCGCATGTGGCAATCCTATGATGCTGATATTCAAGATGTGAAATGGCTAAATAACAATGGAAACAGTTTAGATAGAGCCATTTTAACTAAATATGATGCTGAGATATGGGAAGAAGAAGCCCAATTTATCCAAGACAACTTAACAGCGTCTACAATTGATGCAGCATTTAACAATTTGCCAGAAGAAGTTAAAGATTCTACTGCTATAGAAATTAGAGACAACCTAAAATTGCGCCTAATGACCCTAAAGCAAGATGCCAAAGCTTACAGCAAGTACTTAGACAAAATGGTTTCATTACACGGTACTGAAAAAGATGATAAATTTGAAATTACAAGGTTACCAAATGGCGAAACAAAGGTTGTTATTAAAAGAATACTTTCTGATGAAGAAAATCCTATAATATTTGAGCGCACCTTTAATCAAAAAGACACTAAAGAGCTCTGGATATATGGCTTGGGTGATGATGATATTTTTGAAGTTACCGGAGAGGATAAGAAATCTATTTTTATACGATTTATAGGTGGCTATGGTGATGACACCTTTAATATCAAAAATAAAAAGCATTTAAAAGTCTATGATTGGAAACATGAAACTAGCATTTTCGAAGGTGAGAACCCTAAGAAACAAATGACGCGTATTTATGATACGAATATGTACCATTGGCGCTATTTTGAAGAAAACACCAATATGCTAGTTCCTAATCTGGGATTTAGAACAGATGACGGACTTTATCTAGGTGCTACAAACGTATATACCAACAAGGGCTTTAATCGTGGCGATTTTAGACAAAAACATACCATTGTCGCTAATTACTACTTTGGTTTTAAAGCAATAGAATTAGGCTATTATGGCGTATTTGCTAACATATTTCCTAAGTGGAATCTAGAAATTAGTGCCTACCATTCCACAGATCGGTTTTCAAATAACTTTTTTGGAGTAGGAAATGAAACTACTAATTTAGCTGATGACTTAGGTAGAGATTTCAACAGAGCTAGAGTAGAAAAGACAAGAATTGATGCAGGTATCGCATATCACACGCTAAAGATTAAGGGTGTTTATGAATCTTTTGAAGTCATTGAGCAAAACAACCGCTTCTTTAATTCCAATAATTTTACGCCAGAATTATTTGACAATCAAAGATATTTAGGACTAGAAACAGAAGCTTATTATGATAATGATGATGCCAAAGATTTCCCTACAAGATCTATCATGTTTGGACTAAATGCAGGGTATAAAGCTAACTTGCAAATAAATGATAATCAATTTGGGTACTTGAAATTTAAAGCTGGTATTTCTCATAAACTTATCTCCTCTGGGGATTTAGTGTTCAATACAAAAGCAGAAGTACATACCACTTTCGGAGATACCTACTTTTTCTATAACATGCCAAGTATAGGCGGTAATAACGGACTTAGAGGATTTAGAGACGAACGTTTCACTGGTAAAACTTACTTCTACGAAACAACAGATTTAAGAGTTAGAATTAAAAAGTACATGACAGCGGTTGCTCCTATAAATCTTGGTGCCTTCGGCGGTTTTGATTACGGTAGAGTTTGGAATAGCAATGAAAGTTCTAACGTTTGGCATACCTCACAAGGTTTAGGCGTATGGGCAAGTGCTTATAATTTTTTAACTATAAATGTGGGATATTTTAATTCTGTTGAGGGCAACATGGTTCAGTTTAAATTTGGCTTTGATTTTTAGGCAAACGCATTTAAGTTTTAAATAGGCGCTGATTTTGACTAATTTAGCAGTCTATTTAAAAACATAACCATGTTCAAAAAATCTCTTACGCTTATCATTATCTGTTTCTCATTAACGTCTTGTTGGAAAGATAAAAGTCCGGAAGATTTAATACGATTGAAAGAAAAATTCAAATCGCAGGTATCCTCTTTTGAAAACAAGAAAGAAAATGCAAATAAGATTGTCAATTCTGGATTAGAATCTCTCAACGCATTAAAAAGCGCTTTAGAAGAGACTAAAAATGAAGATAAAGAATTTGCCAAAGTATACGGGGATTGGGAAAAAGTAAACAAGCGTGTAGAGAAATTGAATAAAGAATACGAAGATTTGAAAACCAAAGCATCTAATCTTTTCACCGCTATGGATACTCAAACCAATAGTTTAAGTGATGAAACTAGCAAGAAAACTTTGTTAAAAGCTATCAATAGGGCTAGAACAAAATACAACGGTACACTTGCGAATACTTCTAAAGCCATCGAGAAATTGCGTTTATTGCACGGAGATGCTGTTGAAGTCGTTAAAGCATTAGAAGTAGCCGCTGCATTAAATTCTTTTGATAATATTAATGACCAAATGAAAAGTATCGAAGGGCGTGTAGATGGTATTATGCAAGAACTAAATGTTGCCGTTGTAGAAAGTAAAAAGCTTTATGAAAAGAAAATTACGGAGTTAGAAGACAACTAAGAGGTACCGATGGTCTAATTTAACATCAATTTTAAATTCATTGGCAGGGTATTTGTTAAATTTACTATTAGCTAACATCTATTTTTGATTTATGAAGCGGTTATTCTTTTTAGCATGTTGTAGTTTACTTTTTCAAGCAGGGTTCTCCCAAGAAGGAGTTATCAAGGCACAGCCTATAAAAATTGAAAGTAAAAACCCTACTGATCTAAAATTGATTCCTGAGAAAAAGACCAATTTATCTTTAAATATGCCTGATTTATTGAAGTCTCCTGAGGAAAATAACAAGGACTCTGTAGCTCCAAAAATCTCTATGCTTCCAACTAAAGATTTGGTACAGGCGGGTAAGGATTTAAAATTGAATCCGAAATTTGGAGAAAACTCTGGTCAAAGTCAGGGTAAACATTTTCCTAATATGTATTTGGGGGATATCAAAAACAATGGAAAATTTATAGGTATTGTTTGTCGTGATCATGAATATGTAGATGGCGATTTAGTAAGTATCTCTGTAAACGGGGAAGTTGTTGATCCAAAATTATTTTTAACGGGAGCCTTTAAGGGAGTTAATGTAGATCTTAAGCAAGGATTTAATCGCATAGAATTTAAAGCGCTAAACGAAGGTTCATCGAGCCCAAATACCGCACAAATTAATGTATACGATGATGAAGGTAAATTACTTTATGCCAACCAATGGAACTTATCGGCAGGCAGCATAGCCACTTTTATTGTTACCAAGGATTAATACTATTAAAATTATTTCCTTTAAAAAGCACTATCGCTACAAACTCCAACTATATTTTCTTTTTCACTTTTCATAAGCGCTTTACCTTATAATAAAGGAGTTTGTTATGGAGATGAAGGTTCTTAGGTATCACCCCAATTAAACATCAAATAATTCCCTCCAAAAAAGCTACAATAGCCTATTGCCTCTGAAATAATATCTAGTTTGAGGCGTTTCTTTTATAACCACCAATAAAAACCGCCAAATGAAGAGTCTCTTTGCCTCCCTATTGTTAAGTAGTTTATTATTTTCTTGTGTCGATAAAAACCCAGAAGTGGATGAAAAGAAATATTTAACGGCACAAAAAGAATACGAAGAAAAAAAAGAAACACTTTCCAAGAGCAAAGGTTTGTATTTTAAGGAAAATAGCGCTGCTATCATCGCCAAAATAAACAGCCTTCATAAATTAGCAGATTCTACAAATACGTTTAAAGAAGCCTCTACTGATTCTACCCTATTTTACAGAAGCGCTGCAATTAATTTTATAAATTTTCCAAACTATATTGTCACCGATAAAAGCAAAAGCGTAAACTATTCTAGTTTTGAATTTAAAGCAAAGCAAAAAAGCAACGAACCTTCTAAATCTGCAGTTTTTATTGCTAAAGAGAATAATGAGTTTGCAAAGCAAAACATCAAAGACGTCTTAGATGATTTATATTCCTGCACCAACACCCCATTAGATATAACCTGTACCAGCTTAAATGAAGAAGAACTAGAGCAATTTAAAGACATTAGCCTGGCCTTTGTAATAGAAGGGTATAGTGTCATGGATCCAAAATTAGATGATGCTGATAATTTCTCTTCTGGATTATTTTTTGCATCCGTTACTGCCATAGACATTGAAAAGAATTACCCCATTTTAAGGTTTAAGGTTACCGCAACAAACAGCGATCAAATTAAATACCGCGAAGGCGGATTCATAAATGAAAGTCCATCTCAGAAAATTAATGAAGATTACAGATCTAACATCAAAAAGGCTATACTAGCGGCATGCAAAAAACACTTCAAGGTTGTCAATTACTAAAAAATACACAGTCATAAAAAAAGGACTAAATCTTACAAGATTTAGTCCTTTTTTTATTCTCCAGTAAATACCTAAAATTTTAATTCTGCGCTACATCAAGTTTTTCTCTATTCATTCCTTTAAATACATAGCACCAATTCATATCCTTTAAAACGACATCATCACCATAGTCTCTGTATTCTTTATGAAATGAATTCATAATGTCTTCTTTCTTCAGTTCAAAAGAATTATAGCGGTAATCAAGATTTTTATTTATTTCTGACCGAATTGAATAGGAATATTGATTACTATCTAAAATATTCATATACGCACTTGAAAACTCAATGCTGTCCTCGTCATAAGCGGTAACTTTCACAATAATTTCCGCAGGACGGCTATTGGTATCTGAGCACTCAAAGGCTTTAAATTTATAATAATCTCCAGTCGTTGGGTATTTAACATGCATTTTCTGATTTGCCTGCTCGGCATAGAACCTATTTTCCCATTTGATATCTTTCATTTTTTCATTTCCGAAAAATGACACTCCAATAAATAGCGCCAAAAAGATAAGAGCAAATGAATACCAAGGCGTTTTTATATCATCTCTTTGTGATAGCACATGCTGCAATTCAAGCGGCATTTCGTACATATTACTATCACCTTCTTTTCTAACAACATAGGCTTTACCTATAGGAAAGAAAGGAATCCAAAATAAATGAAAATAGCGCTGACGTACTTCTAAGGTTATTTTTTGATCTCCTGGGCTTTCTGGAATACCTAGTTCTCTTGGTGAAAAACTTTTTATTTTAAAATTATTATGTCCGAATACAATCATACTAAAAGGTTGTTGGTTGGTTGCTTTTAAGCGAACGTAAACCAAACTTATTTAGTATTTATTTTCGATGAACACCAACTCTTACAGGCAATACATATATATATTTACTGCTACTGTTTTTAAAACTTCAAGAACAAACTTCTCAATCCATAAAGAGCTAAGGCTAAAAAAGCACCACGATCTACTAGATATTCTAGTGTGGTTTTATTTATATAATAGAAGATCATTGAGAGTACTTAATTTTTCGCAGATACGGATTGAATGTACTCTATGGTTCCAAATTCATCCTATATTACAAAACCATATACCATACAAGCAACCAAAACTAATGTTCCTATATCATTTGGCTTTTCTTATTTCACTACTGGCACATTACACTTTCTCTGCTTTGTATAGTACCGCTACTTTCGCTCTCCCGGCTTATAGGTTTCCTTTGCTTTTTTCAACACATCATCTCTATAAAAAGCGACGTCTTTAAATTGCATCGCAGCATAGCGTGCTATTTGATCATCAAAATGAGGTGATTTAGGATCTCCACTTTGTCCACCAGCCAACATACTTTTTGCTTTTACTCTAGCTCCAAACTCTACCACAGCCACAAAACTATTGCCTCTAGTCCCGTAGATTTTTTTAGTATCATTGGTATAACTTACTCCATAGGCTGCCAATGCGCCCCACCTACCCGAAGCAAACCCTATAGGAATACTTGGCAAACTATCGTTAAAAGCCTGACGAATGTCTCCGTTTAAGCGTTGATACCTGTTTACTTCTCCCCAAGGCATATTCCAGGCGCCAAAATCTTCCTCTAATTTTTCTAGTACTGCATTGAAAACCCTTAATCGCTCTTCAAATGGTGTATCTGTACCAAAATAATTTAAGCGCTCCATATCACTAAAACCCTTAGGCGCTTCAACCATTTTACTATATATAGTTCCATAATAATGGGCTAAAGTCATTGCTACAGAAGTTTCAGAAGTTTTTAAATCCCAAGATCTCAGTACTTCTATTGGAGCTCCTAATTCTTTGGTTTTATCTGCCTTATCATATGCCTCTACCAAGCCTGGAATTAATTTTTCAAACGCTGGTAAATAGGGATCGTGTGCTAATTGTATTAAACTATCTATGGTATACCCACTTCTATCAGTCAGTAAATTAATGGCATGAACCCCTCTGAAATTCTCTTGATCTCTAGACATATATTTTGGATACTCCTCCTTTTTAGGGCTAAATGCTAAGGCTGCTGTAAAAGGAGTGGAATTACAATTCTGAAACCATCCGTTCTCAGGATTTAAAATCAAAATATTTTCATCAACAGTATGCAAACCTTGCCAATCTGTTTTAGGGTTACTCCCATCAACAGGTTGCGTATAATCATATATGGTATCGCGCTTCGGGACAAAATTACCGTGGAAATACGCAATATTACCTTCCGCATCCGCATAGACAGTATTATTAGATGAATTGGTTCTTATATCCATCATTTCCCTAAACCCTTTATAACCCGTCTGTTTTGTACGGATATAAGATTGCTCTAAAGCTTTTACAGGTTCCCACATCATTGCAGAAGCCGTCCACTGGCCATCTACCATGTGCGTAATTGGCCCGTGGTGTGTTCTATAGGTTGGCACGTTCTTTTCTTTAATACTATCTCCTACTTTATATTTTAGAATGACTTCTCCAACCGTTACTGGCCGTAATTCTTCACCGTATTGATACACCAAATGATCGTCAACCTCTAGAATAGTTTCTTTAAACTCATCCATCACATCAGTATATGTGGAGGTATGCATCCATCCTGTTTTTTCATTGAAGCCTTGATACACAAAAAACTGACCCCAAGTTACCGCTCCATAGGCATTTAAGCCTTCTTCACTTACTACATGCACTTCACCTCTAAAGAAAAATGAGGTATGTGGGTTGATTAGCAACAACGGATTTCCGGATTGGGTTAGTTTACCTGAAATGGCGATTCCATTAGAGCCTTGTGGTTCTGCCATTTCTTCTTCCTTTTGTAGTTCTAGTTGCTTAAGTTTTGGTAATTCCATTCCGCTTTCATAAAAAGCCTTTATCTTATTACTAGATATCCGTTCAATATCGCCACCAATAGAGCCTTCACTAAAATACATTGGCATCCAAGGTTCAAAATGGGTAAGCAATTTTGGTTTTACTTCTGGGTGTGTTTCTAAGTAATAATTAATACCATCAGCAAATGCATCACATAACTTCTTTAACCAAACTGGGCTATTCTCATAATTTGCTTTCGCCTCGTCTTCTGTCATGAATAGTTTAGCCCGCAAATCGCTATACAAAGCATCTTCACCTTCTACCTCTGCCAACCTACCTGTAGCCCAGATATAATTTTGTTCCACCCTATTAAAATCATCTTCACATTGTGCGTACAAAAGTCCGAATACCGCATCAGCATCGGTTTTCCCATAAATATGAGGCACTCCAAAATCATCTCTAATAATTTCTATATTAGTAACATAGTCCTTATATTGATCTGCTACAGCGTTATTTTTTGATTCGGAAGAACAACTTAGTAAAGTCATTATAAAAATTAGCAAAAGACAATTTTTCATTGGAAAAGGTTTAAGGTTGATGAAATGAAAATAAAGGACTTGGTGGTCAAATACTAATTTTCAACTAAAAAAAACCTAGCAGCTTCTTCTGGGCCTAATTCCAATCAATTTAAAGTAACTTTGCATTTCATTTATTTATCATAATTCTCAAGCATGGCAGAAAAAAAAGTTAGCATTCTTACCGCATTCAAAACGATTATTTGGCCTAGAAGAAATCTTGTATTTATAGGGCTTTTATTAATTGTAATTAGTAAAGCTGCAAGTTTTGTTGCCCCTATGTCTCTTAAGTATTTAATGGATGATATTATTCCTAATAAGGATATTCATCTATTAAAAATATTAGTTGGCGTTGTAGCGCTAGCTATACTTGTACAAGCCGTAACCTCGTTTCTTCTAACAAAAATATTAAGTGTACAGGCGCAATATTTAATCTCAGAATTAAGAGCTCAAGTACAAAAAAAGGTACTTTCCTTACCCATTCGCTTTTTTGACAATGCAAAATCTGGCGCATTGGTTTCTAGAATTATGTCTGATGTTGAGGGGGTACGAAATCTAATAGGCACAGGTTTGGTACAATTGGTAGGCGGATCTATAACCGCTATAGTTGCATTAATTTTATTATTAAAAACTAGCGTTTCTATGACCTTATTTACATTAGTACCCTTAGCCATATTTGCGATTATAGCCTTAAAAGCTTTTAAAGTGATCAGACCTATATTTAGAAATAGAGGAAAAATCAATGCCGAAGTAAAAGGCAGATTAACAGAAACCTTAGGCGGTGTACGCGTCATTAAAGGGTTCAATGCTGAAGAACAAGAGAGCAAGGTTTTTGAAGAAGGAGTAGACAAATTATTTCAAAATGTAAAAAAGAGTTTAACAGCTACCGCATTCATGACTAGTTCCAGCACTTTCTTATTAGGTATTGCCACTACTGGAATTATGGGTATTGGCGGCTATAAAATTATGATGGACCAACTTACGATTGGTGAATTTTTAACTTTTACTTTTTTATTAGGGTTGATGGTAGCTCCGATTGTACAGATGAGTAATGTTGGGAGCCAACTAACCGAAGCTTTAGCTGGGCTAGACCGTACAGAAGAGTTAATGAATATGACACCAGAATCTGATGAAGAGCATAGAACTATCGTTTTAGAAAATATAGATGGAGATATTATATTTGATGATGTATCTTTTGCTTATGAAGAAGACAAAGATGTATTGCATAATATAAATTTTGAAGTAAAGTCTGGAAATGTTGTTGCCTTAGTGGGGAGTTCTGGCTCTGGAAAATCTACGATTGCAGGCTTAGCTGCTACCTTTCTAAATCCGGCATCAGGTAAAATTACCATTGATGGTCATGATGTTTCTAAAGTAAATTTAAATAGCTACCGACAGAATCTTGGTGTTGTTTTACAAGACGAATTCTTGTTTGAAGGCACCATTCGCGAGAATATCTTATTCCCTAGACCAAATGCTTCTGAGGAAGAATTGCAAGCTGCTGTTGAAGCTGCCTATGTAAATGAATTCACAGAACGATTCGAAAAAGGATTAGACACCTTAATAGGCGAACGTGGTGTAAAATTATCTGGAGGTCAGCGCCAGAGAATCGCCATTGCAAGAGCTGTTTTAGCTAATCCTAAAATTTTAATTTTAGATGAAGCTACTTCTAATCTAGATACAGAAAGTGAAGCTCTAATTCAAAAAAGTTTGGCTAGTTTAACCGAAGGAAGAACCACTTTTGTAATTGCCCACAGGTTAAGCACCATTAGAAAAGCAAATCAAATATTAGTCATTGAAAATGGCCGAATTGCCGAGCAAGGAACGCATGATGACTTAATTGCTAAAGAAGGGCGTTACTACAATTTATTTACCTATCAAGCTAGGATTTAAGGGTATAAAAAAGGCTAGTTTAAAACGATATGATCATCTTAAACTAGCCTTTTAAAAATTTTTAATTAGGGATTAACTCTCAGGAGCCAATTCTAATTCTAGCCCTTCTAAATCTTCAGAAAGGTGTATTTGACATCCTAAACGGCTGTTATCTTTTACATAAAATGCTTCCGCTAACATAGCATCCTCATCATCAGACTTTTCAGGCAATGCTACATCATTTAAAACGTAACATTGACAAGAAGCGCACATTGCCATACCACCACACACACCAATAGTACCTTCTGGAGCTAATTCATATGCACGAACCAATTCCATAACATTCATATTCATATCTGTTGGCGCATCTACCTCATGCGTTACTCCTTCTCGGTCTGTGATTTTTATTTTTATATCGGCCATGGTTATATCCTATTAAAAATTCCCATAGTCATTTTCAAGACTAAGGGAATTGTACTTTATATTTTTATAAAACTAATTAAGCAACATTGATCACCTCTTCAATTTGAGGAGCATACTTTTTTATGGTCATTTCAACACCACTTTTTAAAGTCATTTGATTTACAGAGCACCCAATACAAGCACCTTCTAATCTAACTTTTACAGAAGTATCGTTATCTATAGAAATTAATGAAATATCACCTCCATCACTTTGTAAAAAAGGCCTAATTTCTTCTAGCGCTTTTTCTACATTTAATTTTACTTCTTCTGATGTCATAATTATTTCTTTTTTACTGGCGAGCACCCCGCCATAGTCGTTATTTTAATTGCCTCTGTAGGTGGTAACTCTTCATTTCTACTTACCACTTCTTGTACCACGTTTTTAGTAATTTCTTCAAAAGCATTTGCTATAGGCGTACCTACTTGCATTGCTGCTGGCCTACCTACATCTCCCGCTTCACGTATACTTTGCACCAAAGGAATCTCTCCTAAGAAAGGCACTTTTAAGTCTTCAGATAAATGCTTAGCACCTTCTTTTCCAAAGATGTAATATTTATTATCTGGCAACTCTTCTGGAGTAAAGTACGCCATATTTTCAACGATACCTAATACAGGTACGTTAATAGAGTCTTGTTGAAACATAGCGACACCTTTACGAGCATCTGCTAAAGCTACCTCTTGCGGAGTACTCACTACAACAGCACCGGTTACTGGCATGGCTTGCATAATACTTAAATGTATATCTCCAGTTCCTGGAGGTAAATCTATCAACATAAAATCTATTTCTCCCCAGTGTGCATCAAAAATCATTTGATTTAATGCCTTAGAAGCCATTGGCCCTCTCCAAATTACCGCTTGGTTAGGTTGGGTAAAAAAGCCAATAGAAAGAAGCTTAACGCCGTAACTCTCTACCGGTTTCATTTTAGATTTTCCTTCTATGGTTACCGCCAAAGGTTTCTCCATAGCAACATCAAACATAATAGGCATTGATGGCCCATAAATATCCGCATCCAATAAGCCAACTTTAAAGCCCATTTTTGCTAAGGTTACTGCTAAATTTGCAGTTACGGTAGATTTCCCTACACCACCTTTACCTGATGCTACGGCAATAATATTTTTTATTCCAGGAAGTGGCTTCCCTTTTATTTCGTTAGTCTTAGGCTTATCTGCAGCAGCAGGAGCTTCAACTTTAACGTTAATCTTTATTTTTGCTTTTTCGTAAACCTCTTTATGGATGATTTTTAAAATCTCTACTTCGGTTTTCTTTCTTGCTTGAAGACTTGGGTTTGCAATAGTAATATCTACTTCAACCTCATCACCAAAAATCTGAATATTTTTTACAGCACCGCTTTCTACCATGTTCTTACCTTCTCCTGGTACTGTAATTTGTTCTAAAGCTTTAAGAACATCTTTTTTTTCTAATTTCATCTGAGTGTTTTACTGCTGTTTAATTGTATGACGTAATTTTCATGAATTCATTTCAAAAAACTCAAAAAAGAGTCCGATAATTACGCTATTAAATTCCGATGTAACAAATTGAAATTTATCCTACAAAGATACGGTTTAGAAAGTATATTAAGAAAACTAGAAATTGAAATATAACATTGTTAGATAAGATTCTTCTATTTGGTACGCGATCCTAATGGTTATATTCGAAACGCACGATTAAAGCTCTCTATCTAACTCTAGAAAAGGGTCCCAAAAAAGAGTGTCCAGATTCTGAATCTGATTTTCTACTACCTCAACACCTTCACTCTCTAAAAGTTGCTGCATGAGATTGGTGCCATCAAAATGGTGTTTCCCAGTTAATAACCCTTGTTTATTGACCACCCTGTGCGCCGGAACATCTTCTAAATTATGAGACGCATTCATGGCCCAACCTACCATTCTTGCACTTCTTGCTGCACCTAAATATTTTGCAATAGCCCCGTAAGAAGTTACGCGGCCATAAGGTATTAACTTAGCCACTTGATGTACTTTGTGAAAGAAATTTTTAGATTCTTCTTCCATTTTTATTGGTTAAATATTCTAAACAATGTAATTATAAACAAAAGCCCCATTAAACCGCTTAAAATATAATTAGAGTTTCTTGAAAAGGTATTGTTCTTTGCTTCTAATTTAAAGAAATATAGGGTATAAAAATAGAGTACAGCAAAGGTTCCTGTACCCGCTGCCAGTATAAAGACCACAATATCGGTAAGCTCAAACTTAATCCACCCAGAGGCTTTCCACATGGCATTAAGTCCGCTGTAATACGGAATTGTAAGTAAGTTTATGGCAGCAAGAAGAACGCCTTTGAAAAAGCTATTCTTTTTACTAACATTAATAGTTTTCTGCTTTTTGGGTTTATTTCTCTTTCCTAAGATAAAGAAATACACACACAAAAAAGCAAATACGACAAGTGCTATTTTTAATAAAACAGCAACTACCTCCGGATGATTGTGTAAATACTTAGAAATAAGCACGGCAATATAGGCCTGAATCATAATCATGGTAGAAACACCAAGACTAAAAATAATACCGTTTAATTTTCCTTTTTCAACGCTTGTTTTTGCCGCATTCATATTTAACAACCCAGGTGGCACGGTAGCTATAAAGGCAGCCGAAAAGGTCGCAAAAAATAAAATAAGCAAATGCGTCATTGGTTAATTGACTTTAAATTGAGTAAAAGTAATAGGTTTTCCTTTCTCAAGATACTGATTTTCGTAGAAGGTTTGTATGGTTAAAACTTCCTTAGGACTTCCCTCATTCTTATACACATCATGATTGGCGTAAATTACTTCGAGGCCTAAACCGTGTAAAAGCCCTAGGGTATAACCGTGCATAAATTCGCTATCTGTCTTTAAATTTACAACACCATCTTTGTTTAAAATATGATTGTATTTATCTAAAAACAGTTTGTTGGTAAGTCTGTGTTTTGTGCGCTTATATTTAATTTGCGGATCTGGGAATGTAATCCAAATTTCAGAAACTTCATTCTCTTCAAAAAGTAAATCAATCAACTCTATTTGGGTTCTTAAGAAAGCTACATTATCTAAGCCTTCTTCTTTTGCTGTTTTAGCACCACGCCAAAAACGTGCTCCCTTAATATCAACACCTATAAAATTTTTATCTTTATTTTGTTTTGCTAAACCAATGGTATACTCACCTTTACCACAACCTAACTCTAAAACAATTGGATTATCATTCTTGAAAAACGCACTCCATTTTCCTTTTAAATCACACAACCCCTTCTGAACATCGTCTCTATCAGGCTGAAGAACGTTTTCAAATGTATCGTTCTCTCTAAACCTTCTTAACTTGTTTTTACTCCCCACTTTTGCAATATTAATTGAATCGGCAAAACTACTAAAATCTTAGCATTAAGAATGATGCAATGTGGAGAATATCTAAACAAAAGAATCTTTAGCCTTTTACAGCCGTTTCTTTGGGAGCTACTTTCTCTAGAGTAAACGAGAACTCAGACCCTACACCTAGTACGCTCTCTACGTAAATACGCTCATTATGCGCCTCTATAATATGCTTCACAATAGACAAGCCTAAACCAGAACCGCCCTCTTCTCTACTACCACTCTTATCAACACGATAAAAGCGCTCAAAAAGTCTCGGTATATTCTGTTTTGAAATTCCTTCTCCATTATCCGTCACCCTAACAATCACCTTATTTTTAATAAGGTTCTCTACACTTACTTCTGTAGTACCATTTTCGTGACCATATTTAATAGAGTTCACTAGTAGGTTTGTAACTACTTGTTGAATTTTCTCTTTATCTGCATTCACCAAAATAGGCGTCTTATATTTCATATCAAAGGTGAGTGAAATATTCTTTTTAGCCGCTTTCATTTCTAAAAGGTCAAACACATTTTGGATTAATTCTACGATATTAAACTCACACAACTCCACATTAAGGTCGCCTACTTCTAACTTCGTAATTAAATCTAAATCTTTAACAATGTAAATTAAACGGTCTACTCCTTTACTTGCGCGTTGCAGGTATTTTTTTCGAAGTGCTTTGTCATCCGCAGCACCATCTAATAAAGTAAGAATATAGCCTTGTACTGTAAACAATGGCGTTTTTAATTCATGGGAAACATTTCCTATAAAATCACGACGGTATTCTTCCCTGATTTTAAGTGTATCTATTTCTATTTTCTTGTCTTTTGCAAATTTTTCAATTTCAGAAGTAAGGGTACCCATATCTGTGGTTACCGTTCTAGAAGCCAAACTAGAAGACTCTAACAACGATACATCGTCGTAAATTCTTTTGATTCGTTTATAGATAAACTTTTCTACTCGGAGTTGAATTACAAAAAAACAAATGTTAAACGTAATAAGCACAAACACAATTAGAAGCAACCAATCTAATTCATTCTTAAGCCATAAGAAACTGCCCAAAAATAATGTCAGCGCTACGGTAATATAGGTTGCTGAACGAAATGCAAATTTGTATGATTTTTTAAAGGATATCGCCATTATAACACAAACTTATACCCTACGCCTTTTACTGTTTTAAAATGATCATCTCCTATTTTTTCACGAAGCTTTCTAATATGTACGTCAATAGTTCTACCGCCCACAACAACTTCATTACCCCAGACTTTATCTAAGATAACCTCTCTTTTAAATACTTTGTTGGGTTTAGATGTAAGTAATGATAACAACTCAAACTCTTTTCTTGGTAGAATTAGTTCTTCACCGTCATTTACAATCTTATACTCTTCACGGTTTATGACAATGTTCCCCACTTTTACAATATCTTCTGCAGCAGCTTCTTCATCTTTTAAACGTCTTAATAAAGCCTTTACTTTACTCACAAAGACTTTTGGCTTTATAGGCTTGGTAATATAATCATCTGCACCAGCATCAAAACCTGCTACTTGCGAGTAATCTTCACTACGTGCCGTTAAAAAGGTAATAATGGTTTCTTCTAAACCTGGCGTGTTTCTTATGATTTCACAAGCTTCAATACCATCCATTTCTGGCATCATGACATCTAATATAATCAAATGTGGCTGTTTCTTTTTTGCCTTAGCTACTCCTTCCACACCGTTTTTTGCAGTAAACACATCATAGCCTTCTGCACTTAGGTTGTAGCTTAAAATCTCAAGAATATCTGGCTCATCGTCTACCAATAATATTCTAATGTCCTTTTTTTTCATTTGATACTTAAATTAGATTCTGGTACTTTACACGGCACAAATCACACTTTTATCACTGTATATCAACAACTTGCAACTGCCACCACTAAAGTCTCTTAGTTGGTTAATCGCTCAAAAGTAAAGATAATACAATTACGACTAAAGCCCTTAACATTGATTTAATATCGTAACATTAAGATAACACTTAAAAAATAAATCTTTAACACACAGGTAACATCACTTTTACCCTACCGAGCGTTCTTTGCCGCGTAAAAAGACAAAAACAAAATGAAGTATTTATTAGTATCACTATTCTTAATAGTATCCACTTTATCATTCGCGCAAGACAAAGGTAGTGTTGTGGGTACGGTAATTGATAAAGAAGCAGGTGATGAACCTTTGGCATTTGCCAACGTATTAATAAAAGGAACAACAAAAGGAACCACTACAGATTTTGACGGTTTGTATGAAATAGCAAATGTTGATCCTGGAACCTATAGTATTGTATTTAGTTACTTAGGGTATGAATCTGTAGAAATCCCTAATATAGCTATTGAGGCCGGAAAAGTAACGACTATTAATGTACCTCTAGCAGCTAGTGAAGGGATGTCTCTAGATGAAGTTGTGGTAACTACCACTGCTAGAAAAGATTCTGAAGCAGCTTTATTATTAGATCAAAAAAGAGCTGTAGAAATAAAAACAGCTATTGGAGCACAAGAACTAGCTAAGAAAGCTGTCTCAGATGCTGCAGATGCGACCACCAAAGTAACGGGCGTAAATAAAAAAGAAGGTTCTAGTAAAATTTACGTTAGAGGTTTAGGTGATCGTTATAACAGTACTACTTTCAACGGACTGCCATTACCTTCTAATGATCCAGGAGACAAGAACATAGATTTATCACTTTTTGGTACTGATATTATTGAAAACGTAGGGATCTCTAAATCATTTTCCGCCAACTTATCTTCTGATGTAGCGGGTGCTAATATTGATATTGTAAGTAGAGAAATGACTACTTCTTCCCTATTTAAAGTAGGAATCTCTTCAGGCTATAATTCACAAACCACCTTTAAAGACTTCAAAAATATTGATGGCGCTAATTGGGTGGGCGTAAACACAGACACAAAACATAACGTTAGAGACTTAACAGTATACAGCTTTTCTAACGGTTTTACTCCTGAAGCAAATACGGCAAGTCCAAATTTAGGATTATCAATAAATTACGGAAAGAAATTTCAAGTATCTGACGAAAGTACTATCAGTTTCTTCTTAGTAGGATCTTTTGACAATAAGTATAGCTTTCAAGATGGTGTTTCAGAAAACGTTATTGATGTTGGAAATACTGGATCACAATTCAACACTAAAACATACAACTACAATGCCTCTAAAATGTTGATGGGAAATTTGGTGTATAAGATCAATGCTAACCACAAATTAAGTTTTAATCACTTATTTGTTCATTCTAACAACCAAAAAATAGAAGATTTCACGGGAACAACCACAGATATAGGTAGAGGTGAAGATGACAATAGACTTGTAAACTTACTATTACAAACTGAAGTACAAAATAGACTTTTTGTTAATCAACTTTTATCTAACCATAAGTTTGGAGAAACTATTGACGTTAACGCATCTCTTGGATACAGTTCTATATATAACGACGAACCAGACCGAAGAAAAAACACCTTCATTATAGATAATGATGATAACACCACTAGAATTTCACAAAATGCGGTAAGAGATAATAGCCGTTTCTACGGAAATTTGTTTGAAAATGATTACTCTGCAAACGTAAATGCTGTAAAATATTTAGGAGAGCGTTTTGAAAATAAAGGAAAAGTAACTCTAGGATATAATGGAAGAATTACAGATCGAAAATTTGATGGCATCTACTTTGACCATAACTTTTCTGCTCCAAGAACTGCATTTGTCGATCTTGATAATCTTGACAATACTTTTAACCAAGAAAACCTTTCCAATGGTGTTTTTGGTATTGAAACCTCTAGAGGTAGAAATAATAACGATGCAGAAACGTATTTACCACAATTATATGATGCTGATAAAAAAGTACATGCAGCCTATATTGATGCTATTTATAATCTAACAGACAAATTCACAGCTAACGTAGGTGTTAGAGCGGAAGATATTAAAATGAATGTAACTTGGAACACGAACATAAGCTTTCCTGGTTTTTCAAATAATAGCAGCATTGATTTAGACAAGCAGTATATTTTACCTTCTTTGAATTTGAAGTATGCTTTGAATGAAAAAATAAACTTAAGAGCTTCTGGTAGTTTGTCATATACCTATCCTCAATTTAAAGAGATTGCTCCTTTTGCTTATGAAGGTATCAATTACCAAGAATCTGGTAATCCTGGACTTTTACCATCAGACAATTATAATGCAGAGGTTAAATTTGAAATATTTCCTAAATCAAATGAACTATTTGCTGTTGGCGTATTTGGAAAATTAATTCAAAACTCAATTAACAGACTTGAAAGGAACTCTTCCATAGAAAGAGACTTTACTTTTGACAACGCTGGTGATGCCTCTGTATTTGGAGTAGAAGTAGAAACAAAATTAGATCTTTTTAATAGCGAATCTGACGATTTTAAAAGAAACAATATAAGTGTTGGCGCCAATGCTACCTTTATGAAAACTAAATTAGAATACAACACGAACAATACTTCGTTTAATTATACTGGTAGTAGTTCTGAATTAGAAGGTGCATCACCTTTTACCATAAATGCAGATGTTTCTTATAAATTTGATTTTGAAGAAAAAGAAACTATTGCTTCTCTAGTTTTTAACTATCAAAGTGACAAAGTATATAGTATAGGTACAAACTTTCAAGAAAATATTATTGAAAAGGCAGTTCCTATGCTAGATTTAGTATTTAGCCACAAGTTTAATAAAACTATTGGATTAAAATTAAATGCTAAAAACATCTTAAACCCTAGCTTTGAACGCTACAGAGATATTCCTGAAAAAATTACAATGAATTCTTACAAGAATGGCGTTGGTATATCTGCCGGATTATCGTTAAACTTCTAATAAAAAAAACCTCCTATAACAAGGAGGTTTTTTTATGCCTATTTGTATTTAAATAGCAATAAACATAAGCTTAACATTGGGAAATATTACTTAACACAATACTAATATTTAGGTAATCCTATAGTTAAGATGTTGTCTTTAATTTGTGTGAAACAAAAAACGTAAACAAAAACTAAAATGAAAACTTTAAAAACTTTAATTTTCGCTGCATGTGCTGCAACTGTAATGTCTTGTTCCTCTGATGATGATAATAGAGAAATAACACCACCTGAAGAAAGTAACGGAGAAATCACAGGTAGTGAACTAGTTGGAGACATAACTGAAGATAGTAAATTATTGGCTTCAATTGAATATACTATCACAGGTTCATTAACTGTAAAAGAAGGCGCTACATTAACTATAGAACCTGGAACCGTTATTAAAGCAAAAAGTGGGAGAACTGACGTATTTCTAGCTGTGGAAAGAGGCGCCAAACTTATGGCACAAGGAACCGCAACAAACCCTATTACATTTACTTCTGATGCCGCTTCTCCAAAAGCTGGTGATTGGGGTGGTATTGTTTTAGCAGGAAAAGCACCTTCAAATAAAGGGACTGATGTACAGTCTGAAGTTGCAGGATTATTTTACGGAGGCACTACCAATGATGACAATTCTGGAGAATTAAGTTATGTAATTGCAGAGTATACTGGTGCAAAAATTAATGGAGAATCAGAATTTAATGGCATCTCTTTCTTTGGTGTTGGTAGCGGAACTACTGTAAACAATATCGTGGTGAATAATGGTAATGATGATGGTATTGAGTTTTTTGGAGGCACTGTTAATGTAACAAATGTATTTTGTTCTAATATTGGTGATGATATGTTTGATTGGACAGAAGGTTATACAGGTACAATCAACAACGCTTTTGGGGTTCGTAATGATGATTTTGATATTGCTTCAGAAGACCCAAGAGGTATTGAAGGAGATAGTAACGGAAGTGATGCAACAGCAGCTCCTATTTCTATGCCTACATTAAACAATGTGACTATCTTAAACTTAAACCCTGGTGTAGCTCTTAAAGCAGGTGCTGAAATTAGAAGAGGAACCGTAGCTACTATAAACAATTTACTTTTTGCTACTTATGGATCTGCATCTTTCGGAAACAGAATTGATACCGCTGATGATAATGGTAATGGTACACTTACCATTACGGAAGCATATGCGCAAGGTAATGTTGGAGAGGACAAAATTGGCGGAGACATTACTGGCTCCATTACAGTTATAGAAGACGGAATTACAGTAACTGCTGACAATACAGTAACTGCTAAGGTAGGTGTTGGAGCTGATCTAACCGCTTTTGATTGGGCTAGCCCATCATTCGTAGTTACTAAATAATACTACCAAACAAAATACAACATTTAAAAGCCTCACCATCGTGAGGCTTTTTTATATCTTATATTCTACAAAATTCGATGAAATATCCTTACAAGAGATATATAGTACGTATTTAATGCTTTTTATCGAAAATTTTTGATTTAATTTTAACATTACATTTCTGTACTACTAAATTTAGTATCTTCGTGGTATACTATTTGTTATTAGTAACATATGAAAAAACTTTACTTTATCATTCTTTTCTGTATTGCATCTCTTGGTTATAGCCAGGACACGCCTACTAATGGAGATATTGAAGGTTTTAAATTATATCCTAACCCTGTTACTAGCGGAAAAATCTTCATCAATACTGCTCTAAATGCTCCAAAAAAAGTTTTAATTTTTGACGTCTTAGGGAATAAAGTAATGGAAGCTACTATTATTGGCACCGAGTTAAATCTTTCGGATATTGACGCTGGCATCTACGTAATACGGGTCTACGAAAAAGATAAAATGGTTACGAGAAAACTTATTGTTAAGTAAGCTCCACACTTAGTACATTAGTACATCTACATAATTACCCTACATACCGCAGTCCTAAAACCTACGCGACTATTCTGTTTAAAATACTGATTTACAATAAACAAAGCCTTTTAAAGGTTAAAAAAGTCAGTTTACCTACAATAATATGGGTTTCACAACATTTAGTATTGCTCCCTATACTCTTTTCCTATTTTTACATCAGTTATCCCAACCAAATCACACATGACGAAAATTTACCTAATCCTACTTATGGTTTTTACGTTCTCGCTTTCTGGGCAAGAGCCTATAATAAAGAGCACGAACAACAATGAGATTGCAGGATTTAAATTATACCCTAATCCTACCTTTAATGATGTTGTATATATTACAACAAAAGAAAACTTAAGTAAGACAGTGCAGGTATATGATTTACTGGGCGAACTTGTATTACAAGCACATAGCCATTATAAAGAATTAAACATTTCCAAACTAGACGCTGGCGTATACATTGTTCAGGTTACAGAAAATAACAAGACGTCCTCTAGGAAGCTAGTTGTAAAATAAACCAAACCAACCAATACCATCAAAAACTCTTTTTCTAGTATTGAAAAAGAGTTTTTGTTTTATAGACCAATGAGTATGTTTACTTTTGTACTCGTATAATATGGTTATGGACGTTTCTTCAATTTTTACTATTCAATCACAGGCAGATTTTGATGCTGTAGCCTTACAAGTCTATCGCCACCAATACAGACATAACCTTGTTTACAAAGAGTTTTCTGACTATTTAAAAAAAACACCAGAAAAGATCACTAGCGTTTCAGAAATTCCTTTTTTACCTATTGAATTTTTTAAATCAAAAAAAGTGGTTTCAAGTTCTGAAAAACCCGAAATACTTTTTACAAGCAGCGGCACCACAGGCACCTTAACAAGCACGCATTACGTTACAGATGTCGCGCTTTATGAGAAAAGTTACCTAAAGGCCTTTACTCATTTTTATGGCGCTATAGACACCTATTGCATTTTAGCACTACTTCCTTCTTACTTAGAGCGCCAAGGTTCGTCATTAATCTATATGGCCGATGATTTAATTAAAAGAAGTAAGCATCCCGAAAGTGGTTTCTATTTAGATACTATTGAGCTCCTAGTACAAAAGCTTAGGGAATTAGATGAGTCAAACACTAAAATACTTTTAATTGGAGTTTCTTTTGCTCTTTTAGATATCGTTGAGAAGTACAAACTCAACCTTAAAAATGTAATTATCATGGAAACTGGCGGTATGAAAGGTCGCCGAAAAGAAATGATCAGAGAGGAACTACATGAAACACTAAAAGAAGGCTTTGGCGTGCAAAAAATTCATTCGGAATACGGAATGACGGAGCTACTATCTCAAGCATATTCTAAAGGAGATGGTATTTTTGAAGCCCCAGCCTGGATGGATGTTCTCATAAGAGATCCGGAAGATGCACTTAGCTACCAAAGTACAGGAAAAACTGGTGGCGTAAATGTTATAGATTTAGCTAATTTAAACTCTTGTTCGTTTATTGCGACACAAGATTTAGGTAAAAAATATGACAATAATACCTTTGAGATATTAGGCCGTTTTGACCATTCAGATATTAGAGGTTGTAATTTATTGGTGTTATAAATTTATTTCCTTGCATATCTATACGTAACCTCATCATCTGCTATCATAGGTTCATCAATATAGGTCAATGTTAATACATCATCCTCGACGACGTACGTATACTCCTGATCCGTATCCTGTAAACTTATAATACCCTCTATATTCGTATAGCTGTAGGTTCCTGCGATATGAAAATAATAAGTAGTCTCATCATTTTCTATTATAACACTATGATCCTCTTCTGAAAAATTTAAGGTATGCACGCTAAAATCTACATCTTCAGGAAAGCCACAAAAGCAAATTACGTCCGTTAACACCCATTCTCCAGACAAGCTTTCATCCTGCGTAAAATCATCATCATTATCCGTACAAGCGGTACAAAATAAAAACACACCTAAAACAAAAGTTACTATTCTCATAAGGTCTTTTATTTTAGATGTGAATTCTCTTTAAGGGTTGCGTTTTTATTTCACGAGTATCACGAAGTAATTTTTCTTCCCTATTTGCAAAAGAACAAATTTATCATTGATTAAATCTTCTTTTGTAATTACGTAGTCTTCCTTGACCTTTTCTTTATTGACAGAGATAGAGTTTTGCTTCAGTTCTCTTCTCGCCTCCCCATTAGATCCTAAAAAATTAGTCTTCGCCGCTAAAGCCCCAATCATATCTAAACCTTCTTCAACATCGGACATAGTTACCTCTGCTTGAGGAACGCCTTCAAAAATGTCTAAGAATGTTTTTTCATTTAATTTCTTTAAACTTGCGGCTGTAGATTTCCCAAAAAGAATTCCACTTGCCTCCACAGCGTTATCAAGATCTTCTTGCGAGTGTACCATCACAGTAATCTCATCTGCTAAACGTTTTTGAAGCACACGTAAATGTGGTGCTTCTTTATGCTCCGCTACCAAAGCTTCTATTTCCTCTTTAGCGATAAAGGTGAATATTTTTATATATTTCTCGGCATCCTCATCAGAGGTATTCAACCAGTATTGGTAAAATTTGTAAGGTGACGTACGTTCAGCATCTAACCAAACATTTCCGCCTTCTGTTTTTCCAAACTTAGTACCATCTGCTTTTGTAATTAACGGACAGGTAAGCGCATAGCCTTTTCCACCACCAATACGCCTTATAAGTTCTGTTCCCGTGGTTATATTTCCCCACTGGTCACTACCTCCCATTTGCAAAGTACAATTGTGTTCTTTAAAAAGATGTAAAAAGTCATACCCTTGAACCAGTTGGTAGGTAAACTCTGTAAACGACATTCCTTCTTTTGCTTCCGAAGAAAGACGTTTTTTTACAGAATCTTTTGCCATCATATAATTTACGGTAATATGTTTTCCCACATCACGGATAAATTCTAGGAATGAAAAATCTTTCATCCAATCGTAATTATTGACTAAAATAGCTGCATTCTCCGCATCGCTACTAAAATCTAAAAAACGAGAAAGCTGTGCTTTTAAAGCATCTTGATTGTGACGTAAGGTTTTTTCGTCTAAAAGGTTACGTTCTGCAGATTTTCCCGAAGGATCTCCGATCATCCCCGTAGCACCACCAATAAGCGCATACGGTTTATGGCCTGCTAATTGAAAATGGCGCAACATCATTACTCCCACTAAATGTCCTATATGTAACGAATCTGCTGTAGGATCTATACCAACATAAGCCGATTGCATTTCATTCATTAAATGCTCTTCTGTTCCTGGCATGGCATCATGTAACATGCCTCTCCATTTTAATTCTGCTACAAAATTGGTTTTCATTCGTGTACTGTTTTTTAATGTAGCTGCAAATATAAAAGAATGTAGTGTTTTAGCGGTGTTTAAACTTGAATAAATAACTTACAATTCCGTATTTTTAAACCATGATTTTAGTCACAGGCGGTACAGGTTTAGTTGGGTCACACCTTTTGTTTGAATTAACAAAAACAAATGCGAGTATACGCGCCATCCATAGAGAAGGAAGCGACTTAAAACAGGTAGAAAAGATATTCTCTTACTACACTAAAAATTTTAAAGAACAGTTTCAAAAAATTGCATGGGTACTTGCGGACATTAATGATCTGCCTGCCTTAGAAATAGCTTTTGATACCGTCACACATGTATACCATTGTGCTGCTTTAATTTCTTTTGATCCTAAAGATTATGATCGGCTCTACAAAACAAACTGTGAAGGCACAGCAAATATTGTAAACATAAGCATTGCTAGTAATATTAAAAAACTTGTGTATGTAAGTTCTATTGCCACTATTGGGCAAGAAATTAATTCTACTATTGCCAATGAATCATCTGATTGGAATGCCAAAGATACCAATGTGTATGCTCTTACCAAGTATGATGCAGAAATGGAAGTTTGGCGCGGCTCTCAAGAAGGCTTAACTGCTCTTATATTAAATCCTGGAATTATTTTAGGCCCTGGTTATTGGCATTCTGGTAGTGGCGCAATATTTCAAACAGCTGCTAAAAATTATGCCTATTATCCTCCCAGCGGAACAGGGTTTATCAGTGTAATAGATGTTGTGAAGTTATTAGTATTAGGTATGAATTCTGAACTACACAAAGAACGATTTATCGCCATAGCTGAAAATAAAACCTACCGAGAAGTGTTACACCAAATCTCCAATAGCCTAGGAGTTAAACCTCCCCATAAAGAATTAAAAAACTGGCACTTAAGTCTTTTATGGCGACTAGATTGGCTTGCAAGCTTCTTCTCTAACAAAGAACGAAAATTGACCAAGAACAGTGCAAAATCACTCCAAGAGCAAAAACAATATGACAACCAAAAGATCAAAACTGCTTTTAGCTATACCTTTGAACCTATAGCTAAGGTATTAGATTTTTGTACAGAACAATTTAAAAAGGAAACTTTTTAATTCGTTTTTTGCTTAATAGGTTTGTCCGCTTTTATACTATCAAGTTTTTTAGGCTTACGCACACGCTCAATACTATCTAAGGTTCGTTGCTCTTTTTTAGCATCATCTATAAGCTTTATATCCGCTTTTAACTTGTCTTCCACACTTTTATAGATCTCACCATATACAACAGGATAAGAGGCATAATACACATCGCTCTGCACAAATTGCAAACTATCTATATCATGCTTAGTATAGATGTATTTCATGGCCTCTATTTTGTTCTCTTTCAGCACATCTACACTGGTATTCTTTGCCGCAGTGACCAATGCCAAATCATACAAAATTGCAGACATCTTATCTTTCGCAATAAGGTTTTCTGGCGGACTGATTAATTCCTCCTTACAAGAAACCATCAAAGCCAAAACACATAAAAAAAGGATTCTATACATAAATTATCTATTGAAGGTAAGGCGTTTGGCATTTCGCTTCTCGGAAACAACTCCGTTTTCATACGCCAAATGTCCGTTTACAAAAGTATGTGATATTTTCGATTGAAAAGCAGTTCCTTCAAAAGGAGACCAACCACATTTGTACACGATATTTTCTTTGGATACGGTCCAAGAATTATTTAAATCTACCAAAACTAAATCTGCATAATACCCCTCACGCACATACCCTCTCCTATCTATTTCAAATAAGATAGCAGGATTGTGGCACATCTTCTCCACAATCTTTTCTAAACTTATTTTACCTTCATGGTATTTCTCTAACATCGCAGGTAAAGCATGTTGTACTAATGGCCCTCCAGAGGGTGCCTTGGTATATACATTATCTTTTTCTTCTAAAGTATGTGGTGCGTGATCTGTTGCCAGAACATCAATTCTATCATCTAAAAAAGCATCCCATAATTGCGATCTATCTTCTGCAGTTTTTACTGCCGGATTCCATTTAATTAAAGACCCTTTAGTTTTATAATCTTCCTCCGAAAACCACAAATGATGCAGACAAACCTCTGCCGTAATTTTCTTGTCTTTTAAAGGAATATCATTTCTGAACAAGGCTGTTTCTATTCCTGTAGACAAATGGAACACATGAAACCTTGCTCCTGTTTGTTTCGCCAAAGCAATGGCCTTTGATGAAGATAAATAGCACGCTTCTGCACTACGTATAATTGGGTGATACTCCATTGGGATATCATCCCCATATTGTTCCTTGTACTTGGCTAAATTATTTTTTATCGTGGTCTCATCTTCACAATGAGCCGAGATCACCATTTCGGTGTTTCTGAATATCTTTTCGATAACCTCCTCATTATCTACCAGCATATTTCCCGTAGAAGAACCTAAAAATAGTTTTACGCCAGAACAAGCATTTTTATCAAGCTTTTTAAGCTCTTCTAAATTATCATTAGTCCCCCCAAATAAGAAAGAATAGTTAGCATAAGCGCTTGCTGCTCCTAAAGCAAACTTATCTTCCAATTTCTCTATGGTCGTGGTTTGCGGGTTTGTATTAGGCTGTTCCATAAAAGTAGTAATCCCACCAACAACTGCCGCTCTACTCTCACTAGCTATATTGCCCTTGTGCGTTAACCCAGGTTCTCTAAAATGCACCTGATCATCAATTACCCCAGGTAAAAGATATTTCCCCGAAGCATCAATAACAGTCGCTGTAGCGTCAGAAATAGTAGCATCTATTTTTTGAATAATATCGTCTTGAATAAGAACATCTGCTACTTGCAGTTTATTTTCATTGACGATTGTAGCATTCTTTATTAAAAACTTGCTCATGCTTTAAATTTATTTTTTCTAAAAAAACTCATCCATTTCATTTTAACTACTCCAAAAATAGCTTCTCGAAAAATAGACGAATTCATTTTTGATTTCCCTAATACACGATCTGTAAAGACAATGGGTACTTCTACTATTTTAAACTTATTTAAATGCGCTCTAAATTTCATTTCAATTTGAAACGCATAGCCCACAAAATGTACTGCAGACAAATCTATAGTTTCTAAAACTTTTCGTTTATAACAAATAAATCCTGCGGTAGGATCATGAACCATCATTCGCGTAATAATTTTCACATAAAACGATGCTCCATAAGACAACAACACACGATGTAAAGGCCAATTCACTACATTGACCCCTTTAATATATCTAGACCCTATAGCTAAATCTGCCCCATCTACACAGGCCTGATGCAGGCGAATAAGATCTGATGGGGTATGCGAAAAATCTGCATCCATTTCAAAAATGAAATCATATTTTCTTTCTATTGCCCATTTGAAGCCATGAATGTAAGCGGTACCTAAACCGGCTTTTTCTTTTCGTACTTCTAAAAATAATTTTTCAGGAAACGTTTTTTGTAGTTCTCTAACTTTATCAGCCGTTCCATCTGGTGAGTTATCATCCACGATTAACACATGAAACTCTTTCTTTAAATTAAAAACAGCTTTAATAATAGCCTCTATGTTTTCAATTTCATTAAAAGTTGGAATAATAACAAGCCTATCTATCATAAAAAAAATCTATTCTTGCAAAAATAGTTTTTTTATAGTGGTAAAGAAATGTGCTCATATTATTTATGATTTTTTTGTCAAAAAAGTCCATTTAAACAATTAATTAAAAGCCTGTGTCTTATAATTTGTAATTTTGCCGAAATAAGCTTGTTAAAAAATGCAGAAACTGCCGAAATTATTTATTTACCTCCTTGGGATTATTTTTGTCATTAATCTAATACAAAGTTATTTTACCGATTTAATCTTTGACGAGGCCTATTATTGGCACTATGCTCAAAATATGGCTTGGGGTTATTTTGATCACCCCCCAATGGTCGCATTTTTAGTGAAACTAAGTAGCTTTTTCTTTGAGGGCGAGTTGGGAGTTCGGTTTATGAGTTGCCTACTCTCTATAGGTACTCTCATCTTTATTTGGCTCGTTATAGACCATCCTAAAAAGAAAGATTATGTGTTACACTTTTTTGTGCTCACATTTTCCATGACCCTCTTAAACGCGTATGGTTTTTTTACGCTCCCAGATACACCTCTTTTATTTTTTACTGCTGTTTTTTTATATGTCTATAAAAAGTTTATTACCGCCCCATCTGTAGTATTGGCTATTATCCTAGGGCTGGTGATGAGCGCTTTGATGTATAGTAAGTACCACGCTGTTCTTGTCATTATATTTATACTGCTCTCTAATATTAAATTAGTTTTAAATAAATATGCCTGGCTAGCTGTATTTGTAGCATTACTAGGTTATTCACCTCACTTTTTATGGCTTTATGAGAATGATTTTGTCTCTATAAAGTATCACCTATTTGAGCGCCCTAATAGAGCTTATGAGTTTAATGATTATACGGTTGGTTTCTTTTTAAATCTATTAGCCTTGTTTGGCTTCACCTTTTTCTGGGTATATAAAGCCTTATGGAAAACCAAAGGAACAGATGCTTTTAATAGAGCACTTTTATTCCTAACCTATGGTACCATCCTCTTTTTCTTTATTTCTAGTTTTAATCGTAGAATACAAACACAATGGATTATTGTGATTTCCATATCCCTGGCCATCATTGCTTTTAACTATATGTTAGAAAATGAAAATGCTAAGAAATGGATTTACAGAATGGGATTGGTAAATATTGTACTGCTCGTTTTTGTACGCTTTATATTGGTTTTCGAAGAAATTTCTCCTTTACACTATGAATCTCATGGCAATAAAGAATGGGCTGCTTCTATTAGTGATCGCGTTGGTGATACTCCAGTAGTTTTTGAAAACTCCTACAGAAACGCTCCTATGTATGCGTTCTATTCAGGAAACACCTCGTTCTCTCTTAACAATGTTATGTATCGTAGAAACCAATACTCTATTGATGATACCGAATCAAAAGTGCAACACAAAAGAGTTCTATACGTTTCTCAATATTTAAGTAAAGGTGATATTGCTGTTGACCTACCTAAGCAGAAGAAAGGATTTGGAGTTTATATGGATAATTTTGAATCTTTTAGAAAATTGCGTGCCATTCTTAATGAAAGTGAGATATCTTTAAAAAATGATAGTCCCATTGATCTTAAGATTTATAATCCCTATGATTTTGACATTGCGATAAACAAACTAAAATATAGCGTTGTCTATCACACCCAATATAAACGCCCAGAAGAAATTATTGGAATTACCCCAATTCCAAAAAATCCTGACCTTAGGGTACTCAAAGCAAAAGACACTTTGTTTTACAGCTTTACCCTACCTGCCTTTAAAATGGAAAACCCGGGGTATTTTAAAGTTGCTATCAGCGAAAACGGACTTCAACCAGGAATGAATGGTGATAATATAAAATTAGTAAACTAAATGAAAGAAGTCTTACTAAGAAGTATAGAAAATATTGACTGGATTACGCTGATTTTATGTTGCAGTATTACGACATTAGTTTTAGCAAAAAAGATTTATTACGGCAGGTTTACGAACTTTATCATCCTGCCTTTCAACAATAAATACATATTTTTATACAATAAGAAGGATAAATTATCGCATTGGTTCACTATTTTTCTCTCCATATTTCAGCTCTTAAATTTCACCTTATTTCTATATTTTATAGATTCAATTTTTGAATTATCGCAACATATTAACACTCCTTTTACTTACATTATTACCCTTGGAATTTTAATAGCCTTCTTTTTTTCTAAATTGATCTTACACCTGTGCAACGCCTTTGTTTTTAACATGCAAGGAGCTATTAGTGAATTTTTATTTAAAAAAATATCCTACTTTAACTACAGTAGTTTAATCATGTTTGTGGCGAATATTCTTCTTGCATATATTTTAAAAGATTCAAAAATTGTAATCTATATAACCGCACTATTAATTGCCGCAATAAATATTCTGGGATGGGTTACTGCCATACGAAATCATCAAAAATTAATTACCAATAATTTTTTCTATTTTATTTTGTACCTTTGCGCACTCGAAATAGCACCCTTAGTGCTTTTAGGAGATTACTTTAAAGACTGATGCTTATGAAAGTAAAAACGATTTTGGTATCGCAACCAGAACCGAAGATGGAAAACTCTCCATATTCCCGACTTATTGACAAGGAAAAAGTAAAGGTAGATTTTAGACCCTTTATACATGTTGAAGGCGTAGATGCTAAAACTGTAAGACAACAAAAAATTGATCTTAACAATTTTACTGCTATTATTTTAACTAGTAGAAATGCGGTAGATCACTTTTTTAGAATTGCAGAAGAAATGCGTTTTAAAGTGCCTGACTCTATGAAATATTTCTGTCAGTCAGAAGCTGTTGCCTATTACTTACAAAAATACGTAGTCTACAGAAAGCGTAAAATCTATGTAGGTAAAATGAATTTTCAAGATCTTTCTACTCTTTTCAAAAAGTATAAAGACGAAAAATTCTTACTACCTTCTTCAGATTCTCTAAAACCAATTGTCCCTGAAACATTGGATGCTTTAGGCTTAACTTGGACTAGAGGTATTTTCTACAAAACGGTAGTTAGTGATCTTTCTGATTTAAAAGATGTGTATTATGATATCTTAGTATTCTTTAGTCCTTCCGGAATTGAGTCTTTATTGAAGAATTTCCCTGACTTTGAGCAGAATGATACTAGAATTGCTGTTTTCGGAAATTCTACCGTAAATGCAGCAACAGATGCTGGTCTTAGAATAGACATTAAAGCACCAACACCTGAAACGCCTTCTATGACCATGGCATTGCAGAAATATATTACAAGTTTAAATAAAAAGTAATTCTTTACTTTTATTTACAAGCATAAAAAAAGCCTCTTTTCAGAGGCTTTTTTATTTATTTATATTTAGAATCCGTAACGCTGCGGTCCGCCACGTCTTATTTCTTCATTTGCATAAGATTCAAACTTTTTAAAGTTCTCACGGAAAGCATTAGCCAACTTAAATGCTGTGGTATAATACTTCTGATCATCATCCCAGGTTGTTCTAGGACTTAACACCTCTGTAGGCACCCCAGGACACTCTCTAGGTTGCGCAACACCAAATACAGAGTGAATATGATACTTGTCATAAGAATACAATCCTAAGTCACCATTTAACGCCGCCGTAATCATGGCACGTGTATATTTAAGCTTCATGCGCGTACCAATACCGTAAGGACCACCTGTCCAACCTGTATTTACCAACCAAACATTAACACCGGCATCTTTCATTTTCTTACTTAGCATTTCTGCATACTCCGTAGGATGTAAAGGCATGAATGGCGCTCCAAAACAGGCTGAGAAATTTGGTGTAGGTTCTACCACTCCGGCTTCAGTTCCTGCCACTTTTGCAGTATATCCAGAGATAAAATGGTACGCTGCTTGGCTAGGCGTTAATTTAGAAATTGGAGGCAACACCCCAAAAGCATCTGCCGTTAAAAAGAATATATTTTTAGGATTTTTCCCTACAGAAGGTACTTGAATGTTTTCAATATGATCAATAGGGTAACTTACTCTTGTATTTTGCGTAATAGAGATATCCTCAAAATCTACCACACCTTCAGCATTCATAACTACATTCTCAAGTAGCGCCCCTTTTTTAATAGCTCCAAATATTTCAGGCTCGTTTTCTGCAGATAGGTTGATCACTTTTGCATAACAACCCCCTTCAAAATTAAAAATGGTATTCTCTTTTGTCCAACCATGCTCATCATCTCCAATTAGTTTTCTATTTGGATCTGCAGATAGTGTTGTTTTTCCTGTTCCCGAAAGGCCAAAGAAAATAGCCGTATCACCATCTTTACCTACATTTGAAGAGCAATGCATAGGCAAAGTATTCTTATACACCGGTAGGATAAAGTTAAGCGCTGAAAAAATTCCTTTTTTAATTTCTCCTGTATACCCTGTACCACCTATTAAGGCAATTTTTCTTGTGAAATTTAAAATAGCAAAATTATGTTGACGCGTACCATCTACCTCAGCATCTGCCATAAAACCAGGAGCGTTAACCACCGTCCATTCTGGATCAAAATTCACCAATTCTTTTTCGGTAGGTCTTAAAAACATATTACTAGCGAACATGTTAGACCAAGGGTACTCATTAATAACCCTAATATTTAATTTGTAATCTTCATCTGCACACGCATAGCTATCGCGTACATATATTTCTTTTTCATTTAAATAATTGATGACTTTATCATACAAAGCGTCAAAAGCGGCAGGCTCAAATGGAATATTGACATTCCCCCACCAAACTTTTTCATCTGTAATCTCATCTTTTACTATAAATCTATCCATGGGAGACCTACCAGTAAACTCACCTGTATTTACTGCAAGAGCACCTGAAGATGCCTCTTTCCCCATACCTTTCTCTAGGGTTAACTTATGCAAATCATCTGGTGATAATTGATAATGCACATTTTCACTTGTAATACCATACTTAATCAACGAAATCGTTTTCGCAATCTTATCCATATTAAAGAAGATTTATTAGTTTTAATGGGGTAAAATTATTGAAATTATAATTCATAGGGTAGTTTTTTCGTTAATATCTAATATTTTTCTTTATAATAACGAAATCCGAGTAAAATCCAACCTACAATTAATAGGAGTCCACCCACCGGCGTAACGAATGCAATAGCCTTAAAATCGAAAGAAGTTAAGCTGTTTGTTGCCAACAAATAAATAGAAAAAGAAAATAACAACACTCCTGCCGTAAATACCCCATAAATAAGTTTTTTATTTTTTTCTTGAATTTTGGTAACCCCTGAAAGAATTAAAAGCACTAATGCATGATACATTTGATAGGTAACCCCAGTAGTATAAGATGCTAAAGCCTCCACGCTTAATACCTCTTTTAATCCGTGCGCGCCAAAAGCTCCCAGAACCACCGCAAGGGTTCCAAATAAAATTCCTGTACTAAAAATTGTTTTGTTCATAACTAAAATGATTGTTATTTTTACATATATAACAAAAGTGATTTTTTGATTGTCACTATAAAGATACAAAACTATGCTGCGAAAAATTCTAATTATTGGTGCTGGCAAGTCCACATCCTACCTATTAGATTACTTTTTAGAAAAAGCTATTGAAGAACAATTACAGATTGTCATAGCAGATCTAAATCCAGAGGCTATTCCAGCTAAGTTCAAGAATCACTCTAATTTTGATGTCGTAAAATTGGATATTTTTAATACTCCTGAACGCCAAAAAGCAATACAAGAAGTAGACATCGTAGTGTCTATGCTCCCTGCCCATATGCACATTAATATAGCCAAAGATTGCATTCACTTTAGCAAACACCTTGTCACTGCTTCTTATGTAAGCGAAGAAATTAAAACCTTAGATAAGGAGGCTAAGGAAAAAGGACTCGTTTTTATGAATGAAGTTGGCCTTGATCCGGGTATTGACCATATGAGTGCCATGCAAATTATCAACCAAATTAAGAAGAACGGCGGTAAAATGTTATTGTTTGAATCTTTTACAGGAGGTTTAGTAGCTCCAGAAAGCGATAACAACTTATGGAATTATAAATTTACATGGAATCCTAGAAATGTAGTTGTAGCCGGTCAAGGTGGTACCGCTCAATTCATACAAGAGGGCACCTATAAATACATTCCTTATCACAAACTATTTAGAAGAACAGAATTTGTAGACATTGAAGGCTATGGCAAATTTGAAGTCTATGCCAATAGAGATTCTTTAAAATATAGAGAAGCATATGGACTTACAGATATCTTAACGCTTTATAGAGGTACTATGAGGCGCGTAGGATTTTCTAAAGCCTGGAATATGTTTGTACAATTAGGAATGACCGAGGATAGTTATACTATTGAAAATTCTGAAGGAATGACCAATAGAGAATTTGTCAATTTGTTTTTACCCTACTCCCCTACAGATTCTGTTGAATTGAAACTTAGGTACTATCTAAAAATAGATCAAGATGATATCATGTGGGATAAACTTCAAGAGCTTAATTTATTTAGCAGCGATAAAAAAATTGCGCTTGAAAATGCAACCCCTGCTCAAATATTACAGAAAATATTAGAAGACAGCTGGACGCTTGCCGATGAAGACAAAGATATGATTGTCATGTATCACAAATTTGGCTATGAAGTAAATGGCGCTAAAAAGCAAATAGATGCTAGTATGGTGGTTATAGGAGAAAACAGAACCCATACCGCTATGGCTAAAACAGTTGGTTTACCTGTTGCTATTGCTACCCTCCTTATTTTAAACAAAAAAATTACAAGACCGGGTATTCAAATTCCTTTGCATGAAGAGGTCTATACTCCTATTTTGAAAGAACTAGAAGCTTACGGAATTATTTTTAATGAGGAAGAAGTTACCTACTTAGGATACAATCCAAATACTGTGGCTAGTTAATAATTGAAACTAATTTGCTATATTTCATATTAAATTGAAAGAGCAACAGATGAAATCAGCTAAAGAAAATGTAAAAATAGACGGAATTGACAAAAAAATATTGCGCTATTTAATGTCTGATGCCCGCAAACCTGTTTTAGAAATTGCTAGAAATATTGGTATTTCTGGCGCCGCTATTCACCAAAGGCTTCGAAAGTTAGAAAACTCTGGGCTAATCGCAGGTTCTAAATTTGTAATTAACCCTAAAGTATTAGGGTTTTCTACAATGGCTTATGTCGGCATCTATTTAGATAAAGCAATGAGTAACCCTGTGGCCGTAAAGGCGCTCGAAAAAATACCTGAGATTTTAGAATGCCATTACACTACAGGAAATTGGTCTATTCTAATAAAAGTATTGTGCAGAGATAATGAACATCTAATGCAAGTTTTAAACAACAATATTCAACAAATTGATGGCGTATCACGAACCGAAACCTTTATCTCTTTAGATCAGCAAATAGAACGTCAGATTACCATATAAAAGAACTTATATTTTCTTAAACCTGGAAATGAAAAAACGATTCTTTGTTGTACTCTCTGTACTCCTACTATGCTCTTCCTGCCAAAAGGAATTAGGATGCGATAGCTTAATGGCCAATTTAAGCTTACGAAAAGAGCTCACTGCCGTCCATGCTAAAGAAAGTGCTTTTTTTAAGCTGTTTAATGTAGACCATCCTAAATATTTGCTAAGAGAGTTATTTAATACAAAAACTAACATACATAGTATAAAAACGCTCCCAAAGACAACTAACGGAACTTGCCATTGCCAGGCTCAACTATCCATTAGTTTTGATGAAGACCTAAAATCAAGAATTCTAAAAGCAGTAAACCCAAATGCAACGGCTATAATTAGCAGCTATTTTGATGAAATTAAGTCGGAGAGTCGCATTGAATATGAATTTTCTAATCCTTCTAAAAATAGCTATACGATAAAAATCATAGAAGATAATAAAGAAGAACTTCTAAGAAGTATTCTTTACTATATACGACTACACCCATACGAACAAGCACTAAAAACAAAAGAGGCTCCTTAGTACTAAGAAGCCTCTTTCATATATTTTTTACACAGGAATATTAATCTCTCCTTCCGCCAAAAACTTGTAATGCCCAATAGGCCAATGTTGCAATAGATCCTATAGCTGCCACTAGATAGGTTCTAGCTGCCCATTTCAAAGCATCTTCTGCGCCAGCATATTCATCTGGAGCCAACATATTTTTATGTTTTAACCATGCTAGGGCACGGTTACTAGCATCATACTCTACAGGCAACGTAACCAAACTAAATATGGTAGCAAAACTCATCATGACCAAACCTGCAACTGCCACCCAATATCCGAATCCAAATCCTGCCGCAGCACCTAACATTAATCCACCAAATACAACCCACATTGCAAAGTTAGAGGTAACGTTTACAATTGGCACTAATTTAGATCTTAAGCCCAACCATTGGTACGCTTGTGCATGTTGCACGGCGTGTCCACATTCGTGTGCTGCAACTGCCGCTGCAGATGCGTTACGCTGACTGTACACACCTTCACTTAAATTTACGGTCTTGTTAGCAGGGTTATAATGATCCGTAAGCATTCCTGGCGTAGAGATTACTTTTACATCACGTATGCCATTATCCGCTAGCATTTTTTCTGCAATTTCTGCACCGCTCATTCCATTACGTAAATGAACTTTTGAGTATTGCTCAAACTTGCTTTTCAGCTTCCTACTTACCAACCAGCTTATTAAAGCTATTCCTCCAATTAATATATAATATCCGAACATAATTTTTATTTTAAAACTTAAATATAGCAAAGTTTCTTTGCCTTATACTATAAACGCAAAAATCCCGCCAAAATTTTCCGACATATAAATGCGGAAAATTTGGCAGGATTTTGAAAATAAAAAGCTTTAAACTAGACTAACTTATGACGCCCATTCAAATGCCTCAATAATTTCTTTATAGATTACTTCTCCCTCAGAAATATTTAAACCTTTTTGTAATCCTGGATCAGAAGCCAATGCTTTTTTCCAACCCAAATTAGCAATCTTAATGGCATAAGCTGTAGTTACATTGGTAAGTGCTATGGTAGAAGTATAAGGTACCGCTCCTGGCATATTCGCTACAGAATAGTGTACAATCTCATCAATAATATAAATAGGGTCTTCATGTGTTGTTGGTCTTGTTGTTTCTACACAACCTCCTTGATCTACCGCCACATCTACAATAACAGCACCAGATTTCATAGTTTTCAACATGTCTCTAGTAATTAAGTTAGGTGCTTTTTTACCTTTAAGCAAGACACCACCAATAATTAAATCATGTGTTTGAACAAATTCTCTAATATTATACTCATTAGAGAATAAGGTAGTACAATTATTTGGCAAAACGTCATTTGCATAACGTAAGCGTTTCATATCTACATCTAATATGGTAACCTGAGCACCTAAACCAGATGCCATTTTAGCAGCTTGCATACCCACTACACCTGCACCAAGTATTAATACTTTTCCCGGAGGTACTCCTGGCACCCCTCCTAATAAAAGACCACGACCTTTTACTGGTTTCTCTAAATATTTTGCTCCTTGCTGAATAGACATTCTACCTGCCACTTCAGACATAGGCGTTAACAATGGTAAACCACCATCCCTATCTTCTACCGTCTCATAAGCAATACAAATAGCACCACTTTCTAACATGGCCTTCGTTAATGGCTCGCTAGATGCAAAATGGAAATATGTGAAAACAATTTGTCCCTTTTTAATAAGGCTGTACTCTTGTTCAATAGGCTCCTTAACTTTTACTATCATTTCTGCGATAGCATAAATCTCTTCAATAGTTTCTAAAATTGTAGCTCCCGCTTCAACATACGCCTCATCTAAGAAACCACTATTATCTCCTGCTGTTGACTGTACAAATACTTCATGGTTGTTTTTTACTAATTCAAAAACACCACCTGGAGTCATACCCACACGACTCTCATTGTTTTTAATTTCCTTAGGGATACCTATTTTCATTTGCTTTATTTATTAGAACTTTCGATTAAAAAGAAAAATATCTGCATAAAAATGAATTTGATTATCAGATTCCTGCAGATTACATTTATAAAAAAACAAACTAAAAAAGACAAAGGCAAATCTTAAGTTTATTCAACAAACAAATTAATTCGCCAATGTCAATTTTAATTATAATTAGTCGCGTCAAATTTGCCACAAATAGTTATAATAAAAAAACAAAAACCACTAAAATTGTGAGGGTTTAACTAATAATCAGACTTTTAACAATTAGCCCTATATTGTTTTGCAGAAATAATAAAATTGATGCCTAAAATTCAGATTTTCGAATAAAGCGTTGCACATTTATCAGCCTTATTGAGTCCTTTTTAGTGCGAATAGTGGCATATCAATCTACCATTACTGCTACGATAGATTGATATGCGTACTTTTTAGCCTACGATATTGATAATTTTACCCGGAACAATAATGACCTTTTTAGGTGTACGCCCTGCCAATTGTTGAATAGTTTTTTCATGCGCCATCACTACTTCTTCGATCTGATCTTTTGTAAAATCCATCGGAAGTTCTAATTTGAAACGCATTTTTCCGTTAAAAGAAACTGGGTATTCTTTACTACTCTCTACCAAATGCGATGCCTCAAATTTTGGAAAAGATGCTGTAGAAATAGAATCTATATGCCCTAATTTACTCCATAATTCTTCCGCGATATGTGGTGCGTACGGCGATACCAAAATGACCAAAGCCTCTAGTATTTCTCTACTGGTACATTTCTGAGCAGATAGTTCATTCACTGCAATCATAAAGGTAGATACGGACGTATTGAAAGAGAAGTTTTCGATATCTTCTTCTACTTTCTTAATGGTTTTATGTAACGTTTTAAGATTGTCTTTAGATGCTTCCGTATCGGTAACTTTAATACCATTATCATCTACATACAAACGCCATAATTTTTTAAGGAACCCATGAGTACCTGTAATACCTGCAGTATTCCAAGGCTTAGATTGCTCTAATGGGCCTAAAAACATCTCATACAAACGTAAACTGTCTGCCCCGTACTCTACACAAATACTATCCGGACTTACCACATTGTATTTAGATTTGGACATCTTTTCTACTTCACGACCGACGATGTAATCTTCATCTGATACAAATACTAAATCGGCATATTTTGTATCGTTTAAAAATGATTTCTTATCTAAAACATTTGACGCATCAATTAAATTAACATCAACATGAAGCGGAGTCAGTGCGGATAAACTTTTATCCCATTCGACATCGATATTACCAACTTCTTTGAATCGAGAAATTTCTTTTTCTACTACACCCAACATTAAATTATCAAAATCATCATTTATGGCCCTGTCATAAGAATCTTTTGGAACTATATATCTTTGAAGTTTTACAATACCTTTACTTTCATCTATATTTTTTATCCCAACCCCAAAACCATAAACAAAAGCACTTGTCCCCGTAATCATTCCTTGATTGATCAGTTTTTTAGCAAATTCGTTTTTAGGCACTACACCCTTATCAAACAAGAATTTTTGCCAGAAACGTGCATATAATAAATGTCCTGTTGCATGCTCACTACCACCAATATATAAATCTACATCTTGCCAATAATTAATGGCCTCCTCTGAAAATATAGCCTCCGTATTGTTCGGGTCCATATAGCGGTTAAAGTAGAAACTACTCCCCGCCCAGCCTGGCATCGTATTTAATTCTAAGGGCCACACCGTGGCGTTGTTTATCTTACTGTTATCTACTACCTGGTTAGAAACCGTGTCCCAGGCCCAAACGGTAGCATTCCCTAATGGTGGCTCTCCAGTTTCGGTGGGTAAATATTTTTCTACTTCTGGTAATGCAATTGGTAAATGCTTCGCATCTATCATTTGCGGCATACCATCTACATAATATACTGGAAAAGGTTCTCCCCAATACCGTTGTCTGCTAAAAACAGCATCACGCAAACGGTAATTAATTTTTCCTTTTCCTTGTCCTATTTTTTCCAATTCATAAATCGCCAATTTCATGGCTTTCTTATACGGTAATCCGTTTAAAAAATCAGAATTAGCAATGACGGTTTTGTCTTTGTCTGCATGTGCTTCTTCAGAAATATCTACCCCTTCAAATACATTAGGAATAGCAATATTAAATTTTTTAGCAAAATCATAATCACGCTGATCACCGCAAGGTACTGCCATTACAGCTCCTGTACCATAACCCGCTAACACATAATCCCCAATCCAAATTGGCACTGGCTCTTTGGTGAATGGGTGCTCTGCGTACGCTCCAGTAAAAGCCCCTGAAATAGTTTTCACATCTGCCATACGCTCACGCTCACTACGTTTTGCAGTGGCTTTTATATATGCTTCAACCTCCGCTTTTTGCGCTGGCGTGGTTATTTTAGCAACCAACTCATGCTCTGGCGCTAAAGTCATAAAAGAAACTCCAAAAATCGTATCAGGGCGCGTGGTAAAAACATCAATCACCTCATCATGATCTTTTACCTGAAATACCGCTGAAGCTCCTTGAGAACGACCTATCCAATTGGTCTGTGAATCTTTAAGTGGTTGTGGCCAATCTACTGTAGTTAAATCATCTAATAAACGTTGTGCATATGCCGAAATACGCATGCTCCACTGTGTCATTTTTTTACGAATAACAGGGTGACCTCCGCGTTCTGATACGCCATTGACAATCTCATCGTTAGCCAATACAGTACCTAAACCAGGACACCAGTTTACTTCCGTATCTGCCAAATAGGTAAGTCGGTATTGCAACAGTAGTTCTTGTTGCTTTTTTGTATCAAAAGCATTCCACTCTTCTGCAGTAAAAGCTATAATATCTTCATCACAGACTGCATTTACCGTTGCATTTCCTTCTTTTTCAAAAAGCGCGGTTAATGTAGCAATGTCTTCTGCCTTGTTCGTATCATTATTGTACCACGAGTTGAACAACTGAATAAAAATCCACTGGGTCCATTTGTAATACTCCGGATTAGAAGTACGCACTTCACGGCTCCAATCAAAAGAAAAACCCATTACATCCAATTGCTTTCTGTAGCCTTTGATTTCATTTCTTTCTTTATCAAACCCACCATCAATATTAACCCTAGTTGTATCAGCCGGATGCTGCCCTGTTTGAATAGCATATTGTTCTGCTGGTAAGCCAAAAGAATCATATCCCATAGGGTGCAATACATTAAACCCTTTATGTCTTTTATAACGCGCATAAATATCACTAGCAATATACCCCAACGGATGCCCTACATGGAGTCCTGCTCCAGAAGGATAAGGAAACATGTCTAAGACATAAAACTTTTCTTTATCGGAATTGTTTTCTGCTTTAAACGTTTGGTTTTCTGCCCAATATTTTTGCCATTTGGCTTCAATTTCTGTGAAATCGTAGTTCATTATATAAAGTTTGTATAAACCTGACGGTTTTAATGCGCTGCAAAAATAAGTTTATTATAGGAAAGGGAAAAAGATAATATGACATGAGCCACATCCAACAAAAACAAACTTTTATAAACGTGACAAAATTTACCTCATAAACGAATGAAAACCTTCAACAAAAAAAAGTCCAAGCTGATTATTTCCTAGCTATCTTAGGTTGCTAAATTCACTTTTAGAGTTCTTTTGGCTTTAAAAAGGTGTTATTTAGAGAAAAATCAAACTTAAAAGCAAAGCAAAGTGTTAACAGTGATTTTATATTAAATATACTTTCCTATTTTTACATATCGTTTTCACAAATTATGAGTAAATCTTTCGAGCGCTATCAACAACGCAAATTAATATCGAGTTATTTTTCAGTAGTCTTAAGTATAGGTCTTGTACTTTTTCTATTAGGCATATTAGGCTTATTGGTTTTAAATACTAAAAAACTAGCTGATCATTTTAAAGAACAGATTACCATTTCTGTCTTTTTAAAAGATAATGCTAAGCAGGTAGAAATAGACCAACTACAGAAAAGCTTAGTCATGGCAGAATATACCAAAGCCGCTACCTATGTTTCTAAAGAGGAAGCTGCCGCACAACACAGTGAAGATATTGGCGAGAACTTTCAAGATTTCTTAGGTTATAACCCATTAAAAAATTCCATAGACGTTCAGTTAAATGCTGATTTTGTAACCCCAGAATTGCTGGAAGAGATAGCGGAAGAAATTACTACCAAAGGTTATGTAGAAGAAGTTAGTTATGACAAACCTTTAATTGGCCTCTTAAATGAAAATGTAAAACGTATTAGTTTCTGGATTCTGGTAGCCAGTAGTATTTTTACGTTTATTGCTGTTTTATTAATCAATAGCTCTATTCGTTTATCTATCTACTCTAAGCGTTTCATTATTAAGACGATGCAAATGGTGGGTGCTACAAAGGTGTTTATCCGTAAGCCTTTTATTTGGACCAATATTAAGTTAGGAGTACTAGGTGCCGTATTAGCAATGCTTGCCTTGGCGGGTGTTTTATATTATGTGAATGAAAATTTTCCGGAATTAGGATTAATGGAAGACCCTACGATACTGGCTATTCTTTTTTCTAGTGTTTTTATATTAGGCTTGTTAATTTCACTAATTAGCACCTACTTTGCAACACAACGTTTTTTAAATTTAAGAACAGACGAATTATATTATTAAATTTGCAGCATGGCGTACAAAAGCAACAATACAAATCAAGATTCTAAAAAGGAATTTATTTTTCAGCATAAGAATTATATGTTCATGTTTATTGGCCTTGCCTTTATTGTAATAGGTTTTATATTAATGAGCGGTGGCGGTAGTGATGATCCAAATGTTTTTAACCCTGAAATTTATAGTTTTAGAAGAATCCGTTTGGCACCTACTTTAGTGCTTATTGGCTTAGGAATAGAAATCTATGCTATTTTGTTAAACCCTCATAAGAAAGACTAATTGGAAGTAATAGACGCAATAATTCTTGGAATAATTCAAGGATTAACAGAGTTTCTACCTGTTTCATCAAGTGGACATTTAGAATTAGGAAAAGCTATTTTAGGCGATCATTCTGTTCCAGAAGAGAGTCTTTTATTTACTGTGGTACTCCATTTTGCTACGGCACTTAGTACCATTGTTGTTTTCAGAAAAGATATATGGGAACTACTTCGTGGCCTTTTTCAATTTAAATGGAACGACGAAACACAATTTTCTGTAAAAATTATTATTTCAATGTTGCCAGCGGTTTTCGTTGGTTTGTTTTTTGAAGAACAATTGGAAAGCTTTTTTGGAGGTAATGTTCGTTTTGTAGGGTACATGTTATTAGTAACAGCCGTACTTCTTTATTTTGCAGATAAAGCCAAAGACACAGACAAGAAAGTTAGTTTTAAAAATGCTTTTCTTGTAGGAATTTCTCAAGCGATAGCAATGCTTCCCGGTATTTCAAGAAGTGGCGCTACAATTTCTACTTCGGTATTACTAGGTGTAGATAAAACCAAAGCAGCACGTTTTTCTTTCTTGATGGTAGTACCTTTAATTTTTGGTAAGATTTTTAAAGATTTATTAGGAGGAGAACTTACTTTTGACGGTGATAATAATGTTGCTATGGGTGCTGGCTTTATAGCCGCATTTGTTGCCGGATTAGGAGCATGTACTTGGATGATTCAACTCGTAAAGAAAAGTAAGCTTTCTTATTTTTCTATCTATTGTTTCATTGTTGGCCTTATCGCCATTGCTTACGGATATTTTGGATAATACGCATTTAAAAATAGCTATTGAAAACCAAAGAAGATTTCTTAGACGGACAAACACTTTTGATTGACAAACCATTAAATTGGTCTTCTTTTCAAGCAGTAAACTCTATAAAGTGGAGCATCCGAAGAAAGTTTGAGCTTAAAAAAATAAAAGTTGGTCACGCAGGTACTTTAGATCCTTTAGCAACAGGCTTACTGCTTATTTGCACCGGAAAATCTACCAAAACAATCAACGAACTACAAGGTCAGGCTAAAGAATACACAGGGACTATTACTTTAGGAGGTACGACACCTTCTTATGATCTAGAATCTGAAATTAATGAAACCTTTCCTACGGAACATATTACGGAAGCTATGATAAAAGAAGCTACCCAACAGTTTTTAGGAGAAATAGAACAAGCACCTCCCATTTTTTCCGCTTTGAAAAAAGATGGTAAACGTTTGTACGAATATGCAAGAGAAGGTCTAGAAGTTGAAATAAAAAAACGCCTTATCACTATTCATGAGTTTAAAATTACAGGTATTGAAGCTACTGTAGTTTCCTTTAGAGTAGTGTGTAGCAAAGGAACCTATATCCGATCTCTAGCGCATGATTTCGGAATTGCTCTAAACTCTGGTGCACATTTATCGTCACTTAGAAGAACCAAAATAGGCGATTACAACGTAGATAATGCAATAACTACAGAGGAATTTAACAAGCTATTAAATCCCGATGCTGAAGAAAATCTTTAGAAAAGGGACATTTTCATTGTTGTTCGTCGATTTGATAAAATAATATTCTAAAAAAGTGGTTATTAGGAATATGAGTTTAAACAAAAGTCAACTTTCATTACTAATCACATTTCTTTCCATGGCGATCATGGTGTTGGGTTTATACAACATACACTTGGGTGCTAAGGAAAAAGAAGAATACGTGGTGGAATTAGCTTTACTCGAAGAAGAACCCGAAGAACTTCTAGAAGAAGAGGAACAAGAACTGCAAGACCAAACAGAAGCAGAAGCTATCAAAAGCCATATGGCATTTAACGAAACTGCAAAAGCTAGTTTTGGAAACCCAGAGCCTTTAAAAACACTGGAAGAGTTAATGGAAGAAGCCGAAACTAGCTCTGATAGTGATGAACCCAATGAACTTCTAACCTCTGACTCTGGCCAATATGCAGCCAGCCTTAAAGAACTTAAGAAAAAGCGTCAAGAAGCAAAAGAATTACTAGGGGAACGCGAAGCGCAAAAAGATGTACCCACTAATAATTTAGCAAAACGCAGAACTTCTATTTCTTACTCTTTAATAAACAGAAACCATTATAGCTTACCTGTACCTATTTACACGTGCATAGAAGGCGGCAAAATAGTAGTTAATATTGTTGTCGATAGTCAAGGTACCGTAACGGATGCTAACTTCAATAAGAGCAGCTCTAGCACTAGTAATGGCTGTTTAATAGACAATGCTTTAGAATATGCTTACAAAGCATCTTTCAACAAATCTACAAAAGCTAGCCAGAAAGGTACCATCACCTATTTATTTCAAGAGAAGGCCCGATAATAAATCTTCCGCTGTATTTACTCCTTTATCTTTTGTATACCAAATTTGCAAATCTTGCTTAAATTCTGGAGTTAATGCCCCATGTGTATTTTTATATTCCGCAACCAATTGTGTTGCCTTAGAAGGTCTAGGACCCCATTCTGAAAACACCGTATTTGTGGCATCATCAATCATTAATAATTTAGGAATAGACAAAGTACCATTAGTCAAAAACTGATTCATTAATTCTAAGTTCTCATCACGCAGAATAACTTTAAACTCAATATTAGGATTGAGACTTGCTAATTTATTCATCACAGGCATAGTTTGTGCCGCATCACCACACCAACTCTCTGTGAGCACCAACCAGGTTACTTTCTTGTTTATCTTGGATACACCCTCAATAACATCTTCAGAAAATTTAAGTGTTTTATCCAAACGCTTCATGCGCTTATCATTAAGCAGTGTATAATTTGCAAGCGCATCATTCTGAACAGTTCCTGTAGACAAACCATCTGCGACTAATGCTGAAACAGTAGCGCGGTACTCCTGATAGCTTACCGCTTTTAGTAAACTAGCACTTAATAACTGAGAAATTTCTTGGGATGTTTTTTTGGTTTCTAAAATATTCATGACAGGTTTATTTGGGGTAAAATTAAATACTGAGTTTCACTAAAAAACTGAGTTACGTCATGTTTGTAGAAAAAATAAAAGAAAACTTACAAATGTCTCTTTTTAATCATTCCGCCTCTAGTATCATTTATACTATTCATCACCACAAAAGCCGTTGCATCTATTTTAGATATTTCTATATTCAACCTGCGTATTTCCAATCTTGTAATAACGGTATAAATAACATCATAATCTTTTTGAGCGCCACCATTTTTACTAAAACCACCTTTGGCTCTATATACGGTTAAACCTCTCCCTAATTTTTCAGAAATCATGACTCTTATTTCTTCACTCTTACCTGAGATTATGGTAACGCCAGTATATTCTTCAATACCATCTACCACAAAATCTAATGTCTTGGAGGCAGATAAATAGGTTAACATTGAATATAGAGCTGTTTCAATAGATAAGAAATAGGCCGCTGCTAAAAAAATGACAATGTTAATTAAGATAATGATATCACCAATAGTTGTTCCTAATTTTCTACTTAAAAAAATAGCTAATACCTCGGTCCCGTCTAATACTCCGCCACCACGAATAGATAGACCAATACCTGCCCCTAAGAAGAAACCACCAAAAACTGCAACCAAGAGTTTGTCTTGGGTAATCTCCGGAAAATGTACGGTGGACAGTACTAAGGCCAAACCTAGAATAGCAATTGTAGCCTTTACTGCAAAGGTTTTACCAATCACCTTATAGCCCATGACTAAAAAAGGAACGTTTACTACCAATATTAAAATAGGCAGTGGTAAAGCAAAAATTTCTGTAGCAAGCAAAGAAATACCTGTTGCCCCACCATCTATAAATTTATTTGGAAGCAAAAAACTTTCCAAACCAAAAGCTGCAGAAAAAATACCCACTAGAATAAAGAGCATATCCTTTAAGAAGCCTTTAAAACCTACACGAAGTTTCCGAGATCTTTTTAGATAGGCCCCAGCATGGCCCAATAAACGGTATCCTTTTGTCTTGCTATTTGGCATGTTGTAACATTAGAAATCTTTAGGATTTATTGCTAAGCTATTAAATAATTTGGCTTTAGTTACAAAGAATTTATTTTGAACAGAATTTTGTTTCAATTTAGATTCTATAAGTTTATTTTCTCGTGAATTGATTAAAAACAAAGAGCTTTCTCCGAAGCTAAATTTACGCTCTTCTGCAGCCAATAAAGTCTCATAATTTTCTACCATAGCTGCAATAAGGACATTCTGATTCTCAAAAGATGCCAACTCTCGGTACATGGCAATTACTTTATTTTTAATAACAATTTCGGCATTATCCAATTCATACTTGGCATCTTGCAATTTAAATTTTGCCAATTTTAAATCTCCACGTTCCTTTCTTAGAAATAAGGGCAACTGAAAACGTATTCCCCCTTTATAATAATCCGTTTGTAATGAATTCAAATACTCTGGTGTTTCGGTTAAAAAATTATATTCAATTTCTATTTTTGGTAATAATTTATTCGCCTTTAAATTTTTATCTACCCGTAACCCATCCATTTTATAGGTCAGCGATTTTAATTTAGGGTGATTTTCTATTGTAAAACTATCTAGTGGTACGCCATTAATTCCTAAAGTCTTATTGATATCTCCAGCTACATTTTCATCAGGAATAACATTTTCCTGAAGTTCAATAGGCACATTATCCAGCCATAAAAAGCTTGATAGTTCTAATGATTTCTGCATCAATCTTACTTTTGCTTGCTCTAAATTTAGCGCTCTATCCTGTAAAGTTATGGTAGCCTCTACAGTATCAATTGCTGCAATTTGCCCTGAAGACGCACTTTTTTTAACCCCGTCTAGGCGAATGCCTGCATTAGACAAGAAACTATCAAATATTATGTTCTCGTTATACGCCTGCAACCAATCAAAATAGGCCTTTGCAGCATCGAACAAAACTTGGTTTACCAAAATATCTCGGTCTGCTTTAGATTGCTCTCTAAAATACTTAGCTTTTTTCAATGTGGCCATGCGGTCATTGATCCACAGTCCTTGCCCGATAGACATACTCACACCAGCACTATACAGACCATCTTCGGGAACTGTAGCTTCTGGATTTAAGTACACACCTTCATTCTGCTCAAAAGCTCCTTTAAAATTAACCCCATACCAAGTAGGAATTTTAAACACGGCATTTAATTTGTCATAATACTCTGTGCCTTTAAATTGTTTTGTACCATAATCTACTTCGATTTTAGGATCAAAACCCCCTCTAGCTTTTAGCAGTTTTGCCTGCCCCACATCTAAAGTTAAAGCTGCTTGCTTAGCAATAGGATGGTATTTTTTTACGTACCCTAAATACTCCTTAAAATTTAGCACCTCCGCACCCAACTCTTGCGCACTTACACAAAAGCTAAAAAATAAAAGACTGTACAAAAAAACCTTTCTCATTACTTTTTGTCCTTAGTTGTTTCTGATGTTGGCTGATAATAATTAGGCGGGAAGCCATTTAATTGACGCCAGAGTTCATACCAAATAGGCACATCTTCTAACAAGGCAATAGTACTTGCTCCTGATCCTACACGAATCTCATCGGGCCAGGCTTGGTCTTCAGGATCCTGAGCTAAGAGCACACGGTACTTTCCATTGGGACTAATAAACGTTTCTACCGCTACTACGATACCGCCATACGTACCATAAGAGGCATTTGGCCAGCCGCTAAATACAATAGCAGGCCATCCATCAAACTCTATACGCACTTTTTCTCCTCTATGTATTAATGGCAAATCTAAAGGCTCTATAAACATCTCTACAGCCTTATCATAGACCGAAGGCATTATACCCACTAATTTATCGCCCTCTTTAAATGTTTCTCCAATACCTGCTTTGATTGCTTTGTTGATATAACCACTCTGAGGTGCTTTTATGTAGTACATATCATTACGCATTTCATAGTTGGTAAATTGATTTTCTAGCTTAGTAACTTGTGCTTGAGAATCATACTGACCTGATTGCGCGGTATACATATCACTCTGTGCTTTAGAAATCTTATCCGTATACTCCGCTTGCACTCTGCTCACCTCTACGGAAGCATTTAGAATCTCATTTCTACTAGCCAATAATTTATTCTCTTGAGAGATTAATTTGGCCTGTGTTTCTTGAAGTTTCAATCTTTTTGTCTCTACATCAGTAACCGCCTTAAGACCCTCTTCTTGCAATTGTACAGTACGACTATATTGACGCTCTGCAATTTCAAGATTAGTATTTGCTGCCATCAAATCAATACTATCACTTTGTACTTTTAATTTTGACTGTAAGAGTTTATTTTTAGCTTGTTGCAATTTTAAACCTCGTTCTGTTGCTAACGCACCGATCTGGTTGTTTAAAGCTTTCACTTTCCCTTCATAAGAGACTACAGACATTTCTTTTGCCTTAATTTGATCTCCTGTACGCTCTACTAGTTTAGGATCAAAATATTCATTCTTCACCTCGGATATAAATAGAATAGTATCTCCTTTGTGTACAAAATCTCCTTCTTGCACAAACCACTTTTCAATACGTCCTGGTATGGGCGATTGTATAGTTTGTGGGCGCTGATCTGGCCTTAAAGATGTTAATGATCCTTTACCACGAACATTCTGCGTCCAAGGCAAAAACAATACTATAACTCCAAATAAAGCAGACCCAATTAAAAATCTATTGAAATACTTGTAATGTCTCTTATGAAAAACGCGTCTTGTAGCCTTATAGATTCCAAGATCTACCGTTTTATTCAATACGTTATTAGATATATTAAGCATAATTCTCTTTAATTAGTACTAACAATTTTTCCATCTTGAAGTGTAATCATTCTATCTACACGGCTAAACCATTTTACATCGTGACTCACGACAACAACAGACCAAGGATTGCTTTTATCGCTTAGAAAATCCATTATTTTAAGCGCTTCTATTTCATCCAATTGATCTAGAGGCTCTTTTAAAATTAATAATTTTGGCTTTCTTACAATGGCCCTAGCCAACACTATTTTTTTTGCCACATTATGAGGTATTTGCTGCCCCTCTGGGAATAAGATGGTATGAATACCTTTTGGCTGTTCTTTTACAAATTTGGTAAGTCCCGTGTTTTCAATGGCCCAATACAAATCTTTTTGAGAAATTGCTTCATCACCAAAAGTGATGTTATCTAAAATAGTCCCTTCAAACGGACTTTCCTCTGTTAAAGATTGCCCCATAAAGTTTCTATAATGATTGGGCAAAATATTCTCTAACGAAATATTATTGGCATAAACCGCACCTTCGGTTGGGTGAATTAATCCCGAGATTAACCGCAACAATGTTGTTTTTCCAGAGCCATTTGCCCCCATTAAAAGCGTGGTGCTTCTAGGTATAAATGTTAAAGACACATCGTCTATTACCTTGTGTGTAGCGCCTTGAGGAATATAGCTTACCTCCGAAACCTCTATAGTTAATTCTGATGAAGCCGTTAACGGAGTTTCACCCTCTTGAGATTCCAATTCTTTATCTACCACCTGCCCTAACTTTTCGAGGGAAGTCAATAAATCATACACCGTTTCTAAACCTTTTATTAATTTCTCTACAGAGGTAATGACTAATAAAATAATAATTTCTGCCGCTACAAATTGCCCAATATTCATTTCTTGGTTTAGCACTAAGAGTCCTCCTATAAGCAGCAAACCAGCAGTTACCAAAACTTTAAAGCCAATCATTTGAATGAACTGAATGACCAAAATTCTAAAGTGACTTTCACGTGCATCTAGATATTCCCCCACCAAGGTATCATTCTTTCTTAATGCATGATTGGTTTCTCCCGAAAGTTTAAAACTCACTAACGACCTTGCCACCTCTTGAAGCCAGTGTGCCACTTTATACTTGTATTTGGATTCTGACAAACTAGTTTCTAACCCTTTTCTAGCGGTAAATTTAAACACAACATAGATAAGAATTAAAAGCAATAAGCCATACAGTATAAAGAATGGGTGATAAAAAGAAAGCAACAGAAGTCCAAAGATTATCTGCAACAATGCCGCAGGAAAATCTAACAAGACTTTCGCTAAAGATTTCTGGACATTAATGGTATCAAAAAATCTATTGGCCAATTCTGGAGGGTAATAATCCCTTAGTTCACTCATCTTAATTTTTGGAAAGCGATACGCAAACTCAAAGGAAGCTCTCGTAAATATTTTTTGCTGTACATTCTCTATAATCCTAATTTGCATTAATTGTAGTAAACCCCCAAAGGCAACACCACCGGTTACCAGAACTACAAGAACAATCCAAGAGGTACTTATTTGTGCTCCTTGAATTAAATTGATAATAGCCTGAATCCCTAATGGAAGTGTCAAGTTTACGATACCTGCAAAAATTGCGTAATAGAATGTTTGTAGAATGTCTCGCTTATCAAGTTTTAATAATCCTATTAAACGTTGCCAAGCAGTAAGTGCATTTTTAGCCATTTGTTGTTGGTGCTAAGGTTTTAAATACTAATTCTAAAAAATAGTTGGTTGGTGATTTTGGATCATGACAATCCGTAAGCGTCGGGAAATGATCCTTTAGAAAAAACTGATGTAAGGAGCCTTCTAAAATAGTACTTGCCAAACTAGAGGAATATCCATAATCTGGATTCACATTTTGTATCATACTAGACAGACGAAAAATTAGACGTTTATAGATAATAAAATAACCATCTTTATTTTCCTCGTCTACCTCTTTAGTTAAATATGATTTTGAATATTCATTAATAACAATTTTACTTAGAACCACCTCATTAATATGTGAGAAATGAGAATCTTGTTCTATGGTTTTAGCTAACACTTCTATAGCTTTTCGAAGTCTTTGAGAAGGATCTGCAATGCTATTCGTAGAAAACACCAACTGGTACTCTAACCAGCCCCAATACCATGAAGCCAAATACAGAAGTAGTTTGTGTTTGTTTTCAAAATACCTATATATAGAACTCTCGTTTGATTTGATTAATTCTCCTAATTTCTTAAAGGTAAATTTTTCAAAACCAATATCATGGATTAATAAAATACTGTGTTCAATAATTTTTTTACCTAATTCTGACGACTCAGGATCTTTGAGATAAATCTTGTTATTTATGGCAATTTTAACCGATTGTAAAAGCTGGTCCATCTTATTTAATTTAATTACAATTACAATTACGAATATAATAGTATTACTATCACATTACAATAGTTTAACATTATTTAACGAAAGTATAACTAATATTTTAAAAGGCAATTTTTATATTTGACTTAGAAATTTAGTATAAACTTTAAACCTAAAACATATGAAAACTTTCATTATTTTTATTTTTATGGCGATGTTTACTCTAGGTGGACATAGTCAAACAACAAACCTTCAAGAAGGTACTGTAGTAGTACTTGCCAACCCTAATGGCGAACACTACAAACACATCGATTTTCCTAGAAAAAATTTCATCATTAAAAGAGGGGCTTTAGCCGATTTTAATAGCTTGGTAGGAACAAAACTTGTTATTAAAGAGTACAAGGCAATTAGTGATCATAATCAAATAGCATCATTAATAAGACAGGATGGCAAACCTTTTTTTAGATTCTTTTCTTCTGTCGATGCTAATATTGAAAAAGCAATAGAAAGCGGAGAATTAAAAGTGTATTTAGAATAAATCGCATTTTGCCTTATTCCCTAACAAATTTCTCCACTATCTTTAAGCTCTGTTAGTATACAAATACAAAAAGCGTTTAAATGGAGAAACAACGATGCGGATGGTGCCAAGGTGATGATTTATATGAAGCTTATCATGATCTAGAATGGGGAGTACCTGTAAAAGATGATGATAAGCTTTTTGAATTTTTAATTCTAGAAACCTTCCAAGCTGGGCTGAGTTGGATTACCATTCTACGAAAAAGAGAAAATTTCAGAAAAGCTTTTGACTCTTTTGATTATAAAAAAATAGCGAACTATGATGCTGCTAAAATTGAAGAGTTACTTCAAGATAAAGGTATCATACGAAACAAACTTAAAATAAATGCCACCATTTCTAATGCTGTTGCCTACCAAAAAATACAGGAAGAGTTTGGTAGTTTTAGCGCTTACATCTGGGAATTTGTGAACAACAAACCCATTAAAAATTCCGTAGAAAACTATAAATTAGCACCAGCAAACACTCCATTATCCGATACTATTAGCAAAGACTTAAAAAAAAGAGGCTTTAAATTTGTAGGCAGTACCGTAATATACGCTCAAATGCAAGCTACGGGTATGGTAAATGATCACGAAACAACCTGTTTTAGATATAATGAAGTATAAAATTTTAATCCTAATCTTATTCTGTGGCTGTAATACTCTTTTAGCCCAAGTAAAACACGAGCGCGAGTTTCGCATTAAGAAAAAAGAGTTTCCAAGTGCTGCGCATGACTTGCTAAAAGATAAAGTTGTCGCTGCGAAAAAACTAAAATATTACAAAGAAATAGATAGTTTAAAGATAAGCTACGAAGCCAAATTTAGAAAAGATAAATTGTGGTATAGTATAGAATTTAATGAAGAAGGGGTTTTAGAAGATATTGAAATTAGCATAAAATCAATTGATGTACCTAATGAAACCTACGAAGCAATCCAGAACTATCTAAGCACTCATTTTATTTCTTTTAAAATTAAAAAAATACAGCAACAGTATACTGCAGAAGACCCTATAGATAAAACATTTAAGAACGCTTTTCAAAATTTAATGTTACCCTCTGTAAATTATGAATTGGTCGTAGATGCCAAGCAAGAAAGAGGATATGAGCAATTTGAAATTCTCTTTAATGCTGAAGGTACGTTCTTAAAGATTAGAAAATCATTACCGCCAAATTATGACCACGTCTTATATTAAACTAGGACTACTCTTTTGCGCCTTGTTTATCCTATCTCCTAGTATCGCGCAATCTGATTTTACGGGATACCTACAACCTCAAATTTCTGTAAATCATAAAGTTTCTCCGCTTTATGCTACCAATTTTTCAGTTAGTAATCGGACGTATTTCTATAAGGAAGACGCCCTTCAACTACAAACAAGACAGATTGATTTTGCTCATTTCTCCGATTTAAAAATTGCGATCAACAAAAGTATTGCATTAGGTGTACAATACCGGTTCAGAGCCCCTTTTGAAAAGGAAAGAGAAAATGAATTACGAATTACAGAACAGTACAATTACAAATTTAAACCAAACAACATCAGGTATGGCTTTAGGACACGCATAGAACAACGTATATCTCCTTCCTTAACAACGCATAGGTTTAGAGGTAGACTTGCTGCGGATGTGCCGTTAAAAGGTGAAAAACTTGATATTGGCGAACCCTATTTTATTTTTTCTACAGAAAGTTTATTAAGTTTAGCTAGAACAAAAAAACCTAGCTATGATCAACGCTTTTCCTCCCAAATTGGTTATAAACTAAATTCTAACACAAAATTACAAGTAGGTTTAGAATACCGATTAGAGGATTACAATAAAGAGCTAGCTCAGGTATTCTTTTTAAATTCCACCTTAGTATTTACTTTATAATCTTCAAAGTCTAGTCTTGCAAAAAGGCTACTAACCTTAACACTTCTTCTTTATCAGGATACTTATCCTTCAAGCGTATTGCACTTTCTTTTGCTTCTTCACAATATAAAGAATCTGATGCACAAGTACTCAGTAATACCTGTGTCAACTTATAATTTACAGCAAACTTTTCTGGGAATAACTCCTTGGCCTTTCTATATTGAAAAATGGCATTAGCAAGCTTTTGTTGTTGCAACCAAATAGCAGCATCACTCATGTAAAAATTATAGTGCTTGAGATTAGCTGCAGTTGCTAATTTTAAATTATTTGCTTGAATTGCGTTTTCATTTGCAAAAAACATTGAGATTACATAAGCAAACAAGAGTAACAATGGCACGAAAACCGCCGTAGATATCAGTACACTTTTTTGCCTATCTTGCTTTCTATTTTGAAGTACTTGTCGTCTTATTTCACGAAGCTGCGCTACGCTTATTTTTTCAACGCAACACTACCTCCTGCGACTTTAGCATATTCTTTTTTGTAGTAGTAAATGTTCGGGCAGAATTAAACCTATTGGTTTTACGCAACAATTTAATATTATTGCGATACACCTGAGCCATTCCTGCACCACTACCTCCACCAAACATAAAATCACCTTTATATGTTAGTAGCAAATGCCTTTGGAATGTTACATTTTTGCCTTACTTCAAAAATTTAATAAAATCTGATCTAGAAATTTCTTCTGCGCCCAAACTCTCTAGATGAGCCGTATATACTTGACAGTCTATAAGCTTATACTCTTTAGAAATAAGCTCTTCTGCCAAACTAATAAAAGCAAATTTAGACGCATTACTGACTAAACTGAACATACTTTCACCACAAAAAACATGGCCTAAATCTATCCCATATAAACCACCCACAAGAGTATCATTTTCCCAAACTTCATAGGAATGCGCTACACCTTCATCATGGAGCTTCAGGTAGGCTTCTTTCATCTTTTCTGTAATCCAGGTGCCGTCTTGGTCTTTTCTTTCAACCATAGAACAATACTCTAATACTGTTTTAAAATCTACATTTTTAGTTAAGGTAAATTGGCGATCTCTAATCACCTTACGCATGCTTTTAGAAATTTTTATTTTTTGAGGAAACAATACCATTCGGGGATCTGGACTCCACCATAAAATCAGAGAATCCTCATTAAACCAAGGAAAAATTCCGCTGTTATAAGCCAATAATAGCCGTTCGGGAGAAAGATCTCCTCCAACAGCAAGCATACCTTCGTGGTTAGCCTCTGAAACATCAGGAAAAATTAATTCCTCAGAAAGAAAAACCATAGGCTTGTAGTTTAGTTCTTTATTCAATTTTTTTTGACCTCAAAATACGTCAAAGTCTATAAAAAACAAAAGACCTGTTTAGTAAAAAACTAAACAGGTCTTCTCTTCAATTATGTATTAATTTAAAAAGGTAAATCGTCGTGATCTTCTTCATTTAAATCATCTGCTGGCTGAAAAGAATCCATTGGTGGTGCTGGAGGTATACCCGCACTGCTATTAGAAGCTTGTGGCTGAGCACTTTCAATTCTCCAACCCTGAATAGAGTTAAAGTATTTTGTTTCTCCTTGTGGATTAACCCACTCTCTACCTCGTAAATTAATTCCAATTTTAATAGGCTGTCCAACACTTACGCTGTTCAATAAGTCACACTTATCTTGAACAAACTCTACCATAATATGTTGCGGATATTGTTCTTCTGTAGTAACGACAATTTCTCTTTTTCTAAATCCGTTATTTCCAAAGGTTTGAGTTTCCCCAACCATTTTCACTTTTCCTTCTACTTCCATTTTCTCTTAATTTGATAATAATACTTTCCAAGCGGAAAGTACGTCATTTTTATGTAAATATTCCTGTGCTTTACTATGAATTAATTTTTTATCATCAGCACCAATGATCACTCGCAGCTCCAGATTTGAAGCTAAAAACTCTTGAACTTCTTTTTCTGTAGGTAACATCTCTACATTTCCTAACATCCCTAAATCATTCCCCGTTAATATAGTACTGGAACGAATTTCCGCAGGTATGGCATCAATCCCTATTCCCAATGAAGACAATGGCTTGGGCACCTCAAACAAACCCTCATTTGCTCTGCTATACCAATTACCTCCCATTCTAGCTACGAGATCTATTTTTCGCTGATCAATACTTCCATTTTCGTCTAAAATTGCCTTATCCACATGAACTTTAACAACTTCAGAAAAAATTAAATTCCCTGCCCCTCCATTTTCACCTAAGGCCTCTATTTTAATAACTTTGCATTCAAACTGAACAGGAGATTCTGCCACTCTAAATGGCGCAACTACTTCGGAAGCTAACATGCTTAACCCTGCTTTTTTAAATTCATTTTCTCCTTCTGGATATTCCGTACTAGAAAGAGACATTTGTTGTACCATATCAAAATTCACCACATTGATAACCACTTCTTTGGTCTGCAAGCAATTCTCTAAAGTATGCTTTGTGGTATTATCACGAACTCTACGTGCAGGAGAAAAAATTAATATTGGCGGATTAGCACTAAACACATTAAAAAAACTAAATGGCGATAAATTAGGTCTTCCATTCTCATCCAATGTACTCGCAAAGGCAATGGGTCTAGGACCTACAGCCCCTAACAAATAGCCATGTAATTTTGCTGTGGTAACCTCATCAGGAAGTATAGAAATCATTTCTCGCATAGTCGTGCAAAAATACATAAAATAGGTTCAAAAATGAAAATAACAACTTATCAAATAGATAGAATAATTTTTCACATTTTACGTTATATTGTGAGCACTATAAGCAATTGTTTGAATGAACTTCAGTCCTGAAAAGAAAACTATAACAATAATCTTACAAATAACCTCTTTTGTTATTGTAAGTCTAATTCTTTGGAATACAAATAGTTTCTTTAAAAAGTTTAAAGAAGAAGAACGTAACAAGGTAGAAATTTGGGCTAGCGCCTTAGTAGAGTTACAAGCATTGCCTGCAGATGCAGACCCCGGAAATTTACCCTTAAAAATATTTCAAAATAATACGACCACACCAATGATTTTGGTGAATAGAGATGGTGCTATAAAAGTGAGTAATATGCCAAAAGAAATTACAGCAGACACCTCATTCATTCAGAAAAAAATAAAAAAATTTGAAGGTGAGAACACGCCTATAAAAATAGATTATAAAGGTGAAGAATTAGCCACTTTATACTATGGCAATTCTGATGTATTAAACAAATTAAAATATTACCCTATAGCCCTTCTTCTAATTATATTTCTTTTTGGAGCCGTGATTTATTTCTTTTTCAAAACCAATAAATCATCTGAACAAAATAAACTTTGGGCAGGTATGGCGAAAGAAACGGCACATCAGATAGGCACTCCCTTAACCTCGTTACTCGGGTGGAATGAACTCTTGAAAGCAGAAAATATAAATCCGAATATTACGGAAGAAATAGAAAAAGACATTTCTAGACTAGAAACAATTACGGAACGATTCTCTAAAATAGGCTCTCTTCCAATTTTAGCAGAGCAGGATATTGTTGCGGAAACAAAAAATGCTTTTGATTACCTAAAACTAAGAAGTTCTAAATTGATTCATTTTTCATTCAATAGTAAAGCAGACCACCTTCCTGTACTTTTAAATAAATCATTATTCCAGTGGACGATTGAAAATTTAGTTAAAAATGGGATAGATGCCATGCGGGGCAAGGGCAGTATTAGTATTGAAATTTTAAAAGAAGGGAATCATGCTGTAATTTTAGTGTCTGATACGGGACACGGGATTTTGAAAAGAGATTTTAACACCATATTTAATCCTGGATTCACTTCTAAAAAAAGAGGCTGGGGCTTAGGCTTATCGTTAGTAAAGCGCATTGTAGAAGAATACCACAAAGGAAAAATAAAAGTACTAACCTCTAGCAAAGAGGGTACCGTAATGAAAATTACTTTTAAATTAAATTCGTAAGCTATGGCAGAGATAAAATTAGAAGTTATAAAAGAAGCAGCATTAACAAACAATTGTCCCGAATGTTTTAATCAAGGCTTAAAATTGTCTTTTTTTCAAAAGCATTCTTACGGGAAATTCATTCACAAAACCACCAATGAAGTAACTTCTGAATTGGAGTGCAAAAAATGTGGCACTAAAATTTACCCTGTAACTTGGACCCCTGATATAGAACGCGTTTTTGAATATTACCAGAAAATGGCAATTCCACAAAAGAGCGCCATAAAATTCACGGGACTATTTTATATGATAGCCTTAGTATTAATTGCCATTGTTGGTATTGGAGTATACTTTTTACTACAAGGTAGTTTCCTTCAGTAAAAACTAATGCAGTATCTAATTAATGGAAGTGATTAAGCTAATTCAGCTTTTATTTTTTCGGCAATTGCTATAAACTCTTCTTCTGAGAATTTCACTTTATGCTGAAAAGTAGCATCTTTCATTTCATTAAGCGGAATTAAATGCACGTGAACATGAGGTACTTCCAAACCAATTACCGTCATACCTACCCGCTTACAATCAATAGCACTTTCAAGAGCCTGCCCAACTTTTTTAGAAAAGGCCATTAAGCCTATATAGGTGGCATCATCGAGATCCATGATCTTATTTACCTCTTTCTTAGGAATACATAGGGTATGCCCTTTTGCATTCGGATTGATATCTAAGAATGCAAAAAAATCTTCGTTTTCTGCTATTTTATAACAGGGAATTTCCCCATTGATGATTTTTGTAAAAATACTAGCCACGGTAGTGTAGGATTTAAATAATTGAAGGATTTATTATTAACTTATTAATACCACTCCAAAACATTTTTAAAGTTGTGGTTGGCTTATCGATAAACTCTGAAAGCAATAGTAAATTATTGGCATAGCTTTTAACTTCTGCATCTTCACCAGAGCTAGCATTTATATCTGTGAATGCCATATTCCAATCTGGAAAAAATCGTTGATCTTTTCGACCTTCATATAAAACATGAACATTGGAGTGCCTATCATCTTCAGAAATTTTATAAAACACCTCTTTAACAAGTGCTTCTTTTCCTTCTAAAATTTGAATAAAATGATTATTGTAGAAAACTAAGCATCCGGTGATATTGTGAACTTCATTAGTTTTAATAGCCGTATCCCTAATCGCTAAAATATCTGCTTTAGTAAGCTTTGAGGTTGCAACCGATTTATATGTTAACTCAAACATTGGACTTGTACATTTATCAATTTGCAATGCGCTTGAAAACCGATTTTAATTCAATTTATTAAAAATTTGCCAATTAAGACCTAGTAATTTCTAAAATTTCCAATTTTAAAACACCGTTAGGAATTGTTATTTCAGCAGATTCTCCCACTTTTTTACCTAATAAACCTTTCCCAATTGGAGAGTTTACCGATATTTTTCCAGTCTTTAAATCAGCCTCACTTTCAGCAACTAATGTATATTTCATCTCCATGCCATTGTTCTGATTTTTCAACTTTACCGTTGATAATACCAAAACCTTAGAAGTGTCTAATTGAGATTCATCTATTAAACGCGCATTGGCATAAGTTTCTTCTAGCTTAGAAATTCTAAGCTCCAATAGACCTTGTGCTTCTTTTGCTGCATCATATTCTGCATTCTCAGATAAATCACCTTTATCTCGAGCTTCTGCTATATCCCTTGATGCCTTCGGACGTTCTATATCTTTTAGCTGATTAAGTTCGTCTCTCAACTTTTTTAATCCTTCTGGTGTATAATATGATTTGTTACTCATAACTAAGCGTTTTATAAAATAAGAAAATCCTCTTTTTTATAGAGGATTTAAGACAAATATACATTTTTTTTGTTCAACTTTGTTTCTGTATTCTTAAAATACAAGTATGTTATGCAAAGAATTTTAGCTTTTTTTTTATTGATATTACTATTTGCTTGTGACACGGATACCTCCGACAGAAATCCCTATTTACAAGAGATAGGATTTAGATTTGATATTAACACTAATTTACCATTATATAGTGATTTAACCAACGAAGGAAGCGCCATTTATATCAGCAATTCTCAGGCTGGAACAAGAGGTATTTTTGTAATCAAAACCTTATCTGCTTTTGCTGGCTACAGAGCTTTTGAGGCTAGCTGCCCTAACCATACGCCAAGCAACTGCTCTACAATGACCTTAGATACCAGCAGAAATTCTGTAACTTGTGAATGTGACGAGTACAATTACAGTTTATTTACCGGTCAATTATTAACGAAACTTGATGAGGATCAAAGATTCTACAATATGCTTGAGTATCGTGTTTCTGCAGGAAATGGCGTAATCTCTGTTACTAATTAAACTCTATTTTAAAATCTGGCTCATTACCCAACTCGTGTGCAAAGCCGTATCTCCGGTTGATGGATGCGGGATACCATCCATTAAATCTGCTCTTAAATTCGCTACATGATATTGCTGTACGTGCTTAGGGTTTTCGATAAACAGCTCCTCTATACCATCCACATTTTCTAAAATAACAGCCTCTTCTTTAAATACAGAAAAACGAATCGTCCCTTTTGACCCTATAAGTGTTACACTATCCGCTCTTTTGAAAGCACCAAAATTCCAACTTCCAGTCCCTGTAACACCACTCTCATGCATCCACGTTGCCGTGATTGCATCTTTTGCAGAATACAAACCTTGCTGATTTAGACTCATTCCGGAAACCTCTTTAAAGTTTCCTAATAAATACGCAAATAAATCCAAACCATGACTAGCCAAATCATCAAAATAACCTCCAGGAGCAATTTTAGCATCGGTGCGCCAATTGTACGTTCTACTTAAATCAACATCATTCGCAGGCTTAGAGAAACTCCAGTTGATATGCCTAATTTCTCCAATTTTATCTTCTTTCAACCACTTTTCAACCTGCAAAAAACGCGGCAATGAGCGCCTATAGTATGCTACAAATAGCGGTACATTTTTAGCTTTAAAGGCTTTCACTATTGCTACCCCATCTTCATAACTTGGCGCTAAAGGCTTTTCTATACAGCAAGGTTTGCCTGCTTTGGCCACCATTAAACCATATAATTTATGTGTATCTGGTGGTGTTGCGATATAAACAGCATCAATCTCTGGATTATTGATGATGTTCTCTACGTCCTTATAAAAATGGGGCACTCCATGTCTTTTGGCGTAATCTTCTGCTTTCTGTAAGTCTCTTCGCATTACAGCATCTAAACTAAAACCCGAGGTTAATTGATAAGGTGGACCACTTTTTACTTCGGTTACTGCTCCACAACCAATTATTCCCCATCGTAATTTTTGAATGCCCTTCATTTATTAAAATTTTAGACTAAAATAAGAAATAAAAAAAGGGATTTCTAAAAAAGAAATCCCTGTTACTTATAAATACACGTAAGTGCTCCTTAGAAATTTAAAGTTGCCCCTACCAAGAAATTTGTTCCTGCTTGTGGGTAGTAACCTGCCCCTTCTATTGTGGTTGTTATCCCTGGATTAGACCATGTGTCATCAAAAGTAAAAAAATAGCCATTAGACTCATATAGTTCATTGAAAATATTATTCACCAGACCAGACAACACAACACTCTTAATAAACGAATTGGTAACAATTTCGTATTGTACATTAAAATCAAACTGAGAATAAGCTTTTAATTTAGAGCTACTAGCATCTATGTTGCCCATATATTGCTCTCCTACATGCTTCCCTAACAGTGATAATTGCAAATTATCTGTAGGCATGTATACCAATGCACCGCCAATTATTACACTTGGCGAAAAAGCTATTTCTGTATCCCCAAGGTTTTGCAATTTGCCATCTCTTTGAAATACAAAATCTTTATTCCTATTTGCACTTAAGGTAATATTTGGTCTGAAGGCAAATTTAGTACCCAAAGAAACATTAGCCTCTACTTCTACTCCTAATCTATAACTATCACCTACATTTTCTCTCAATGGAGCACCAACATCATTCAAGGCACCAGTTAACACTAACTGATCTTTATACCCCATGTAATAAACGTTGGTATTTAATTGCAGTGTATTAGAAATATAACGCCAACCCAACTCAAAATCATTTAGCCTTTCTGGTTTTGGGTTACCACTTTCATAATCATTTCTATTTGGTTCTCTATTCGCTACAGCATAGGAGAAATAAAAATTATTATTTGAGTTCAAATCAAAAGTAATCCCCGCTTTAGGGTTGAAGAAATTAAAGGTATCATCTACTATTCCCGTTTCGTCACCATTGGCTTGATAACCTACTGTTCTATACTGTAAATCTCCAAAAAGACTCCATTGAGCATCTAATTTATAATTTATTTTAGAAAAAATATTAAAGTCGGTCTTAGTAGAGTTATCATCATAATACCGATCCCTGATGCTACTAGTACTTGCATACCTTGCCCAAATAACTTCTCCAAAATGATCTCCTTCATATTTGTTCCAGCCGCCACCAAGAATTAAATCTACTTTCTCTTTTCTGTAGTTGGCCGAAAAAACAGTCCCATAAAAATCATTATCTAGCCAGCGTCTGCGAATTACATCCGTACTATTTACTTCTTCTCCGTCTACCGTAATTGGGGTAAAACCATAGGTATCAAAATCATCATCTTCTTTAAATTGCTCAAAATAACCACTTCCCTTCGTATAATGTAGCGCTAAGTTGGTACTCCAATTCTCATTTAAAGTTTCATTCCATAACAACTGCGCATGATTCTGCTTGTAATTATCTTCCTCATTTTCATAGGTATAATAATTATACCTACGATCAGAATTTCTTAAGTTTTCTGCTTCGCTCTCTGTAAGTCCGTTAGCAACAATAAAATCTTCTACTCCTTGTTCATCATTATTTATTCTAGCAAGTGGTGTACCGTACCAAGACTGATACGTAACTTCATGCCCCCCAAAAAGCAGTGCTTTTATCAACGTATTTTCGTCTTTATAAGCAGCTTGCAAAAAGTAAGATTCCAGATCTGATGTTGCTCTATCAATATACCCATCGGAATTAATTTGAGATAGTCTTCCAGATATTTCTATCTGATCATTTAGTAAACCAGTGCTAAATTTTAAGGTATTTCTTAAGGTCTTAAAACTCCCTATAGAAGAAGAAATCTGCGCATAAGCATCTTGAGAAATAGCATCCGTAAGTACATTAAGGCTTGCCCCAAAAGCTCCTGCCCCATTCGTAGAAGAACCAACACCACGTTGTAATTGCAAACTCTCTGTAGAAGAAGCAAAATCTGGCATGTTTACCCAAAATGTCCCATGAGATTCTGAATCGTTATAAGGAATTCCGTTTATGGTGACATTCACGCGAGTAGCATCACTACCACGAACACGAATACCCGTATACCCTACACCAGCACCAGCATCGGATGTGGTCACTACGGAAGGTAAAAAGTTCATTAAAATTGGAATATCTTGCCCTAAATTCCTCGGCTTTATTTGCTCTTTGGTTAAGTTTGAAAAAGTAACAGGAGTTGCTTTCGTTACTCGTATTGCAGATACAAAAACCTCATCTAAAACCACCTTTTTTCCCTCTAAAGAATCTGTAGCCCGTTGTTGCTGTGCATTGGTATAAAAACTAATGCTTAAAACGGAAAGTACTGTGAAAATAATTTTCATTCGTATATATTAAGTGACGAATAAAAGGGGCAATTACTCTTTTTGTTTGTTTGGTAATCGGTTTAAAAATAAACATACAATGTAGCGTAATTTCTTTTCGAAAAATTACGAAAAGTGATGTACGCGTCCCTTGGCAGCATTACCCGCCCAGGTTCATTGGGTATAATCTCAGCTACGTTCTAAAAACGAATTTTAGAATTTTGCACCCCTTTGAGATGCAGCAAAGATACAACCCTAAATTAAAATTTATCCAAAAAGATTCTGAACAAGTCATTATATACTCGAAAAGTACTACTAAAAATTATCAACAATAATGACTATTGAATTTTTATTCTATATTAGCTAAATAGGATATATTTTAAAATACTACTTCTAATTTGTAATCTTTATAAAAACATCGATAGTTTGAGAGATCTCCAAATATGTCAAACGAAATAAATACTATAACATGAAAATCTATTGCGTAAGAAAAGTTCTTAATGTGTTCATACTTTTTTTAGCCAACTTTATTTAGAGCTAAGATTCTTAACTAACACCACAGCAAATATTATTTTCTAAATTCAAAAGAGAATTAAATTGTTTCAAAAAATTATGAATTATCAAAAATTTGCACAATTAGGAATATTTCTAATATTTACATCGTGGACCAGAGCTCAGCATATACAAGTAGAGTATGATTACATATTAAAGATGCAAGAGATACAACAAGAATACTCCGTCAAATCTAAACTTACAACTGATGGTACTTCCTCTATCTACGAGATTGATCATACTGGAATTATGAAAAATTCACAGGATACAAATAATCCCGATGATGAAACTGAGCTGATTATTAAATCAAAAAGAAACGAATTTGTATTTAAAGACTTTAAAGAAAAAAAAATATTCTATAGGGATAGAATAGGATTGAAAGATTTTAAAATCAAAGATTCATTAAATAATATACAATGGAACTTAACAACTAATTCTAAAGAAATTCTAGGATACCTATGCCAAGAAGCTAAGGCAACTTACGGCACTAGGGAATACACCGCCTATTTTACAACACAGCTGAATTACCCCGATGGACCATGGCGATTTAGCGGCCTTCCCGGATTAATTCTAGAAATAAAGTCTGATGATGATTTCTTTAAATTAATTGCTACATCTATAGCCATTAAAAAAGAGCAATTAGTTTTAGAAAACACTTATATAAAAGAGAAACTTATTTCTTGGGAAGAATTTATGGCTCTTTATAAAACTAAGTATGATGAAGTAAAAAGAAATGGTATGAACGAAAATGGACCTACTACTTTACTACCTAAAAAAGGTATCGTAGAATATATAAAAGAATGAGAAATAGCAATAATTTGGTATGCAGCTGAGATTTGGTGCTATAATTCTAGTTCTACTACTCCAACAGGGTATTTATGGTCAAACAATTGAAGGAAAAATTTTTGATGAATCAGGAACACCAATAGAACTCACAGTGGTTACTGCAAAAAGTAGTGAAGCCAGTAGTATAGTTTTGGCATATGGCATTAGCAATAAAAATGGACATTACAAATTAGAATTAAAAAAAGATATTGACACTTTAATTTTAGAATACAAAAATCCAAAATACTTCAACAAAATTATTAAGATTAACAATAGTATAAAAAGTGAAAATTTAACTAGCACTATTATCTTAGTAGAAAATCCAACAAAATTAGAAGAAGTCGTAGTCTACTCTAAACCGACACCGGTTATACTTAACAAGGACACTACAAACTATAAAATAGACAGCTTTCTAGATGGCTCCGAAAGCGTTGTAGAAGATTTAATAAAGAAGTTACCGGGTATAAGAGTAAGCGATAATGGTCAAATATCATTTAAAGGTGTTCCTATTAAGAGTTTACTACTAGACGGTGATGATCTTTTTGGAGAAAATTACACTATCGGAAGTAAGAATATTGATATCGAGGCAATAGAAGGATTATCTGCAATAGAAAATTATCAAGAAAATTCATTATTAAAAGATATTAAAAAAAGTAATGCGGTTGCATTAAACCTTTCCTTAAAAAAGGGCGAAACAAATTTTTCCAATGGCAGTAAAATTGGCTTGGGAGTAGAAAACAAATTAGATTTAAGCAATACTACTTTAGGTATTTCAAAAAAAATAAAAACATTTTCTACAATTAAATATAACAATATTGGAATTGACGACTCCCCATATGATTATTTCGCTACAAACAACTACAATTTAAAAAATCTGGAAAAAAATGAAAGAAATTTAGGTAATATTTTAAACGATGCAGAATTAAGTACACAACTTCCAGATGATAGAACAAGAATAAATAGCACAATCTTTTCTAGCATAAATACCATCTTAAAGATTACGGATAAAATTGATTTAAAAGCAAATTTTGATTTAAAAAAAGATAGGCTTGAAAGAGAAATATTAACTAACCTTTCATATTTTGATAAAAATCAAACAGAAATAAATCAATCTGAAGAACTAAAAATTAAACCAAAAATATACAATACAAAGCTTAACTTTAAGTACATCATCTCAGATAAGGAGCTCATAGAAGTAAACAGTACACTTGAAAATGATCATTTAAAGTCTGAAGACAAAGTTGACATTAACGGAATTTTGCAGGAAAGCTTCATCTACAGGGCTGTACATAAAAATCATCAAATTTTAAATTATACCAATAGAATTGACAAGAACACTGCTTTTACTAGTAGCATACTACTGAATAATGATAAAAACTTTGAAAAATTAAATGTACTATCAGACTTTAATATTGATAGCGGTATAAATTTAGAACAAAAAATAAATCAGCTCAAAACTTATATAAATTTTGAAAATTCTCTTCTTCTGCATTATAACAAATTTGATATTGATATTAATTTAGGCTATTCCGAAGAGAGCAATACGATGAATTCAAATTTAAATGCAGGTCAAACAGAAGAAATGCTAACCAACAAAATTGAATTTAATAAAAACCTTATATTTTTAAACAACAAATTTTCATACCGAAAAGACAAATGGATATTTAACACCTCGCTAAACTTAAATTATTTAGATCAAAACCTTCAAGACATAGAGCGATTAACTGTTAAAAATAATACTACTTTTTACATCAACCCAAAACTCAGTATTTTTTATAAAGCTAATAATAAAAATTTCATCCATTTCTCTAGTCAATATGATGAAAAAGGTCTTGATTTAGAAAATACATTTGAGAATAGTATATTTAACTCTTACAGAACATCTACCAAAAATAGTTTTGAACTTGAAACCTTGAAATATTACAGTGGTCAGCTAACCTATAATTATAATGACTTTTTTAATTTGTTCCAATTAAACGCTGGAATGAATTATTATCATCAAAAAAATAATTTTTTGTCAAATATCATAATAGATGATATTAATATAGTAAATGAAAATGTGCTTAAGAATGTATATTCTGACAATATATCTTTTAACCTATTTGCTGATAAATATATAGGCATTTTTAAATCAAATTTTAAATTTAATTTTGTTCAGAGTATTAATAACTATAGCAACATAATTAATAGTTCTAATCTTAGAAACAACAAAGTTTTTAGCAGACTATTTGAAAATAGAATTAAAACTGGTTTTATAGGTATGTTTAATTTTGAAAACAGTTTACATGTTCGTTATTCTACATTTAAATCAATTAGTGATATTTCTAATAAATCTATTAATAATTCTTTTAAGATTTTTTTTAGACCTCAAAAAAGATTGAATATTACAACTACTATCGATTATTATTTACCGGACAATCGAAAGGATAATAGCTTTTCATTTCTTGATATGTCCTTAAACTATTCCACAAAAAATGAAAAAATGAAATTCTCATTAATTTCAAGAAATTTACAAATGACTGGTAAAGACTACACTCAGAGAAATATTTCTGATATTTTTGATTCAACAGCATCTATCAATTTACAAAGAGAGTACCTATTACTTTCAATTGATTTTAGATTATAACTATGCCCTTTTTAAACAACACCTAGTAACTTTACGTCTATTAGTACTAATTTAACATTTTAAACACCAACTTTTTTTGAAAAAAGAACGTAATTACCATAGGTCACTTACAGCCATGAAAAAAAATAAATCTAAAAACAAGTTCACCTTCAGAATTGTATTAAGCTATTTAATACTAGTAGGTTTGGCGGTTATTTCTGGAATTTTCATCCTATCAGAGATTAAGAGTTACCTTGCTACAGATACTTCTGGTGAGAATGATGTAAAGTTTATTAAAACGGGCTCTTTACTAACCCAACTTTATGAGGCTGAAAGTTTATCTAAATTAGCATTACAGACCAAAACCAAAGAGAATTTTACGGCATATGCTAAAAAAATTGATGTCGTTTCTGCAGAAATAGACTCACTAAAGGAAGTAGTTACTAGCGATTATCAAGTGCAGCTTTTAGATAGCGTACAGAATCTTTTGAAATTAAAAACCTATAACAACGAAGAATTAAGGCGATTAAAACTAAAAAGCGAAGCCAATAGTTCTTTAGATGTTGCTCTAGCAAAATTTAATACGATGGAACTTTCATTGGGTAAAATTACTGCCAAAAGTATTGCACCGAATATTGATGAATTATCTCCGAAAGCCAAAAGTGTTATTGAAAAGCTTGCGCTCATCTTAAATGACAATGCCCCAAAAGAAAACCATAGTCCTGAAAAAATAGATTCCATTATAAATGCTTCACGAAACTTACTAAATGAAGCCAAAGAAAAAGATGCCTTAACACAGCGTGCATTAGCTGATAAGGAGCGAGAAATTAACCAGAATGATTTAGATTTATCGCAACAATTAAGAAGTATTGTAAGTGCCTTTGAACAGGAAATTATTGCCGCAACTCACGCGGATAATTTAAAAAAACAAGAAATTTTAAAACGAAGTACTCGGTTAGCAAGCGGCGCGGCAATACTCGCATTTCTTACGGTTGGCATCTTTACATTTCTAATCACTAGAGATTATTGGCGTGTGCAAACTTATCGTCAGCATTTGGAAGAAGAAAAGAAATTTTCTGAATCGCTTTTAAAAAGTCGCGAACAACTTATTTCTACCGTGAGCCATGATTTAAGAACTCCATTAAATACCATTACGGGCTATTCTGAATTGATGGAAAACACAGGCTTAACCGGTAAACAAGTTGGCTATCTAAAAAATGTAAAATCTGCAGCCACTTATGTAGATAATTTAGTGAATGATTTGTTAGACTTCTCAAAACTTGAAGCGGGCAAATTAAAGATAGAGAACATTCCTTTTCTTTTACCAGATTTGATTCAGGAAACCGCACAAAACCTGGAAGAATTATATAAAAACAAACCTATAGAGCTTCAGATTGTCATTGATAAGAAACTACACCAAACACTAATAGGTGACCCCTTTAGGATCCGACAAATTTTAACCAACCTTATTAGCAATGCCTACAAGTTTACCCAAGAAGGTTTTATAAAAGTTGTGGCTACAGTAACTATTGAAAACAACACCCTATACAAAACAAGAATACAGGTTATAGATAGTGGTATTGGTATTGAAAAAGAGAAACAGGAGCATATATTTAAAGAATTTACGCAAGCTGACGACAGTACAGAAAAAAAATACGGAGGTTATGGCTTAGGGTTAACAATTTCAAAAAAATTAACAGAATTACTCCAAGGTAATATAGGATTGCAAAGTGATAAAGATCAAGGGAGCACATTTACGTTTACGATTCCTTTAAAGTTATCCGAAACGCAAATTGCTTCATCAGAAAAAAAGGAAATCAACTTTGAAGAAAATAAAATCACGTTATTGATTATAGATGATGATATTGCGATGCGAAAATTACTGCACGAGGTTTGTGAAAGCTCTAATATCAATACTATTTCTTACGCTGATTTCAATGCTATCGGCCTTAAAGAAAATCTAACATATAGTGCGGTTCTTACGGATATACAAATGCCGACAATAAATGGTTTTGAAGTTTTAGAAAAGTTGAAGAGTGGCCGTTACAGTCATTACAATAAACAACCTATTCTTGCCATGACGGGAAGAAAGGATTTAGAAACTTCTACCTATAGTACCGCTGGTTTTGATACCGTTTTACAGAAACCTTTTTCTAAAGATCAGTTTTTAGGACGTCTAGCACAATTATTTCCAGAAATAATCTTAAAAGAAAAAGAACAGGAAATACAAATTCACGAAAGCAAGTCTACTTTATTTAGTTTAAAAACTATTACATCATTTTTAGATGATTCTAATGAAGGGCTGAAAGACCTGATAGACACTTTTTTAAGAGATACAGAGGACAACATTGAAATCTTAAACAAAGCAACAAGCACTAAAAATCTGGCGCAAATAAATGCTACGTCTCATAAAATGCTTGCTATGTTTAGACAATTAGAGGCTACAGATGCCATCACCATCCTTGAATCTTTTGAAAAACTTAAACGCGACGAGCTAAGTGATAAAGAGCTTAAAGCAAAATACCAGCAGCTTAAAAATTATGTTATAGCGCTTACCCTAGCTTTGAGAGCCGATAAGACTATAAATCCAGATTATACTGATTAATTTTATTGTATAAAGTCTTGCGAGTAACCTTCAATAATTTTGCCGCTTTAGATTTATTGAAATTTGTTTCTTTTAAAGCTTTTATAATTTGATCTTTCTCGTAAGCATCTTTAGAGAAATTATCGGGCGCTACTTTTTTGTTGACCTCAAAAAGCTCTTTTGGTAATACTTCTGTTTGGATGATATCTCCTGTAGTAAGTAAAACAGATCTTTTGATAATATTCTGTAATTCTCTTAAATTCCCAGGCCAATGATAGGCTTTAAATACGGCGGTAGTCTCATCTGAAAAACCCATTACACGTTTATCAAGAGACTTGTTTGCCTTATCTAAGAAAAAATCTGCGAACAATGGCAAGTCTTCAAAACGTTCTTGCAGCGAAGGTGTTTCTATAGAGAATTCATTAATCCTATGGTACAAGTCTTCTCTAAATGTTCCCTTTTCAACCGCTTCTACTAAATCTTCGTTAGTCGCGGTAATAACACGAACATCTACAGAAATTTCTTTGGTACTCCCTACTCTTTTAATTTTTCGTTCCTGAAGCGCTCTTAGGAGTTGTATTTGATTTTCATAAGAAAGATTTCCTATTTCATCTAAGAACAGCGTTCCGCCATTTGCAGCTTCAAAATGACCTATCTTATCTTCGATAGCACCGGTAAAACTTCCTTTGACATGACCAAAAAATTCGCTTGTTGCAATCTCTTTTGGGATAGCTCCACAATCTACTGCTATAAAATTAAAACCTTTTCTTTTACTGGTATCATGAATAGACTTTGCCGTAACCTCTTTTCCTGTACCACTTTCTCCAGTAATGAGAATAGACATGTCTGTAGGCGCCACCAATTTTATGTATTCATGCAACTTTTTAGAGGCTTCACTAATTCCTTTAATACCGTTACTTGCACTTACCTCCACTTTATCTTGGGACTCCTTGGCCTTTGGCTCTGCATTTTTTTCTACCGGCGTTGTTTTTTGATCCAATGCATTTTCTACAAGCATTACCATCTCTTCTGGAGTAAACGGTTTGGAGATATAATCAAAAGCACCCTTTTTCATCGCAGTTACTGCTGTAGACACCTCAGCATAACTCGTCATAACCAAAACAGGAACCTTAGCATTCATTGTTTTGATATCTGTTAATAATTCTATCCCGTCGTAATTGGGTAAACGTAGATCTGTAATAACCATTTCAAACGCACCAACTTTAAATTTTTGTTTAGCATCTTCTGCCGTAAAGCTTGTCTCTACCTCATACCCTTTCTTTGTTAGAAAGCGTTGTAACATTTGACAAAAAGCGGCATCATCTTCAATTATTAAAATTCTAGGCATAAGCTAAGTATTGTGGTCCTATATACGTACGTCAAATATACCTCATTCAGACTGATGAAACGTTTTAAAATTATCTTAAAAAAAGAAAGGGACTGTATAAAATACAGTCCCTTTCAACCAAACTAACTTGATACAAATCAATTACTGGTGTTGTTACATTTCAATCCAATTCCCGTTTTCATCAGCATAAAGTGTACCTGAAGTACCGTCTTCTAATGAAACCTCCAATTTGTATTGTTTTTGATCGTTTACATATGCCTTATCAATTGTTGCAGATGGATAATTTGAAGAGACTGCAGAAGAAACCGCTTCTGGCAATGCTGATGTTTCGATTTCCGAGAAGCTATCTTGTGTTGCTGAAACTACAGTTGTTTCTGCCATTGCTACTTCTTCTCCTGTTTGAGCAACTGCTGTTAAACCTACAAATGCAAATGCTGATGCTAAAATTAATTTTTTCATAATATGTATATTTTAAAGTGTTATTAATTATTAAACTTATTACTTCTATTGAAAATATAATGCCGAAACACAAAAACAGCATTTTAAAAAATTAAATAACTGATTTACAGTATTTTATATTTTTTTAATCAAAAACCGACCTGTATAGTATTGGGTAAAATTTAGGCCTACTGTATAATTTGTAAACAAATAATCTATAGGTTACACTACGTCTAAAATAAAAGAAAGGGACTGTATAAAATACAGTCCCTCTCAACCAAACTAACGTGATACAAATTTGTCAATGGTCTTATTACATTTCTATCCAATTCCCGTTTTCATCAGCATAAAGGGTACCTGAAGTACCGTCTTCTAATGAAACCTCTAATTTGTATTGTTTCTGATCGTTTACGTATGCTTTATCAACTGTTGCAGATGGATAGTTTGAAGACACTGCAGAAGAAACCGCTTCTGGTAATGCTGATGTTTCAATTTCTGAAAAACTATCTTGTGTTGCCGAAACTACAATTGTTTCTGCCATTGCTACTTCTTCTCCTGTTTGAGCAATTGCTGTTAAACCTACAAATGCAAATGCTGATGCTAAAATTAATTTTTTCATAATATGTATATTTTAAAGTGTTATTAATTATTAAACTTATTACTTCTATTGAAAATATAATGCCGAAACACAAAAACAGCATTTTAAAAAATTAAATATCTAATCTACAGTGTATTACATTATTTTCGCTAAAAATAAACCTGTGTAGTATTGGGTAAAATATAGACCTACTGTATAATTTGTAAACAAACAATATGTAGGTTACACTACGTCTGAAATAAAAGAAAGGGACTGTATAAAATACAGTCCCTCTCAACCAAACTAACTTGATACAAATCAATTACTGGTGTTGTTACATTTCAATCCAATTCCCATTTTCATCAGCATAAAGTGTACCTGTAGTACCACCTTCTAACGAAACTTCTATTTTATATTGTTTTTGATCATTTACATACGCCTTATCAATCGTTGCAGACGGGTAATTTGTCGCTACCGCTGAAGAAACCGCTTCTGGTAATGCTGATGTTTCGATTTCCGAAAAACTGTCTTGCGTTGCTGAAACTACTATTGTTTCTGACATTGCTACTTCTTCTCCTGTTTGAGCAACTGCTGTTAAACCTACAAATGCAAATGCTGATGCTAAAATTAATTTTTTCATAATATCTATATTTTAAGTGTTATCTATTATTGTACTTAGTACTTCTATTGAAAATATGATGCCGAAACACAAAAATCGGATTTTTAAACCATAAACAACTGATTTATATATAGTTAAGTTTTTAACAAGACTATCGGGCTTGTATACTTTCGGGTAAACTTTACGGGTATTGTATAATATGTATCCAAATACTACTATGCTATCGGACCCTCCAAACAAAAAAAGGGACTGTATATGATACAGTCCCTTTCAACAAACTAAATTGATAAAAAATAATTATGGGGTATTATTACATTTCAATCCAATTACCATTTTCATCAGCGTATAGTGTACCTGAAGTACCGTCTTCTAATGAAACTTCTAATTTGTATTGTTTTTGATCGTTCACGTATGCCTTATCAATTGTAGCAGACGGATAGTTTGTCGCTACCGCAGAAGAAACCGCTTCTGGTAATGCTGATGTTTCAATTTCTGAAAAACTATCTTGTGTTGCCGAAACTACTGCTGTTTCTGCCATCGCTACTTCTTCTCCTGTTTGAGCAAATGCTGTTAAACCTACAAATGCAAATGCTGATGCTAAAATTAATTTTTTCATGATATCTGTATTTTAGTGTTATTAATTATTAAACTTATTACTTCTATTGAAAATATAATGCCGAAACACAAAAACAGGATTTTTAATCAATAAACAGCTGATTTATAGTGATTTACATTATCTTCATTAAGAACCATTCTGTATAGTATTGGGTAATCTTTAGAGCTGTTGTATAATTTGTATACAAAAATCACTACCTATGATAGCAAACATAAACTACTTGCCGCTCCACCAAAATTTGTGTTATTAGAAAATCAATAGCGACGCCAAAACCTTTGTGCTAGTGAATTTTATGCACAAAAAAAGGAGTTGCCCCCGCAACTCCTTTTAAACCAAACTAACTAACTTTATCTACTAACAAATTCTTACATATCTAACCAGTTCCCCTCGGCATCGGCATATAATTCCATTTCTTCCCCAGCCTCGCTGGTTACTATTAATTTATATTCTGCTTCTTCATTTACAAAAGCTTGAGAAATTGTTGCTCCCGGAAAATTTTTAGCTAGAGCTGCAGTAATTTCCTCTGGTAAGGCCTCTATCTTTATCTCCGAAAAATCTTGAGCAAATATCCCCTCCATAATACCATCATGGAATATCGGAGTAGTTTCTGTTGCTGTTATAGTACCTAAACTTCCTATGGCTAATGCTGTTGCAAATACTAACTGTTTCATATATCGTGTAATTAAATTCTACATTTGTTTTTTAAACTCGATTAGTATAAAGAAACAATAGTGCCATAATCATTATAAAACAGAAAACCTCTGTAAATCATTGATTTACAGAGGTTTTTATAATTTAAATATTGGTGTACTTTGTATATATGTGTGTCTTTTCCCTATAAATATGTATAAAATTTACACACTTTAAGCCACACTCCTTAGCTTACCTGATGCGATTTTTTAAATAAATCGTTCACTGTTTTTACAGGATTGAAGGTTACTAGTGGTACTTCTACAAAAATAGTATTCCAGAAAGCCATTGCTCCGTTCCATAGACCCGGAAGCTCTAAGGCTTTTAGCTCCTTACCGTCTTTAGTTTTTTCCGTAATAAAGCCTTGCTTTACATCTACAAAATTTATTAAGTTGAATTTCTCTCCTTTAGAATTCTTTACCCCACATACTAAGTCTACTGGATTAAAATGTGTAGAATTTTTTAAAATACTCATTTGACTGGCATTTGAAGCATCTATCTGTGCAGATTCTATAATCTGAAGCGATGCATTACCTTTAGCACCTTTAATCCAGAAAGGCCCTCCTCCAGGCTCTCCTTCATTTTTCACCATTCCACAAATACGAATCGGTCTGTTTATTTTATCGATGAGAATCTCTATCTGCTCATCAATCGTATAACTTTCAAAAATAGCTGAAAATCTAGCGTTTAAATCTTTCTCTAAGAACGACTTAATCTCCATCATTGTATCAAAATTTAAGCTCGATTTATCTTCCAACACCTGAGCATATTTAAATGCTTTATTCTGAAGTTCTATTAGAAGTCCCGCTAATACTTTTTTACTATTGGCTACTTCTTCAATATTTCTTGAAGGCACCACATTATCGATATTTTTTATAAAAATGATATCTGCGTCTTGCTCATTTAAATTTTCTATCAGCGCGCCATGACCTCCTGGTCTAAAAAGTATAGAACCGTTTAGCTCTCTGAAAATTTTATTATCCATAGTAACAGCAACAGTATCTGTTTCCGCTTTTTGGAAAGAGTAACTTACATTAAATGAAGCGTTTGTCACTGCAGACACACGCTCCTTTATGGTATCAAACTCGTTATTAAACATCTCACCATGTTGCTCAGATATGGTAAAGTGTAAATTAGCCTCCCCTTCCGCACTTGCATATAGCGCAGCCTCTTTCAAATGCTCTTCAAATGGCGTCGCAGCATAATCGCCATAATTATGAAATGGTAATAGGCCTTTAGGGTAAAAGCCATAATTTAAACCTTGCTCACTCAGCATTTCTTTCACGAAAAGGAATAATTCTTCACCTTCAGTAGTATATGTGCCTTTTATTCTTAATTGTATTATTTCATAAAAAGGTAAGTGAATCAACTCCTCAGAAAACTTCTTTATGTCTTTATCTCCTGTTCTGCTTATATAAGCATCTAACTCTTCTTCTTCCGGATTGTATTTTTCCAAGAAATTAAAAAAGGCTTTAAACATACGTGATGCCGCACCAGATGCAGGAACGAATTTTAATAAGGATTTTTTATTTTTTTCAGCATCAAAAGATTCGATAAACTTCTTCTCCTCCTCGGCAGAGAATTTTAGTATTCCTCCGTCTACAACTGCTGCTTTCTCTAATTTTACGAATGGAATACCTTCTTTGAACGTTTCTATTTGTTTCAAAACCTTTTCGGCTGCTATTCCTTTAGAAACTAATTGTTGTTTGTCTTGGTTTGAAAATGCTGTCATTGGTCTAATAGTGTATTTATGTGTTCTATTGCTGTTCTTAATCTAGTTGCTTTATCGCCTTTTAATATGATATATTTGCGGTTATACCTATCTAACGTATCTTTAAAATATTGAAACATTTTCTCTCGCTCTAAGGGTTTGTCCCTCAAATCATCTTCTTCCCACGGTACATCAATATAAGTTAAAAAATAAAGATCATAGGTGTTCTGAAGTGCATACTTATCTAAAACGGGATCGCAATGGCCAATATAATACGCCTCCGAATATACTTTGGTTTCCAATAAATCAGTATCGCAAATCAAAACTTTATTAGCTTTTTTAGCAAGCTTGTTTTCTAATTTCATTTGACCCGCCGCAATAGGCAGTAAATCTTTGGGCTCACATGTTTTTTTTTCTTCGTTCCATTTATCCTGCAAATATTCTCTTGCATATTCTGGTACCCAAACCGAGTTATAATAACGCGCCAGTTGTCCGGACAAAGTGGTTTTCCCTGTAGATTCAGGCCCGAATAAAACGATTTTTATTACGTCTGAAGGTTCTTGTTTAAAGTTTTCTTCCATGCAGCATATCCAAAAATTGCAATAAATGTAAATATAAGGTACTGAAGGCTTGTGAATGTAAAGCCTTTGTAAAAATATAGGGGAACTGAGATTATATCTCCGATGATCCAATATAACCAATTTTCCACTTTCCGTTTTGCCATCAACCACATTCCAACAAAAAAGATGGCTGTAGTTACAGTATCAACACAAGCAGTCCAGCTAGTCCACTTATCAAAAATTTGGTACACAACAAATACAAAAACAATGGTAGAAAAAAAGATAATAGCAGCTATTTTGTGTTCTTTAACTGTTGTTTTAGATATAGGAGTAGTATGTTCATTATCTACCTTCCGCGTCCATACGTACCAGCCATACACACTCATGATAAAATAGTATACATTTATCATCATATCTCCCAAAAGCCCCCAAATAACTAATAGGTATACAAAGATTGCCGTACTAATCATACCTGTTGGATAGACAAGTATATTATTCTGTTTAGAGAATACGACCGATAGAAGCCCGAAAATTACAGCAACAATTTCTAAAACAATATGATGTGTTTCATACTGCGCGTATTGTTCAAAGAAAAAATTAAAAATGGGGCTCATAATCGCTCCTGTCTGATTTTACAATTTTCATAAACAACAGGCCATTATCCATGAGCTCAAAAGCTTCTTTTATTTCGTTTTGGAGTAAAGACATTACTACATCATATTCCCCATACACTTGCGTACTGAGCGGGTTTTCTAATACTGTTAAACCAGAATCTCTAAGCTTTTTTATAAACGCAATAATTATAGGTTCAAAAGTATCTTGTAAAGGGGAAAGCGTGAGCTCAACAGAAATATTCATTTTATGTTATAGTTTAACAGAGTATACACAGGTGTAGCCTTCAAATTCTAAAAAATCTACTGAATACGAAGAGTTTTTTCCTTGATACATAATCTCGGCAATAGATTCTTCGTCTTCCAAATCAAATTCTTTAACATCAATATGCTGCAAAAAACTTAAGCCTTTTTCTGAGTAGATTTTATATATCGCCTCTTTGGCCCCCCAAACAATGGTTAATTTTCGGATGATAGCGTCAGCATTTGCAAGTGTCCTGTATTCTTCTGGTTGTGTAAATTTATGTGCAATTTTCATTATTTTATCGCGCTGCAACTCAATATCAATCCCTACCTCATCTGTTAGCGCTACAATTATTCCTGTAAAATCATGGGAATGCGTTATAGAAATATGGTTCCCATCATTTAAATGTGGTTTGCCATTCGCATCATAATATAAGTTATGATCCGTATAACCAGCCTCTGCCAATAAGTGTCTAATACTTAGAAAACCTCTTCTATGCGCTTCAGACTTCATACCTGCTAATCTGTTTGCACAGTTATCTGTAAGTATAATTCCCTTAGCCAGTTGGTCCTCAGACTCTGTTACTTGCCAGATAAAAACTGTTATACTAGGTGTTACCGTAATTGTTTTGTAAAGAGGCATTGCTTTAGTACCTTTGCAATCACTAAATTCTTAGTGATAAAATTGCTATTTAACGAAAGTAAAAATAAAAAAGGATATGAGCACTAAAACTGTTTCTTATATACCGAACAAGGTAAAAGACATTACTCTAGCAGATTGGGGTAGAAAAGAGATTAATTTGGCAGAGGCTGAAATGCCAGGATTAATGTCATTAAGAGAAGAATACAAAGACGAGCAACCTTTAAAAGGTGCACGTATTGCTGGTTGTTTACACATGACCATTCAAACAGCAGTTCTTATAGAAACTTTAGTTGCCCTTGGCGCTGAAGTAACTTGGAGTTCTTGTAACATTTTCTCAACACAAGATCAAGCTGCTGCTGCTATTGCTGCTGCAGGAGTTCCTGTTTATGCTTGGAAAGGTATGAACGAGGAGGAATTTGACTGGTGTATTGAACAAACGTTATTCTTTGGTGAAGATCGTAAGCCATTAAACATGATTTTAGATGATGGTGGTGATTTAACGAACATGGTTTTAGATAGATACCCTGAGCTTGCGGAAGGTATTAAAGGTTTATCTGAAGAAACAACTACAGGAGTTCATAGACTTTACGAAAGGGTTAAAAATGGTACGCTTACAATGCCTGCTATAAATGTAAATGACTCTGTTACTAAATCTAAATTTGATAACAAATATGGTTGTCGTGAGAGTGCTGTAGATGCTATTAGAAGAGCAACAGATACTATGCTTGCTGGTAAAAGAGTAGTAGTTGCCGGTTACGGTGATGTTGGTAAAGGTACTGCTGCTTCGTTTAAAGGAGCTGGTTCTATTGTTACCGTTACAGAAATTGACCCTATTTGCGCTTTACAAGCGGCAATGGATGGTTTTGAAGTTAAAAAGCTAGAAACTGTTGTTGGTAATGCAGATATCGTCATCACGACTACAGGGAATAAAGATATTATTCGCGGAGAGCATTTTCAAGCAATGAAAGACAAAGTTATCGTTTGTAACATTGGCCATTTTGATAATGAGATTGACATGGCTTGGTTGAACAAAAACTACGGTCATACAAAAGATGAAATTAAACCTCAAGTAGATAAATATACTATTGATGGGTCTGATATTGTTTTATTAGCAGAAGGACGTTTAGTAAACTTAGGTTGCGCAACTGGGCACCCTAGTTTTGTAATGAGTAACTCATTTACTAACCAAACGCTAGCTCAAATAGAACTTTGGAACCACAATGATAAATATAAGAACGAAGTTTACATGCTGCCTAAGCATTTAGATGAAAAAGTAGCTGCTTTACACTTAGCTCGTTTAGGTGTAGAACTTACAGAATTAAAGCCAGAACAAGCATCATACATTGGTGTTAAAGTTGAAGGTCCATTTAAGCCTGAATACTATAGGTACTAGAACATTGAACTATTAAAATCAAAATCCTTATTTTATCATGAAATAAGGATTTTTGATTTTTTACGCTTAGACCACCAAACAAATGAACATACTTTTAACGGGAGCAACCGGAACATTAGGTTCTAGAGTATTATTTTCTCTCATAGAACAGCGCTTTTACACTATCGAACGTATTTATCTTCCTGTTCGAAAAAGAGCCACAATATCTCCTGAAAATCGCATTAAAAATGTGATTACAAGCGAATATGCTCCAGAGTTTATTAAGAATAACCTAGCAGAGGTTTTTAATAAGATTAGCGTCATTGATGCCGATGAATTATTAAATCCAGCTTCTTTTTTAGGCTCCAAAAATCATATTGATTATTTTATTCACTCTGCCGGTTTTGTAAACCTATCTACAGACCCCAATGCAAAACAAGAAATTTTCAAAGAAAACTTACAATTCACCAAAGACATCTTTTATGCGTTCTATAAACACATTACTAAATTTGTCTATATAAGTACTGCATTTGCCGCAGGGAATATTGGCGGACTTATTAAAAACGATTACAGCATATTAAAGGGCGAAAATTATCGCAATCACTATGAAGCTTCCAAGCATGCTTCTGAGAAATTCCTAATTGAAGCTGGAAAAGAAAAAAACATTCCGATACAAATACTAAGACCGAGTGTGCTTGGAGGCAACATCACAGAAAGTCCAAATTACTTTATTTCTAAGTATATGGTGTTCTATCTCTTTGCAAAGTTTTTTAACAACAACAGCTCAGATGATGCCGTACGTATTACCACCACGGCCACTACGGGATTAAATATTATCCCTACAGATTATGCCGCACAGGTCATCGCTAAAGTAATTGCTACAGATATTGAACAATTAAATATTGTACACTCTAAAGAGACCAATATGATGAAAGGTATTGCCAAAATATTAGAAGCTGTTGAATACACCAACTTCTCATTTACAGAAGACCTCATTAACGCTTCTACAGGTTTCACATCCAAACTGGAAGCTTTTTATTATGAAACCATAGGTGTTCATTTACACCCCTATATGACCTCAAAACCTCATGAGTGGGACACGACACTTCTAGAAAGCATCTTACCCATTCCAGAATATAATCTTGAGGATTATCTCTCAGAAACGGTAACTTTTGCAAGAGGTAAGAAATTTAGAAATCAGAAATGGTAAAATAAATAAGGGCTAACTATAAAAGTTAGCCCTTATTATCTTCCCTTTATTTATTGTTGTTCCAATCCCAATTTGGCCAAATCATAGAAAAAGAAATCTTTCTCATCATTCATTGCCACAAAAAGACCGTTTTTAAAGGTTGCATTTAAAGGCACTGTTACCACATCACAACCATCAGTCTCTAAGGTTGATAAATTAACGGCCTTTATAAATTCATTTGTAGTTCTAGAAAAAATATTGAACTGTCCTTTCTGCTGATCTGATACTATTATATAGCCCGTACCATCTTTGTAACGCGCAAGAGCAATACCTTCTATATCTTCTTGAAAAAGAGCTCCTCCAAAACAGCCAAGCTCGTCATCACCCATGGTAGGCTCTGCATAATATTTACGGATACCGTGTTGTTCATCAGAATAATAAACAAAACCTAATTCCGAATCTACAGCGATAGCCTCAATCTCTTTTTTACCACTAAATTTTCCAAATTTCCGAACTAAAGAAGATTTTACCACACCCAATGTATCGGCTGAAATTTTATACTGATACAAATATCCTAGTTCTGGCCCTGCCTTACGCCCTACAATAGCATACAAAGTGCCATCTTTAGGTGAAGAATATAAGCTAATTCCCATGGGATATGTAAACGCTGAGTTTCCTTCATCTTCAAAAACTTTGAATCCGCCATTATCTAAGGGATTCATAGCTGGCACGGAAAACATTCTAATTTGATTTTTTTCACGTTCCGTAAACAAAAGAACATCGGTCTTTAAAGAATCGTTTAACTTAAAACCATAGGCAAGGTCTACATTATTAGGCCGTTTTATATCTCTAATGGTCTTACTCGCTATAATTTTACCTTGTAAATCAAATGCATATACAGCACCATTCGTTTCCTTATCTGTACCAAAAACAATACTTTTTGAGGCATCAGTGGGGTTTATCCAGATAGCAGGGTCATCCGTATCATTTAAAGTTTTTTCGGTCTTAATATCTGGAGCCACTGCAGGTAATTTATCTGACTTACATGCGCTCATTACCAAAAAGGACCATACGCTATATACTACTATTTTTTTCATCTTACTTTCTTTAATTGAAATACACTAAAACGGTTACTTTTTAAACAAGTCATATTTTAATCCAATAGTAAAACGCTGTCCGTAGTACTCCATCTGCTGCGTCCGTTCTTTTACGCCTTGGAAATAGCGTAGGGGTTGATTCGTAATATTGTTAATATCGGCATATATGCTAAGGCCTGAACTCACCTTATAACTAGTATTAAAATCTAAGAAAAACTGAGTATCATAATAACGATCCTCAAAATCATTTCCTCCTAGCTCATCAATATAAGCATCTGTAAAATTTCCTGATAATCTGGCGGAGAACCTTTTATCATTATACGCCAAGGAAGCATTAAAAGTATTAGGGGTCGTATTAGGCAAGTCTACATCGTCTCTTTCATCACCGTCCTCATTCATGATACCATTTGCCGCAGACGTGATAAAGGTATAATTAAGATACACACTAAAATTTCTAGCAAAACCAGGTAAGAAATCTAATTGGCGCTGAAAAGCAAATTCGGCGCCAAATATGCTAGCACCCTCGCCATTTAACGGCTGAAAAATATCATATCCTGCAGTATCTGTCCCATACGTATCATCTGTAGTTTCCCCTACAAAAGTATAGATGAAGTTATCAATATTTTTGTAAAACAGACCCCCAGAAAGCAAGCCTACACTTTCAAAATAATGTTCTGCCATCAAATCAAAATTCATTGCGGTTGTTGCTTCCAAGTTTGGGTTCCCTAATACAATTTCTTCATCTCCAGAAACTACATCTACAGAAGGGACCAGATCTGCATAATTTGGTCTTGCCAAGGTATTTGTCCATGCCAAACGCAGCACGGTAGCATCAGAAACCGTATATTTAAAATGCACTCCAGGCATTACGTTAGTATAGGAGCTTTCTGCCGTTATCTCACCTTCTAAATTTTCTTCATCTGCAATTCGGTTTCCTATAGCGGTTACTTCTGTATGCTCCAAACGCACCCCAAAAAGCATTCCTAAATTTTCAGATAGTTTTTGATTTGCCATGACATATCCTGCAAAAACATTCTCGTCTACCGCATAGTTTTCTCTCAAAAACTCATCCGGAATAGCCTCGCCATTCACAAGATTTAAAGAACCTAACCACTCCTCATCTACAAAAGAGCCTATCTGATATTTGCTCCCCGCTAAAAAATCAGCATCAGAGATATTTCTAGTAACCGTTGAAGCTAGTGTTGGATAGTCGTCTTCCAAATCATACTCAAAAAAATCATTTTCACGTAACTTTGTTTTCATTCGGGCTCTAGCACCAAACTTCAGTGTACCATCACCCTGCCCAAAGAAATCTGTTGGCAATTCAAAATTTACAAACACATTAAAATCTTCCTCTTTGGTAAACTGATTCTCTTCGGTTATTTCGTCATATTCAAAATTCTCTAAAGATGCATCAGAAGCATTGGTAGCCGTCATTATAGGAAAGCGCGTGTCCGTAATATCATTTGAAACGACATACTCAGAAGCAAATACAAAATAACGTTCATTTAATCGTTCCTCAGAAGCCTTAGCAAAAGAGGTCATCCAATCCACTTTTAGATCACCCCACAGATGCTTACCTCCAAGGCTATAGTTTTGCATACGCTGATCTTCTAAACGTCTGTTTTTGTTTCTTTTATTATCAACACCCCCTTTCGTCTCACGAGCCACTTCAGCAGGAAACATAGTTGGAATTCCGTCCGTTATTGTAAAATCTCCTAGCGCTATATCTTCCGCATCTAAAATTTCACTTTGAAGCCTAAATCGATTCTCTCTATCATCTCTCCAGTTATATATGCTCTTTAAAAAGAGTGTATTATTCCCATCTATTTTATAATCCATATTTGCAGAAAAGCTACGTCTTACCCGTTGCACCAAATATTCTCGCTGTTCAAAAACATTCGTATAAGGATCTACCGCTACTTCTTCCAAAATAGGCTCCCCTTCTGCATCATCTACCCCTGTATTATACTCAAATTCATCGGTCCACTCTGCCTCAACATTATCAGACCCAAAATCATTATTATTATAAGATGCAGAAACCATCCAACCGAATTTACCGTTAGCACTCCTATCTCCTAGAAGAAAGGAACCATTATAGATGGGCTTATCTGTAATAAAATTTACCCCTGAACCCGCTGTTGCTGAAAGCCTAAATCCTTGTGGTGATGTTTTAGTAATCAAATTTACAGAACCTCCCAATGCATCAGCATCCATATCTGGAGTAACCGCCTTACTTACCTCAATGGTCTGAATCATATCTGCTGGAATTAAATCCATCTGCACATTTCTATTATCTCCTTCAGCAGAAGGCACACGGCTACCATTTAAGGTTACCGAATTTAATTGCGGAGATAATCCACGAATAATAATGTTACGTGCCTCTCCCTGATCTACCTGCATGGTGATACCTGGAATACGTTTTACAGCATCACCAATGTTCGAATCTGGAAACTTACCTATCTGATCTGTTGAGACCACATTGGTAATATTCATATTATTTTTTTGAGAATTTAAGGCTTTAGCTTGACTGCTCAAACCGTAACTTACCACTTCTACTCCTTCTAACTCCAAACTTTTGGGTGCAATAGAAAACTGAACAGATGTGGTCTTATTTTCTAAAACAGTTACCACTTGATCCATATCTCCATACCCTAAATACGAAATAGTGAGCAAATGGGTACCCGCCGGAATTTGAACAAAAGAAAAGTGACCATCAAAGTCGGACACCACTCCCTTTTTTAAGGACGGAATAAGTACGGTAGCCCCGGGCACAATTAATCCGTTTTCATCAGAGATCGTACCTTCCACATTACCATTTTGAGCATTGACCACTATACTGCTACAAGCAACAAAAAGCAGGAATAGCATAAATTTTAAAGAATTTTTTGTTTTCATTTTCATTGGTTATTTACAGTCCAAAATTATGTATATCAAACACATAGCATGTTTTTTTAATGAAAACAAAATGGCAACAATGGCTTAAAACAAAGGAAACAACAAGGCAACAATAAAGATTAATTTACATTGCAATAACCTACTAGAAACAATAGCAAAAAAGGGCTATATGGAACGCAAAAAAGCAGTTAAATCTTCTTTAGAGGTAATGGGTAATTTTTTTCTTAGACGGTATCTAGAAACTCTAACACTATCGGGTGCTAATCTTAAAATTGAAGCTATTTCTTTAGATGACAACCCAAGCTTTAAAAGAATACTTAATCTAAATTCTGCCGGAGACAAAACCTCCAAGGCCTTGCTATTAATTTGATCTTGATATGCTGGGTGCGTTTCTTGGAACAGCACCATGAACTCTCCCCATTCCTGCTCCTGTGATAAATTAAAATCGATTTCCTTAATCAAGGCTTTAAGCTTCCTTTTTAAATCTATATTATTTCTTTCTAACGAATTCTTCAGGGTCAGCGAAAAGTCTGCCAACATTTTATTTTTCTGAGAGATATACAAACTGTATCTTGATAATGATGCGTTTTTAACCGCTACTTCCCGCAGTAAATTCTCTTCTTCCAAATGCTTTTTACTTAACTCTACCTGTAACAGTTGTTGCTTGTATCTAGCTTCCTTTTCTGTCTGTATACGTTTTTTCTTTACATTCCTATACCCAAGAATTATGAAAATGAAAAAACACACTACGGAAACCATAAGTATTGCCTTCTGAGCACGATCAATCTTGCTATTTTGTAGTAACAATTGAATTCGCGACTCCTTCTCCTTTGTATCATAAATAATCTGAAGTGCACGCCCTTGGTTAGCATTTTGCACTCGTTTATTTTCTTTGTCGATACGAATAAATTCATTTAGATGATATACGGACATTGCATAGTTTCCCAAACATTCAAAATTCTCTGCCAAATCTTTATGACTACTAGCCACTTCATGAGCATTGCCGAGTGTTTTGGAAACCTCTAGCGCTTTTTGAGTATATTGAAAACCTTTCTCGCACGATTTTGATTTCCTGTATGCATCACCTAAATTATTTAAAATATTTGCGAAGCGTGCATCTGTAGTTGATGCATGATATTCCAGAGATTTCTGAAAATAACCAAGTGCTTTTTGATACTGCTCTAAATCTTCGTAGACACTCCCTATATTTTCATACACGATAGATACCCCTTCGACATCTTTAAGCGCTAAGTATAATTCTATACTTTCTTTTTGAAATTTCAAAGCCTCATCATATCGTTGTTGCTTTTCAAAAGAAGTTCCAAGATTACTTTTGGCATAGGCTAATTGCGTCTTATTTTTTTGCAACGAAGCTTTTTCAAGTCCTATTCGGAAATAATTTTCCGCTTCCTTATAGTTTTTAAGTTGTAAATGAACAATTCCCAGTCTATTTACTAATTCGAGAAATAAACTTTCATGATTTTCTTCTCCTAGCAATAAAATTGCTTTGTTAAACTGATTTATAGCTTCAGAATACACTTCATTCTCTTGACAAAAAATGCCTAGCTTCAAATGTGCTGTAGCTGTAGTTCGCGTATCTGAAGATTTTAATTCACTTTTAAGGCGTTCATTTAACCTTATAAAAACAAGATCAATACTATCCTTAGCTACACCAAATTGCTCCGCTTCCTGAGAAATGAGTTGCGCTGTATTTAAAAAAATGAAAAGAAAGAAAAGGAATAGTTTTGAGAACACGCAATACCTGTATTTAATCTTGAAAAGTACAAGATTGGCTTAATCATAAGTTTAAGCAGGTATTATGATTAAGTAAAGTTACGGTGCAACGCAAAAACCCTTTATCGCTAATGAAAGCAATAAAGGGTATTATTTTGTATAAAGAAATTATCTCTTAAGCTTCGAAAGGCTCAATAGATACGAAAGATTTCCCTCCCGCTTTCTTTTGGAATTTTACGATACCATCTACACGAGCGTGTAAAGTGTGATCTTTTCCTGCGTATACATTTTCACCTGGATTGTGTCTAGTTCCACGCTGTCTAACTAATACGTTACCAGCAATAGCAGCCTGACCACCAAAAATCTTAACACCTAAACGTTTCGATTCTGATTCTCTACCGTTTTTAGAACTACCTACACCTTTCTTATGTGCCATTTTGTTACGGTTTTATTTTGTTAAACTTATGCTGGTTTCCCACCATCTAATTCATCTTGCCATTTTTTCAACTCATCCCACTTACCTTCAGCAGCTAATTTAGCTTGCGCTGGCCATGTGTCAGTTACGTGATTTCCACGAACGTCGGCGATGATTTCAGAGATTTTTGCAGCATCAGTTTTTGCTAATTCAGCAAAAGTTGAAATTCCTGCAGCAACCAATGTTTCAGCAATTTTTGGCCCAATACCTTCAACTTTTTTCAAGTCGTCAGCTTTGTCAGTAGCTTTAGCGGCTGCTTTTTTAGGAGCGGCTTTTACAGCTTCTTTTTTAGGCTCTGCTTTCTTCTCTGCTTTTTTAGCACCTGAAGAAACTATGCTTTCAATTACTAATTCAGTTAAATACTGTCTGTGACCGTTTTTAACTTTGTAACCTTTACGTCTTTTTTTCTTAAAAACGATTACTTTGTCACCTTTAAGGTGCTTAATGACTTTTGCCTCAACAGCGGCTCCGTCTATAGCTGGGGCGCCAATAGTAATGTTGCTACCGTCTTCTAATAAAAGAACGTTGTCAAAAGTAACTTTGCTACCTTCTTCGTTCTGTAAACGGTGAACATACACTTTTTGGTCTTTCGCAACTTTAAATTGCTGCCCTGCTATCTCTACAATTGCGTACATAGCTTGTGTTTGTTATTAATCAATATTTTATCACCTATTTCATTAGGCGGGTGCAAATATACTGCTAAATACTTAACCAGCAAGTGTTTTTTAAGGAAATTAAGCTTAAAATCATTTTAAATTATTAGAAGACTTAAACAACTGCATAAATGCTAAGGTAAGTACTACCGACGTAGCAAAGCCCATTATCGCCACGGTAAAAAACAACAAACCCTCTCCCGTATGATATTCCTTAAACCATACTTTAGAAAGTTCAGGCAAAAATTCAATATTAATTTCTGTGGCATAAAAGGCAAAAAACACCGTAAAAATTAGGGTGGCAAGAAAACCGGTCGTAATTCCTGCAGCAAATCCTTGGCGGTAATCAAATGTTTTCCCTTTTAAAACTTTAGTGAACTTAATAGCCTCATAAATCCCGAAACCAGTAATTATACTATTAAATAAACTGTAGAACCCATTAACATGTAAATTAAATAAGGACAACACGAGAAAATAGGCAATTAAACAACCACTAGTAGCAATACCAAACCTAATGGGTAGCGTAAATTTTTTCATAATCTTATCATTTTAAATTACTTCGTTTAATTTAAGAAAAAAAAGGCAGCACTCATAACACAATCTACTAATAATCAATTATTTAAAAAATAATTATAGAAAAAAGTCCATTTTATTGTAACAAATGATAATTCCCAGATACAAATAGTCAAATTATTGTCAATAATTCTTAAATTTATCGGCAAACAATACTATATAACACTATTAAAATGAGAAGAAAATTAGTTCTAGCTGCATCACTTTCCTTAGTTGCTCTTGGGATGCAAGCCCAAGAAGTGGCTTTTGAAGAGTATGACTTAGAAAATGGTCTACACGTTATCTTACACCAAGATAATAGTGCACCATTAGTAACAACTGCCGTAATGTATCATGTGGGCGCTAAAGATGAAGATCCAGAAAAAACAGGTTTCGCTCACTTCTTTGAGCACTTGCTTTTCGAAGGAACAGAAAATATTGAGCGCGGTAAATGGTTTGAAATTGTGGCATCCAATGGAGGCCAAAACAATGCCAACACCACACAAGACAGAACCTATTATTATGAAGTTTTCCCTTCTAACAACCTTGAATTAGGATTATGGTTAGAATCTGAACGTATGCTACATCCTATCATTAATAAAATTGGCGTAGACACACAGAAAGAAGTTGTTCAGGAAGAAAAGAGAAGAAGCTATGATAATGCTCCTTATGGCCGTTGGAGAGAAGTAATGTCCAAAAACTTATTTAAAAACCATCCTTACCGCTGGCAAACTATTGGTTCTTTAGAGCACTTAGCGAGTGCTACTTTAGAGGATTTTAAAAAGTTTAACAAAATGTACTATGTTCCTAACAACGCTTCACTAGTGGTTGCTGGAGATTTTGAGATGAGCGCTACAAAAGAAATGATTCAAGATTATTTTGGCAGCATTCCAAAAGGTGACGCTATTAAAAGAGAGACTTTTAAGGAAGAGCCTATTACACAAACAATCAAAGCAGAATTTAGAGATCCAAACATTCAAATTCCATTAATCATGTTAGGATATCGTACTCCTGAACAAACCAATAGAGAAGCTTATGTATTAGATATGGTCTCCACTATTTTAAGTGATGGTAAAAGCTCAAGACTGTACAAGAAAATTGTTGATGAAAAGAAAATGGCACTACAAGTGTTTGCGTTCAACGGTTCTCAAGAAGATTATGGAACTTATATCGTAGGCGGACTACCCGTAGGTGAAAACACCCTAGAAGCAATTCAAAAAGAAATTGACGAAGAAATTGTAAAACTACAAACGGAATTAATTTCCGAAAATGAATTTCAAAAACTTCAGAATATATTTGAAAATAATTTCGTGAATTCTAATGCCAGTGTTGAAGGTATTGCTAATTCATTAGTAAGTAACTATATGCTTTATGATGACACCAACCTAATCAACACTGAAATTGACATTTACAGATCTATTACTCGCGAAGAGATTAAAGCCGTTGCTAAAAAATACCTAAATCCTAACCAAAGAGTTGTTTTAGAATATTTACCAGAAGAAAAACCAGCGAATTAATTAGCACCCTGAGATAAATAAAGCACACATGAAAAATATATATATTACATTAGTTTTTGCATTATTTGCCATGGCATCCAATGCACAAATAGACAGGAGTGTCATGCCTAAGGCAGGACCTGCTCCAGAAATCAATTTAAAAGAACCACAACGTTTTGAACTTAAAAACGGACTTAAAGTTTTAGTGGTTGAGAATCATAAACTACCAAGAGTTTCCATTCAGTTAAGAATAGACAACCCACCAGTTGCAGAAGGAGACAAAGCAGGTGTAAGCGCATTCGTTTCTAGCTTATTAGGAAATGGATCCAAAACGATCTCTAAAGATGATTTCAACCAAGAGGTTGATTTTCTAGGCGCTAGTATCAATTTTGGGTCACAAAGCGCTTTTGCTTCTTCATTATCTAAATATTTTCCTAGAATTATTGAATTGATGGCTGATGCCGCTATAAATCCTAACTTCACACAGGAAGAATTTGATAAGGAAAAAGAAAAAATTCTTACTGGAATTAAATCGGAAGAGAATGATGTAGCCTCTATCGCCAACAAAGCACAAACTGCTTTAGCTTACGGAAAAAATCATCCTTACGGAGAGTTCAGTACCGCAGAAAGCATTAACAACATTAATCTTACTGATGTTCAAAAGTTTTACTCCAACTATTTTGTCCCTGCGAATGCTTACCTAATTATTATTGGTGATGTGAACGTAAAAGAGGTAGAGAAATTAGTTAAGAAGAATTTTACCACTTGGACAAAGGCAACACCTCCATCATTTCAATTCTCTAAACCTTCAGACGTTCAATACACACAAATAAACTTTGTAGATGTACCTAATGCTGTACAATCTGAAATAGCTGTAGAAAGTTTAGTAGACTTAAAAATGAGTGATCCAGATTACTTTCCAGCTTTAATTACCAACCAAATTCTTGGTGGTGGCGGAGAAGGACGTTTGTTTTTAAATTTAAGAGAAGATAAAGGATATACTTATGGCTCCTACTCCAGCCTAGGTAATGACAAATATGCACCTGCAAGATTTAGAGCTACTGCTCAAGTTAGAAATGCTGTAACCGATAGTTCTATCGTTGAAATCTTAAAAGAAATAGATAAGATTAAAACACAGCCTGTTACTGAAAAAGATTTAGCAAACACAAAGGCTAAGTATATCGGTCGTTTTATAATGGCATTAGAGCGCCCAGAAACTATTGCTGGGTATGCTTTAAACATTGAGACAGAAGGATTACCTAAAGATTACTATAAGACCTATCTAGAACGCATCAACGCTGTAACGGTTGCCGATGTACAAAAAGCTGCCAACAAGTATTTCACGACTGCTAACGCCAGAATAGTCGTTGCCGGTAAAGGAAGTGAAGTTCTTGAGAATTTAGAAAAAGTAACTTTCAACGGAAAAACAATTCCTGTAAAGTATTACGATAAAAAAATAAATTCGACCGAAAAGCCCGATTACAATGCTGCATTACCAGAAGGTGTATCTGCACAAACCGTAATTGACAATTATTTTGAAGCTATTGGCGGAAAAGACAAAATAAATGCTATCACTTCTCTAATCTTGGTTTACGAAGGCTCCGCAATGGGATCTAAGATAAAAACAGAAGAAAAAAGAACGGCAGACAAATACGCTATGACGATGTATATGAATGACGCTCCTATGCAAGGTGTTATAGCTAAAGGTGATGAATTATACATGAAACAAGGTGGCAACAAAATGCCTTTGCCAGAGAATATGGTTGCCGACATGAAAAACGCTTTAGGTATTTTTCCTGAACAGACGTTTATGGCTACCGGAAAGGCAAAACTTGCAGGTGTTGAAGACGTTAATGGAGTAAAAGCGTATAAAATTGATGTTCCTGGAGAAGTAGTTTCTGCTTCTTATTTCTACGCAGTTGAAACAGGCCTTAAGGTGAAAGAAGTTTCTACTACTAGCATGAACGGACAGACACAAGCACAAGAGGCTGAATTATCTGACTATCAAGAAATAGAAGGAATTAAATTTCCAGGCACAAAATCTGCTTCTTTAGGTCCGCAAAAAATGGAAAGCAAATTAATTTCCGCTACTGTTAATAAAGGAATTACAGATGCCGATTTTGAGTAAATAAAACCTTAAAATAACACCCAAAACCCTTCAATGCTAATTATTTAGTTTTGAAGGGTTTTTTTTAACAGTTCAACAAAAAAACATTCTAACCGCGCTTTGCAAACTTTAAAAAAGAAAGATATAGTATCTTTGCAGCACAATAATAAATTATGAAAAAACTAGGCCTTATCCTCTCAGTTATAGCAATATCATTAACCTTTTCTTGCAAAGATTCTGACACAAAAGAAGTCCCTACACAAATGCAACAAGTCATGGCGGTTCACGATGAAGTGATGCCTAAAATGAGCACTATAGGAAGATTGATTAGCAAAATAGATGAAAAAATTCAAGAAACAGATTCCACGGAAACACTCTTAAACGCTCAAGCAGACTTAAGAGATGCCAACAAATCTATGATGGAATGGATGAAAGGTTTTGGCGATCGTTTTGAATCTGATGAGATCATGAAAGGGAAAAAATTAACCAAAGAAAAGCAACGCTTTTTAGACGAGGAAGAGGTTAAAGTAAAAGCTTTAAGAGATAAAATGAATACAAGTATTGAAAACGCAGAAGCTCTTTTAAAATAAGGAGTTTCTTCGTTAGTTTTTCCAACGCAAAGTTTCCATAATAGCGCGCATATCTTCCTGAAGATAATTGGCTGCAGGCAAAATAGAATCGTAATTAGGCTTAGAATAAAAATAGACAGAGCCTGTTATAAAATGCTGAACACTATCTGTTAAATAAAACTGCGATTGCGAAGCGGCATCCCCTATGATTTGAAAATAAGTGCCATATACCTTATTTTCCTCATTAATAAATGTTCTAGGCTGAATATTATCTGCCTTTTTCATATGATCTAAAGACAATTTTTCTGCATCTGCGATCAGCTTATTCAAATTACCCTCTACTTTTTTATGCGTCACAAATATAGAACCACGCATAGAAGGGTAATCTATAACAATAGCATTTTGATTTTTGATTATAGGCTTAGCTCGATCATTATAATTAAACGAAAAACGATCTGTTTCTAACAGCACCTCATTCGCCATAGGATAATCCAAACGCAGCATAGCTTTTGGTTTTGGCATTATACTATCTTCCGTACACCCTGCTACAGCTAATATTGTAACAACTAAAAAAACAACTAACCTATTCTTCATTTGGCAAAATAACTTTTATTTGTTTTAGTCTTTTCTTATCTAAACTTTCTATAACAAAAGTAAACCCATCAAACTCAACAACCTCTCCCCTTTTAGGAAAGCTTCCTGCGATTTCAAGAATAAAACCTGCTATAGTTTCAGATTCACCTTTACGTTCTTCAAAATTTGTTTCGTCATCAATCTTAATAACTCGGTAAAAATCTTTCAGGGCCGTTTTACCATCAAATAAATACTTATTATCATCTAGTTTTGAAAAAATAAGATCTTCGTCATCAAACTCATCACTAATATCTCCTACTATTTCTTCTATAATATCTTCTAAAGTTACAATTCCCGAAGTACCGCCATACTCATCTACTACGACTGCTAAATGGTTTTTCTTCTCCTGAAACTCTAATAACAAATCATCTAACTTTTTATTTTCAGGAACAAAATAAGGCTCCCGCACCAAGGTCATCCAATTAAAAGTTTTTCTATCTATATAAGGAAGCAAATCTTTTACATACAACACCCCTTTTACATTATCTACATTCTCTGCAAATACAGGAACTCTAGAATATCCTCTTTTCTTAATTTCTTCAATAACCTCCAGAAATTTCATATCTACATTCAATGCAAAAATATCTATACGAGGCCGCATTACCTGCTTGGTATCCGTATTCCCAAAAGAAACTATCCCTTCTAAGATCTTCTGTTCTTCTTTAGTGGTATCCCCTTCTGAAGTAAGCTCTAAAGCTTGAGACAATTGATCTACACTTAAACTAGATTTCTGTTTTCCTAATTTCTTATGCAAGAATAAGGTTATAGACCTCATTGGCGCGCTCAATGGTGTAAAAATAACATCAAGCACTTTTAACGGGTAAGACATGGTAAAAGCAAAACTCTTCTGGTTTCTATTAGCATAGACTTTAGGCAGAATCTCACCGAACATTAAAATCAGAAAAGTTACGACTACCACTTCTAAAAGAAAACGTACAGATAAAAAGCCAAACAATTTATAAGTAACCTCTTCAAACATTAGATCTCCGATAGCACTAAACAGTAAAACGATAGCGATATTTATAGCATTATTTGCAATTAAAATTGTAGCCAAAAGCTTTTTAGGCTTCTCTAATAATCTTACAACAACACCTCCTTTTGCCGTTTTTTCTTCGTCAATGGCGTTGATCTCTGATGCAGACAAGCCAAAGTATGCTACTTCTGCCCCTGATATTAATGCAGAACACAATAATAATATAAAAAGCACTGCTAATTTAAGTGCCAAGGCGCTATCAAAAGCAACAAAAGCTAAAAACTGCCTAAAGGGGTCTGGATCCAAAGTTTAAAAATTAAGTTTTAATTTAAAATGGTAAATCATCTTCTTGTTCTGGTGCATTAGCTACCTGATTAGATGCCGCTGGAGCATCAACGGGTTTGCTTGCCGCCGTATTCTGAACGTTTGAAGTAGGTTGATTATTTTGTACCGCTCCAGAATTTGCTTTTGTTGTCAAAAAGGTAAAGTCTTGAACATGTACTTCTGTAGTGTATCTAGGCTGACCATCTTCTCCTTGCCACTGCCTATTTTTTAATCTACCTTCTACATATATCTTATCTCCTTTGCTCAAGTATTTTTCACATACCTCAGCTGCTTTATTACGAATAACAATATTATGCCAATCTGTATTTGTCACTTTTTCTCCTGTCTGTCTATTGGTATAGGATTCATTTGTCGCCAAAGGAAAACGTGCAATACAGTTTCCTCCTTCAAAATAGTGAATCTTTACCTCATCACCCAAATGCCCAATTAGCATTACCTTATTTAATGTACCACTCATAACAAATATATTTGGTCAAAAGTACTAAAATTTAAACGTTTTAATGAAATCTGCCACCAAAACAGGTACAGGAAATTTATCAATTTCTTGAAAGGGCACACCATTAGGAACATCCCCCTCTAAGGTAACAATCCAAAAATGAGTTCTTAAATGTTGATGGGATAATTTATGAACAATCACTTCCTCATTAAACTTATAAAATTCAAACTTTTGATCAAGAATACCATACTGTTCCAGTTCCGTTTGAACATCGACATTGGTTATAGCGACCTCAGATTCTATTAAAGGAAATTCATATAAATTTTGCCATATTCCTTTTCCTGTTCGTCGCTTTAATAGAGAATGACCATTGTCTCCTAATAAAACCAAATAATTAAAAAACCTATCTCGAACCTTTGTCTTTTTTATTTTAACAGGTAATTCTTTTACCTTATTGTCTTTAAGCGCTACACAACTTGCACTTAAAGGACAAATGGTGCAATCAGGACTACTAGGCACACACTGGATAGCCCCAAACTCCATTATACCCTGATTATAATCCCGAATATTCTTAGCACTCATTACTTCGCGGGCTAAGATCTTAAAGTACTTTATACCTTCTGTACTATTAATAGGTAAAGAAACTCCAAAATACCGCGACAAAACCCGATAGACATTTCCATCTACTACGGGTTCCGGAAGATTAAAGCTAATAGAAGCAATTGCACTTGCCGTATAATCTCCCACGCCTTTAAGCTTCAATAGCTCTTTATAAGTATCTGGAAATTGCCCATCAAACTCATTTGTGACGGTTTTTGCGGTGGCATGAAGGTTCCTTGCTCTTGAATAATAGCCTAATCCTTGCCAAAGTTTTAAAATTTCCTCTTCGCTAGCCGCTGCTAAATGTTTTACCGTTGGAAAATTTTCAACAAACTTTAAATAATAAGGTGTACCTTGAGCAACACGAGTTTGCTGAAGCATAATTTCAGAAAGCCATATATTATAAGGGTTAACGGTGCTTCTCCAAGGAAGATTCCTTTTATTTGCATCGTACCAACGGAGAATTTTAGCTGAAAAAGTCATTTGAAAAATACTATGTATCAAAAGTAATGGTTTATATCCTTAAAATTAAACTCTTTAAGATGGAGATTGAATTTTAATTTATATATTTGCAACCCGAAAAAAACATAGATAAAACTATTTCAAAAAATGACGAAAGCGGATATTGTAACGAGAATCTCAGAAAAACTGGGGATTGAAAAAGGAGATGTACAGGCGACTGTAGAATCTTTTATGGAAGAGGTTAAATATTCATTGGAAAATGGTGACAATGTATATTTAAGAGGTTTTGGTAGTTTTATCATCAAGACAAGAGCTGAAAAAACTGGTAGAAATATTTCAAAGAATACAACTATTAAGATTCCAGCACATAACATTCCTTCTTTTAAACCAGCGAAGGTTTTTGTAGAGAGTGTTAAAAGTAATGTAGAAGTAAAGTAAAAAAAATATTAATCTAAAAAGTATAGTTTTATGCCAAGTGGTAAGAAGAGAAAAAGACATAAGGTAGCTACACATAAGCGCAAGAAGCGTAGAAGAGCTAATCGTCACAAGAAAAAGTAGTTGTAACAACTACTTTTTCATTTTAATACGTTCATTGACATAGAAATTCTTCGTAAGAATTTCATCAGGTTTAATAAACCTGTTACGTATATTGTTTAATCATTTATTTGTTAAGCATGCCTTTGGCATGCCCACAAATAGATAAAAATTGATTCAGGTGAATAGAGAATTAATCGTAAGATCTAGTTCCGATACCGTCGATTTTGCCTTATTAAAGGATGGAAAATTAACTGAATTACAAAAAGTAGAAGACAGTAACAATTTTTCTGTTGGTGATATTTTTATTGCCAAAGTTAGAAAACCCGTTACCGGTTTAAATGCTGCTTTTGTAAATGTTGGTTATGAGAAGGATGCATTTTTGCACTACCATGATTTAGGCCCTCAGCTATCAACTATGTTGAAGTTTATAAAACAAGCTAGCTCGGGAAAATTAAAAGACTTTTCATTAAAAGACTTTCCATTTGAAGAAGATATCAATAAAGATGGCGTTATTACAGATGTAATAAAAGCCAACCAATCTTTATTAGTGCAAATTGTTAAAGAACCAATATCTACTAAAGGACCAAGAATAAGCTCAGAACTTTCAATAGCTGGGCGCTATTTGGTAATGGTTCCTTTTTCTGAACGAATCTCTGTTTCTCAAAAAATAGAAAGTAGTGAAGAAAAAGATAGGCTTAAAAGACTCGTTAAGAGTATTAAACCTAAAGGATTTGGGGTTATTATAAGAACAGTTGCCGAAGGCAAAAAAGTCGCAGAACTCGACAAAGATCTACAAAACTTACTGGCAAAATGGTCAGTAATGTGTAAAAAATTATACAAAGCTCCACACCCATCAAAAGTTCTGGTAGAACTTAATAGAGCATCATCTATATTAAGAGATGTTTTTAATGATTCCTTTACAGGAATTCATGTAGACGATGAGGTACTTTATGAGCAAGTAAAAGACTATGTGGCTGAAATTGCCCCAGAAAAAGAATCTATTGTTAAATTGTATAGTGACAATACCGTACCTATTTTCGAGAAATTCGGAATAGAACGGCAAATTAAAACCTCTTTTGGACGCACCGCAGCAATGAGCAAAGGTGCTTACTTGGTTATCGAACATACTGAAGCGCTGCATGTTGTAGATGTAAACAGTGGTAACCGATCTAATAAAGCAAAAAATCAAGAAGAAACTGCCCTTGAAGTAAACTTACTTGCAGCTTCTGAAATTGCCAGACAATTACGCCTTAGAGATATGGGTGGAATTATCGTGGTAGACTTTATTGACATGACCAAAGGAGAAAATAGGAGAAAATTGTTTGATCATCTTAGAGATGAAATGAAAGACGACCGCGCAAAACACAAGATTTTGCCTCCTAGTAAATTTGGACTTATACAAATTACAAGACAAAGGGTTAGGCCCGAAATGAATATTAAAACAACGGAAGAAGACCCGAATCAGAAAGGTCAAGAAGTAGAAGCTCCTATTGTTTTAATTGATAAAATTAATGCCGACCTTGAAAAATTACTCAATGGCCCAGCAAAGGATAATGCTGTTACTTTAAACATTCATCCATTCATTGCAGCCTATATCACCAAAGGTTTTCCATCTATTCGCTCTAAATGGTTTTTAGAGTACAAAAAGTGGATCAAAATACAACCTAGAGATGCGTATACGTATCTAGAATACCGTTTTAAAAACAAAGACGGCAAAACCATATATTAAAAAAGCGACCCTTAACAAAGGGTCGCTTTTTTTGTTTACACTAGGTACGTTTTAGTATATTTAGCGCTTAAAAGAACGCAATATTGAATAATTACCAACCCTCTTACACCCTTGATGAAGCTAAGAAAAAGCTAGAAAGCTATTGTGCATATCAAGATCGATGTCACAAAGAAGTAAACCAAAAGCTTAAAGATATGGGCATGATACCCAGCGCCATAGACCAAATTATCTCTGCACTCATTCAAGACAATTTCTTAAATGAAGAACGCTTTTCTAAAAGCTTTGCTAGAGGAAAATTCAATATAAAAAAATGGGGCAAAAACCGTATCGTTAACGAGCTTAAACAACGGGGTATCTCTAAATACAACATCACTACAGCTCTTAAGGAGATAGATGAAGATGACTACCTAGAAACTTTGACACTACTAGCTGAAAAAAGATTAAATGCGATCTCTGAAAAGAACATTCAAAAAAGAAGAAAAAAACTGGCAGATTACCTTTTGTATCGAGGTTGGGAAAGTCATTTGGTCTATGAGAAAACAACAGAATTAATTAAATAAAAAAAGGGCGATTGTTTTACAATCGCCCTTTTTTATGAAAAATATTTTACTATAAGTTAAATGTAGCCCCAAAGCTAAACACAAATTGATTATTCAATTCTTCTGCAGGAGACAAATCATCAGTTTTATATTTTGCAAAAGGAACTGAAGCTTCCGCAAATAAACCAAAACCATCGCTAAAGAAATAACGTGTACCTAAGTGACCACCAAAATTCTTTAATCCTAAGTTTAAACCTGGATAAACATCCATATTATCTGGTAGTTGCATTACGCTACCAAGATTTGCATTAAATCTTGCTTTTAGATCAAATCTATCTCCGAAATCAGCGTCGATAACATCGTCCACACCTAAAACATAGCCCGCAGTAGCTCCAATAGAAAAATTTTCTCCCATTCCGTAGTCATAAGTAACCCCTATCCCTGTTCCGTTATCTTGGAAATTAGCTCCGATTTGAAATTTTGCATCGTCTTTACCACTGTAAGCTTGAGCATTTGCAAAAGAAACACCTAAAATCATTGTTAAAGCAACTAATACTTTTTTCATTTTATTATATTTAAATTGTTAGTGTACTAATTTTTAAGAGGGCAAATATATCTATTCTTATTTGATTGCACTATCCATATACGTATTTGTTCGACGTATAGCCTTTTCATTTTTACCATCAATCCATTTTTGACCATACAGCTTTCGCATAGTATTGTCATAATAGCGCATAATTAGAATATTGTATGCTGCTTGGACTAAATTCTTTGGCCTTCGGGCCATAGCGCGTAAACTCATAGAAAAACCTGGTGTAATGTATTTCATATAATGCCAATAGCCCTCTGGCATATACAGTACCTCGCCATGTTCCAGATAGGTTTTATAGCCTACAGCATTTTTTAATGCCGGCCATTTCTCATAGTCTGGATTTGAAAAATCTATACTCTCATGGGTAATTAAAGAATGTGGAACCTTGTATAGGTGCTTATTTTGAGATTGATCAAAAAGAATGATTTCTTTCCTACCTTCAAAGTGAAAATGAAAAATATTAGCTAAATCAATGTCATAGTGCATGAAAGTAAAAGAATCTTTACCACCAAAAAAGAGCATTGGCAAGCCTTTTAATAGCTTTAATCCAAAGTCCGGAAACGTATAATCTTTTTGTAGCGCAGGAACTTCTTTAAAAATGTTCCATAAGAAGATTCTAAATTTTGTTGGTTCTTTTTTAAGCAGATCAATATAATCTGCCATTTTCATTTTAGCATGCGGCTCGTTGAAACCATCTTTATGGCTCACTGGACGATCATCATATAAGGGAACTGTTTTATCTCCAGCAACCGTTTTTATATATTCTAGATTCCATTTTCTGTACGCAGGCCAGTCTTCAATAAACCGTTCTATAACAACAGGCTTCTGAGGCTTAAAGTAGTTTGCAACAAACTCCGCTTTTGTAATTTGACTTACCCTTGGAATATCAATTAACTTCAATGATAATCAGTTTTAAAATAACTGCAAATTTAAAAATCCTATCAAGGAAACCTTCATAAAATTTCTACAAAAAGCTACTTTATCGCTTCAAAAATCTAGAATTACTAGACTTTAAGATAATTTTGCTTTAGCCTTAGCAGTTTCGTTTCGCTCAATAGTATGTCCAGGTCTTGTCCATTTAGGCTTTTCCCCCAAGGTTTGAAATTCTGAATCATGCGCTTCAACTGTTTTGGGTTGAGATACTTTTGTAAATGGTTTTTGAGGATTTAAACCTAAAAGCTTAAACATCTCCATATCATCATTTACGTCTGGATTAGGAGTCGTTAATAATTTATCACCTGCAAAAATAGAATTTGCTCCTGCAAAGAAACACATAGCCTGACCTTCTCTACTCATTTCTGTTCTCCCTGCGGACAAACGAACTTGCGTTTCTGGCATAACAATTCTTGTAGTAGCTACCATTCTAAGCATATCCCAAATTGCGATTGGCTCAATATCTTCCATAGGAGTACCTTCTACAGCTACCAATGCATTAATAGGCACTGATTCTGGCTGTGGGTTTAGTGACGCTAAAGCAACTAACATTCCTGCTCTATCTTCTAACTTTTCCCCCATACCTATAATACCACCACTACACACTGTAACGTTGGTTTTACGCACATTGCTAATCGTATCTAAACGATCTTCAAATGCTCTTGTAGAAATCACATCTTTATAATAGTCTTCTGAGGTATCTAAATTGTGATTGTAAGCATATAAACCCGCTTCTGCTAAACGTTTTGCCTGGTTTTCAGTAATCATACCTAAAGTACAACAAACCTCCATATCTAGCTTGTTAATGGTACGCACCATTTCAAGTACTTGATCAAATTCTGGTCCGTCTTTTACATTACGCCATGCTGCACCCATACAAACTCTTGAGCTTCCTGAAGCCTTTGCTCTCAATGCCTGAGCTTTTACATGAGGAACGGTCATTAAATCATTCCCTTCAACCCCGGTATGATAACGTGCCGCTTGCGGACAATAGCCACAATCTTCTGGACAACCTCCTGTTTTTATCGATAATAAAGTAGAAACTTGAACCGTATTAGGATCATGGTTTTTTCTATGTATCGTAGCAGCATCATATAACAACTCCATCATTGGTTTGTTATAGATCTCAAGTATTTCTTCTTTTGTCCAGTTGTGTCTCATCTCGCTCATGTAGCTCGTTTTATCGATTGCCAAAAATAACCTTTTTGTAATTCAAATCCCAATAAAGAAATTCATGTTTACTAAAAAAAAGTCCCATTGAAATAATTTTCAATAGGACTCCATTATACTGTTAATTCAATAGCTTTTGCTTATGACTCTCCTTTTTTAGATGGTGATTTGTCACCCTCTACTTCGTTAACATCTTCTGTAGGAACATCTTTACCTTTTAAATATTCAGGTAATTGCATTCCTGCCATATTAAACATCTCTTGTAATGGTGGAACTGATTTATACATTCCTGAAATGAAATTAGCTGTAGACCCTTTTCCATCAGCAGATTTGGCTCCAGAATCCCACACGGTTACTTTATCAATTTTAATATTTTTAATTGCTTCAGCTTGCGTTTTCACTAATTCAGGAAGTTTATCTGCTACTAATAATAATACCGCATCTTTAGGATTGTTACCCGCTGCTTTTACAATTTGATCAAGACCTTGTGCTTGCTTCGTTAAGATTTCTAGTAAACCTTGCGCTTCTGCTTGAGCTTTAAATAAGATGGCATCTGCCTCACCTTTTGCAATACGCCTTGTACGTTCTGCATCTGCTTCTGCATCTATCTCTACTTTCTTTTTATCTATTTCCGCTGGTACTACAATATCGGCCATTTGAGAACTACGAACACGTTCTGCTCTCGCTAATTCCGCATCTTTTTCTGCTGCATAAGATTCTTCTAATGCTTTTGCCGATTGTACTTTCTCTGAAGCAATAGCCGTACGTTCTGCTTCCGCTTCTCTTTGACGACGCAAAGAATCTGAATTTGCTACATTAATCTTTGCAATGTTTTCTCCTTCTACCGCTTGCGCATTTGCTGCCGCAACTTGGGTACGCTCATCTTGTACTGCATTTGCTTCTCCAATAGAACCATCTCTATTTTTCTCGGCTACAGATTTACGTGCTGCATTTATAGCATGTGCAGCTGCTTCCTTACCTAAAGCTTCAATATATCCAGATTCATCAACAATATCTGTAATATTTACGTTGATTAATTTAAGTCCTACTTTTTTTAATTCTGATTCAACACTCTGTGAAATATTCGTCAAAAACTTATCTCTATCAGAGTTAATCTCTTCAATATCCATAGAAGCAACAACTAAACGAAGCTGACCAAAAATAATTTCTTTTGCTAAATCCTGAACTTCTTGCATTCCTTGCCCTAAAAGACGTTCTGCTGCATTCTGCATTATTCCTGGCTCAGTAGAAATACCAATCGTAAATCTAGAAGGTACATTCACACGAATGTTCTGCTTACTTAATGCATTCACTAAATTAACCTCTATAGAAATAGGGGTTAAGTCTAGAAACTCATAATCTTGAATTACAGGCCAAATAAAGGCAGCCCCACCATGAATACATCGTGCAGAATTACCATTACCCACTTTACCGTAGACTACAAGAATACGATCTGAAGGACAACGCTTGTACCTTCTAATAAAGGAGATAATAATGATGAAAAAGAATAAAATTGCAAAACCTATGGTTAGCAATGCTGCGGATCCTCCGCCTAATTGTAAAGGTAATAGTAGCATATTTGGTTATTTATTTAAAAGTTCAACAATTAAGATTCCATTATCGGTTACGGTTTTTACGCGTACAACATTACCTTGATGCAAATCTGAATGCTCTTCTGTAAGCGCTTCTAATTCGCGTAAGGTTCCTTGTACATTAATACTAACTTTACCAATAAAAGAACGATCTGCACCCACCGTCAAGTATACTTCACCTACTTGGTTAATCGCATTTTTAAGATTTAGGGTACCACTGCTTTGTAATTTTGCAAGGTAGTAGAATAAAGAAGCCATGGCTAACATCATTAGCAAGCCACAACTGATAGAAATCGCTACCACCCAAAAACGAGGTAAATCCCCACTTAGTGCTGCAATTCCAGACCACCCAAAGATGGTAAAGAAACCCATTAAATTTTTAAAAGATAAAAACTGAAAATCTATTCCTGTATCTCCTTCTATTTCTGCATCGACATCTTCTCCAATACCTTCAGAATCACCTCCGACTACCGTAAGAATTAGCAGCACTAGAAATATCACGGATGACACTCCTGCAACTAGCCAATATACTTTCTCAAATAAATTTAGTGCTTCAAACCATTGATCCATAATGTCTAATTTAGTTGGTTAGGTTACTCTTTTCAGTAAGATACTTACTGCATTGCCCCCAAAACCAACAGCATTTATAAGTACTCTTGATATAGTTTCAGGAACAGAATCATAGCTTACATAAGGAACTTTTATAGCCTTTTGATGTTGCATCATTAACAATGCTAACTCCAAACTCAACATGCCCGAAGCTCCAAACGTATGACCTATCTTCCATTTATTAGTAGTCAAGAACGGAACTTTGTTACAAAATATTTTCTCAATAGCCATTATTTCTGAAGAATCGCCTTTTATTGTTCCCGGCGCATGCATTACAATAACATCTACATCATCAGGATTTATATCTCCCAAAGCCATTTTCATAGAACGTTGAAAACAGACTGCATCTGTAGAAATAGAAATATTATGTTTTAATATTTCCGTAGCATAGCCAATACCCTCAATAACTGCTAAGGCATTATCCGGAACCCCTTGCTCCAAACATACAACAGAAGCACCTTCTCCCAACACCATGGTGTTTTGAGTTTTCTTTAGGTTGAAAGCCTGACAAGGATACTTAAAACCATCAGAGGACGTCTCTCTTGCATAAATTTTTAGTGCTCTAATCTGAGCAATGGTAAAAGGAGTTAATGGCGCCTCACTACCACCCACCATAAATTTATCTACCAGACCACTTTTAATCCAAGCGAAACCATTCAATAAGGCATGGAGTGCTGTAGAGCAAGTAATGGAATGTGATATTTCTGGACCCTGTGTTTGCAGATCATGAGCAATCCAAGAAGAAATATTCCCCAAGGTAGTTGTAGGCGACGCTAAGGTAGAAGAGGTTTTATTCTTGAGATATTCTTCATGATATTTTTCAAAAAGAGCCGTTGCTCCTCTTGAAGAACCTATGTTCACACCAAAATTAGCCTCTTTTTTCCATCCTGAAATTTTCATTGCCGCCCTTGACGCAAACAACGCAAAGAGCACACTATCATCCAAACTCTTATACTTACTATCTGATTCTTTTAACGCCAAAATTTCTTCTTTGGCTTTTGCTCCCAAAGCACCAACCCAAGTATCAGTACCATCAAAATTTAATGTAGATAATGAGGTTTCATCTTGTAAATATTGTTCCCAAATTTCTTTTTGGGTAATTCCCAATGGTGAAATGGAAGCTATTGCTGTGATTGATATTGGTAAGTTCAAAATATATTCTTTCTAAATTAGTGCTAAAACTGCTTTAATACTATCGTAAATTTTTCTCAGTTGCTCATTGGTAACTACATACGGTGCAGAAATATAAATAGTACTCCCAAGCGGCCGCAAAAAGATACCTTGACTCATAAAGTGCGCCATTAACTTATCACGGAGATTTCCATAGCGTTCCATTTCAACAGCCAAGTCTAGCGCATAAATAGTTCCCGTTTGTCTTGTTCTTGCAACTTTAGGATGGTCTTTTATTTCTACATCAAATTTTTGGTGAGCTGCAATTACCCGTTCAATATTATCTTGCATCGCTTTAGACGTTAGCAGTTCTATACCGGCAAGAGCAGCAGTACATGCCAACGGATTTGCTGTATAGGTATGCCCATGAAATAACCCTTTAGCTATTTCTGTACTAAAGAATGCATCATAGACCTGCTGCGTGCAACTGGTAGCCGCCATAGGAACCATTCCTGCTGTTAGTGCCTTAGACATACAGATAACATCTGGCTGTATAGCAAGGTGGTCAGAAGCAAAATACTTTCCAGTCTTCCCAAAACCTGTCATCACCTCATCCGCGACGGTAATTACCCCGTACTTTTTCAATAGGGCAAGTATTTTTTCTAGACCTTCTGGATCATGCATTTGCATTGCTGCTGCACCCTGAATTAATGGCTCATAAATAAACCCTGCAATATCATTCTTCTGCAATCTGTTTTCTAGCTTCTCTAAAATAGCTGAAATATTTTCTTTGGTGGGTGTTGCAACACGTTCTACGGCAATAAAAAACTCTTCAAAGGGACCATTATACACAGACAAACCAGAAACCGACATAGCCCCAAAGGTATCTCCATGAAAAGCATTATCAAACGCTAATAGAACATTACGCTTATCTCCCTTATTAAAGTGATACTGCAAGGCCATTTTTATTCCTATCTCCGTAGCCGTAGAACCATTGTCCGAAAAAAATAGTTTCTCTTGATTTGAAGGCAATATTTTAATAAGCTCCTCAGATAATTTTACAGCGGGCTCGTGAGTGAAACCGCTAAATACTACCTGATCTAATTGCTGCATTTGTGCGTAAACACGTTCTATGATAAAATCATTGCAATGACCATAAACACTTGTATACCACGATGAAATTCCGTCAATATACTCCTTACCATCTTCATCTGTTAAAATACATCCTTTAGCTTTTGCTATAGCCAACATGGTTGGGTGCAATTTGTGTTGCGTTAATGGATGCCAGATGTGCTTTTTATCTCTGTCTGAAAGTTTTTTCAATGTTGTAGATTTAAGAGACTGTCTTTTTTATATCTTGCAAAGATGCTAATTAATAGCCAATAAACACAACCATTGCATGCTTACAAAGCTCTTAAATCGTTTAAGTCCTGAATATAACAATCTTAAAAACATAAGTGTTTTTTATATGCTGTTTGCTGCTTCTTTTTTTATTCGATTTCCCTTTTTTTTTAGAGACTATATAGACCGTGATGAAAGTACCTTTATTATTATGGGGCAATCATGGGTGAATGGCCATCTGCCCTATCTAGAACTTTGGGATTTAAAACCGCCTTTAAACTTTTTATTCTTTGCAGGAATCATCTATGTTTTTGGAAAAAGTCTTTTTATCATTCGGCTTTTTGGCGCGTTAATCGTCGCCATAACATCATTCTACACGTATAAAATAACGCTTGAAGTAAGCACAAAAAAAGTAGCTATTTGGTGTGGTATTTTTTGTGTGTTTTTCCAAAGTTTATTTGGGAGCATGCAAGGTGTTATGTCTGAGCATATTTCTATGGTTTTCTTTATCCCTAGCTTGTATTTAATCCTAAAACACAAAGAATGGTATTGGGTATTAGCCTCCGGAATATTAATGGGCTTAACAGCAATGGTAAAATTAAACATGGCCTATCCTATTGCACTGATTGGACTTTTTTACGTCTATACGTATTGGAACACAAAAGATATAAAATCAGGAATTAGAAACACCATACTTTATGGATCTGGCATACTCCTTGTTATCGGACTAACCATACTTCCCTATTTCTTAAACGGGCATCTTAGCTTATGGTGGAATTCTGTTATAGAAGCTCCAATGGTTTATGCTAATTCTAAAAGAAACGCTCTTGTTAGTTTTGCTCCATTATTACTGTTAATTCTGCTCTTTTTATATTTCGCTAAGCGAAAAAAATTAATAGATTTTAAAAATACCGCAATTCAATTAATTGCTCTGGTAAGCCTAACCGTGTATTTATCTTTTATAAAAGGTGGCCGTTTAAATGGTCATTACTTAATACAATTATACCCAATGCTCCTCATTTTGGTGGGTATCGCAATTCATCAAACTGCATTTATAGTAAACAAAACTCATAAAAAATTCTTTGTCGTAGTACTATTCTTAATTCCTTTAGAAAGCTATATAGAATATACGCAGATTGTAAAAAATAAAATTGAAAAAGGAACTTTCTACAATGGTGAAGGCATTGAAGTAGCTAATTACATAAAGAAAAATCACATCAATTTTGAAAATATTTTATTCACGGAGTATCATATTGGCTATTGGCTTTTAAATACCAACCCACCCACAAAAGCTGCTACACACCCTAGCAATATTTGTCGATCAGAATTATTTCCGTATTCTCAAAACCTCAGAAAAACTACTTCGGAGGAGATTAAGTACATCTTTGAAGTAAAAAAACCACAAATAATTGTAAAAAAAGAAGGGAGTCAACTTCTAGATAAAAGATTAATCGATGAAAATATTTATGCTAATGCCTACTTAGAAAAAAAGTACACACTCATTAAGACAATTGGCAAGGCCGTTCTTTACCAGCGTTTAAAGTAATTCTAAAGCCGATTTAAACTGATCTGCATATTTTTTTATGGTTGCTTTATCAAAAACAGCCTCCTCATCTATCCTTCCAATACAAGGAACTTTTGTTTTCTTCAGTATAATTTCTTCTGTAGTTTTTTGTTCGTTTCCACTAAATAAAATAACCACATCATATTTTCTTTCTTGCAACCATCCTACGGTTAACAGCGTATGGTTTATACTTCCTAAATAGTGTCTAGATACCACTACAACCTTATAATTTGGCATAATAATATCTAAAATAGTATCCTCATCATTTATGGGAACCAATAGTCCGCCTGCCCCTTCAATCACTAAATGGTTTTCTGTTTCTGGTTCTTCTATTTTTTCTCTATCGATAACCACCCCATCTATCGCTGCTGCTGCATGTGGACTCATGGGTGTTTTTAAAGCATAACTATTTTTATGAATTGTAGTCTTGGTATTAGAAATAAGCGCTGCAATCTTATGACTATCAGAATCCTCTAATTCTCCCGCTTGTATCGGTTTCCAGTAATCGGCCTCCAAAGCTTCCACTAGAATAGCAGATGCTATCGTTTTACCTACTTCTGTTGAGATACCTGTAACAAATAATTGTTTTTTCATAAATAAGGGTTTGTAATCATCTTACAATTTAGACATTTGTATTTTCTTTTTTCAAAAAATGGGAAGAGTTTGTAAAAAATACTTTTTCGGGCATAATAAGTTTCAGATTTTTGAGCTTTACAATTGGGACAGGTAATAGGCAAACCATCATCTCCTATAGCATATGCCCTGATACTGTCATAAATCTCTAAAGCGCGCTCTTTATCTTCCTGAAAAACTTGCACTTTTGCTCCTCCAATAGCATTACTTATCAAAGGATCAGAATTTATCGTATTCTCATCTTTTACAAAAACGGTAATCCCTTCTGATTCTAATTTGATTTTAAAAATCTGTAAATCTGCAGCATATTCAAACGTAGCAATAGTCACCCATTTATCGATCATATATCAATGCATTAATTTTTTCAATACCGTTAAAACATCAAAAATTTCCTCCTTTGTATTATAACTATGTAAACAAAATCGGAGTCGCTCTTGCCCTTTAGCAACTGTAGGCGATAAAATTGCTTTTACTCCAAAATTATTATTTTGTAAGACTGATGCCAAATTTTTCACCTTTTCATTCCCTGAGATTACACAGCATTGAATAGCAGAATTACTCTCTATAAAATATTCTTTAAGCTCTAAGTTTTCTAATTGATTTTTAAAGTACTTAATATTATTTTTTAGCCTTGAAATTGATGCTGATGTAGCAAGCTCTTGATAAGCCAGATAAATTGTAGCCAAGGAATGTGGAGGCAGCCCTGTAGTATATATAAAACTACGGGAAAAGTTAACTAAATACTCTTTTAGCTGCACACTTCCTAAAATTGCTGCGCCGTGGCAACCCATCCCTTTTCCAAAAGTAACGATTTGTGCAAATACTTGATGGGCAATATTTAATTCAGCAACTAGACCTCGGCCTTCTTTTCCGAAAACACCTAAGGCATGCGCTTCATCTACCACAAAATGGAGTTTGTGCATTTCACAAAAATTAGCAAACGCTACAAGATCTGGTGAATCTCCATCCATAGAAAAAACAGACTCCGTCACCACATAAACCTCAACTCCTGCAACCTGATGTTTCTCTAATTCTAAAACCCGACTAATAACACGCTGTAAATCTTTTACATTATTATGCTTAAACTTATATCCTTTAGCTGTACTAAGTGCAATACCATCACGGATACTCGCATGAATATACTCATCATAAAAAATATAATCTCCGCGTTGCGGGATGGCGCTAAAAAAACCAACATTAGCATCATAACCAGAATTAAATACTAAGGCAGTAGCTGCGGCATGGAAGTTTGCTATCGTATCCTCTACTTCAATATACAGATCATAATTTCCCGAAATTAATCGAGAACCTGTAGCACCATTTAATTTCAGATTCTTTTCTGCCAATAAAGCAACAGCACCCTCAAAAATTACGGTGTTTTTTGCAAAACCTAAATAATCATTGGAAGAAAAATCTATCAGATTTTGTTGTACCGGCAGAGACCGAAGCGCGTTAAGTCCTCTGCGGTCTTCTAGTTTTTTAGTTAATTTTTCTGGAAAGCTAGCCATAACACAAAGGTAATATTAACTATAGTAGACGATTTAGAAAAGGTGTTATATTTTTTAATCTATTTATTACGGAAACGCGAGCAAACAATACTCTTGAATGATGAAAGAATCCTATTATGAGAATATATTTTCATGTAATTCATCGAAAATATTATATAAATCTAGTATATTTAACGTAATTTTAACTAAATAACCGTATTTCTATTGACGAAATTATTACTTCTACTCTTTATGTTCAGCACCTATTGCTATTCTCAAAGTATTAATTTCGACCAACTTGACAAAGAGAAATGGTTGCGATATAATGGTGGGATATCCGCAAACGGGGTTTACTATGATGGTACCGCCAATAGACAAGATTTAACCTATTACTTAACGGGAAATCTCAATTTTAATATTGCTGGTCTATATAATATCCCTGTATCCTTTACGTATTCAAACCAAGAATTTAATTTCCCAAGTCCCTTCAATTTTAATCGGTTTAGTTTTCATCCGTCATATAAATGGGTCACTGCACATCTAGGAGACGTAACTATGACTTTTTCTCCTTATACTTTAACCGGGCATCAATTTACAGGAGCTGGTGTTGAATTAAATCCGGAAGGAAAATTTCAAGTTAGTGCCATGTACGGTCGGTTTTTAAAAGCTACGGAATATGACTCCATTGCTCAAGGAGGCATTGCCGCTTACAAACGGATCGGTTTTGGAGTAAAAACGGCTTATGATTTTGAGATTATGAAACTGGGTGTTATCCTATTTAAAGCTACTGACACCAAAAACTCTTTAGAAAACCCCTTACCAATTGAATTAGGATTAACTCCGAAAGACAATGCGGTACTTTCTTTTGAATCTGATTTTCGTGTTTTAGATAAAGCTAATATTCATATTGAATATGCTATTTCTGGAGTTACAGAAGATTCTAGATTGCTAGATGAAAGACCCAATAAGGGGTTGCTATCTTTTCTATTAGATGAAAACATCAGTACTAATTATTATAACGCTTTAAATGCTTCTTTTAATTATCCTGCAGGAAATGGAAGCCTAGGTTTCGGTTATGAACGTATTGACCCAGATTACAAAACACTAGGTGCGTATTATTTTAATAATGATTTAGAAAATATAACCGTAAATGCTACACAGACTATTTTTGATAATAGATTAAATTTAAGTGTAAACGCTGGTTTACAACAAGACAATCTAAATAAGGCAAAAACATCAGAACAACAACGTGTGGTAAGTGCCATAAATGCAAATTTTACAGCATCTGAAAGACTTACCGTAAATGGTTCCTATTCCAACTTTCAATCTTATACCAATATCCGTGATCAGTTTGATTATATCAATCAAGTAAATGCGTATGATACTATAGACACCCTAAATTATCGTCAAATATCACAAAATGCCAACTTAGGCATTAATTATATTTTAAAGAAAACGGAACAAAAGCAACACAGTACCAATCTTAATTTGGTATATCAAAATTCTAACAATCAGCAAGAAGGAGAAACTATTGAAGGGGGTTTAAGTACTTTTTACAATGGTACTGCGACGTATACCCTTGGATACCCACAACAAAGTCTAACATTCTCCTTAGCTGGCAACACTTCGTACAATATTACAGGCATAGACAAGAGCTTAACACTAGGACCAACACTAGCTGTCGGGAAGCAGTTTTTTGACAAGCAGCTCCGCACCAATCTATCTAGCTCCTACAATACCTCTTATAGCAATGAAAAAAAACAAACCAATATCTACAATTTTAGATTAGGATCTAATTATCTCTGGTTGCAAAAACACAATTTAAGCCTGAATTTTTTGATGCTCTTCAGGAACACAACACTAAACTCTAATCGCGATCTTACACTAACATTTGGCTACAGTTATGCCTTTGATAATTTTAAGCTTCAATTAAAAAAAGGAGAAAGAAATATAAATCATAGACTAGAAAAAACAGCCACCGATCTCTGGAGTTTTAGATATCGGAATGTTTCTTATAGCGGAACAGCAACTGAAATTAATAATCAATTAACTACTGTATTTGAAAGCGCTCAATTTGAAAACATTCCAAAATTTAAAAAGGACGACCTAAGCTTACTCCTGGCTATTACTAAAAAACAAGAAAAGGAAGAAGCCTATAAAGAGAATGCTCTCACATTTCTAAAAGAGCTATATGGGTATGGGGATTTTAAAGAGACCTATGAAAAAGCATTGTTTACGGTAATTAGAAAAATACAGATAGACATGCGCAAGATAGATATTGCACTAGAGCGCCTATTTGTTGCTAAAAAATTAGAAGTAGACCAACACTCACGGCATAATAAGAGTACGGCAGATGGTACTGTTGAGGATCAAAAATTGGAAACAGAATACCAGGAACTTCTAGAAGAACAAAAAAACCGACTTGAAAAATTAGTAGGACACAGATGGATGGAAGAAAAATTCGCGGCATTCACCACCATTGATGTGGTCGTTGAGCCTGAAGGGTTTCTAAGAGAATTTAAAAAAGAAAACACGCTGGAGGCTTATAAAATTTATGATACTAATGAGGACTTAGAGGTTCTTAAAACCTATCTAGAGAATGAAATCATAGATTTCTATTTTAAAAAATCATTAGGTATTGTTAATCCTGAAGGTTTTGAATTGAAATATATGAACTAGTCCCGTCCCCCTAACCCCCAAAGGGGGAATTGAGCTGGTTGATGGAAAATAAAAATTTGAATATGAAATTGCACGTTAAGTTGTATTTAAAAAACGCATTCTTTTTAGCGTTACTAATTCTTACTTCCTCCCTTTGGGGGCAAGGCGGAACATTTCCTGTTCAAGTAATTCCGCAGGTAACGCCACCGCCACCTATATACCTATCAAATTATGCAGATGCCAGCACGTTAAATAGTCCGCTGCGCGTACAGATTATTTTAAACGATTTAAATATCCAGAATAGAGAAGTCCGACTGAAAACCTATTTCCAAGGGAGCGGATTATCTTTTCAAAGCAACGATTTTGTCACAGGAAGCACCTCGCTTTTTTTAGAAGGTGGTGTACCACTAGTTTTAACCAATGTGGAACTTGCGCCCTATTTTAAGTTTGAAAATATTACCGGCATATCTCCAAATGTATACGGAAATGCAATCCCGGAAGGCACCTATCAAATTTGTTTTGAAGTCTACGATCTTGCCACAGGCAATAGATTGTCCTCTAAAAGTTGTGCAACCACCGTTGTTTTTCAAAACGAACCCCCTTTTTTAATTTCCCCACGAAACAAAACCAATGTTGCAGAAACCAATCCGCAAAACATTGTTTTTCAATGGACGCCACGTAGTATCAATGTGACCAATGTGGAATATGAGCTAAGTCTAGTCGAAATTTGGGATACGCAAATAGATCCGCAGGCTGCTTTTTTAAGCTCCCCACCTATTTTTCAAACCACCACCTCTGCCACTACCTATGTATTTGGCCCTAGTGACCCGCTCTTATTATCAGGTAAAAATTATGCTTGGCGTATACAAGCAAAAGCTAAGCAAGGCACCGAAGAGATTGGCCTATTTAAAAATCAAGGCTATAGCGAAATATTTTCTTTTAGCCATGCTAGTGCTTGTGATTTACCCTTAGGCATTAACCATGAAGTAAAAGGGAGCACGATTGCAAATATTTTTTGGGATGATTTTTCTACAGATGTTCCGGAATATACAGTACGCTATCGTAAAAAATCCTCTTCCAACTCCTCCCAAGCAGGAGGGTCTGAGTGGTTCTTTAATAAAACTACCAGCAATACAACCTCTCTTTGGGATCTTAAAGCGGGTACTACGTACGAGTATCAATTACAAAAAAAATGTGCTGTTACCAAAAGTGAATGGAGCATCACCAAACAATTTACTACCCATATTGCCGATAATGAAGAAAGTGTTTATGAGTGTGGCATTACCCCAGATTTTAGTTTAAGCAATACAGATCCTATAGATGCTTTAGTAAAAGGAGATAAATTTACGGCAGGAGATTTTCCTATAAATGTTTTAGAAGTAAGCGGCAGTAAAGGCAGGTTTACCGGTAAGGGGTATGTTACTATTCCTTATTTAAACAGCATTCGCGTTGGGGTACAGTTTACCAATGTTTTAATCAACACCGATAAGCAACTAGCCGAAGGTACCGTCATTACGCTATATGACCCAAGCCTTAAAAACATCTTGGATGTAGATGATGCTATTGAGACCGTTGGGAATGTTGTAGAAGCAGTTGGAGATTTCACTCAAACAGTTGCGGAACTACTAAATTTAGATATCAGTAAGGATACGAAAGAAAAAATCAACCAAATTGTAGATGCCCTTATCGAAGATATAGCATATGAAGATTTACCAGATTATTTAAAAAATAGTGTTGTTGAGTTAGCAAATGCTATGAAAGATGCAAAAGCAAGTTATGATGAGGCCGCTGCAAATGGAGATTCTGTAGCTGCAGCAAATGCTCAAAGTGATTTTATAAATGCGCAAAGTAATCTTGAAGCTGCACAAGAAGAAATTGAGGATTATAAAAAACAAATAGCCAATTTATTAAAAGAAGCGCTCTTTGAACTTTATAGAGAGGGTAGAGATACCGAAGACTCTGTTTATCAAGAATATTTAGATGCAAAAAATGCTATTGACGAAGGTACTACACCTGAATTATCTGATGTAATCTTAATAGATTTTGATCTTATAGAAAGTGAACCAGAAAATGAGATTAGTGCTGTTTTAGAAAACCTAAATCGTATTGAATTAAAATTTGGAGCATACCTTTTTGCTAAAATTTTAAATACGGAAGAAACTGAAAGTACTGAAATGGTAGCATTAATCAAAAATTCAAAAAATATGGGAATTGATTTTTACAGTGATATAAATAAAAAATTAGAGGCTAACGAATCAAAAAGTGATATTATCACCTATTTAAAAACAAAATTGAATGAGAGCTTCAAAAAAATGTTAATTGAAAACATTAATTACTAAGACTATGAGTAAAGAAAAAGAGGAACAACCAAATTATATTGGCACTCTAATACTTGTTGCCTTCATGATTTACGGTTTTATAATTTATGATGATATCGGCACTGAAGAAAGTATTCATTCTTCAGTATCAAAAAGAAAGATATTACCAATTATATTTAATTATATAAATAAGACTACCATTGGATATGTGATTGGACGGGGTTCATTTTTAGCACTAGCATTTTATGGTTTAAACAGAATGTATAAAAAATTTAAAAATAGACCAAAATAAAAGTATTTATATGAAATATGTTATTAAAAAAATTTCGTCAACTTTTTTATTGTTTCTATTTTTCACTGTTAGCCAAACTGTTAAAGCATCTGACTTAGATAAGGATATTGTGGCAGGTGCTGTTGAGCAAGTCAATTATTTATTAAAAAACAATAAAAAAAATAAAGCCAACGGGAATAAATCTGATAATTGGTATGTCTATTTTTTAGGTGGAACACTTGATGATTTAGAATTTGTACTAAACAAAAGAAATAATGCTGATTTTTCTTCAGATTTTCTATTTAGATTAAATGAAGATTTAAAAAAGGTAAATAATGATTCAACCGCTGTTTATGTAGCCTTTACTGAATATACTGGAGAGTTAGTTGTCCCTATTTTTCCTAGTGATATATCTTCATTACAAGCAATGGAAAATTACTTAATGAGTGATATTCTTACTGATGAGTTTAATATAGATGCAAATCAAAAAGAATATTCTTTAAATTCTTTTCAAAAGTATACTGCCGAATTTCAAAATACTTACCAATCAATTTTACAAGAAATATATAGTAACTCAAATTTTTCAGAATCAAATTTTAATAATATTCTTATTCCTTTTACTAATTATTCTGAAAGAAAAATTCTTCAACAAGATAACGACTATTTAACAAAAAAATACAATCTGTATTCCCTCTATTCAGCTAAAACCAACACAAATTTTAATCTTGAAGATTTTAAAAAAACGTACAGAGATGACACAATTGGTATTGCAAACCAATATGGTATATATACAATTGAACAAAAAATTGAACGTATCATTTTAGCTCTTGATATTTATTTTAACGATGGCGGCTCGGTTGCCAAACCTTGTGAAAGTTTGAGATATGACCCCAAACTTCAGGATATAATTAAAGAGCTTGAACAAGATGATGCATGGAAACAAATGATAGAAGAAGATCCGTGCATCTTAAATACCATATATCCCAATCTTGAATTATATTCCGATAGCGAACAATTTGAAAAAGATTTAGCTCTTTTTGTTTGTGCTCCACTGTATGCTGCAATGGCAGTACCTGCCGGAACAGTTTTAGGGGAGGCATTATTTATAGAACTAACCAAAGAGATAATACGAAAGTATACTGCTAAAAAAGCTAAAGATGTTGCCCAAGCAATGGCTACTAACATTACGTTACAAACCATAATGAATTACTATTTTGGTGACGAAAGCATAACATCAATAAAAGATAGTTCAGAACGTTGGAATTTAGCTCTTAAATCTATTAACAAAAGTGATTTAGCTAAAGATGCACTGATAGCAGCTTATGATCTTGATTTAAGATCAGATTTAGTTCTTACATGTCTAAATGATGGGTTAATTATTGATTATGAGAACCTTGAGAATATAGACTTTGATTCCCAAAAATGTATTAATAGTGTTGTTACAACTATTGGTATGAAATTCCTATTTGATATTAGTTCTACGACGGTTAAGTCCGTAATTAAAAGAATAAAAGCAAACCCATCCATTTTAAAGCGAGGCTTAAGAGAACTTTTGAAAGATGCAGGGAAAGATGGAAAGGTCGCTTTTTCAAAAACTTGGAAAGAATTTGAAGATGTATTTGAACCCAAAGGGCCATTAATTAGAATCGCAAAAGTTGAAGGTAAGTACGGTAAAGATTCAGATGCTGCTGCTGATTCTGAAACTAGCATTACAAACAAAACTAGTTTTGCTAATAAGATTAAAAATGTATTAATAGAATTAGAAAAACAAATAGATGAAGGTAATTCTGATATTACAGCCTTAGGCGCTAATATTCAATTAAATATAAACGGTTTAGAAAGTATAAAATCAACAATTTTAGCTGAAACAGCAGATGGTTACAAAGTAATATTTTTAGAAACAGGCGGTAAAACTATAAATTCTATTGGAGATTATATTGCAACTACTACAAATAGAATAAAATTTTTAGATGCGATAAAAAATGGAAGCATCAATAAAGCCACAATGGTCGGTGACAATGCCAATGCTTATTTTAGCAAAACCACCAATGTAGAGATTGATATTAATTCAATTGAAATATACAATATTGATAGTAATGGGAGCATTACAGGAAATAAAAAATTTAAAGTTAATGGAGCGGGGAATCTTGCTTGGTTAGATGATTTAGTAGGTGTTTTGCCTTCTGGAGCAAAGGCGAAAATAACAACTTGGGTTGATGAAGGACTAGATGGAGCGAAACTTAAAACTGCTTTTAATTCATCTTCTGATAAAACAGTTCTTTACAATAAACTCAATTCATCAAAAGGGATTAATCATCAAAAAGCTATCATTAATGATTATACTAACATACCCGGAGTTACACAAGGTAGTTTTGTAAGCAATGCTGTAGATGATGTAACTTCCAATATTGTAAAAACTGGGAATAGTAAGCAATTTACGATGTATCCCGGACAAGCGAAAACATTTATGAAAAACGCTTCTTTAAGTGAAAGAAATTCTATAGAAGTCATCGAAGATTTAGGTAATGGCATTCAATTTATTAAAATAAAACCTTGGGCTAAGGTCTATAGAGTATTTGACGGTTATAAGCCTTGGGATGATATTTCAATGACAGGTAATACTTTGCCAAATGGCTCTTTTTGGACTTTTGAAAAACCTAATTTAGTATCTGATGTAATTGAAGGTACTGCAGTAATGCCTGAATGGAACGGCATGACTAAAATAATTGAAATAGAAGTGCCATCAACTGGATTATACGGTTGGTACGGTAAAGCAGCTAAACAACCCGCATCAAGCACTACGTCAAATTTTTATCTTAAAGGCGGTGAAGAGCAAATAATTATAAATTTTGGTCAAAACCAACAAAATATATCTTCTGTAGCAACAAGTATAACTTCATCACCATGGATAAAATAGAAAATTTATTTCACACCAAGGTAGATTCTATATGTAATGATTATAGAAACAAAATTTCTGCACTTCCATTGTGGAAGTTAGACAGTAGTTTACCAATAGAAATTAAAGTAAAAACACTCGAAGAAAAGATTGAGTATTTAATGGATAACTTTAAAAATAATAACCCAATGTATTTATTATTCAAATATGATTTAAAATTGCTGAAAGATAAAAAACTTCTTTCCTTAGACGATTTTAAGTCCCTTAATGTTGATCCTAGATATTTGGAAAGTATGGGGTATAATGAGAAACAGATAGATGTTTATTATGAATTTGTAGGCAAAGTAAAAACTCAACTTTGAGAGCTTTCTAATCCTCATAATATCGCCTCTAATACCCCGCTCCGCAAAGTCTCACGACTTTGAGGACAATTAAGGTGCAAACAAAGCTGAAAAGCTAAAATGAATAAAAATGGAATTAAGTATAATTAATAAACTGGCGTAGAACATCCCCCTAACTCCCTTGTAAGGGGGAATTGTTAACGTATAAATTCCCTCTTACAAGGGGGTGCCTGCAAGGCGGGGGATGTAAAATGGTAAACCGAACTAGTGAGTTAATTTAAGTACTAAAAAATAAATACAACGCAAAACACATCTATGCCTCCTTCAAGAGGACACTGAATTATGAGCAAAAAACGCAACAAAATAATACCCTACAACCCTGAGCTAAAAGAGTATGCTAGGCAGTTGCGTAATAATAGCACTTTGTCTGAGGTTTTACTTTGGCAAAAAATAAAAGGGAAAGCTTTGGGTGTTGAGTTTCATAGGCAAGTCCCTATTAACGAGTTTATAGTAGATTTTTATTGCCATGAAATACAATTAGCCATTGAAATAGATGGCAGTAGCCACGACAGCCAATACGATTACGATTATAGGCGGCAAAACATTTTAAAAACCAAAGGAGTTGAATGTATACGTTTTGAAGATATCGCAGTAAAAAAAGAACTATTCAGTGTTTTACTGGCTTTAGAAAGTAAAGTAGACCAGCTAATAAGACACGAATCATAACCAACAATTATGAATAAAATACACCTATTAATCATTTTACTATTGTCGAGTTTTATGCTAAGCGCAAACAATGCCCTTGCTAGTGCTGAGCTGACTGTGCTGAGCGTGGTCACTGAGTATAGCCCAAATGGAGCCGAAGTAAGTCGTGCAATAAAAGGAACGAATGTTCTCCCTCCTTCGGAGGGGGCTAGGGGGAGGACAAACCCAGGCGATTCGGTAAAAGCTAAAAAAGCAAATGCTAGTCAGTTAAAATATTTACAGCAATTAAGTGCATTGCGCACAAAAACACTTCAGCCTATCGGCGGTCCCCTCAAGGGAACAATTGTTGACGCAAACAATTCCCCCTTTCAAGGGGAAAAACAAAGGGGGATGTCTCAAATGGAGAACCCTTCGGAGGAGGTGGCTTTTAGGACATTCCCTACGTTAGACCAAAAACTTTTAGAAAACAACAGCCTGCCTGGCGGACAGGCAGGCTTTAATATAGCGCTAGCAAACAGTTCTCCTGAGTTTACACCTGAGTATATCAGTGCTAATTTTGAAGCCAACCGAAAGGCAGATACCTTAGTTGCGCAAGCAAAAAAAGCTTTTGATGCATTAAAAGAACTCGGCAATTTTGTAGATATTATTACGGGTAAAGAATTATTAGAACTGCCTGTAGGCTTACGTAAAAAAGTAGATTCCACCTCTGGAAATGCTGTAGAACTAGCCATTGTTCAAGTAAAATTTACGCCTCAATATGCAGAATTTAAAGCTTGGGCAAAACTTACTGTCCCAGAAAAAGGTCCTAATGGCGAAACAGATCGCGAACTATATTTTGGGGCGGAAGGCATCAAACTATCGCATGATGGAGCCCTTTTGGGTGATATGAAACTAGTACTCTTAGGCAACCAAGCTATTCCCATACAAGGAGATAATTGGCTTTTAACGCTCAAAGGAGGCATCAACCTAAAAACAGGTGCTTTCGGAGAAGAATCTTATATAGAATTTGATTGTGCAGGATTAAAGAAAATAGGTCTTGAAGGCGATATTCGTATTTCTCGTAACGTGCTACTTCCCATTACCAGCGGCGGAAACTATACCTGTGGAACTGCTCCCGACAATCAATACTTAAAAGACAAAGAAGATGTTGTCAATAATAAATGCTACGTAGGTGCTTCCTTTAGTGCCGAAGCAAACGGGTGGAATGATATTCTCCTAGAGGTTACCTTACCAAAATTTGAAGTCGTTGGTCTCAAAGGATGGGGATTTAATATAAAACGAGCTGTTCTTGATTTAAGTGATACAAAAAATGCTTCAGGTATTAAATTCCCTAAAGAATATAGTTCGTTATACACGACCTCAACAAAAAAATTATGGCGCGGATTCTACGCTAAAGAGATTAGTGTTATGCTCCCTAAAGGAATTGAAAGAACAAAGAAATCTAGTGATCGAGTAGAGTTTGGCGCTAAAGATTTGATTTTAGACAGCCAAGGGGTTTCCGGAACGTTCTATGGTGAAAATGTATTAAATATTGGTGAAGGTTCAGCCGGTAAATGGGCATTTACGATAGAAGACGTTAGCCTAACATTAGCTATGAACTTCGTTACTGGCGGATCAATGGCAGGAGATGTTTCTGTGCCCATACTAAAAGAAGCTATGGAATATGAAGGCTATGTTTCTTCTAATGCATGGGGATTAGAGGTAAATAGAAAAAGTGACTTTCTAGCTCCTGTATTCTTGGGTGAAATTTTACTAGAAAAAAATTCAAAAGTTGGTATTGATGTAAAAGAGGGGCATGTATACCCTCATGCGAATCTAACAGGCCAATTATCTATCATAGGCAAGGTAAACCAAAAAGAAGGGGATGAAAAAATTAGTAAAGAAGAAGTGGCCAGTGATAGTAAAGGTTTCAACTTTCCAGGAATTATATTTGAAGAACTTAAATTAGAAACCGAGCCAGGTAAAAAAATAATTAGTGCAAAATCATTTGGTTTTACAGGAGAAATGAATCTTATGGGCTTCCCCGCCTCTATCTCTAAACTAGAATTAGTAACTCCTGATAATGAAGTAGGCTTATCTTTTGATTTAAACATCAACCTTGATGCGCAAGGATCACATGCCACAACTAGCCTAAATATTTTAGGCAAATTGGAAGATGAGGCTAGCCTACTTGAATGGAAATTCAGTCGTGTAAAAGTAGACGGAATTGAAATTGATTATGAAAAAAGTGGCGTAGCACTTAAAGGGAGTTTAGAAATCATGGAAGACCATAGTTGGTATGGTGATGGATTTAGAGGCGATTTAACCGCCACTATCAAAGATTTGGATTTTACAGCCAAAGGAAAAGCCATTTTTGGCAACAAAGATTTTAGGTATTGGAATGTAGATATTTGGACAGAAGATAATTCTACCCCTCAGAATAACAAACTACTCATCACTGCATTTGCTGGTGGTGTTTCTTATAAGATGAAAAAATCTAGAGGCAATAGTGATGGTTTTTCTCCATCTTCTGCTGTATACCGCCCTAACATAGACTATGGTTTAGGCATCCGCGCCGGAGTAAAAATAAGCACTCAGAATACGGATTCTTTTAATGGTAAAGCCTATTTGGATATGGAATTTAACCCAAATGGCGGACTTAATAGAATAGGATTTGTAGGCGAAGGGGCCGTAATGTCAGGAGCATCTGGAGGAGATTCAGAAACACTGGAAGAACTCACTGAAATTGAGACAAAAATCAATGAATTTGCTGAGAAAAATCCGAAAATCGCAGAACAATTAGCAAAATATGGTAATTATCTAAACTTAGCTAAAGAAGCAATACCGGTAAGAGATGTAGCCTCTTCAGGGAAAATAGGAATTTATATTGGTATAGAAAAAGACTTTGTCAACGGAACTTTTGATGGGGATTTTGAATTGTATATGGACACCAAAGGTATTCGAGGAGGACAAGATGGTAATTTAGCAGGGTGGGCAAAAATACATACCGGACCCAATGATTGGTACTTACATATAGGTTCTCCACAAAGAAGACTTTCTCTTATTTTTGATATGGGATCCGAAGAATTAGAAGTAGGTGGTTACTTTATGACTGGAACCCAATTACCCGATCAATTAGACCCTCACCCACGAGTTATTGAAATATTAGGAAGTGATCTATTAAATGGTAACCGAAAAGAGAATCAACTATCTGCTGGTAAAGGTTTTGCATTCGGCCTAAATTTCACCTACAGAAAAAATTATGAGTTTCTAGTTTTTTATGCAGCGTTAGAAGCTGGTGCTGGTTTTGATGTGATGCATGCTTACTATCCAAATGCCAAATGCGTAGGCCGCACCGGACCTGTTGGAAATGATGGCTGGTATTCTACCGGACAAGTATATGCATACCTCTATGGTGAATTTGGGGTAAAGGTTAATCTCTTTTTTATAAAAGGAAAGTTTCAAATTGCAGAAGCCGGTGTTGCCGCACTTCTTAGAGGGCAATTCCCAAACCCTGTTTACATAGAAGGTTATGTAGGCATGTACTATAATATTTTAGGTGGATTAGTAAAAGGACGTATGCGTTTAAAAGTAGAAATGGGTGAGGAATGTGAGCTTGAAAATATAAACAATGCCATTGGTGTTCCGATGATTTCAGATCTTACGCCTAGAGATAAAAGCGATGATGTTTCCGTTTTTGCTGCACCGCAAGCTGTATTTAATTATGCAGCGAATGAAGATTTTTCGGTGGACTTAGATGAAGGTAAAAAGACCTTTAAACTTCGGTTGAAAAATTTCACTGTTACATCTGAAGGGAAAGAATTAGAAGGTACGCTTGAGTGGAATGATACGAATGATGCCGTAACCTTTAAACCTAAAGAAACACTACCGTCAGAGAAAGAAGTAAAAGTTACTGTAGAGGTTAGTTTTGATGAAAAAATAGGAGGTTCTTATCAAACGGTTATCCAAAATGGAACACCGGCGGTAGAAAAGTTAGAGTCTATATTTGTTACCGACAAGGCTCCAGATCATATTCCTCTTGAAAATATAGCATATATATATCCTGTAATTGATCAGAAAAGTTTTTATCCTGAAGTGTATGATAAAGGATATGTGAAAATGATAACACCGCAAAATTATCTTTTTGATAGTGGGTATGAAATGCGTGCGGAATTTGTAACCAAAAACACAGGTCAAGGAATACGAACTGATGTGTCTTATGATCGCGAAAAATCGACTGTTTTTTATGACTTGCCACAAATGAGTCTAAACAATAATTACAGTCTAAGCTTAATGGCATTTCCTCCAGGTGCCGATATTCAGACTGAAATCATTGTAGAAGAGACAGAAGTATTAGAAGGCGATAATGAAGGAGGAGATACTAACTGGTTTGACGTCAACAGCGATAGTCAAAGTAAGGAAGTTACCAACAGCTCAAGTAGTGTTATTGTTTCAAATAAAAAAGCCGCAAACGTAACTATATCTAATGGCACACCTAAGTCTATCTTATTATACGACTTTAAAACTAGTGAGTACGCTACATTCAAAGATAAAATTTACGATTTGAAAGTTGTAGACAATCTTACAAATTTCATTTATGCTGATGTTCATTCCCTTTCTTTAAAGGTAGATACCTATGAATATTTGAGCAGCTTAGAAATACTTGGAAATCAATATACTCAAGGCGAGCCATTAATTTATGCGCAAGCAAAATTAGATGACGCTTATTACAAGAGTCAGATTTATCCGCTGATTTATGAAAATTATCCTTTAGATGATACTATTCACTTAAACAGAGATGAAGATTTACTAGGTGTTCCGCCTATTAGATCCTTTTATATAGGAAATGAATATTTAGCCAATATTAAGAATAATCCTAGCTCTTCTTGGGTACAAAACAGAATTCCGTTTGTGTATAATTTACCATACCAATATAAAATGGATATGCTATATCTAAGAAATGAAATTGCTAATCGATACGCCAATACAGAAGGCAACAAAGACAAGTATGAGTCCTATAAATATATTATCCAAAAATCTTTCCCGCCGTTGCCTCTAGGAAAATACAAAGCACAATTGATTTATAGAACTCCGGGAGGTTTGTACAAAAAGGGGTATCAAATTAAATATACCAACGATTAACCATAATGGTTCATCCTTAAGCATACACATTGAGACAAGAAGTCAAAAATATAAAAAATTAAAAAGTGAAGTATCTATTAATACTATTCGGAATAGTTTCCTCTATGTTACAGGCACAAGAAACCCCTAGCGTGCAAGTAATTTCGCGAACCCAGCAAGACCGGGTGTTACTGCGATGGGCGGTAGACCAACCACAGGCATGGAAAGAAGCTAACACACTCGGCTTTTTAATTGAGCGAAGTACTATTTCTAGAAATGGCGAAGCTGTTGTTCCTATTGAGAAAAGCATGCTGGTTACCGTTCCATTAAAACCTCAGCCTTTAGCAGCATGGGAAACACTTGCTACGCAAGACCAAAATGCTGCTATTATGGCTCAAGCTCTCTACGGAGATCGTTTTGAAACCTCATCTCCGGGAGAAGGACTTGGTGCTATTTATGCTGTCAATGAAGAACTAGAGCAGCGTTTTACGTTTGGTTTATTGGCTGCGGAGCAGAATTATGAAGCCGCAAAATTAGCAGGTTGGGGCTTTGAAGATACAACTGCAAAAAAAGGAGAGCAGTATGTCTATACGATTTCGGTTGCACAAACTTTGGAGGGTACCCCTATTATAGAAAACGGAACAGTTTATAGTAGCCTAGATGATTTTGAGCAGCTTCCAAAACCTATAGGCTTTTTTGGTCTTTTTGAAGATAATCATGCTAATTTAAGCTGGAATTTTAACTTACTGCAGGAGCTATATACCAATTACAGCATTGAACGATCGGAAGACAATTCTGTTTTTGAACAGCTCAATGCCGCACCAATTTTTAGTGTACAAGAATCTAATGGCCCAAATGGCACCTCGCTATCCTACACGGATTCTATTCCTAACAATAAAACATTTTATTACCGCATAAAAGGAAAAACAGCCTTCGGAGAAACGAGCCCACCCTCAGATGTGGTTTCAGGTAAAGCACAAGAAAATTTAGCTTTTTCTCCAAGAATTACCCGAAAAGAAATACCGACAGATTCTACAGCAACCCTTTTTTGGGAATTTGATCAAAAAGGAAATGATTTAATAACTGGTTTTGAGGTGCACCGCGCTAACTCTGACAATGGACCTTTTGAAGTCGTAAAAAAGAATATTTCTAATACGGCTCGGACAACAACAATTAGTGGTTTAAAGAGAGTAAATTATTTTACGGTGGTTGCTTTAGGAAAAAACGGAGTCAAGAGTGAATCTTTTGCTACTATGATTCAGCCGATAGATTCTACTCCCCCACTACCTCCAATGGGATTAAGTGCTGCTTTAGACACAACAGGTATTTTACGACTTAGTTGGAACAAAAATGCTGAAGAAGATTTAAAAGGATATCGAATATTCACCGCTAATAATCCAGATGTGGAATTCAATGAAATAACTTCAAAAACGCATTTAGCAGAAATATTTATAGATACCATTCCAATAAATAACTTAAATGAAAAAATCTATTTTAAAATTAAGGCCGAAGATTTCAGATACAATCAATCAAAATTTTCAGAAATATTGATGGTTGAAAAGCCAGATGTAAGTCCACCTTCCCCTCCTTTTTTCAAAAGATATAGCAGTAGCACTGATGGGATTGCACTTCAATGGACACCAAGTAGCAGTACCGATGTGAATTCTCAAATAATTTACAGGAAAAATAACGCAAAAACTGATGCTCTATGGGAACAAATTACAGAAATAAAATCAGCCCTAGATAGCACATATACTGATCATTCGTTACCAGCTACTGGCTCTTATTCTTACACCATTATAGCCAAAGATAAGGTTGGTTTGGAAAGTTCCGTTACCGAGGCCTTGACCTTGTTTTGGAATGGAAAAGAAATACAAGAAGAGGATATAAAATTCTCTGGAATTGTAGATCGTGAGTTACGTTTTATAAATCTTTCGTGGAAATTAAAAGATGTATCTATTGTTGAATATCGTTTATACCGTGGAACCACTAAAGACGATTTGAAATTGTATAAGGTGATTGATGGTTCATCCAATGGCTATAACGATACTAGTTTAGAGATTAATACGGAGTACTGGTATGGACTACAAGCTATATTGAATGGAGGAAGGACTAGTCCTATCAAAGAAATTAATTTAAAATATTAAGAAGATGAAAAAGATTTTATTCGTTTTAGCTTGTTTACTTTTTTCAGTAATTGGACGCACTCAAGGAACGTTATACGTGTCAAATTCTAAACCTATAAATAATGTGAATTCATCGTCTTGTACAACTGGAGGCTATGTCGATCGATACAACTACTCTTATTCTTTATCACATATCAATAGCTCTTACGAAATTAATTCAAATTCGATAGATATTAATTTTTCTTTTACTGAAACTTTCGATGATGAAGATGATATCAGTTGCGGTGGATCTTGCGGTGGAGTTACCGAAACATATTCGTTTGAAGAAACATTAAACTTTTTTAATTATTACAATTCAAATTTTAATGGACCAGAAATTTTCACATGTCCTTGGAGTTATCAAAATAGAGGAGGAGTACCAGTTCCACTCTGGTACTCAATAGTATTTATACCCGATATGGCGCAAAACACAGAACTTGGTGTCTGTAAACCAATTTTTGATGATTATAATGGTCAAACTTTTGATTTATCAGAAGCAGATGTTCATTGGGAATACTGGAATGGTTCAGATTGGAATATTTTGCCTAATTACGCCAACACTTTTCCATTAAACAAAAGTATAGTAGAAATATTTGGTGAAAATTATAGCGATACTATTGGTATTAATGAAACACTCCAGTTACAATATTCAGTTTTTAGTGATAGTTATTTCTCCTCAACATTTCTTGTTGATTTAAAAGGCTGCTCCCCAGAACTCCAAAGTACCAGCAAAACCGACGAAACTTGTTTTAACAAAAAAGATGGTAGCGTAACCCTTACATTTGATGGAAACGTTGCTACTGGCTACGAAATGCGGTATTTTATTTATCAAGGAATACCACCTACAGATCCAGAAACAACCGATTTAGAAAGCAACGATCCTCCTTTTCCAAATCAAGCTTTTGCTGACCCATTAGATATTCCACTTGTAGCTGTAGGCGAAGGAAATTATAGTGGTACCTATCAAGGTTTAGAAGAAGAAACCTACTACATCATTTATCAAGAAGTAAAATATGAAAACGGAACAGCTAAAGTTAAAAGTGGAGAAATAACACCGCAATTCACAATTAACAGCCCCTCTCAAGTAATTACTACTGGTACTTTTACTGCAGCAAGTTGTGGTAATCCTGCAGAAATTGCGTTTGCTGCTTCGGGCGGTGGTATGCCTAACGGTAACGCTCCTAGTGGCTATACTTATCAATACAGCATAAATGATAGAACAGACTGGCAGCAAGCATCCAACCCTTTACTAATTACACCGACTGCGAACCAACAAACCGTTTATGTGAGTGCTGTTGTCGCGGGTAGTGATCCACGATGTGCTGGCACAGAATTATCATATGTTATTGCCCCAAGTACACCCGCACTTTCTATACCTGCCAACCCCACATTTGTTCCTCCTACAACGGATACCAGTACTGACGGTTCCATTCGAATAGAAATCGAAAATGGCGCACCTGACTTTACCTATGTCCTCAGCAAATTAAATAGTGCCACGAATACTTTTGTACCTGTTCAAAACGTTACGAGTTCGCTTACAACCGTAGACTTCTTAGCAATTAATATTGGTACCTATAGCATTACCGTAACCGATGCGGATGGCTGTCCACAAACTTCAGGAAACATTGTGGTAACTAAAGAAACAATTCCACTTATCACCAATAATACTATTACTGAAATCACTTGTTTTAATAGCGCTAATGGTAGCGTAAGTGCTAATATTTCAGGATTTAACACCAATTACAAATACCAATGGATCAGTAATGGTATCGCTTCCGCAATTTCAACAGATTCCGATCCAACACGGTCCCTTTCTAATTTGAATACGGGAGGAACCTACACACTTCGTGTAGCTTCTGGAAGACTTTCTGACGCAGCCTTTTCTGTTCCTACAAACTATAATGAGGTAAACTTTACACTTGCTAGCCCTGCATTAGTAACCATTAATAGTGCGCTCCCAAATAATGCAAAATGTAATGGTAATACTGACGGGTCTATTGTTCTAGACGTTTCCGGAGGAACAACATATGAATACGCTTTAGGAAATACACCTACAGATTGGCTGACTTTGAGCAGCAATGCCATCAATAATTTAAGTGCCGGAAGCTATATCGTTACTATTAGAAATGAGAATGGGTGCGAATCACAACCTTCCTCTTCTATTTTCATTGATGAACCTAATCTTTTAGAAGTTACTGAAGTTGCGAATAGTAGGCAAGATGCTACAACTAATGGAGGGAATGATGGAGCAATCTTCATTGATGTTACTGGCGGTGTAGCACCCTATACCTTTGATTGGACTGGTCCAAACGGCTATGCTTCAACTGCGCAAAATCCTAATACCTTAAGTACGGGCGACTATTATCTTACGCTAACAGATGCCAATTTATGTACCCAAAATTTAGGACCTATATTTATTAACGAACCAGGTCCATTAGCCATTACCTCCCTGGACCCTACTCATGTATTGTGTAAAGGCGAAGATTCTGGAAGTATTACCGCCTTGGTAACTGGTCTCCCTGCTTTTAATTATGAGTGGACTAAAGTTGGAGACCCTAGTTTTTCGGCTCCTAATCAGGCTACCATCAACGGATTATCCATAGGTACCTATAACCTTGTATTATCAGATGCTACCGGAGACCCTTCCGTAACGCAATCAGTAACAATTACAGAGCCTGCTGAGATTTTATCAGCAACTATGACTACAAAAGCTGTTTCTTGTTTTAATGGAGCAGATGGAGAAATTACAATTATAACTACTGGGGGCACCGCACCCTATCAATATAATTTTGACACTGGTTTAGGGTTTCAAAATAGTTCAACTCTTGGAAATCTTGCTACGGGAACCTTTTCAAATATTATCGTACAAGATGCTAATGGATGTACCTATACCCTAGCAGCTATTTTTGTTAATCAAGCAACAGAAATAAATATTGCTACAGATCAAGTATTAAATATCTCTGAAGCTGGAGAAACCGATGGCGCCATTTACACCACTACAACCGGTGGGAATCTACCTTATGCATACGCTTGGTCAGGACCTAACGGTTATTCCGCTAATACTAAAGATATAACAGGACTAAATTTAGGGCTTTACACGCTTACAGTTACTGATGCCAATAATTGTTCTGGTGATAAATTATTTAATATCACGGAACCAGGCGAACTAATTGTTGATGTGCAGCAAACAATTTTCTTAAACTGTAATGCCGAAACTACGGGGGAAATTACTGCCGATGTACAAGGCGGCGTCCTTAACTATACTTATGAATGGCACCAAATAATTAATGGAAATGATAGTACCCTAAGTGAGACTTCACCTATTTTGGGCGATTTACCTGCTGGTAGTTTCTATTTGATAGTCACAGATGCGAATGCTATATCTAGAACCTCATCAACAGTTATCATTACAGAACCAGAGGAATTGGTAGCTACATTAAATACTAAAATTGATGTGCTATGCAGTGGCGAAGCTACAGGAAGTATTGACGTAGCTATAATTGGTGGTACTGCTCCATATACCTTCTATTGGAATAATACATTAAGCACACAAAATCTAGATGCACTACCTGCGGGCGACTATTATTTTGATGTTATTGATGCCAATGGATGTTCTGACCAACTAGAAATTACTATTGAAGCTCCATCAAATCCGTTAACCATCAGCACAGAAACGGTTGTAGATGCTTCTCAATATCAAGGTACAGATGGAAGTATTTCTATTGAATTGTCTGGTGGTGCTCCTGCTTATACGATAGCATGGACTAAAGTTTCTGACAACACCTTTATAAGCGCTGAAAATAGTATAAATAATTTAACTGCTGGTGATTATCAAGTACTCGTGACAGATACTAACGGTTGTTCTTTAACAGAAGTATTCACTGTTAAACAACCTGACATTATCGAAGAAACTATTGTCGCACCTATTTGTGCAGGTGGTACGGATGGAAGCATTAGCCTTATCGTAAATAAAGGCAATGGTGCTTTTACATTTAGTTGGAATACTGGAGCAACTACCGCCAATATTGATAATTTAAGTGCAGGAGAATATACGGTTTTGATTACTGGTTTTGATGCACCTATTTCTAGAACGTACGTGGTTGAAGATCCATTATCCATTCAAGTAAATCTAGGAGATGATAGGGTACTCTGTGATGGTCAAGTTTTAACTCTTGATGCTAGTGTAGAAAATCTTGATGCGAACTATCTATGGACAGCAGATAACGGCTTCTCGAGTACAGAAGCTATCGTCACTCTATCTGAACGAGGAAATTACACCCTAAATATTTCAACGGCTACTGGTTGTACCGTAACAGGAACGATTACTATTGATGTGAGCGATGAAGAAATAAGTGCAGAATTAGCGGCATCGTCTCAAGTATTCGTGGGAGAATCCTTGATATTAGTAGATATTAGCTACCCACTTCCTGAATCAATGGAATGGATAATCCCTGATAACGCAACGGTAATAACCAGTACTTCTGATGAAGCAGAAATTACTTTTGATACACCCGGAGAATATGAGGTAGGAATTATTACCCAAAGAGGTCCGTGTACCGAAATTCAAACTAAAAAAGTATTGGTACTGAATACTGATCCTACAGTGAATGCTGTGGATACTGAAAACGGGCAAAAACTTGTAGAAGATTTTATCCTGTACCCTAATCCAACCTCTGGGATTTTCAATGCTCAAATTACGATGAGTGAAGTTGGTGCTATTAGCATTAAAGTATTCAGTTTTGCTAATAACAATCAAATAGCTATTGTCAAAGAAAAAGGAAAAGCTACGTATGATATCCCTTTTGACCTTTCAATCATGCCAGCAGGTGTGTATGCTGTACTGCTAGAAACACCTTATGGAACATCCCTAAGAAAAATAATTATCAAATAACATAGTATACTTACATTAAAAATCTAAAAAACTATAATGACATACTGTGCGTAGAACACCCCTGCCTATCGGCTGTCCCCTCAAGGGGACAATACCTAGTAGGAACATTTTTGCTATTTAAACAAATTCCCCTTTGAAGGGTCTGGGATAGGGTGAGCTATAAGCGAGCTGAAGCTATGGCGAGGATGTAAAAAAGCTCAAGAAAAAAAAGTAGGTTGAAACATAATAGCAAAAAGTAAAATGATGCACTGCACGTAAAACGCCCCTGCCTATCGGCTGTCCCCTCAAAGGGACAATTCCCAATAGCTACATTTCTTACGGAAATAAATACTGTAAGCCCACTTTTTCTCTTAATTGAAAATACTATCTTAGTCCACCTAAATAGTTTTTAAATGAAACCACTACTTCTACTTACCATCCTTTTTCTTTCAATTAGTAGCAACGCACAAACCAACAGTTATACCATTTCCTTTGAAAATGCGGTGCACCACGAAGCAGAAATCACGGCTATATTCCCAGAAGTTACTTCAGAAATTTTTAGTGTACGTATGAGTAGAACATCTCCAGGAAGGTATGCATTACATGAATTTGCCAAAAACATCTATGCTGTTAAAGCAACAGATGGCCAAGGAAAATCTCTGACTATAAAGCGTCCAAACCCATACCAATGGGATATTTCTGGGCATGATGGTACCGTCAATATCAGCTATACCCTATTCGCAGATCGTGCAGATGGTACCTATTCTCAGATTGATGAAACACACGCACATTTAAATATGCCAGCTACCTTCATGTATGCTCCTGAATTTTCCGAACGCAAGATTACAGTAGATTTCAATCCTAGAGAAGATCTAAATTGGAAGATCGCTACACAGCTACCTTTGGTTTCTAATACCACGTATAGCGCAGACGACCTTCAGTATTTTATGGATAGCCCTACGGAGTTGAGTAATTTTGGAATGCGCGAATTTGAGGTTACGGAAGCAGATGGAAAAAAGAAAAACATCCGCTTTGTACTGCATCATAACGGCACTGAAGCCGAACTAGATACCTATTTTGAGAAAATAAAAAAGACTGTCTTGGCTGAAAAAGCAGTTTTCGGGGAGCTTGCAAATTTTGATTATGGCACCTATACTTTTCTAGCGTGTTATATTCCTAATGCTTCTGGAGATGGTATGGAACACAGAAACTCTACCATTCTCACCAATACACGTAGCTTAGCTGAGGGCGGAATGGAAAAAAATATGGGAACCGTTTCTCATGAATTTTTTCATAGTTGGAATGTAGAACGCATACGACCAAAAAGCTTAGAGCCTTTTAATTTTGAAGAAGCTAATATGAGTGGCGAGTTATGGTTTGCAGAGGGGTTTACGAGCTATTACACCAACCTAATTTTATGTAGAGCAAAACTAATTACAGACCAAGAATATGTAGAGGGTATAACAGGCACCTTTAATTATGTATGGAATTCACCAGCAAGACAATTTTTTAATCCGATAGAAATGAGCTACCAAGCTCCTTTTGTAGACGCTGCTACTTCTGTAGATCCTGTAAACCGAGAAAATACATTTATATCTTATTATTCATATGGTAGTATTCTAGGACTAGCACTAGATTTATCGTTAAGAGAAAAAGGCTTGAATTTGGATGATTTTATGAAACTGGTATGGACTACCTACGGAAAAAAAGAGATTCCTTATACCGTAAAAAATCTTAATGAAAGCTTGAATACCTATGCGGGGAAAGAATTTGGTGATGCTTTTTTCAATGCGTACATCTATAATGGTAATATGCCAGACTATACCACATTGTTCAAAACCGTTGGCGTTGCCTTAAGCCAACAAGCATCTGTTGCCAATTTTGGCGCATCAGTTACTATTAATGCTAACCTACAAGGAGAAATAAGAAGAAACACCACTATTGGGAGTCCTGCGTATTTAGGCGGACTAGACAAAGGAGATTTTATAACTAAAATAAACGGACAAGCATTACCAAGCAGCACTAGTTTTGAAGACTATATAAAAACCTTTCCCGTAGGAACGGAACTAACGATAGACTTCCTTAGAAATGCGGAACCACAAAAAACAACGGTAAAGCTTGCCTCAAATCCTGAGTACAGCATAAAACTAGCCGATAATCCGTCTAAAAAAACTCTCAAAAACAGAACTGCATGGCTAAATGTTCACGAGTAAACTTGTGACTATTGCTAGCACTACATAGGTCTTACTATAAGAAATATGTTGTACTGCCTTAAGGGTTTAGATTGTTAAGATTACTCTAGGCTAAAAACCACTTTCGGATTCTTTTTAGGCGTTGATTTCTTTTGCATTTTAGCTGCTATCAATTTAGAATATGCTAGCTGATTGGCTGCTATTTGCTTTAAATCATTAGACAAAGGCTTAGCTTTCTTTTGGACAGTTCTGGTGGGTGCAAATTGTTTCTTAGGAGAACCTTTGAAAAAATTAATACCGAATTCAGCCAAGATCTGGTCTAAACTGTGAGTCGATTGTTTTTTAGAGATGGTTAATTCTCTTCTAGAAGTGCTTTTAAACTCCTTTTTAAATAATGTAGAAAACATAAGTAGTTAATTTGGGTTCTGTAAAGTTAACGATATATTTTCGTAAATCGTACAAATTTCATTAAAAATTAAAGAATTTTCCTACATTTCTCATTGCAAGGAAATAAGCAGCTAATATTCAACCACTTACGAAACAAACGTCATATGAGCACAAATAATAGTCCATTTGATAGCGTCAACAATAAAACCGATAGGGCCAATCCTGCCAAAAACAGCACGATTTTAAAGGTATTATTTTGAGAATATGGGGCTTATCTATATATTCCCCCTTTATTAAGAGAAGTTTCTATGAATTGGTATGTAGTCTATGTACAATCTAAAAAAGAAAAAAAAGTAGCCGATGTCTTGCAACAAATGCAGATAGAAGTGTACTGCCCTCTTATCAAAGAAGTTAGGCAATGGAGTGATCGTAAAAAAACAATTGAAAGCCCACTATTTAAATCGTATGTATTTGTGAGGCTGCATGATAAGGACCGCTCCAATATATTTAGCGTACCGGGTGTAGTCCGTTATTTATTTTGGTTGGGGCAACCAGCTATTGTTCGCGATGAAGAAATCAGCACTATAAAAAAATGGTTAGAAGATGATACCATTGAAGAAATTACCCTCCATAAATTACTCCCAGGAGATGAAATTCTCATAAAAAATGGCCTACTAAAAGATAAAAAAGCCATCATCCAAGAAATAGGAAAAAAAAGAATGCGTTTGGCCTTACCTGGATTAAATATTGTTATCAATGCCAAAATTAAAGATGTTGTTTAACCCACTGTTTACCAACCACTAAACAGAATTAAAAACTACGGCTCTTTTATTTCAAATTCACTTCGAATAGTTCAATAATTGCACATTTAAAATCTAAAATTTGCGGTACCAAAACAGCTCTTTAACGCACTTCATCGACAAAAATTGTTAAGCAACGGCAAATGCCTTCAGAAAGGTTTGTAAAACGCTTATACATATCTCAGATTGTTAAGGTCGCAAATAGAATATTTTCACAAACACCTCCTTTTAATTATCGACTTCACAAATCTCAACAGACTTTCAAAAGAAACCTTGTGCCATCAAAATAGCCTGTTTAATTTTACAACTTAATTTGTTTTTAAGTATAATGCGGAAAACTACGTTCGCAACAAAATTGGCTGAATTAATTTAGCAGCTCCTAAAAACATTTTACAACCGTAATCCCTTTATGTGGTTTACGGCGCGGAGCGCTAAAAAAGACTCAACTTAATAGCAACTAAAATACCCCTCAAACAAAGAGTAATTCCCTTAAAATTTAAATTTCGAAGTCTTTCAACAGTTTATTTACGTACTTCGAAGTAATAACCTTTAACATAGTCAACATATGAAAGTAGCATTTATCACAGGAGTAACCGGACAAGATGGCGCTTACTTGAGTGAATTTTTATTGAAAAAAGGATACCAAGTACATGGTCTTAAAAGAAGAGCTTCTCTATTTAATACAGATAGAGTAGATCATTTATACCAAGATCCACATATTGAAAACCGTAATTTTATTTTACATTATGGGGATATGACGGATAGTACGAACCTAATCCGTTTAATTCAAGAAATTCAACCAGACGAGATTTACAATCTTGCGGCTATGAGCCACGTACAAGTCTCTTTTGAAGTTCCTGAATATACAGGTAACGCAGATGGTTTAGGTACCCTTCGTATTTTAGATGCCGTACGTTTATTAGGTTTAGAAAAGAAAACACGTATTTACCAAGCTTCTACCTCAGAACTATATGGTAAAGTACAAGAAGTACCACAATCAGAAACTACACCTTTCTACCCGCGTAGCCCATATGCGGTTGCCAAAATGTACGCTTACTGGATTACAGTAAACTACAGAGAAGCATATGGAATGTATGCTTGTAACGGTATTTTATTTAACCATGAATCTCCAATTAGAGGAGAAACTTTTGTAACTCGTAAGATCACACGTGCCGCTTCAAGAATTGCACTTGGTTTACAAGACAAAATATACTTAGGTAATCTTGATGCCAAAAGAGATTGGGGTCATGCAAAAGATTATGTACGTATGATGTGGATGATCTTACAAGCAGAAGAAGCAGAAGACTGGGTAATTGCAACCGGAAAAACTACTCCTGTTAGAGAGTTTGTACGTATGGCTTTTGCAGAAGTTGGCGTAGAATTAGAATTTAAAGGAGAAGGTGTAGAAGAAAAAGGATACGTTAAAGCATGTACCAATCCAGAATTTCAATTAGAAATTGGAAAAGAAGTATTAGCCGTAGATCCTAAATACTTTAGACCTACAGAAGTAGATTTATTAATTGGTGATGCTACTAAAGCAAATACCAAATTAGGTTGGATTCCTGAATTTGATTTACAAGACCTAGTAAAAGATATGATGAAGCATGATGTAAAATTAATGCAGAAAGATCAGTTCTTAAAAGAAGGTGGCTATAACACCTTCAACTATTTCGAATAGCGCTAATTATAGTTCAAAATACGCACCAATACTTAAGCTTCCCTTAGGTATTGGTGCCAATTAATAAAGTTTCATCTCAGTTTAACGAGTACACATGGAGAAAAACGCAAAAATATATATTGCTGGTCATAGAGGTTTAGTCGGCAGTGCCATTATAAAAAACTTAGAAGCCAGAGGGTATACCAATTTTATTACCCGTACTCATAAAGAATTAGACCTAACCAATAGCACAGCGGTGGCAGAATTTTTTGCTACAGAAAAACCAGAGTATGTGTTTTTAGCTGCGGCCAAGGTAGGAGGTATTGTAGCCAATAATACCTACAGAGCAGATTTTATCTATGCCAACTTAATGATTCAGAATAATGTTATTCATCAAAGTTATGTGCATGATGTTAAAAAATTAATGTTTTTAGGGAGTACATGTATTTACCCGAAAAACTGTCCGCAACCCATGAAAGAGGACTATCTTTTAACAGATACCTTAGAATACACGAATGAACCTTATGCAATTGCTAAAATTGCAGGGATAAAAATGTGTGAAAGCTATAACCTGCAATATGACCGAAACTTTATTTCGGTAATGCCTACCAACTTATATGGTCCTAATGATAATTTCGATTTAGAAAAATCTCATGTACTACCAGCATTGATTCGTAAGATGCATTTGGGTAAAGCTTTAGAAAATCAAGATTGGACTACCCTTCGTAAAGATTTACATAAACTTCCTATTGAAGGCTTTGACGGTGCTGCAATGGATGAAGACATCTACTCTATTCTAGATAAATATGGTATTCAGAAAAAAGGAGACACCGTACATTTAGAAATTTGGGGTTCTGGTAAACCGATGCGCGAATTTCTATGGAGTGAAGACATGGCCGATGCTTGTGTGTTCTTGATGGAAGAGCGCGATTTTAAAGATTGCTATGATACCAACACTAAAGAGATCAGAAATACCCATATTAATATTGGTACAGGAGTTGATATTTCCATCAAGGAATTAGCTAAGATGATCCAAGAAACTATTGGTTTTAAAGGAAAACTATATTTCAATTCAAGCAAACCAGACGGAACCATGAAAAAATTAACAGATCCTTCTAAGCTCCATGGTTTAGGGTGGAAACACAAGATAGAACTACAAGAAGGCATACGTAAAATGTACGATTGGTATACCAAATAGAACCATTGAATGTACTTCTAACGTATATCCTAAACAAGACTAACTAATTCCCCAGATTATATGACTGTACGTTTAAATTACCTCATAACAATTTGCATGAATAAAGTTCCCCCAATTCATAGCCATTTTTATTCAAAAAAAAAGTCACTACATAACTTTTTTTGAATCGACAATATGAAGATTACAACCGCCAAATCATAGAATATTAGAAAAAATATCAATGAAAAAGTCATATTTCGTTATTCCATTATCGTTTATATTTCACATAATTACCATTAATGTTATACTATATCTATTAACCCCTGAAACCTATAGGTCGGGCTTTAGTATCATATATTACAACCTTACTTGGCTTATCGTAACTTATGCTATAGATTTTTATCCCACAGCTCGTAGAGAAGGTTTTACTACAAATGTTCGGAATTTCTTTATGCTATTCCTTATTTATGGTCTAGTTTTCTTTACCTCATTTACGTTTTTAAGCGATCATCGTTACAAACCAGCATACCTTACTTTAGTGTATTTGCTGATTTGCTTAATGCTCACACTATTTCGTTTGCTATTTTATTGGGCTAGAAATTTATACAGAACAAAAGGCTTAAGCAAAGAGGTCAGAGCGGTGGTAATAGGACGTGATAAAAACCTAAAAAAGCTACGTCGCATTTTTGATACAAAAACATATGGATACAGATATATGGGGTATTTTGATAATTCTAAATCTAACAGTCCAACCTATTTAGGTAAAATACAAGATTCCTATTCCTATATTTTTGAAAATAATGTGGAAGAAGTGTATTGTATGGCTTCAAGACTTTCAAAAGATGAAATTAAAGAACTCATGCGTATTGCGGATAATAGTTTAAAGAAAATCAAAATTGTCCCAGATAACAAAGAACTATTTTCAAGAGCCATGTCTATTGAATTATATGGTGAAGTACCGGTCTTAAACTTGCGTGCTTCTCCTTTAGAGCTAGAATACGCTAATGTAGTAAAACGCGTGTTTGATATAATATTTTCAAGTTTAGTGATTATTTTTGTCCTGTCTTGGTTAACACCATTAGTCTGGATTTTAATGAAATTTGATTCAAAAGGGCCTCTATTTTTTAAACAGAGTCGTCATGGTGTAAATAGGAATACTTTTGATTGTTACAAGTTTAGATCTATGACCAAAAGTGATACTAGTGATACTAAAATGGCTACGAAGAATGATATGCGTATTACGAAACTTGGTCGTATATTAAGAAAAACGAGTATTGATGAATTGCCACAATTTTTTAATGTACTTAAAGGAGAAATGAGTGTTGTAGGTCCAAGACCCCATATGCGCTTACATACAGAACAATTTGAAAAATCTGTAGATAAATACTTAGTACGCCATTTTTTAAAACCAGGCATTACCGGGCTGGCGCAAATTAAAGGGTATCGTGGAGAAATTGTAGAACAATCAGATATTGTAAACCGCGTACGTTATGATATTTTTTATATGGAAAAATGGTCAATCCAATTAGACATATCTATAATTTATTACACTGTGGCTAATGCCATTCGGGGCGAAGAAAGAGCCTATTAATAGCATATAAAAAAACAAACTACCATTTAGTATAACATTTTCAGTTTTAAGATAATGAAAAAAGTAAATTCAGATTTAAAATCGTTTGAGCAAAATAACATTCGTTCAATCATAGCTAAATACACCAATTATTGGCCAATATTTGCCATAAGTTTACTTATTGGAATAGCTGTAATATTTTTATACATGCGTTATTATGCAGAAAATAAATATGAAGTTCGCGGAACAATTTTGTTAAAAAATGTAGAAGCAGGCCAAGGTTTTGGTGATCTAGGTGATTTTGCTAGTATGGGGCTAGTTAAAAACACTCATAGTTTAGAAGATGAAATAGGCATTCTTAAGTCCATCGGCGTAATTGAAGAAGTAGTTTCTAGAAACAATTATAATATCACCTATTATATTGATGGAAATATCCGTGACGTGGAAGTATACGGAGCTAATGTCCCAATCAACATCACCGTAGATGAAACTGCAGATAATTTAATTTATGACTTACCCATTACCATTAAATTTATTGATGCAGCAACCTATGAACTTACAACCATTGTAGAAGATAAGGAACTAAAATCACGGCATACGTTTGGAGAAGTTGTCACCACTCCTTATGGTACTTTTACGATTGCCACTAAGGGTGAAATTCCAGAATATAAAAATTCTAAAAACTTGTATTTTAAAATAGGTAATAAAGATGATTTCGTTACGAGTTTTATTAAAAATTTAAATGTAAATCCCGCAAATAAAACAGGAAACTCTCTAAACCTAAGTTTTATTGCTAACGACAAGGCTAAAGGTGAAGAAATTTTATCTAAAATTATAGAAACTTATATCGAAAAGACGATTAAATATGAAAATGAGTTAGCGGAAAACACCATCAAAATGATTGATGATCGATTAAAACTATTATCTGGAGAAATAGAAGGCGTAGAAAAAACAGTAGTAGATTTTAAAACAGAGAATACGGTAACCAACATTGCTAGCAATGCCGATACGTATGTACAACAATCTAATGAGTATAAAAGTAGAGTTGCAGAATATCAAACACAAATTAATGTTTTAGAAGGCGTTGAATTTTCATTACAAAATGGCAATAACGAAACAGCCATTGGGGGTACAGCCATAAATGACCCTTCCGTAAATAATTTGATTGCACAATACAACCAAGCACTGGCGGAAAAACAAAAATTATCACAATCAGCATCAAGTTCAAACCCATTAGTTGCCAATTTGAATGAAAACCTTAGTAGTCTCAGACAATCTATTATTCAGAATGTAAGAAGTGTTAAAAATGGGTATTCCATAGCACGCGGAAATTTATCTGCTAATGCGAACCGTTACGATTATCAGATTGCTAAAGTTCCTGGCATGGAAAAAAAACTATTAGATATCAGTCGTGATAAAAGTACCAAAGAAGGATTGTACCTGTACTTGCTTCAAAAAAGAGAAGAAGAGGTACTCTCTTTAGCCGCACCTGTTTCTTCCACCAGAATTGTTAGCTACCCAAAAGCAGGGAAGTTCCCCATTAGTCCCAATAAAAAAGTATTATACTTCTCAGGATTGCTGTTAGGGTTAGTCATACCTATTTCTTTAATCTATCTGAAAGATATCTTGAATAATAAAGTTTCAAGCGTAGAAGAATTAACTCAAAATTTATCCGCACCTTTCTTAGGCGAAATTGCCCACACTAAAAGTAATAATATCGTAATCACTGAAGATCGAACAAGTTCACCAGAAGCTGAACTATTTCGATTATTACTGTTTAACCTAGATTACTTAAAACAAACAGAGAAAAATCAAACCATCTTGGTGACCTCTACTGAAAAAGGGGAAGGAAAAACTTTTATCGCCTCTAATCTAGCCTTAACTTTTGCTTCTAACGGCGAAAAGGTAGTGGTGTTAACTTTTGATTTGCGAGAGCCTCAATTAATGGAAAACTTCAATCTCTCTAACTCTCCTGGAATTACAGATTTTATTGTCAAAAAAGGCTTAAATGCAGATCAGATCATTCAAAAACACCCTAGCATTGAGGACTTTTATTTAGTAGGATCAGGAAGCAGCATGAACCAAATAGGTCGCTTGATGGTAAGCAATAGAATCGGTGTCCTTATGGAAACTTTAAAACAAGAGTATGACCGCATCATTATTGATACCGCACCAATTGGGCTTATTTCTGATGCCTTTGCCTTAAATAATTATATTGACAGTAGCATATATGTTGTACGTAAAGACAAAACTAAAAAGCAATCTTTAAAAATTATTAATTCTATCCATGAAAACAATCGTTTGAGAAATACTATGGTTATACTAAATGATACTAAAGCAGCTGCTTCATACGGGTATGGCTCTACAAAATGATAAACAAAATATTTAAATCATTCATAACATAGTATGTCCTTAAAAAAAAGATTAGTTAATAATGGTTTAGCCTCCATACTTCAAAAAGGAGTGCGAGTACTAGAGCAGTTATTTTTAGTTCCCTTCTTTATTTCAGCTTGGGGTGCTGCCTATTATGGAGAATGGTTAACATTAACCATTATTCCTAGCGTTATTGCTTTTTCAGATTTAGGCTTTGGCACTGCCGCTGCCAATAGTTTTGTTTTAAATTATGCTTCGGGAAATAAACAAAAGGCCGCTGATATAAGTAAAACAGGCATGCATATCATAAGCTTGATGGTATTTGTTGCAATGGGAATTAGCGTATTGGCCATCTTTATTTTAAAATATTTTAATGTTTTTGAAAAATCTTTAATTGATAGTCAAGATGCTATCATAGCGGTCTCTATATTGATTTTAGCGCGACTTTTAAATTTTTACACACAATTAATAGAGGCTTATTATAGATCCGCACAAAAGGCAGCTTTAAGTATTAATTTATTAACCCTAAAAGCTGCATTAAATTTAAGTACCGGGTTATTGATTCTACTCCTCGGTTATGGTGTAGTAGAATTCGCAATATCACAGTTGGTGGTTATCTTAATATTTAACTTTTATTATTGGATAAAAGGTAAAAAGGTGCTAGGATTATTTAGAGAATTCAATGGTAGAAAAGATCACATAATTAGAAAAGATATAACACATAAAGGGCTGAGTTATTTAATGTCTCCCATATGGCAAGCCATTTATTTTCAAGGTACCACTTTTGTAGTACGTATTGTACTGGGTCCTGAAGCTGTAGCAGTATTCAACACCGTGAGAACTCTTAGTAGGTCATTAAATCAAATCTTTTTTATGGTAAAAGGAACTGTCTTTCCTGAACTACAATTTGAGATAGGCCAAGAGAATTGGAAAACAGCTCAAAAAGTATTTAGAATTGCCCTTCTCAGCGTATTTCTTATGTCCTTTCTAGGTTTTATCTTTTTAGCATTCTTTGGTCTATGGTTTTATAATATTTGGACACACAACGAATTGCAAGTACCTACAACAATGTGGTACATCTTCATTTCAGGAATGTTATTTAACGCTATATGGTGGACCGCAGAAATGGTTTTCAGCTTAGTTAATCAACCTAAAAAAATGGCTATATATGGCGTATTAGTTTCATTAATTTCTGTACTATTAACCTATGTATTATCAAAATCAATGGGATTAACTGGAGCCGCTATTGGAGCTGTTTCTCTAGATTTAATTCTAGTTTTTTGGGTAGTACCAAACTGTTGTAAGCTTATGCACATGACTGTAAAAGAATTAATAGCACATGGCTTAGAAGATTTTAGAAGTATCTATTTCATTTTAAGTAATAAAATTCGTAAAATAAAAAGTTAAATAAAATAGTATGAACTTCTTCGTTTCCATATTTGATAGAATTCTTTACAAATTAGAATATTCAAAATTGAATATTCTAAAAACATTAATTTTTAATTTTAGAACAATGCCGTTTAAGGTGGCTATTAAATTACCCATTTTTTTATATGGCAAAATAGACCTTTACTTATTAAAAAGTGAAATAGAATTTCAAGACTGTGATATAAAAAGAGGTATGATTAAAATGGGCATGAATAAAGACTATTTAGGGACCCATAAGGGAGCCTCGGTTTTTATACTGAGAGAAGATGCTAAAATAATATTCAAGGGACAGTCTGAATTTTATAGTAATTTTTTATTGCGAACAGGTAAAGGAGCAGAATTAACAATAGGAAAAGATACTCTATTTGGTAACAGCGTTAAGTTGGTCTGCATAAAAAAAATAGCTATTGGAGAAGGCACAAGAATTGCTTTTGAAGGCCAAGTAATAGATTCAAACTTTCATTACATCTACAACCTAGACAAAGAAGAAGTAAAACCGAGAGAGACAGATATAAGCATTGGTAGTTATAATTGGATTGGGAACAGAACTACCATTTCAAAAGGAGCTCGTACAAATTCTTTTACAATAGTAGCTAGTTCCTCTGTTTTAAGTAGAGATTACACAAAAAATGAAGACAAGTTTGTGGTTCTAGCAGGCCAACCTGCAAAAATGGTTGCTCAAAATATGAGAAGGGTATATAACCTTCAACTAGAGAACGAACTATTTGAGTATTTCAATAAAGGCAACGAAAACATTTCTGAAGATTTAAAGCGAAAAATAGAAGATTCTTTAATCTCGGTAAACATCTACAACTAAATGAACATTTTATATTTAGGCCAGAGCGGCAAAGCTAGCACTTCATATCATAGAGCCAAAGCATTAGAAAGAATAGGCCATACTGTAACAATAGCCAACCCTTATGAAATTTTAGATGATTTGGGCAACTTAATATCTAAACTACATTATAAAACAGGATATCGTTTTTTACAAAAAAAAGTTCAAAATTGGATTAACACTAGTATCCCTAAGAACGATATTGACCTAGTTTGGATTAATAGTGGAGAATTATTTGGATTAAAAAATATTAAATTACTCAAAACTAAATTTAAAAAACCCATCTTATTATATAACAACGATGATCCTACCGGAGGGCGAGACGGGAATAGGTTTAACATGTTACTAACTGCAATACCAGAATATGATATGTGTGTAGTAATGAGAGAACTTAATGTAGATGAATATTATAAAAAAGGAGCAAAAAAAGTAATCCGGGTTTTCATGAGTTATGATGAAATTGAACATGCACCACTACCGAAATCATCGATTGAGGAAAAATTTAAATCAGAAGTAAGTTTTATAGGGACAAATATTCCCGGAGATAACCGGGACAAATTCTTACTTACCTTAATAGAAAAGGGAATTCCAATTTCTATATGGGGAGCCAGATGGGAAAGATCCCAGTACTGGCAACAATTAAAACCTTTTTTTAGAGGAAATTCGTTAAAAGGCAAAGATTATATAGCTGCAATTCAAGGTTCAAAAATATGCATAGGTCTATTGTCAAAAGGAAATAGAGATTTACATACTACTCGCACATTTGAAATACCCTTTGTTGGAAGTTTATTTTGTGCCGAAAGGACTAGCGAACATGCTGATTTATTCAAAGAAAATGAAGAGGCCGTATTTTGGACCAATGCTGAGGAATGCGCTGAGAAATGCCGAAATTTACTAAATAACGAAGAATTAATTAATAAAATTTCGCAAAACGGACGAGCAAAAATCACACAAACCAAGAGAGGGAATGAGGACGTAGTTCGTCATATATTAAAAAGTATTAATTAAATATTTAGGATGGTTCTTATTAAAATTTTATCTCTTATACTACTATTACCTTCTTTATATTCTATTAGAAAACTAATTGGGAAAAGAGAATTAAACTTTTTTGATTTTCTCTTACTTTTTAGCACACTATACTTTGCAATTATACCCTTAAAATCGAATCAAGAAGTATTTGATTCTATTGGCTTAATTACGCGAGACAACTCATTATTCGTATTTTATTATCTTTTATTTTACTTCCTTCTACTTGCTTTTTTAAGTACACGAATTAAAGAAAACAACAAAACTGCGATAAACATCACCCTGTTCTTAAAAAATTACCCGGACATAAATGCAAGTTTAATTTTAAAGATACTATTAATAGTACTTCCCATATTTTCTATTACGTATTACGTCCCACAAATGTCAATCATTTCTGCTTTTAGCGAAATACGTGATGCTAATTCTGATGCCAGTTATGAACAATCTTCCATGGTTAAATATTTTGGAACAATTTTTAAACTAGGATTAATAATTACATTAAAATTATTTTTTCAAAAGAAACAAGGCAGAAAAGTAGATGTTCTCGTTTTGTCCTCGTTACTAATATTTTTAGTGAATTTAGTGATGTTACCCCGTAGAGAGCTACTTGTTTTTTGCTTATTTGGCGCAGTTCTATTTTACAGCAGCAACAGGGATGCCATAAATAAAAAGTTTATATTAACCATAGCTTGCTTCGGTATATTCTTATACACGGTATATTTTCCATTTTATAATATAATCAGGTTTTCACCAGTACAATTTGATTTGAATAACCCAGCAGAATCAATAAATGCATTATACAATTATGGGGTAACGCGTTACGATGATTCCAAAGAAGGTGCATCTAACTCCACTGACACAAGAGCAATAGGTTTATACCGAGCTGTATATTGGTTAGCCAAATATGATACAAATGAAGATATTTCATGGGGAGGTATCACATTAGCTGCAATTGACCACGCAATACCAAAAGCAATTAACCCAGGAAAAGGTCTGGGCTCTGAAACTATATTAGAAAAAAGGATGCATGCACCAAATGATTCTGCAGATTCCATTCTATTACTAGCTCTCGCCGATTATTCTATTTTTGGTAATCTGTATGCTATACTATTATATATTTTAGTGTATTTTCTTCTATTATATATCTCCAATACTTCTGAAAAAACATTTGGAAAAAATATAATAAGCTATTATTTGATCTTTTTTATTTTTCGTTTAACCTTTGATGTTGAGCAAAAATTGGACGCTATTCTAGCCAATATCGTTTCCTACATATTGGTGATTGTTTTAATTGTGGCTATCCAAAAATTAAACATAATATCTTTATCAGAACGCCCTAAAATAAAAACTAGTTAAATCAAATAAATTATGAAAATAAGAGAGTTTGGCAGGCTTAAAATTTTAGATAGTATAAGGGGCATCGCTGCGGTCATTGTCTTATTTCATCATATTTTTAAATTAAATAAGGAAACATTCAAAGAAACATTAAATGATCCATTTTTCAATATACTTAAATTCATTTCTGGACTTAATAAAGAGGCCGTTTTATTGTTTTTTGTAATTTCTGGTTTTTCAATTGGTCTAAGTACATTCAAAAGACCCCTCGTTACTTTATCAGACTTAAATACGTATTTTTACAGAAGACTTAAACGTATCCTCCCTATTTATTGGATAGCTATTCTACTATCTTTAGGCATTGGTATAATTGCCAATACTACTTATTTGAAAGATTTTAGTGCCTTTAATTTGATAGGTAATCTATTATTTCTGCAAACTAGTGACTCCATACCTGAATCTTGGTTTATTCCATATGGATTAAATGGCCCTTTATGGTCGCTTTCTTATGAAATGTTCTTTTACCTATTATTCCCATTTGTTTATTTTTTTAGTAAAAAGTACTTACCCAAGCACAAACTTTATGTCAAATATTTTGGTTTAATATTCCTGGTATTGGCTGGTTTGACTTTTAATAAAAAAGTAATATTTATTCCCCAATTATTATTTTTAACAGGATTTATTGTTTGGATATTGGGCTATATATCGTCAGAGTATTTTACGCATTATAAAAAAAATAAATTGTTTTTTGCCTGTAATTTAGTAATTGGTTTCTTGCTTATTTATTATGAAAATAAAATACCGTCAGACAGCATTAACTTTATTTCCAAAGGAATGGTGATCACTTCAATTTTTCACTTCAGTACAATGCTATTTGACAAAATTAAGGTTAAAAAATTTGAAGCTTTTTTCAATTTTTTATTCTTCAAAATAGGAGAAGGAAGCTACGCAATTTATGCATTACATTATCCCGTTTTAGTATATTTTGAAATGAAAAATGTTAGCTTGATATACCAATTAATTTTTATGCCTTTTTTCTTTGTTTTTTGCTATCATCTAGAAAAGAAATCTCTGAAATGGAAATTGAATTTTCTTCAACAAAATTATACTAAACCTATAGCTTTACTTAAACGTGATAAGTAAAAAAACTATCTAGATTTTAAATGGAAATTGTTTTATTAATACACCAAGAAAATTCTTTAGGATATAGTATGAAACGCTATGAGAACAATCTAAAGACTGGTCTTGAGGAAAGAGGTCACAACATAGAAATAATAGCACCAAAATTATATCTATCCCAAAATAGCAATAATACTGGTTTAAATAAGTGGTTGAGGTATATTGATCAATACGTACTATTCCCAATTTGGTTTAAATTCAACAGTAAAAAAATACAAAAAAAATCTTTGTTTGTTGTAATTGATCAAGCATTGGGCATGTGGACTCCATTAATAAAAAACAAAAAACACATAATTCACTGTCATGATTTTATCGCTTTAAAATCAGCTCTTGGAATTATAAAAGAAAACCCCACAGGTTGGAGTGGTAGGATATATCAAAAATTAATTCGAAAAGGGTTTTCTAAAGCGAATAATTTTATTTCTATCTCAAAAAACACCCAAAAAGAACTAGATTTTTTTTTAGATAAGAAACCGATAATAAGTTCACAAGTTTATAATGCTATAGATTCTCAATTTAAACCTGGTAATATAGATGAAGCCAGATTAGCGATTAGCCAAGAAATTAAAGCCGATGCATCCATAGGATTTATCCTGCATGTAGGAGGTAATACCTTTTATAAAAATAGAAATGAAGTTTTACTAATTTATGATACTTGGCGTAAAATCAGTGAAAAAAAATTGCCCTTAGTAATGATCGGTTCTGCTCCTACGACAAACATGTTAGCACTAAAAGAAAAATCAAGGTATAGCAAAGACATTCATTTTTTAACACGAGCAACTGATTCAGTGTTGGTAAAAGCGTATCAAGGCGCAAGTGTATTTATTTTTCCTTCCCTATTAGAAGGGTTTGGCTTTCCAATAGCGGAAGCCATGGCATCAGGATGTCCCGTAATTACAACCAATGAAGCTCCCATGAATGAGGTAGGTGGCGAAGCTGCTTTCTACATCCCTAAATGTCCTCCCGAGAATATTTTAGATTGGGAGAAAGATGCTGCAAAAGTTTTGGAACAAATAATCCAACTTCATCCTGAAGATAGAAAGCTATTAATCAAAAAAGGATTAGAACAGAGTAGAAAGTTTGATAAAAATATTATTCTTGATCAAATAGAAGAAATTTATCAACGGATTTAATAAAAAGCCCTTTAAATACTAAATAAAAAATGTCAAAGTCTTTACCTTCTAAAAACATCAAAATCTTCGGAATTTGTCTCTTTAGTTTTGGAATATTTTTGATTTTCCTTTTTAGTTGGAAAACCAATCCAAATGTGGGGGAGTATAGTTTTTTACCTGATTGGCTTATCAATTGGGCGGATCAATATCGAAATAATAGAAAAAGAACAGGGGTCCCCTTTATTTTTCTCGGATTTTTGGCAGGAGCATATTTAATATATATAAAACAAAAGAGTCTCCGATTTTGGATATTAACAGGGTTAATTTTAGTTCTCACCGTAATCATTGCAGAACTAGGACAATATTTTATTCCTTCACGTGATCCAGACCCAAAAGATGTACTTTGGGGAAGTATTGGCGCAGGTATTGGTTTACTACCGATATTTATATTTTACAAAATAACAACATACTTAAAAAAATAACACCTTGGAGCAAACAATAAAAAAAAATCTTTTATTTATAGGGTATAACTTTTCACCTGAATTAACAGGGATTGGAAAGTATTCTGGAGAAATGATGCATTGGTTGGCTGCTCAAGGCCATAAATGCACTGTACTTACTGCCTACCCCTATTATCCTTATTGGAAGGTACAAGAACCATACAGAAACAATCGCTTTTGGTACAAAAAGGAAGAAAAATCATATCCTTCTGGCGGAAAGTTAACGGTCATACGTTGTCCAATGTATGTCCCGACAAACCCAAGCGGAGCTAAACGGATGCTCCTAGATACGTCATTTTCCACAGCTGCATCTGCCGTGATTTTTGCCAAACTTTTCCAAAAGAAATATGACTGGGTAATTTCAATTGCACCTTCTTTCCAGTTTGGGCTTTTAGGAGTGTTTTATAAAAAAATTAAAGGAGCTAAACATTTACACCATATTCAAGATCTTCAAATCGAAGCGGCACAAGATTTAGGTCTTATAAAATCTCCAAGGCTTTTAAAGTTATTATACGGAACAGAACGCTTTATATTCAAACATACAGACGTTGTAAGTAGTATTTCTGATGGGATGATAGAACGTATTGAACGCAAAGCAAAGAAACCATTATTGTTTTTTCCAAACTGGACCGATACGAAAAGCTTCTATCCTATAGAAGATAAAACAGGCCTAAAAGAACAATTCGGATTTAAAGCTTCAGATTATGTAGTCCTATATTCGGGTGCTATTGGCGAAAAACAAGGTTTAGAAGCTATATTGCAGGCTGCAGAAAGTTTAAAAACAAGACAGGCTATTCAATTTGTTATCTGTGGTACGGGACCTTACAAGGAAAAGTTAATTGCTATGACCAAAAAAATGAACTTAACTAATGTTCACTTTTTACCCTTACAACCGATGGAGGCTTTCAATGCCTTTTTAAATATGGCCGATTTACATCTAGTTATCCAGAAAGAGAAGGCTAGTGATTTAGTGATGCCTTCAAAACTGACCACCATTCTTGCGGTGGGTGGTTTATCTTTAATCACGGCAAACCCTAATGCAAGTCTCCATAAATTGGTGTCAAAATATAACATGGGGCTACTTGTTGCAGCAGAAAACCAAAACGCTTTAAATGATGGAATTCTAAAAGCGTATGAAGATACAAATACTCAAAAAATGACCGATGCTGCTAGAGCTTATGCACAAGAATTTTTAGCGATTGAAAATATTATGACTGCATTTGAAAAACAACTCTGATATTTAAAATCCTAAAAGGTGCATTTGGTCGATAATTAGCACAATTTATCCATGATTGTAAGAATATAAATACGATGTTGGTATCTTTATTTTGAGTAAAATCGTTTACCAAATTCAACCAAACTAACAGCCTTTAAGCAATACTTCTTGCCTTAAAACGTTGGTATTATATAAAACGAATAACATATGGGGAATAGCTTAGCTAAAGCAGTTTTTTCGTTTAAAACAAAAATTTTAAATCCAAAACTAAACCGCTTACATCAAAAGACCAAAAACAGGCTAAAAGAACCAAATTTAGAAAAGTACAATTTAGAAAAACGCCAAGAACTTATTCATCACGCAATAACAAATTCAACCTTTTATACTAAAAAATACGGCAACCTAAATTTACCTAAAAATGGAACTTTAACACAGGAAGACTTCTTAAAGATACCACCTTTAACGAGAACAGAATTAGTAGAAAATTTTGAGAATATTAAAGTCAAAAATGTTTCTTCTGTTGCTGCTAAAAAAGTGAGTACCTCCGGAAGTACCGGTCATCCAATATCTATATTAAGAGACTTACGAAATCCAGAAACCCCTATTCGCTGGCGTATTTTAGATTGGTGGGGTATAGAACCATGGGAAAATCAAGCCTTCATTTATCGTTATAAACGCCCATTTTCTGAGCGTATTAGTAATGCTTTATTATGGTGGCCTACCAAACGTATTTTTTTGGCGGCTGCTAATCCCACTAAAGAACACTTAGAGAAATTCGTAACTGATTTTAACAGCATAAAACCTTCACTTTTACAAGGCTATGTAGATGTTGTTTTTGAATTTGCCCTATATCTATTAGATAACAATATAGAAATTCATCCTCCAAAAATGGTCTGGGTAACCTCTGCTCCATTATTTGAAGAACAACGTGAGTTAATGCAAAAGGCTTTTGGAGCTCCTGTTTGTGATCAATATGGAAATACAGAAATAATGTTGATTGCCGCAGAATGTCCGGAACAAAAAGGCTTACACATAATGCAGGATACGGTTCATATAGAATTTGTTGATCAAAATAATGAACCAGTGCCGCCTAATACTATCGGAAGGATATTGTTAACTGATTTGACAAATTACGCCTTCCCTTTGATTCGTTATGATATTGGTGATGAAGGAAAGTTTATGGATGAAATGTGTACTTGTGGAAAACAACTTCCTTTAATGGAGAACGTACGAGGGAGACAAGCACATAATATCCAAACACCTTCTGGTTTAAGAATACGAGGTGAACATTTGATGGCGATGTTTAATGGGCATATGAAGAATTTTAAAGAAATACAATTACGCCAAGAGGCAGATTATTCGGTTTCTATGGAATATGTACCAAGGGGGCATCATAACCACAGCAAAGAAATTCAGAATATGGCAGAACTAATCATGCAACGTTCTCGGCAAGAAATTAAAGTATATCCCAAAGAAGTACAAAAAATACAACAAGTAGGCAGAAAAACACCTTTAATTGTAAGTAATTTAAAATAGGTATAACATTTACCTTTTTTTATGAGCCCTATAAAAAGCCTAGTCAAAGAACAAATAGAAAAATATGAATGGTATCGTTACCATCATATCTCTAATACTATTGCCCAAAATACTCTACAAAACCTAGAAAAAGAAAAAGGAAAATTTCCAATCACATTAAAAAAGCAATCTGATGCTTACGCTAGAGAAATTTTAGGGTGGAAGGGATTTTCTCCATGGCTTTATGTGTATAGCCACTTTTCTGAAGCGTTCAAAGAAGGCTGGATTCCTGACAATTTTTATGGAAAAGTAGTCATTCCTAGAATCCAAGGAGATTATGGCAAAATATCTTATTTAAAACCAATAACACACAAATTACTTGAAGAGAAACCTTGCCCCGATTTAGGCTATTTAATCAATGGTCGGTGTTTTGATAATAATTATAATCCTGTTCTGCAGTCAGATTTTAAGAATTTATTATTTAAGAATACGGACAAAGTGATATGCAAGTTAGATCAATCTTGTCAAGGGAAGGGGGTATACGTATTTCAATACAAGGAATTCGAAATATTAAAAATTTTGGAATTAGGAAATTGTGTTATTCAAAAATACATCCAACAACATAAATTTTTTAATGCTTTCACAACAGATTCGGTTGCAACCATAAGATTAACTACGGTCATTGATTGTAATTTTCAAGTTAGCTTACGAGCAGCATATCTTCGTTTGGGAAGAAAACACAACACACACGTATCATCAGAGGATCATATTCGTATTTCAATTAATATGGACAATGGGACTCTTAACTCTTTAGGATATCTTCCTAATTGGCATAAAATTGAACAACACCCAGATACTTTAGAAAAATTTGATCATAAATTGATTCCTAATTTTGAAGAATGCAAAATATTAGTAGAACGATTACATAGGAGAGTTCCTATGGTGCAAGCCATTGGATGGGATCTTATTGTAGATACAAATAATAAACCTATTGTAATGGAATGGAATGGCTATAGCAATGATATTAAATTTTCAGAAGCTAATCAAGGCCCGTGTTTCAAAGATCTAGCCTGGAATAAGCTACGTATATAAAATGTCATGATTATTGACATCGCATCATTTTGAGCTAACCACAACAAACCATAAAGAAATTTATGAAAATTAATTATTATTTCAGACATCCTAAAGTAGGTCATTCCATACATCGCGTATTTAGAACACTGATAGAAGAAATAGAAAAATCTGCTGAAATTTCTATTTTAGAAATGCCCAACAAAGGGTCAATGCCTATGGATCTTTTAAAAAATAATATCTACACCTACAAAAGCAGAGATAAAAATACAATACATCATGTAACTGGTCATATTCATGATGTACTTTTAGCACTAGTAGGCGTTAAAACAGTATTAACCATTCACGATCTCGTTTTTTTAGATAACGTGAAAAACCCATTTAAAAAGTTTTACAAGTGGCTTTTTTGGCTATATCTACCTTTGAAAATTGCAGATAAAGTTGTTTGTATTTCTAACCAAACAAAACAAAACATTTTAAGCAAACTGAATACTGATAAGCTTTTGGTTATTCATAATGCCGTAGATCCTATATTTAGTTTTAAAGAAAAAGAATTTAATAAAAAGAAGCCGATCATTCTTCATATCGGAACAGGCTGGAATAAAAACTTAATCAAAAGTATTGAAGCACTAGAAGGTATTCCTTGCCATCTTCGGATTATTGGAAAAATAAAAGAAGATCAAATAAATTTTTTAAATAAACACGGAGTTGAATACTCAAACGCTCTAAATTTAACTGACTTAGATATAAAAAACGAATATCTCAACTGTGATATAGTGAACTTTCCTTCTATTTATGAAGGTTTTGGAATGCCCATCATAGAAGGGCAACAAACCGGAAGAATTGTGGTTACTTCGAAAATTGAACCTATGATTGAAGTAGCGCAAGAAGCTGCTGCATTTGTTCAACCAGATGATGTTACCTCTATTAGACAAACATATCTTAAAATAATTAATGACGATTTATTTCGAGAAGAAACGATTAAAAATGGGTACATAAATGCCCAACGATTCTCAGTGAAAAATATCTCCAAGCAGTATATTGAACTTTATAAAAAATTATCTTAAAATGAAAATACTTCGAGTAATACCTAGCATGCATCCAAAACAAGGAGGGCCCTGCCAAGGTATCAGAAATTCAATACCTGAACTAGAAAAACTTGGTATTCATAATGAGGTAGTCTGCCTAGATGACACCGTTTCTGATTATGGAATAGAAGATTCTTTTAAAATTCATGCTATAGGTCAAAGTAACACACCTTGGAAATACCAAAAAAACTTAATTCCTTGGTTGCTAAATAATTTTCAAAGATTTGATATTGTAATGATACATGGTCTATGGACCTATCATAGCCATGCAACTATTAAGGCTATTGAAAAATTTAGAAAGACAAATACAGTTTCTCCCAAAGTCTATGTAATGCCTCATGGAATGTTAGACCCCTACTTTCAGAAAGCAAAAGAGCGAAAGCTAAAAGCATTACGAAATGAGGTCTATTGGAAACTATTTGAAAATAGAGTTATTAACAAATCAGATGGCGTCTTATTTACTTGTGAGGAAGAATTATTATTAGCGCGCACTACTTTTCCCAATTACAAACCCCAACGTGAAATTAATGTAGGCTATGGTATTCAAGCACCACCAGCCTATACGGATTCTATGAAAGCGGTCTTAAAAGGTAAAGTACCGCTTTGGAATGAGAAACCTTTCTTGATTTTCCTAAGCAGAATTCATACAAAAAAAGGAGTTGATTTATTAATTAAAGCCTACCTAAAGCTTGAAGAAGAGTTAGAGAATTTACCACAACTAATTATTGCTGGACCAGGTCTGGAAGAAGCCTATGGTAAAGAACTACTAAAATTAGCATCAAGTTCTTCTAATATATTATTTCCCGGAATGCTCAGCGGTGATGCCAAATGGGGTGCTTTCTATGAAAGCGAAGCATTTGTTTTACCGAGCCATCAAGAAAATTTTGGAATTGCCGTAGTAGAAGCTTTAGCTTGTAGTAAACCTGTTTTAATTAGTGATAAAGTAAATATCTGGCGAGAAATTACGTCAGAAGAAGGTGGTCTTGTAGAAAACGACACGGAAGCAGACACTTATAAACTCTTAAATAAATGGCTAAAACTATCCTCCTCAGAAAAAATTAAAATGAGTGATAATGCTAAAAAAGTATATGCAACAAAGTTTACAATAGCTCAAGGGGCTAAGTCTTTAATTGCAGGTTTAAACGCTAACTAGAATGGAAAATTTTATATCAAAAGTTAAACTACACGACTTTGACGCCAAGGAGGGTTTAAATCGCGGAGCTACACGCTTAAAAGAGCTGATGTGGTACTTGGTTAAAGTTTTCTTTTTCTTGAGCGCCTTACCTTACCCTAGCTCGCTAAAAGTATGGTTGCTTAAACTATTCGGTGCTAAAATTGGCACTGGCGTCGTTATAAAACCACGTGTTAATATTCATTTTCCTTGGAAACTTGATATTGGAAATTATGTTTGGATTGGAGAGGAAGTATTTTTACTCAATTTTGAGTTACTCACTATTGGAAATAACGTATGTATATCTCAGCGTAGTTTTTTATGTGGAGGCAATCACGATTTTCGTAACCCTTCAATGCCTTATAGAAACGGCCCTATTACTTTAAAAGATGGGTGTTGGGTAGGCGCATGCTGTTTTATAGGCCCTAATGTTGCAATTGGAACAGATACCGTAATCACCGTTGGCTCCGTAATCGTAGCCAATCAAGAAAACAATAGAGTGATCACACAAGCACCTACGAACCAAAGTAAAACTAGATGGAAATAAAAAATTAACCTCTATAGTTTAATATTCTGTACCACGAACTAATTCTAACACTACTTCAATTTTTCCTGTATTCTGAAAATTATTGTTTCCAAATAAATATACAGTCCTATCTCCTGAATCAGCAATTACCTCATTTACCAACTTAGTAACTAAACCTGATGTCTTGGACACATTACCCATCAAATTGTCTTTAAGTAGAGTACTTGTTCCTATAGTTACCTCTACCCCTGTACTTAAACTCTCTAAGGTATTTGCTGTTACATTCATTACCCTTAAACCTCTTGGAATATTGATTTCTAATTTTTGGCTTGTACCATTTCCTAAATCAACCACTTCCGTACGCGTCCATTGATCTTGTTGGACATTATTGATTTGCTCAATAATATAATTATTATCAACATCAATGACTTTAGCATAATTAGTATTTGTGTTTTCAGTACTTGCAAATAATATGCGACAATTTTCTTCTCGATAATTATCATCTATGGTCCTCCAACCATTGACTGTTATTTCGTAATGATTATTTGCGCCATTTAGAAGGGTTTCTTGATCATGGTATATTAACCCTCTATTTAATTGACTAGAGGTATGCTTTTCTATAGTTATACCTGAGTTTACAATTGTATTATTAGATCCTAATATTCCATAAAAACCTCCGTCATCGGTATTTAACTCTTTAACAAAAACTTGAATATTATCATAAGTTACATAATTTCCTATTGCATAGTCCATAGGATAAATTTTTGCAATTGCAGAATTATCCTTAATTGTTATATTTTCAAAAGTGACATTTGTTAAGGGTCCTACAAAACGCAAAGAACTAAACTTTAAAGCAGGGTCAAAAATTTCTGAAAGATTTTCAGAATACATATTCTTAAAGACACCATTTGATATATTTCCAAAATCACCCAAACCGTCTCTTCTATAAGAATTATAATTATCAACTAATACATTCTCTATTTTCCCAACTAATTTTAAAGAATTACAATAACCACTAACATCCGTTCTAACTTTAGAAACACCAACATAATCACCATTATCCACTATATTTTTTATTTCAATATTTTGAGAATTGTAATTTGATGACCAGTCATCGTTTAAATAAAACAAATGTGGAGGAGGCATCCAGAAGTAGCCGTTACCGTCATCTCCACCAAGATATGCCCCAGTTGATGTTTGTATATCAGAGTATCTATACGATCTTAAATCCTCGCAATAAAAACCATCAACAATACCTTGTATTCCCATAATAGTACCATCTAACGTAACATTTTTCAACGTTATGTTATGCGGAATATCTGTTTCTCCATACTCCTTAGAAACAGTTTGATCCCGATTATACTCTTCTTTAAGTTTTATTGCTCCAATCATAAAATCATCTGGTGATTCTCCTTTTGATTTGATAGTAACATTATTAAATAGAATATCAACTGCTGCGTCAATAACAAATGTATAACGGTAAGTGATTGGCCCCCGCCAAATAGGATTTTCTTGGGAGAATATAATTCCCTTTTTTTCAGCTAAATATAACTTTAGTTGACTTCCATTTTGTGAATTTATATCGTCACTCCAACCAAAACTGGCGTCATATGAATTATCATAGAGAAATGTCAAGTCCTTTACAGTTATATTTTTAACTAAAGCCATATAAAACGCTGGCGAAAGTAAATTATTAATAATGATATTAGCATCATTCTTTCCCTCTATCCAAGTATTATCTTCTAAAAAAATGGATTTAGTTCCGGTCTGCTCTACATCTAAAAATATATCTTTATCTACCATGACTCTTGCAGTTACTGCATGTGCCTGCGCTAAAGTTTCTACAAAAATGTCACGGTCATCCGTAATACCATTCATTACTGCTCCAAACCAATAAGGCATTAAGTATTGTTCCTCTACAAAAGAACCAGCCAAATCTATACCCTCAAATATTTGATATTTTGTTTTTGAAACGATAGTACTAGTACCATCACCCGTTACCGTTCCATTACTTAATGAACCACCGGTAAAATAAAGTGTTACGCCTTCAGGTAAAATAATGGTAGCAGCATTAAGGTCAAAATCAAATTGAATGTCCCACACGGCATCTTTATAATCAGCTGGGATGTTACTCCAGTCAAAATTTTCAGGAATAACAATCGTATTATCAACATCAATAATAACTTCCTCTTCTGGAAGCAAAACAGTTTCACTAAATTCGGTATCCTTTTTACAAGAGACTCCTGAAAACAAGAGAAAGACCGCCATCATTACGGTACACAACATAGATCGTATCATTATAAATTAGTTTGTAGGTTTTTCTTTGCAAATATGTTTGGGGTTTACTTACAAAAAGACTTATTCATCGTTATAACGCAAAGATATACGGTTAAAGTGCTCAATCGGATGTATTTTTAGCACATTTGCCAACATCACATTTTATTTTTGACATGGTCAAGAATCTTTCAAAAATTTAAAGCATAAGGTAATTTTATCACATTAATTTATTCATAATCAGTTTGCTATTTGAGGATACGCTATTTTTATATGCTCTAAAAACTGTTTAATTCAATGAAAATCACCTATTCTAGCACTAAAACTGATAAAGAATTAGTCCAAATATTACGTTTACAACAAGAAAACTTATATCGTAACGTCTCAAACGAAGAAAAATTGGCAGAAGGCTTTGTTACCGTTGAACATTCTTATGAACTTTTAAAAGAAATGAATGATGTTTGCCCACATAAGATAGCTATAGATGACCAAGGAAATCTAGCAGGGTACGCCTTAAGCATGCATCCATCGTTTAGAGACAAAATAGACGTCCTTAAGCCCATGTTTGAAGTAATAGACCCACTAATAGCTTCAGAAGAAAAATACATGCTTATGGGTCAAATTTGCGTTTCTAAAAATCATAGAAAACAAGGAGTATTTAGAGGCTTGTATGCGCACATGAAAGAGCAACTAGAACAGGAATTTGATACTATTGTGACCGAAATAGATGCTTTAAATAATAGATCTATGCAAGCGCATAAGGCGGTTGGCTTTGAAGAAATGGCTAGATATACTGCTAACGGGCAAGAATGGGTGGTGGTACGCTTGCAGCTCTAAGAAATACTCAGGCTTTATTGCACACAAACTATAGTATGTTGATAGACGAATGCCACTATAATATTACCTACCATTACCAGTGAAAAGCGACTAACCCGCTATAAAGATCTATGGAGGTAATCCACTCTCAAGAATAATATGTTCTGGGATACTACAGTTGTTACGAGTAAGAATCATCAAGAATAAGAAACTTCTATAAACAAAAAAAGTCCTCAATATTTCTATTGAGGACTTGATTAAAAAAAGGCGACGACCTACTCTCCCACTTGGTATAGCAGTACCATCGGCGCTGATAGGCTTAACTTCCCTGTTCGGAATGGTAAGGGGTGGACCCTATCGCCATGGTCACCTTAAATCGTTGTACTACACAAACGTATAGTAACTAATATTGTTAACATATTAAAGGGACAAAATGGTGTATAAAACACACACTATAAACACAGTTTTAGATTAAATCTAAAGTAAGCTACGATTTTTGGTAATTATATCTTTAAAAAAAGGAAGTCCGCCCCCTAATTAAAGGGGGCAAGTTGTGCAAGCCTATGGGCTATTAGTATCACTTGGCTACAGACATTACTGCCCTTCTACCTATGACCTATCAACGTAGTCATCTCCTACGGCCCTTTAAAGAAATCTCATCTTGTGGCTGGTTTCGCGCTTATATGCTTTCAGCGCTTATCCAATCCCGACATAGCTACCCAGCAATGCTCCTGGCGGAACAACTGGTGCACCAGAGGTCAGTCCAACTCGGTCCTCTCGTACTAGAGTCAGATCCACGCAAATTTCTAACGCCCGCAGTAGATAGAGACCGAACTGTCTCACGACGTTCTGAACCCAGCTCGCGTGCCACTTTAATGGGCGAACAGCCCAACCCTTGGGACCTTCTCCAGCCCCAGGATGTGACGAGCCGACATCGAGGTGCCAAACCCCCCCGTCGATATGAGCTCTTGGGGGAGATCAGCCTGTTATCCCCGGCGTACCTTTTATCCTTTGAGCGATGGCCCTTCCATGCGGAACCACCGGATCACTATGCTCTTGTTTCCAACCTGTTCGGCCTGTATGCCTCTCAGTCAAGCACCCTTGTGCCATTGCACTCTACGTACGATTACCAACCGTACTGAGGGTACCTTTAGAAGCCTCCGTTACTCTTTTGGAGGCGACCACCCCAGTCAAACTACCCACCACGCACTGTTCCCTAGTGTTAGGGTTAGGCCCTAGATAAGCAAAGGCTGGTATTTCAACAATGACTCCACAACGCCTGGCGACGCCGCTTCAAAGTCTCCCAGCTATCCTACACATTACTTACCCAGAACCAATACGAAGCTATAGTAAAGGTGCACGGGGTCTTTTCGTCCCACTGCGGGTAACCGGCATCTTCACCGATACTACAATTTCACCGAGCTCATGGCCGAGACAGTGTCCAGATCGTTGCACCATTCGTGCAGGTCGGAACTTACCCGACAAGGAATTTCGCTACCTTAGGACCGTTATAGTTACGGCCGCCGTTTACTGGGGCTTCAATTCAATGCTTCGCCGAAGCTAACATCTCCTCTTAACCTTCCAGCACCGGGCAGGTGTCAGGCCCTATACTTCATCTTTCGATTTTGCAGAGCCCTGTGTTTTTGATAAACAGTCGCCTGGACCTCTTCACTGCGGCCCTCCTAAAAGGAGGGCGACCCTTCTCCCGAAGTTACGGGTCTATTTTGCCTAGTTCCTTAGCCATGAATCTCTCGAGCGCCTTAGAATACTCATCCCAACCACCTGTGTCGGTTTACGGTACGGGCTGCTTCACTTGTTTTTCTCGGAGGATGTTACGCTGGATTATCAACTTGGCCGAAGCCTCATCGTACTATCGGGGTGTCACCACTCCCTTCAACGCGCTATTCCGTCAGCGCGCACCAACACCACATCCCCGTCACTTTTAACGTGAGCAGGTAGCAGAATATTAACTGCTTGTCCATCCACTACCCCTTTCGGGTTCGCGTTAGGTCCCGACTGACCCCCAGCTGATTAGCATAGCTGGGGAAACCTTGGTCTTTCGGCGTGCGG